>Ga0335075_10004726_pt1 | contig 21224 bp, 14 predicted proteins | sample Lox_Sample_24_FD_206723 | JGI IMG/M metagenome (GOLD analysis project Ga0335075, IMG submission 206723) | Soil microbial communities from Loxahatchee National Wildlife Refuge, Florida, United States - Lox_Sample_2.4 | ecosystem: Environmental > Terrestrial > Soil > Wetlands | place: USA...
GGCGATCGTCGGTCATGGTGCGGGCGAGCTGGGTGCGGGATGCCACGCCGAGCTTCCGGTACACCTTGCGCAGGTGGTAGTCGACGGTGGAGGGGCTCAGGAACAGCTGCCCGGCGATGTCGCGGTTGCTCTGGCCCGCGCTGACCAGCCGGGCGATCTGGGCCTCCTGCGGGGTGAGCTCGGTTCCGGTCTGGGCGGTGCGCTGGCGGGCGCGTTCGCCGGTGGCCAGCAGCTCGGCCCGGGCCCGTTCGGCGAAGGCCCCGGCGCCCATCGCGGTGAACATCTGGTGCGCGGTGCGGAGCTGGTCGCGGGCGTCGCGGCGGCGGCGCTGGCGGCGCAGCCATTCGCCGTATACCAGGTGGGCGCGGGCCAGCTGGGGCGCGGCGCGGCACTGCGCTAGGTGCCCGATGGCCTCCTGATAGAGGGGCTCGGCGCCGTCGTCGCCGGCGAGCAGCGCCCGGGACCGGGCGAGCAGGCCAAGCGCCAGCGGGGTGCCGGCCGCGGCCGCCCGCTCGGCGAGCCGCCCGAGCGCGGCGTCGGCTATCCCGGTCTCGCCGCAGCGCGCGGCGGCCTCGACCAGGTCGGGCAGCACGTGCGTGCCGGTGAATGGGGCATCGTCTTGGAAAACGCCGAGCACACACTGCAGCGCCGCCTGATAGTTGCCCAGCCCGAGCTCGAGCACGGCCAGGCCAAGCTGGGCCCAGATGCTCTGTGAGACGTGCCCGGCGGTCGTCGCGTCGCGGGCGATGGCAGACGCGATCCGGCGCGCGTCGGTGTCGTGACCGCGCCAAGCCAGCTGATGCAGCTCCGCGACTCCTGCCGTCCCGTGGATGCCCGGGCTCCCGGTTGCCGTTATGATCTCCGATCGCTCGGCGGTGTATGCTGCGGCGGCGTCGAACCGGCCCGCTGTTATCTCGGCGAACGCGCCGTAGTTGAGCGCTGCCGGAAGCGCGGTCAGCGCCCCACGGTCGCGGGCGAGCCGGATCCAGCGGCTGGCCAGCGTGTACTGGGCCTGGTCGTCCCACAGCTCAGCTGCGGCAATGCCGCCGAGCGCGAATCCGCGTAGGCCCTCCCCGGGACTGAGTTCGCCCGAGCGGAACAGGGCGATGGCGCGGCGGAATAGCGGCACGGCCGCGGGGTAACCGGCGGCCGCACGGGCAACGAAGCCGTCCAGCAGCAGATCGGCCGCCGATGCCTCCGACTCCGGTACGCCCGGCATCGCGCGCGCCGCGGCCGCGACCTCGGGCATGACCGCCTGGCTCGCGGACCAGCCGGCGAACAGGGCCGCCTCGACCGCTTCGAGCAGCGTCTCGCGGGCACCGCGCGGGTCGTACGGCGCCAGCGCACGCACCGCCGCCAGCAGAATCGATGACGCCTCGCCCGGCTGCCCCAGGGCACAGCGGATCGTCCCGTGCAGCCGTCTGGCCTGCGCGCGGGCCAGCGGGTCACCAAGCTTCGGCGTGGCCGCCTCCAGCAGCGCGCCGGCCCGGCCCGGCTGGCCCGCGATCAGCGCTGCTTCGGACGCCGCGAGCAGCCGCCCGGCGCGCAGGCCCTCATCGGCCGACAGCTCCGCCGCCCGAGACAGGAACATCACCGTGGCGGCGTACCCGCCGCGTTCCCGGGCCCGCCCGGCCGCCTGCTCCAGCCGGGCCGCCACCGCCTCATCCAGCCCGGCCGCCGCCATCCCCAGATGCCACGCCACCCGATCCGGCTCATTTTCGTCACCCGCCGCCGCCAGCGCCCGGTGAATCAGCCGCCGCTGCCCTAGCGGCATGGTGTGATAAACGACGGAACGGATCAGCGGATGCCGGAACTCCACCTGTGAGCCGATCGCGGCCAGGCCGCCTAGATCGGCTGAAGCGGCTGCATCCGGATCGATGCCGAGCTGCCCGGCCGCGCGCCACACCAGGGCCTGCGAGGCGGTCGGCTCGGCCGCGGCCACCGCCAGCAGCAGCTGCGCCTCGGCCGGCAGCCGGCTCACCCGGCGGCCGAACGCCTCCTCCAGCGACCCGCCGACCGGCAGCGGCTCGGGCAGCAGCTCCACGCCCGCGAGCTGGGCCGGGGACAGCTCCAGGGCCACCTCCATCAGCGCCAGCGGATTCCCGCCGGTGCCGGCCACGATCCGCACGCCGACCGCCGGGCTCAGCGGTCCCGGCACCAGCGACGCCAGCAGCTCCAGCGCCGCACCCTCATCCAGCCCGGCGAGCACCAGCTCCGGTAGCCCCGCCAGCTCCGGCAGCTCTCCGGCCGACTCACGGACGGCGAACAGCAGCACCACGCGCTCGGCGTACAGGCGCCGCGCCACGAAGCCCAGCACCACCGCCGATTCGGGATCCAGCCACTGCACGTCGTCGACCGCGCACACCAGAGGAGCGGCTGACGCCGCCTCGGCCAGCAGCGTCAGCACGGCCAGCGCGACCAGGAACCGGTCCGCCGGCGGCCCGGCGACCAGCCCGAACGTGCTGCGCAGCGCGTCCCGCTGCGGAGCAGGCAGCTGCCGCAGGTGATCGGCGAACGGGAGCAGGAACCAGTGCAGCCCGGCGTAGCTCAGATGTGTTTCCGGCTCGACGCCGGTCAGCCGGATGGTCTGCATCCCCGCCGCCGCCGCAGCGGCGACGGTTTCGTTCAGCAGCGCGGTCTTGCCGACGCCCACCTCACCGCGCAGCACCAAGGCGCCGCTGTAGCCGTCGGCGGCCCTGGCCAGCAGGCCGCGGAGGGCCTCGCGTTCGGCCGACCTGTCGACAAGCGCCACGTCCGCACGCACCTCATTAACTTCCCGTAGACGTGACCCGGAGGGGTGGTGCATTGTCACTGCCACCATGAGCAAGCGGCCTGCTCGGCACCGAAGCCCGTGTGCAGCCAATCTGTGCGTTCCATAGCGGCCCTCCTCGGCTAGCCTCGACCCCGATCTCAGCGTTCCACGCCGGCCGTGGCCTGCCATCGCGGGTAGCTGGCGTCGCGTTATGGCGGCTAGCTTCAATTCCTGCTTACCGCTAGCCCTCAGCCAGCTGCCGAGCCCGCGCCCGCAGTGGGCTGGCCCACTACGAACGAACCCGCCGGCGTGACGACGCCGTAGGCGTCGTACCGGACCACGCCGACCGCTTCGGCGACAAACAGAGGGCCCACCTACTCGGCGACCGCCTGGCAGACGGCTGCCGGGGGTGCCGCTTCCGCGACGAGCAGCGCCACCCGCCGCAGCGCGGCCTGCTCGGTCCGGATCTGCGCTATGACCAGTCCTCGGAAGGCGTCAGACAGGCCCGCCAGCTGGCGCGGCGGTTTCCCTGACGTCCAGTCCGCGCTGGCGCAGCGCCGCTTCCGCGCGGTAGATCTCGGCTTGCGGAACCTGGGCACCGCGGGGCAGCGGGCTGACCTCCAGCCGCTGGCAGGCTGCCGCCAGAGTCTCGAGGTAGGCGCCCCGCAGCGCCCGCAGCCGCAGTGCCTTGGCGGGCAGATCCATGCGTGTCTCGGTTGCCTCAAGCTCCGCGCGCAATCTGCGCAGGTTAGCGCTGAGCCGTTCGATGGGCTCCACGGCCGACGGACGGCACCGTCGTTCTTCCGCCCAGTGCAGCGCGCGGACGCTGCCTATCAACGCGAAACCCGCCGCCGTCGGGAGCAAGAACGCCAGGATCAGCTCGATGGCCGTGTTCAAATGAACCGTCTCCGCACGCCACCAGGGTAAGCCAAGACCGGTCGCGGAGGCGTGCTGAGCGGGCGTCCAGCGGTCAGGCGGCGGGCAGGTCCTCCAGCGCACCGAACAGCTCACGGCGCCCGCAGACGCCCAGTTTCTCGTAGACGCGCTGGAGGCGGCTTTCGACCGTGCGGACCGACAGATGCATGTCGGCGGCGATCTGCCTGCTGGAACGGCCCGCGGCGGCCTGCCGGGCGGCGTCGAGCTCGCCGGGCGTCAGGAATACCCGGGCCGTTATCGCCTGCACCGCCGGCGTGACCGCCCCCTCGCAGCGGGCCAGCAGCCGCCCCGCTTTCTGCTCCACGGCGGCGGCGTCTCGGGCTCGGCCGGCGCGGCGGAGGAGGACGGCGGCTTCGGCATGCGCTTCGGCGGCGTAGAGGTTCGCGCCGAGGATCTCGAAGTGACCGGACACGTTCTCGAGGGCTTCGCTGTCTTGGGCGGCGATGGCGTTTGCGTAGGCGGCGCGGGCGGCCACCAGATCGCCGTCGACTTCGCTGGCCAGAGCGGCCAGGCGGGCGGCCGCGTGGCGGGCCCGGCCCAGGCGGGCCAGGCCGTGCAGCGCACTCGCGGCGCCGATCAGGTCACCGATCTCTTCGCCGAGGCCGGCCGCCGCTTCGAGCTGGCCACGGGCGCCCGGGAGGTCTCCGGCGGCCGCGGCCGCCCAGGCCCGGGCCTGGAGAAGGTCGGTCTCGTGGAGGAGATTGGCGGGGAGATCGAGGGCGTCCAGCGATGCGAGCGTCTCGGCCGCCCGGCCGGCCTGTCCGGCGAGCGCCAGTGCCTGGACGGCGACGCTGCAAGGCCGTCGGGAGCAGACTGTGCGACCGAGCTGCTGAGAGAGGGTGTAAGACTCAGTAGCCCGGCGGAAGGCGCTAGCCACGCGGCCTTGTTCGAGGTACGCGGCGGCGAGCCAGTCGGAGATGTAGCTTCTGATTTCGGCGGCCGGCTGATCGACGACCAGCCCCCAGGCGCGGGTGAGGAGCTCTTCGGCTTCGCCGAGGCGGCCCGCGTACACCAGCGCATAGATGGCGGCTCCGTAGGGGGCCCACTCATCGCATGGCTGGTCGGCCGTCGGCATCGTCGCCGTTGAGTTGCTGAGTCCGAGGATGGGACTCAGCACCTCGATGGCGTCGTTAAGGCGACCGAGCCTGACTAGCCCGTAGCTCACCGCCGCGTGCGCGGCAGTGAGCGGTCCTGAGACCCTGCGCCGGAGCAGGGCCCGTCCGGCCTCTACCGGGGCCCGCGGCCCGCGGCTGGAGCCCATGACCAAAAGGCGCCGGGAAAGCAGCTTGTCGAGCCAGTACGGATCGGCGATGGCATCGGCCGCGTCGTCGAGCAGTCGCGAGTCAGCTTCCCGGCCCTGAAGGAAGTAGGCGTTGTCAAAGCGAACTAGGGCGACCCGGGCCCGCTCCGCGTCGCTGGCCGTGTCCGCGGCTAGTGCCGCAAGCTCGCGCTCGGCCTGGCCGGCCGACCCAGGAAGTGGGCGGCCTCGGCGGCCACCAACCGTGCTTCGAACCCGTCGCCCTCAGCCACGGCCGCCCGCGCCAGCCGCTCGGCAAGGGAATGGTCGTGGCGAACGCGCGCGGCGACCGCCCCGGCCGCCAGGAGCTCAGCGCTGCCACCACCGCCGGTCAGGCGCAGCGACGCCAGCAGCAAGGTGTCCTCCTGCCGCCGTGCGCCGGTCACCTCGACCGCCTCGGCCAGCGACCGGGCCAGGGCCCGCTCTCGCAGCGGGGTGATCCCAGCCCGGACCACATCCCGATAGACGGGATGGGTGAGGCGCACCTCGACACGGCGGCCGTCGATACGGCTGGCGATCAGGCCCTTGCGCTCAAGTGCTTCTACAGCCGCGGGATCGGCGAGCCTGTCCAACCGGCCCTGGCCGAGCGGCTCACACAGGGCCAGCAGCTCCAGCACGGCCCGTTCGGCGTCGGAAAGATCACCTAGGCGCAGCGCTACCAGCTCGGCCAGCCGCGCCGTGGACCGCAGGCCGTTGGCCCGGAGGCGCCAGATGCCACCCTGCTCGGCTAGCGCGCCGGTCTCCACCGCGCCGGTCACCAGCTCCCGCAGGTACAGCGGATTGCCCCGGCTACGATCGGCAAGCTGGCGCACCGACGCCGCGTCCACCGGGCTGCCCAGCACCGTGACCAGCAGCTCCTCGATCGCCGCATCGCCGAGAGCGCTCACTTCGATGCGCTCGGCCAGGCCGTCCTTCCACATGGCCACTACCGGGTCGGGCGCTGGTTCGCCCGTCCGCACTGTAACCAGGACCGTGGCCGCCTGGGTCAGGGCCAGGTGGTGCACGAGGGTGGCCGATCCGTCGTCGAGCAGATGGGCGTCATCGACGAACACCACCAGCGGGCGCGCCCCTGCCCGGGCGGTCACGGCCCGCGCGTAGAACCGCAGCAGCTGGCCGTGGCCGTCCCCGGACAGGCGGTCAACGCCCAGGTCGGGCGGCAGGATCGGCGCCAGCGTGCCGAACGGCAGATGCTGCGATGCATGAGTGGCGGTCGTTCGGGCCACCGACATCTCCCGGTCTCGGACCAGCTGCAGGCACGTCATCGCGAGGGTGGTCTTGCCTGCTCCGGCCGGGCCAGTAATCACTGCCCCTCGCCGGGCAACCAGCGCGGCAGTCAGCCGAGAAAGCTCTTCGCCTCGCCCGGCCAGCGGCCACCTGGTCTCAAGCGTCGCGGTCGTCCCTGGTCGTGCCCATCCGTGGTCCCTTCTGCGTACCCGCCGATGCGGCGGGATGCCACTTGTGCACAAGTCCACCCCGCCAGCGCGCGCGAGGGCAAGGCGATGACGGCTGTGGCGCCATAGGACGGCGCTATCGCGTGAGTCCATGGCCCGCGACCCGCCGGCCAGTAGTCGACGTCCCAGAATGCAGTAGGGACTACTGAAGACTGTTCGCCTCTGCTGTGGCCGACTTTCTGTATGACCATCCCAGTCACGCACAGCAACGGGCCCTCTTCCCAGAGCGTCGGCTCCGCCCAACTGTGGTCTGGCGGAATCGCGACCGCCGTTGTCGCCGGGCTCGTGGCACTGCTCGGCGTCCTCGCTTTCCGGTGGCTCTTCCACGTCCCGATCCTCGCCCCGGTGAGCGCCGGCGCCTATGGCGACGCAGACACGACGGTCCTGGTTTTCGCCACCGCAGGCGTGGCTCTGATCGCGACGGCGCTCCTGCACCTCCTGCTGCTCACCACGCCGCGGCCGCTGACCTTCTTCGGGTGGATCATCGCCCTGGCCACGCTGGTCGCCGTCCTGTTCCCGTTCGGCACCTCCGCCCCACTGTCGCAGAAGTTCGCCACCGCGACACTGAACCTGTTCATTGGTATCGCCATAGGCTCACTGCTCACCGCGGTTGGTGCGCGGTCCATCAGATCTGGTTGAGGCATGTGCCGATGGCCGCGCCGGGGAGAGACGGCGGGTCGCGATCGCCTGCCGCCGACGTCACCGGGTCATACAGTGGCGGGTCCCGTGGTTCACGGGCGATCAGCGGCCAAGGCGCGCGCGAGCTGGGTGCGAGATGTCACGCCGACCTTCCGGAACACCTTCCGCAGGTGGTAGTCGACGGTGGACGGGCTCAGGAACAGCTGCGCGGCGATGTCCCGGTTGCTCTCGCCCTGGCTGACGAGCCGGGCGATCTGCGCCTCCTGCGGCGTGAGCTCGCTTTCGGTCTCGGCGGTCCGCTGGCGGGCGCGTTCGCCGGTGGCCAGCAGCTCGATGCGGGCCCGTTCGGCGAACGCCCCGGCGCCCATCGAGGTGAACGTCTCATGCGCGGTGCGTAGCTGCCTTCGCGCGTCGCGGCGGCGGCGCCGGCGGCGCAGCCATTCGCCGTATACCAGGTGGGCGCGGGCGAGTTCGGGCGCCGACCGGCACTGTTCCAGGTGCTTGACGGCCTCCTCATAAAGGCCCTCGGCGTCGGCGTCGTCGGCGAGCAGCGCCCGGGACCGGGCGAGCAGCCCGAGCGCCAGCGGAGTGCCGGCCGCCAGCGCCCGCTCGGCGAGCCGCCCGAGCGCGACCTCGGCCAGCCCCGTCTCGCCGCAGCGTGCTGCGGCCTCCACCAAATCGGGCAGCGCGAGGGCGGAGAACGGGGCATCATCTTCCTGAACGCCGAGCACACACTGCAACGCCGCCTGGTAATTGCCCAGGCCAAGCTCGAGCACGGCCAGGCAGTACTGGACCCAGAGGCTCTGTGCACTACGGCCGGCGCCGGTCGCTTCGCGGGCGACCGTGGCCGCGACCCGGCGCGCGTCCGTCTCGTGGCCGCGCCAGGCCAGCTCGTACGCTTCCGCCATGCCAGTTGTCCCGATGACTCCCGGGTTCCCGGTTGCCGCTGAGATCTCGAGGCGCTCTGCGAAGCAGGCCCTGGCCGCGTCGAACCGGCCCGCCGACACATCGCACGCGCCCTGGTTGTTGAGCGCTACCGGCAGCGCGGTCAGCGCCCCCTGGTCGCGGGCGAGCTGGACCCAGCGGGTGACCAGTTCGTGCTGAGCCTGGTCATCGAATAGGTCCGCCGCGGCAACGCAGCCGAGCCTGAGCCCGCGCAGCCCCTCAGCCGGGCTGAGATCGTCGACGCGCAGCATCGCGACGGCGCGGCGAAGCAGCGGCACGGCCGCCGGGTAACCGGCGACCGCCCGCTCGGCGAAGCCGTCCAGCAGCAGGCCGACCGCCGCAGCCTCCGATCCGCCTGCGGCCGGGATGTCGCGCGCCGCGCGCGCTATCTCCGCCAGGACCGCCCGGCTTGCCGACCAGCCGACGAACAGCGCCGCGTCGAACGCCTCGAGCAGCGACTGGCGAGCACCGCGCACGTCGAACGGCGCGAGCGCCTGCGCCGCCTCCAGCAAGATCGCGGGAGCCTCGCCCGCCTGCCCGAGGGTGAAGCGGATCGTCCCCTGCAGCCGCCTGACCTGGGCGCGGGCCAGCTGGTCGCCGAGCAGTGGCGTCGCCTCCTCCAGCAGCACGCCGGCCCGGACCGGCTGGCCCGCGATCAGCGCGGCCTCGGCCGCCGCGAGCAGCCGCCCGACGCGCTGGCCCTCCCCTGCCGACAGTTCCGCCGCGCGGGACAAGAACGTCACCGTGGCGGCGTACCCGCCGCGGTCCCGGGCGAGCCCGGCCGCCTGCTCCAGCCGGGCCGCCACCGCCTCATCAGGCCCAGCCGCCGCCATCCCCAGGTGCCACGCCACCCGATCCGGCCGCTCACTCCCGTCACCCACCGCCGCCAGCGCCCGATGAATCAGCCGCCGCCGCCGCAACGGCGTGGCGTAGTAGACCACCGAACGGACCAGGGGATGCCGGAACTCCACCTGCGAGCCGATCTCGGCCAAGCCGCCCAGATCAGCCGCCGCGGCCACCGCCGGATCGATCCCCAGCTCCCCGGCCGCACGCCACAACAAGGCCTGAGAGCCGGTCGGCTCCGCCGCCGCCACCGCCAGCATCAGCCGCGCCTCTGGCGGAAGCCGACGCACGCGGCGGCCGAACGCCTTTTCCAACGACCCGCCGGCCGGCAGCGGCTCGGGCAGCACCTCCGCACCCGCCAGCTGGGCCGGCGACAACTCCCGGGCCACCTCGGCCAGCGCCAGCGGATTCCCGCCGGTCTCAGCGACGATCCGGGCGCTGACCGCCGGGCTCACCCGCCCCGGCGCCAGCGACGCCAGCAGCTCCAGCGCCGCGGCCTCATCGAGGCCGCCGAGCACCAGCTCCGGCAGCCCCACCAGCGCCGAGACTTGGCCGGCCGGCTCACGGACGGCGAACAGCAGCACGACTCGTTCGGCGTATAGGCGACGCGCCACAAAGCCCAGCACCACCACCGATTCGGGATCCAGCCACTGCACGTCGTCGACCACGCACACCAGCGGCGCCGCCGACGCCACGTCGGCCAGCAGCGTCAGCACCGCCAGCGCGACCAGGAACCGGTCCGCCGGCGGTCCGGCCACCAGCCCGAACGTGCTCCGCAGGGCATCCCGCTGCGGGCCCGGCAGCCGCTCCAGCTGACCCGCGATCGGGAGCAGGAACCGGTGCAGCCCGGCGTAGCCCAGCTGCGTCTCCGCCTCCACCCCGGTCAGCCGCGCGGTCTGCATGCCGTCCGCCGCCGCGGCGGCAGCCGTCTCGTCCAGCAGTGCGGTCTTGCCGACCCCGGTCTCACCGCGCAGCACCAAGGCGCCGCTGTAGCCCTCGGCGGCCCTGGTCAGCAGGCCAGCAAGCACCTCGCGTTCAGCCGGCCGACCGGCAAGCACGACGTCCACACCTTTCACCCCCAAGGCGCGTGGGGCAACGTTCCCCATAAAACACCGGATGCGGCAACATGGCTAGGGAACATCAATCTGGCACCTGCGGGTGCCCTCCCGCCTCACCGACGCCGCCGACCGCAGCCGGGCCGGACCAGCCGGCGGAGGCCCCACGCGGGCTTAGCCCATGTCGGGCTGGCCGGCGGCAACGACTTGGGCTAGCTCCGCGATGGTCGAGCCGGAAAGCACGTGCACCATTTCCCGTCCCCGGACCTCGGACCGCGCGGGACGGCGGGTCACCACCTCCAACGCGGACGAGGGTTTCGCCAGCGTGGTCGAGAGGTTCATCCTCCCCATCAAGGAGCCGGTCCAGCGGAACGCACTCGTCTCCCTGGACCGGCTTCCCGGAACGGCGGCCTCAGCCGGTGATGTAGAGGTCGTCACGGACGTCGTAGACGCCAGCGGCCATCCAGGCGGCGTCCACCACCGCGTCGTGTTCCGCCCAGGTGCGGACGTGGCCATTGAGCGTCACCGTGTTCCCGCTGGTGTCCACTACCACGTCACTGTCGTCGGGGATCAGCGCATAGCGGTCCAGCGCGTCCTGGACGAGCAGGGTGACGTCGATCAGGTCCGCGTCGTTGCTGATCTGGATGTCGTCCTTGATGTTACGGACACCGGTCAGCCCGGCCACCGTCAGCTCGGCCGCTGCTCGCTCCGTACCGTAGCTCACGGTGCCGGTCAGGGTGAGGTTCCCATTCTTCGCGGTCGCCTCGACGCCGTCCGGCACGGTGACGTTCAGCACGAGCGCGTTGTTGGCCGTCGTGGTCAACGTCGCATCGTCGCGGTAGTCGCCTTGGGGCAGGACGACTTCGAGGTGATTGTGCACGTTCTTGACGCCGCCGACGCGCTGCGCCGCCGCGGCCGCCTCCACGTACTGCGGGTAGCTCGGCACGGTGCCGTTCAGCGCGACCTCCCCGTTGATGTTCTTGATCGTGATGTTGGTCGGGTCGACGAGCGGGTCGAAGTTGAGCTCCGATTCGACCGCCTCGCGTACGTCCTTGGTTTTGCCCATCTCATGTGTCCTTTCATGGCTCGGCTGACGGCAGATTTCTCTTTCCTCATTCACCAGTCCACATGGTCGGCTCGCGATTGGAAAAGCAATGATGGCTGTCACGCTATTGGCCAGGGCTATAAACGGAGCCCGGACCGCCGGTCGTCCATCGGCAAGATCGCCGCAATGTGCCACGCAGACGGATCTGGTCCTGGGCAACCTGGTCGGCGCCAACTCGCCATACGATCGCGGAAGCCGTCACCGGCATCAGATTCATCGGTGGCGGATCGTGTTCCGCCGGGCCGTCCGCATCGGCAGATATCACCGTCAGGAACAGAGGCGGGGACGTCGCACTCAACAGCACGGTGCCGAGCTACCCCAGTGTCTAGAGGCGGGCGAAGCTGCCCGGCGCATCGCCGGCGTGGCAGCGTGCACAATCACCTGAAGGTCCCGCTGCCGCCGGAAAACGACCGTGACGACGCGATCGGTGACGGTAGCCGACCCACGCCGCCCTCGGACTCAGCCCGACTCGCACGGAATGTTCGCCCAGGTCAAGGACTCCCGTTCGACTCATCCCGACGGTGACAGACACCTTAAATCGCCCTTAACGTCCCTGACACCGACGTCCTCCGCCGTGCAGGCGAATCAGACGCCGCGTGGACGACGAACCTGGCGGCGAGATAGGCGGTTGCGTTCAGGGATGCGTGCGCAACGACCGGTGCGGCGATGCTTCCGGACCGGAACCGGAGCCGGGCCAGCCCGTACCCCGCCAAGGTCGTGGCTGTGACCGCAGCCAGGACTGCGCCCGCGGTGTGCTTCGGGTTGCCCTGCACGCGGGCCCCGGCGGGGTTCAGCGGCAGGGTACGGAGGGTCGGCAGCACGTGCCAGGCGCCGAACAGGATCGAGCTCATCGACGCCGCCACCGCCGGGGAGTGCCGCTGGGCGAACAGCCCGAGGAGGGAGCCGCGGAAGATGATTTCCTCCGGGAGCGCCGTTCCCAGCGGGATCCGCACCAGCGTCTCGAACAGGACGTGCCGGGTGCCACCTCCCGTCGCACGCTCGTCCTGGAAGAACCCGCGGGTGGCGGGGACCACCGCTCCGAGTCCCACCACCGCCGCGGCGGGCAGGGCGGTGATCAGCCCGATGCGGATCCCGCTTCCCAGCTGGTCAGGGCACATCCCCATGTCTGCCCACGAGACGCCGCGGTTCCGGGCGGCGAGCACCGACAGCGCGGCCGCCCCGGTATTAGCCGCCATGTAGCCGATGCCGGAGGTGACCTGGCTGATCGCGACGTTGTACGCCAGCGTGGCCGCCGTGGCGGCGATGTCCGCGCCGACGCCGGGCGGATGCCGGGGTCGGCGGGTCCCGGCGGTCACCTGTTCCGCTGCTCCGGACGCCCTGTTTCCGCCACGTCACCCCGGTCCGGGTGGTGCGCCTTGATGAGTGCCGCGCGCTGAAGCTCGTTCGCCCGCAGGGCTGCTTCGACGGAGGCCAGCTGGTCATCGCTGGCCTGCAGGGCGTATACCTCCCGGACGAACCGGGCCAGGTCGGCCCGGTAGTCGTGGCCCTTCGCCTCGAACTGGCCGGGGATCACGTTCGCGGAGTTCTTCATGTCGATGAGGGTCTGGATGAAGGTGGCCGGGCTCTGCCACTGCTCGGTCTTCGGGACGCCCGCCGGCCGGGTCCCGGCGGGTCCGAGCCAGTCCGGCGCCTGGGCGAGGAGATCCGGGCTGAAGTGGCCGACGCCGTCGTTGTCGTGCGTGATCAGCACGTAACGCAGTCGCTCGCGGGCTTGGCGGTCCAGGCCCTGCAGTTGCCCGAAGTCGTTAAAGCGCCGCAGCAGGGACCGGTCGACGTCGGGCCGGTCGCTGCCCAGCGACTCTTGCTCCCATTTGCTCATGTAGGGGGTGCCGATCCAGATCGCCCGGTCAATGGCGGCGTCGCGAAGGCCCTGGGTACCGCGGTGCGCGAAGGCGTCCTGGCTGGTCCAGGCGCCGAGGCTCTCACCGAAGATCACGACCCGCGGCCGCTCGCCTACCGGCCGCTCCGCGAGCTGGTTGTGGATGGCGTCGATCAGCATCCGGTACTGCAGACGTCCCTCGGCCACCCGGTCCAGCGACAGCACCGACGGGCGCAGCGAGTACTGCATGGTCACCGACGCGACGTTGCCGCGGGTCAGGTACTCGGCGGCCTCCACGGCGACGTAGTTGACGTAGCCGGATCCGGTCGGGGAGATGACCATCAGCAGCTCCCGGTCGAACGCGCCGGTCCGCTGGAGCTCGCGGAGGACCAGGTCCCGGCGCTCGTACTCGGTCGGCGCGCTTTCCAGTCCCACGTAGACGCGGATGGGCTCGGCCGCCGCCGGCTCGCCCATGACCCGCTCAATCAGCTGAGCCGTGAGCACGGTGGACACGTTCCGTCTGCCCTCCCGGCTGAGGGAGTCCCAGGAGACCAGGGTCCCCGCGCCGCCGCTGACCATGGATGAACTCGGCGCCGCGGCGAACGCCGGCTCGACCGCGTCGGCCATGTGCTCGGCCCGGTGGTCGACCCGCCGGATCAGCTCATAGACCGCCATCCCGAGGACTGACAGTGCGGCAGCATGTCCCACCGGCCGGTACAGTCGCTCCGAGCCGGATAGGACGCGGGCCAGCAGCTGGCTGACCCCGGTGGCGAACACGCGCTCGCCGGCCGCCATCACACTCAGCCCGCCACTGACGCCGAGGCTCATGACCAGCGACCTGAGCGCCGAGGTGCCGGCGTCCTCGCTGCTCGGGGACCCGGTATCGGCAGCCTCGGACCGTCGCCGACGATACTCGGTCACGCCCGCGAGCAGCATGCCGACGGCCAGCGCGACGGGAACCGAGTCCTCGTCGGTGGCGCTCCCCCGGCCGGCCAGCCCCTGGAGCACACCGGCGACGGCGCCACACAGACCCGTGGCAGAGATCCACCAGCAGATCGTACGCACGGCGCCCCGCGGCACGTCTTCGCCCGGCCGCGGCCGGCAGGCCGTCTGTCCGGCCAGCCCGACGGTGACGGCCGCCAGATCGGCGGCTACGCTCGCGCGCCGCCAGGTGCGCGGGTCGACCTGCTCCGGTGACGTGGCCCCGGATACCCGCAACGCGACGGCCTCGATCGTGTCCTGGATCAGCGCCGCGAATCCGTAATCCAGCGCGCCGCAGATTCCGGTGGTCAGCGCCTGGTCCAGCGTGCTCCGGGGCATGAGCGTGCGCTGGAACGTAGTCGGGGTAAGGGCGAGGGCCATGACCATGCCCGTCTGCTGGGTGCGCGCCCCTGCTCCTGCATACCGTGATCGCCTGCCCATAGCACAAGTCCACTTCGCCAGCGCGCGCGAAGGCAAGGCCATGACGGCTGTGGTGTCATAGAACAGCGCTATCGCGGGAGTCTACGGCCGCCGGTCCGGGGGCTATTGTTCAGCCGTGACCGAAGCGGCCGGCAAGATTAACGCCAAGGAGAGCTTCCCGTGGCGGAAGGCAGTCCGAGGGTTCATCTCGGTCGCGGTCGTCGCGGCCATCTTCGTGTTCGCCATCCCGAAGTTCGCGAGCTACAGCCAGGTGTGGCCGATTCTGGCGGGCCTGTCCGCCGCTCAGATCGTGTGGCTGCTGCTGGCGCAGTTCCTCAGCCGCGCCGCCTACTGGTCGGTGTACATGGCGGCCCTGCCCGGGCTCGGCTTCTGGCCGTCGGCCGTGCTGATCCAGACCAACAGCGCCGTGGCCAGCGTGCTGCCGGCCGGCGGCGCCTTCGCGGTGGGCATCACCTACGAGATGCTGGGTTCGTGGGGGTTCTCCAACGTCTCGGTCACCGAGTTGATCGGCGTGTCGGGCATCTGGAACTTCGGGGTCAAGCTCACCATGCCCACGACCAGCGTGCTGCTGCTGCTCGCGACCGGGGTCAAGTCCCATCCGCTGGTGGTGGCGGCCGCCGCCGGGCTGGGCATCTGCCTGGTGGCCGGCGTTGTCATCGGCCTGGTGCTGTGGAGGGAGCAGGTGGCCAGCGCGCTCGGCGGCATCGCGGACACGGTGGCTACCTGGTTGCTGCGGCCGTTCCGCAAGGGCCCGGTCACTTCCCTGAAGCCAGCGGTGGTGGACATTCGCCGACAGACGATCGACGTGGCCCGCACCCGGTGGTTCTGGCTGACCTGCACGTCCATCGTGAGCCAGCTGGCTGCGTTCCTGGTTTTCCTGTTGTCGATGCGGTTCGTCGGCATTCCCGCTTCGCAAGTCAGCCTGGCGGTAGTGTTCGCCGCCTTCACCTTCGGGACGCTCGCGGGAAGCGTTCCCGTTACGCCTGGTGGCCTCGGGACCGCCGATGCGGTGTACATCGCCGTAATGGTGGCCGGCGGCGCCCCGTCCAGCGCGGCCGTCGCGGGTGATCTGGTCTTCCGCACGCTCACCTACCTGCTGCCGATCCCCGTCGGCGGCATGACATACGTGATCTGGCGGCGCAAGAAGAGCTGGCGCAAGCCTGGTAGTACTGAGCCTCAAGCCAGCGTGTGAGGGGAAGGTTCTTCCGGGCGCGCCGGCCCTGGACGCGCAACTGGCAGCGCGGCGTACCGACTGGGACTTCCAACCACATGGTCCGCCGATAGAACCGGCCAATACCGTCACGGCAGAGGCGCCTTTACCGCCGCCAGGGTCAGGCAGTGGACTGGTCATGACCCCGCGATCGCCGTCGTATCGACGCTTAGGGACGTATGCAGTGACTGTAACAGCCTTCATGCCAACGCAGCTCAGATCCTGTAGGAGCAAGAACCTGCGTACGTTCCGGAATGAACGTTCCCGTTATCAGGGCGGGGCAAGGAAAGGAACTGAAATGAGCGAAGACACTACTACTCAAGCCCTGGCCGGGATCAGCTGGCTCAGCGGGCAGACCCCCGGAGCGCTCAGGGAGATGCTGACGGAGGCACCGCCCGCAGAGCGCAGGGAACTTCTGGACACGATGGCGCGGGTCTACACGATGCTGGGTGAAGTGCTCAGGCTGGCTACCCCGGCGCCACGACTCGACTGGACTTCGAGCGAGGCGCAAGGGGGGTGATTGGTCCGCGCCCGATAGCGTAGATGTCACTCTTCGCCGCTCTGGGTCGATGACTCAGTTCCCGATCCAGCCACTGCTTTCCTGGCCGCCCACCGCTTACCACCGAGCAAGGATGCGCCGGTCTCCGGCAGCAGTGCGGTCACCGGTTGGAATGAGCCATCTGGGCCAGGCTGTCACCACCGCCCGTTCGGCATCTGATTTTGATCTTTAATGGTCATCGTGGCGAGCCCGCCGCCCCACCGCCGCTGCGCGAGGTCCTCGCTGCGGATGGCGATGCCGGTGTGTCACATCGCGCTCTTGCTCGCCCAATAGTCCCCGGCAATCGGCATGGCAAGGAAGGCCATCGCCCAACAGGTGCAATGTGAGCCCGGCGACGCCGAAGATGGCAGGTACAGCCCGGCTAGCCAGAATGAACCACCACGTGACGGCTCACAAGCACCCTGAGGACGCCTACAGCGGACCGGCGGCCGGCGGGAGGTCCGCTCCGGTCGCGGCGAAGGCCGCCGCCATCAACGCCGAGCAGCAGCGCCCCCTGACGTGGAAGACCGTCATCAAGCGGGCCCTGGTCGTCGCCCTGGCCGGCGTGGCCATCTACCTCGTCCTGCCAAAGCTCGCCGCAGTGCTGGGTTCGTGGCCGCGGCTGTCCACGCTGAGCCCGATCTGGTTCAGCGTCGCGATCGCAGCCGAACTGGCCTCTTTCACCTGCAACTTCGCCCTGCAGCGGCTGGCGCTGCAAACCAAGGGCTGGTTCGCCGTGGTCACCGCCGGGCTGGCCGGCAACGCGGTCACCGACAGCCTGCCTGGCGGCGATGCGGCGGGTGCCGCCGTCCAGTTCGGCATGCTCACCACCGCAGGGTTCGACACCGACACCGCCGTCGGCGCCCTGACCACTTTCTCCCTGCTCGGCGTCGGCGGCCTGCTGGCCCTGCCCATCGTCGCCCTGCCGACTATCCTGGCCGGCGCGCCGATCAGCCCCGGGCTGGCCCACACCGCCCTGCTCGGCATCGCTGGATTCGTCCTGTTCGCCATCTTCGGCGCGGTCCTGTTGTATACCGACTGGCCGCTGGCCGTAATCGGCCGCGCCGCGCAGTGCTTGCGCAATTGGGTTACCCGTGGCCGCCGTCCCCCGATGACCGGCCTGGACAAGCGGCTGCTGGCCGAGCGCGACACGATCAGGACCGTGCTGGGGGGGAAATGGTGGCAGGCGGCCTTGCTGACCGCCGGCCGCCTCGGCTTCGACTACGGCTGTCTCCTCGCCGCCCTGCGCGCCACCGGGACCAGCCCGCGGCCCTCCCTGGTGCTGCTGGCCTACTCCGCCGCCGGCATCATCGCGCTTTTTCCCCTCACCCCAGGCGGACTCGGCGTCGTGGAGGCCAGCCTGAGCGGCCTGCTGATCCTGGCTGGCGTCCACGCCGGCGACGCCTTCCTGGCCACCCTGGCTTACCGGATCGCCTCCTACTGGCTCCCCCTCCTCGCCGGGCCGCCAGCCTACCTGCTGTTCCGCCACCGCTACGGCACGCCAGCCACCCGGTCCGCGGATCATCAAGGCGCACCCGACGATCCCGAACACCGCCCGCGCGCGGAGGGAACTACGGCTTAGCGCGGGCTTAGCGCCAGTGGCGCTGGTTCAGCGGTGCTGCCTGGGCCATAGCAGCTACCTCAGCTCGGCGGCTGCCGCCGAGCGCGTGCATGCCGGGCCGGAATCCGGCTGATCGCGGACTACGCAGATCCAGGATTCGAGCCGAGATGCCCCGTCGTATCGTCGGACTGCGACCAGGAACCGCATCGATCGGTCGATGGGGAGACTGGACGTCATCGCCGGGCCGCCCAGCACCCTTGGTCGGCGTCCGGGAAGCACCTGAGTAAGCACCGATAGGTCTTCGGGGTAGCCCGAGACCGAGGAGGAGTCATGGCCCAAAATGGCAACCTGGTTCTGTACACCGCGCAATACGACAACGTCTCGGCAGCGCTGACGGATCTCGACGCCGTCGAGCAACTCCACAGGGACGAGCTGATCGGCTCGTACGACGCGGCCGTGATCGACAAGGAGAACGGCAAGCCCAAAATCGTCAAGCGGATGGACCGCCCGCGCATCCGCGCCATCCCCGAGGCGTTTGGGTCCGGGAAACTGCCCCGCAAGGACCTCAAGGATGCAGCCGGGGAGCTGACTGCCAGCAATGCTGGGCTGATCGTGGTCGGCGAACCAACGATCGAGAAAGCACTGGACAAGGCCATTTCCGGTGCTGCGAAAGTCGTGAAGCGCTCCGTCGACGCCACGACCGACGAGATCGCCAGCGAGCTACAGGAAGCGCTCAAGAGCTAACCCGAACGCGGGTCCTGGACACCCACGGGCGAGCGTGCGGACCGGTGCATAGCACGCGTTCAGGCAAGGCCCTCGATGCGGTGAGAGAGAGCCGGCTCCGGCCGGACGCACCAGGCGGCTCGCGCCGCTGAGAGGAGGGCATTATGCACCCGATGTTCGTGAAGCTGTACCTAGAGACCAGCGAGGACGATCTGCTGGCCGGGGAGGAAGACAAGCGGCGCGCCGCGAACCGCGCCCGGCATGCTCGATCACGCGTGGCCACTAGGTCCGTCGTCCGCGACCGGGATCGCCTGCCGCCACGATGACGTCTGCCTGGGCGGCCCCGGCCCGGCCCGGTTGGGGCTTTTTGTGGGGATCTTGGTCCGCACAGGCGCTGCGTGCGCTATGAGGCATCCCTCTCTTTCTGCGTTTATGCAGGTGAGAGGGCTGACGGATTGGGCTCCCGCGATAGGACTCGAACCTATAACCTGCCGGTTAACAGAAGGCCTGTCATAGCCGGGGATCGCGCGTGCCTCAGATGTTGGCAGCCCGTCTGGCCTGCATGAGGGCTTCCATGGGCTAATACGGCCATTCTAGCAAGCGTGCCGCCGGGTGCCGGGCAGTACCGTTTTGTCCGTGTTGTTCGCGTGTTTATCTTCACGGGAGCACGGAGTTGTGTTGGTTTTGTGTGTGCGCCGCGAGGCGCTGTCTGACCATATGGAGGTGAGAGACCGTCCATCGGCTCGCTGTCGCAGCAGCGGGCTGGAGCTGGAGGCAGCCTGATCCGGGGATCGCCGGGGAGGGCGGGAGCAGCCTCGACAAAGTCGCGTCGGCCTGGCACTGCCGGATGGGCCGGGCGCGGTGAGCGAGACGGGAAGGTATACGCGAGAAACCGGTGTCGTTACGCCTCTTGAAACAACGCCAGCTCAAACCCGGTGGATACGGGCTGGTTCGCGGCGCGTACCCGCCCCTGTCAGGGCGGGGAACTCCTGTCCGGGTCTACACAGCCTGGGGTGGGAGGCCACGGTGAATGGCTGCGGCGTAGCCGTGGCGATGCCGCAGGGGTAAAGCCGGGTGCCTAGCCCGTCAAATGGTCAGCAGTGAACGCGGGAACCGTCCGTGGCACGTTCCGGGTCCTCTCCCCGGCCAGGGGTGAAGGGGCCGGATAGGCGCGATGCCTGCCGAAGGCGCGGACGGGACGGAGCCGCCGTAGTACTCCGGGGCCGGGAAAGCCGGTCACATGGGGAAGGGCGGCAGCGTGTCAGTCAGGGAAGGAGCTGTAATGCCCGAAGACGCACCGGGGAATCCCGGTGCCGTGCGGACAGATGCGCAGCCCGCCGGGAGGCAGGCGGCGCAGTACCGCAAGGTACGGGAGATGCAGGCCAAGTTGCACCGCTGGGCGGGAGAAGATCGCTCCCGCCGGTTCGGTGACCTGTTCAACCTCGTTAGCGACCTGGAGTTCCTGGCTGAGGGATGGCTGCGCGTCAAAGCCAACGCCGGGTCAAAGACGCCGGGGATCGACAAGGCCACGGTGGCCGACATCGAGAACCGGATCGGGGTGGGGGTGTTCCTGGACCGGCTCCGGGACTCGCTGAAGTCCGGCGAGTTCCGGCCGGTGCCGGTGCGGCAGGTGATGATCCCGAAGAAGAGCGGCAAGCTCCGCAAGCTCGGGATACCGACCGTTACCGACCGGGTGGTCCAGGCTGCCCTCAAGCTCGTGCTCGAACCTATCTTTGAGGCGGACTTCCAGCCGTGCTCATATGGGTTCCGCCCGAACCGCCGCGCGCACGACGCGATAGCCGAGATCCACTACCTCGCCTCACGTCCGAGGAACTACGAGTGGGTCCTGGAGGCCGACATCAGGGCATGCTTCGACGAAATCGGGCATGTCCCCCTGATGGACCGGCTCCGGGCAAGGATCACGGACAAGCGGGTGCTCGCGCTGGTCAAGGCGTTCCTCAAGGCCGGGATCATGACGGCCGACGGTGACCGGGAAGAGACATACACGGGCACCCCCGCCGGCGGGATCCTTTCCCCGCTGCTGGCCAACATCGCGCTGTCCGCGCTGGATGATCACTTCACCCGGCAGTGGCAGACGCAGATGGGCACCACATGGCAGCGGGCCAAGCGCAGGCAGCAAGGGCTGGGCACGTGGCGGCTGGTCCGCTACGCCGACGACTTCGTCATTATGGTCAACGGCACCCGCGCCCACGCCGAGGCGCTGCGCGAGGAAGCAGCCGCCGTTCTTGGCCCGATGGGGCTGCGGCTGGCTGAGGAGAAAACCCGCGTGGTCCACATCGACGAGGGCTTCGACTTCCTGTCCGTCACGATCCGCCGGATGCGGAAACGGGGCACGTCGAAGCAGTACGTCTACACGTTCCCGTCCCGGAAGGCCATCCAGGCCATCAAGGACAAGATCTCAGCCAAGACGTACAGGTCAACCCGGAACCTGGACCCCGATGTGCTCATCCAGAGCATCAACCGGACCCTGGCCGGGTGGGCGAACTACCACCGTCACGGAGTCTCCAAGGCCGTGTTCAGCGCGATCGACCATCATGCATGGGGCCGGATCATGCGCTGGCTAAGGCAGAAATACAAACAAGGGAACTCCCGCCTCGGAATGCCAGCACTGCGCCGCCGATTCTGCGTGCGCGGGACCTGGCAGTTCGCAGCCAACGGAGTCAGGTTCACCGGCGCGTCAGTCGTGCCGGTCACCCGCTACCGCTACCGCGGCAGCAGCATACCGGCCCCGTGGGCACCCCAGCCGGTCCCGGCAACCAGCTAACCCCAGCGGGCAAGACACGTGGAGCGCCCGGTGCGGTGAGAGTCGCACGCCGGGTGCGGCGGGCGGGCCGGGGAAACCCACCAGGAGCAATCCTGGCAGGGCGCCCCGGTCCGACCCAACTG
>Ga0335075_10004727_pt1 | contig 21222 bp, 22 predicted proteins | sample Lox_Sample_24_FD_206723 | JGI IMG/M metagenome (GOLD analysis project Ga0335075, IMG submission 206723) | Soil microbial communities from Loxahatchee National Wildlife Refuge, Florida, United States - Lox_Sample_2.4 | ecosystem: Environmental > Terrestrial > Soil > Wetlands | place: USA...
AGGCGGACGGCTACGACGGGATAGTCAACGACTACTTCCTCGTCCGCACCACCCGCTTTGAGCCCTCCGGCGCGCTGTCCGATGACGAACTCGCCGCCGAGCACATCAGCGGGATGCGATGGTGGCGGCACCAGGACATCGCCGAATACAGCGGAACCGACCTGTTCTCACCCCGTGACATCGCCGCACCGCTAGCGGCACTGATCGTCGGTGACATCCCGGACACGCCACTGATGCTCGGCCTTTGATCTCCCCGGCCACCCGCTTCTGCCGCGGACGGTGTCGAGACTGCGGATCCCGCCAAGATGAGGGCGACGGGCCCGCCACGCGCCCCGTCAGGACTGCCGCTCCGCAGCCGAGCGGGTCAGGCAGAACTCGTTTCCTGCTGGATCGAGCAGCACCACCCAGCCATCGCCATCCGACGTGCGATAGTCGTCGGAGATCTTCGCGCCGAGCGCCAGAAGGCGGTCGACCTCCGTATCACGGTCCTGGTCGCCTGGCTGAAGGCAGACATGTACGCGATTCTTCACAGTTTTGCTCTCTGGAACGGCCTGGAAGAACAACCGGGGTCCACGCGGTGGTTCGATGACTACCTCGGTGTCGCCCGGACCGAAGTCCGAGTCCGCAGGGTGGCCGATCACCGCGCTCCAGAACTGAGCAGTCAAACGAAACATTGCGAATGAAGGACACCATGAGCGCTCAGCCTAGGTGTCCTTCGTCATCGGCTCATACCGTCGTGCGCGCATCTGCCGCTGACCGCCCCGCGTTGGCCGTAAATTTTGGACTGCTGGTGCTGCGCGGGCATGCGGGCTGGCCTTCCGGCCGTGCGCTGGACCAAGGCTGCGCGCCGGTAATTGCGGGTCGGCGCTGGCGGCACAATGGTGCGGTGAGTTCCCGTGAGCGCCAGACGGTGGGCGTTACTTTTGCCGGCTGCGGTGATGCGTTCGGCAGCGGCGGGCGGCTCCAGGCATGCATTCACCTGCAGCCCGACGGCGCGGCGCCGCTGCTGTTGGACTGCGGGGCGACCTCCCTGACAGCTCTGAAGCGCTGCGGCCTTGATCCGGCCGAGGTCACCACAGTGTTCGTGTCGCATCTGCACGGCGATCACTTCGGCGGGCTGCCGTTCCTGGTCCTCGACGGCCAGTTCAGTGGCCGATCGGAGACCCTAACCGTGGTCGGCCCGCCAGGGACGGCGGAGCGGCTGCACGCGGCGATGGAGTGCCTGTTCCCGCGCTCGGCCGCAGCCCGGCGGCGGTTCGAGGTCGCGGTGACCGAGCTAGCGCCGGGAGCCACTGCCCGTGCGGGCGGGGCGGAAGCCGCCGCGTGGGCAGCCGAGCATCCGAGTGGTGCGCCCGCCCTGTGCCTGCGTGTAGCCGTGGCAGGCAAGGTGATCGGCTACACCGGCGACACGGCCTGGTGCAACTCGGTCGTTCAGGTCGCCGCCGGGGCCGACCTGCTGATTGCAGAGGCCTACTACCAGCACAAGCTAGTTCCCTACCATCTGAGGCTCGCCGACCTCCAGCGGCACCGGGACGAACTGGCGTGCCGCCGGATCATCCTGACCCATCTGTCAGCCGACATGCTCAGCGCGCAGAACCAGCACCACTACGAGACCGCCGAGGACGGGCTGACGCTGCGGATCTAAGCATCTAACAGCCGGTCGCCCGCATCTGCCGCGGGGAGTGTCCAGGAAACCACTAGGTCGTTAGACGACGCCTTCATGGACGCGGAGTGCCTGCACGCGAGCCGTCCGCCAACCCGATGCGGCAGTCCTGCGCTCGGCAATGCGCCAGATGCCCGATGACTAACCAAGTATTGGGCGGTATGGTCCAGGGACATGAGCGGTAACAGGCCCTCCGGCTGGCCGCGTCCGCTTCCCGATGGCCGAGTGCTGACCGCGGATGAAGCGGAGGGGGCCAGCCTTTATCGGATAGTAGAGCGGCGCGGGCCTATAGATGAGCGTCTATTCCGCGACCTTGGGCGGCTTGAGTTCGATGTCGAGGACTGCCTTGAACTCCTCGCTCTGGGTGCTGCCGCGGCCCGCGCGGCAGTTCGCAACCGTGGATTTGAGATCCGGAACGCGCTTTGGGCCGGTGCCACGTGGCGCCAGGTAGCGAGCGCGACGGGATTGACGGCTGAGGAAGCACGGGCCGAGTTCGAGCAGTGGAGCCAGCATCCAGCGGCCCAAAAGGCAAGGGAACTCAGGAACGAGAGCGACGAGGAGGCGGTCGGACGGTACCTTCGGGCTGGCGACGACGAGGTTCTGCCCGGAAGGCGCGGCAGCAGCGGCCAGGTTTGACTCTGTCCGGCCTCGGGCTTGGGGCCGCCAGTTGCGTCGTCTGCGGCTTACCTACTGCAGGGCCCGCGATGGCGGGATGGTGGCCCAGAGTGGATCGAGCGGCTGTGTCAATCCAGCCAGGGATACCTTGAAGCCGCGACTCATCAGGTCTTCCGCCGTTCTCAAGAGGCTGAGCTTGCTGAAGAAGGGCATGGCTTGAGGCGCCGTCCTGCCGTTCCGCTTGGCAACAATGGCGTAGATGACCTCAAAGTCGCTGGCCTGCAGGCTGGGCACATAGAAGAAGCCCAGTTGCCGTATTAACGCAGTTTTGCCAGCGGCTGTATCGGCGACGGGTACCACAGCCGATGAGCGCAGGTTGAATCGGTCTCCCTGACTCCGCTCTGCCCTGAATGAGGTTGACTTTCGGGCATGGCGCCGAGGCCGTTGGAGATCACCGATCTGCTGTGGTCGATCGACGCCGACGGCGTGCCCGTGGCAGTGTCGAGAGCCGCGGTCGTCGGTCGGCTGACGGCGCTGGGCCAGCGCCGTGCCGCACGGATCGTGTCGGCGATTCCGGCTCGCGATGGGATCCTTGACCAGGACTATATTGATGCCCTTGGCTTTCGGGTGCATTGCGAGCTACAGCGGCTCGGCGAAGAGCTTCAGTTCGCTCGGCGCGTCGCTGCGTTGCTATCCCCGATCGTCGAGATGGTCCGCCTTCATGGCGCTGGCCCCGTGCGCATCATCGACGTGGGATGCGGGCTGGGTTTCGTGCTGCGGGCCATGGCGGCTTCGTCGGTCCTGGGTGCTGGTGTCGAGCTGGTCGGCGTCGACCTCAACCCCTTCCTTGTCGCCGAGGCCAACCGGCTTGCCGAGCGCGAGGGCCTGACCTGCCGGTTTGAGCAAGGTGATGCGCTCCAGCCCGAGCTCGCGATACACGACGGTGCTCGCTGCGTCGTCATCTCCAGCGGCCTCCTCCATCACCTGTCCGAGCCCGGCCTGGCGGAATTCTTCGCGGCCCAGGCACGACTTCGCGTCGCTGCATTCGCGCACTGGGACATCGCTCCGTGTCTGTGGTCAACGCTCGGGGCATGGGTTTTTCACTACGCGCGCATGCGCGAACCGGTATCCCGTCATGACGGTGTACTTTCCGCCCGGCGCGCCTACCCCGCAGCGAAGCTTCAGCTGGCAGCGCAGACCGGAGCGCCCGGATACCACATCCAGGTGATGGAAGGCTCCCGTTGGCATCCGCGCGCGCTGGATGTCCTGCGGCCAATCGTCGGAACCCTGCCATGACGGCCGCGTTTGTCATCACCCTGGTCATACTGGCCCTGCTCGACGGCTCGTTCGCAGGCTTCCGCGCCTCGGTCGGCCGGACCGGGCTGATCAACCACCGCACGTCCGACTACCAAGCAGCCCGGCGGGGCGCTGGCCTGGTCTGTGTGCTGCTCGCGCCCGCCATCGCCGAGGTATGCGCCGACCTGCTTGTCCGCCCAGCCGATCTCCAGCACTACACCCGCGCCGGGAAAGCCATGCTCGAGGTCTACGGCCCGTACGCGCTGCTCGTGCTTATCGCCCTTGCCTGTTACGCCGCGCTGAACTGGCGGCTCAAGTACCTCGCCTCGGCGCTCATCCTCGGACCGCTCACGCTGCTCCGCCCGGCCATCGCGATACTGGGCGGCGTCCTCGGGCTGGCGGCTGGCGATGACACCGCGGTCACGGCCGCGGTCGGCCTGTCCGTTATCGCGGTACTCGCGGTCGAGCCACTCGCGGGCCGCCTGTGGTATGCACCAAACGCACCTGGACCTGCCGCCTGATGGAGGGCCAATGACCTCGCCGCCGACCCCGGCATCGGTCTGGGTACCGGAACCCGCATGCCGACGAGGATGCTGTCGCCAGCGGCGACCGTCTGGGCGATGCGTGCCCGACATCCGCGTTCCCCGCCACCGCGGTAGCACGCCAGAACCCGGGCGCCGCCGCCTCGGTCCGCCTTGCACGCAGACGGCTGGCGGGGACGCCGCGAGCGTGGTAGCAGGGATCAGCTAGCTCGTGGCGATCCGGCCTCGGAGCTTACCGGTCACCTCGGCGCAGCCGGACACGTCCGCCTACCGCACCGGGGCACATTTACCCGCTTGTCGCTGCGGGCGCTGGCGACAGGCAACGTCGAGCGCGCGCCTCGCGGGCCGCAGACGCCGACGCAAGCATCGGGGCCGCAACGACGCTGACCTTCGCCGCGAAACCCGCTTCGCAGCAGCATGTCGTCACCAGGGCGACAGTTGCGCTGGGCGCCTGAGCCAGGGTCCGAGCAGGCGCACGCTCACCCGCGCTTGTCGCTGCCCAGCATTCGCGCCGGCTTGCAAGTCGCCCCCGGCCTGACGCAGCGAGACTCAGTTGGACAAGATCTACAACTCGGTCGGACGCAGAGCGCGGATCATTAACTAACTGATCTGCGACGCCGAGTCCTGCCGCAGCCACGGACTTCCGGCGAGCCTGAGCCTAGCCAAGAGCTCGCTCCATCCGCTCATAGCAGGGGCCGTGCCGCCTGCAGGACCGGCTATCTGGCGCTGTTCGGGAGAGACCTGCGAGAGAGGTCCGATGGTCAGGGTCGCGCCAGATCCGGGCGCGCCGCAGACGCCAACGGGCGAGCAGCCCGGCGGGTCTTTCATGGTCCGCAGGGCCGGCTGGCTTGGTGGATGGTGAGGCGGCCGTTGTTCATGATGCCTACGCGCTGAGCTCGGCAAGCGAGGCTTGTGTCGTGGGTGACCAGGACGAGGGTCAGGCCGCGTTCCCGCCTGAGATGGGCCAGCAACTCGATGATCTCGTCGCGGGTGTCGGCGTCGAGGTTGCCGGTCGGCTCGTCGGCAAGCACCACTTTAGGGTCCTTGACCAGCGCCCTGGCGATAGCGACCCGTTGCTGCTGCCCGCCGGACAGTTCCGACGGCAGGTGACCACCACGGTCGGCCAGCCCGACGGAATCCAGCGCCGCGGCGGTCCTGGCACGCCGGTCCGCCAGGCCGATTCCGAGCGGGATAAGCGCCGCTTCGACGTTCTCGGCTGCCGTCAGGGTCGGGATCAGGTTGAAGGTCTGGAATATGAATCCGATCGCGTTGGCGCGCAGCCGGGTGAGCTGGGTATCCGGCTGCCTGCCGAGGTCGGTGCCGTCCAACTCGATAGTGCCCTGAGTCGAACGGTCGAGGACGCCGAGTAGGTTCAGCAGGGTGGACTTGCCGTGTCCGGTCCGGCCCTGCACGGCCAGCCACTCGCCGCCATTGATGGTCAGGTCCAGGTCCCGGACCGCCGCGACGGTACGGCGGCCTTTCTGGTAGAGCTTGGTCACTCCGGTCAGCTTGTACACCGGTCGTCTCCTGTCTCTGAGGTCTCACCCGGCCGGTCAGGCCACCCGGGACAGAGCGTCGGCGGGCCGGAGCCTAGCGACGCGCCAGCTTCCGAGCGACCCTGCCAGCAGCCCGCCGGCTACGGCCAGGATCACGGCCAGCACGATCACCCCGGTGGTCACCGACGGGTGCAGCGGGACGGCCACTATGCGCGATGCCGTAATGCCGGGGCTGCGCAGTGCGCCGCCAGGGCCCGGCCCCGCTGCCTGGCCCGCCGCGAGCGCGAAACCCCCGGAGGGCGCCGGGACCGCGGCGGACAGTTTCGGCGCGTCCGCAGAGATGATCGCCGCGCCTGCGAAGCCGAGGCCGACCCCGCACGCGGCGCCGGCGATGCCAATGACCGCCGACTCACCCAGTACCTGCGCAACGATCCGCTGGGTCCGCCAGCCGATCGCTTTCAGCGTGCCGAACTCGGAGACCCGCCGGGCCATGGCGACCATCGTCAGCAGGCAGGCTACGGCGAACGCGGCGATCAGCACCAGCACCGCCAGCCACCTGCCCAGGTCGCTGGCCAGCCTCGCCGCGCTGGACAACGACCCGGTCACCTCGCCAGCCAGGCTGGCCTCCGTAGTGACGGTAGTGCCGGGCAGCAGCCTGGCGATCTCCTCGCTGACCGCGGGGATGCCGGCAGCGCTGGCCGCAGTGACGTAGATCGTCGTCACCGCGCCCGTCAGGCTGCCCGCATACAGCGGCAACGCCTGCGCCCGCGCCAGCGGCACGTAGACATCAGGCGGACTGGTCGCCTGCGCCTGGCGGACAATCCCAATGACAATGAACTTGATCGAGCCGATGGTCAGGTACGACCCGACCTTCAGGTTCTGCGACTTTGCGTAGCCGGAGTCCACCACCGCGACACCGGCATCAGGATCGGCCGCAGTGAACGAGTGGCCGGACGTCAGGGCGGCGCTGCTAAGCGGGCCCAGCGAGGGCTCGCCGGTGTCCACGCCATCCACCGTGAAGCTGGCTGGCGAGCTGCTGCCCGAACTGCTGAACGTGGTCGTGTTGTCGGTGAGCGAGATCCCGCCCGCCGCGGCCGCCACGCCCGGCAGCCGTGCCGCCTGGGCCACTTTCGACTCGCTGATCCCCGAATACGACGTCATCAGCTGGTCGATCGTCTTCCCGGCGGCGCTGGTGCACGCGCCGTTGCTGGTGCAGATCTCCGCCTGACCATTCGGCCCTTCCTGGAGCCCCCAGCTGCCCTGGTTGTTCTGGCCATTCTTCGACGTGCTGCCTGGCTTGGGCGGGCCTGGCGCCGCGCCCGTCACGGTCACATCGGTGCCCACCCCGTACAGCGCGCTGAGCACGCCGGACTCCGCCTTCTTCACTCCGGCTGAGGCGGCGCCCACGGTAACCACCAGCCCGACGCCTGCGGCCAGGCCCAGCGCGATGAAGACGGCCTGGCGCATCCGCCGGCGCAACTCGCGCCGCAGATATGTCACGAAGAACATCGAGTACTCCTATCCACGATGCAAAAGCTCAGGCCGCGGGCGGGCGGGAGGCGAACCTCTGTCATGGCTCGCCCGTCCTGTCACCCGGAGGCCATGGCCGCCGGTCGTGGCAGCAGCGACCGGCAGGCTTGCTGCGCTGCCTGCCACGCCGGCGAGCCCGGGGTCGGGCCGCCGGCCGGGGCAGCGTTCCAATGGGGGCCTGTGCTGGGAGGCGCGCTGCCCGGCGCGACGCTCGGCAATGCGGTGGGAACCCCCGCCACGCCGTGCTTGCCCATGCACACCGAGTAGGCGAGCTGCTTCTGCTGGACCGTCGGCCGCCCCGCCGGCGGTGAGCTAACCGAACCAGGCGACGGGCTGACGGAACTACCCGCAGGGATTGGTCCGCCCGAGCTAGCCGCCGATGGGCTGCCGCTGCATGCAGCCGTCAGGAGGGCGACGCCGGTCACTGTGACCTGCAGTGCAGTCCGTCGCCACGCGCTCGGGCCTCGTCTGCGACCGCTGCCGGCCTGACTCATGGTTCCTCCTCCCAGTTCAGGTAGTGCCTCGGTAGCCTCACCCGGACGCTGGCGGCCGCCCCGCCGAGACGTGCCGCATCAGCGGCCGGACGGCCCGGGCGATCGGGACCTGGCGGAATCCGGCGGGGACGGGCACGGTGAGATGAGCCAGGTTCTGCCTGGTCGGCCGAAGCCAGGTGATGTCCGCTGTCTGCCACAAGCCCGCCATGCCGGGGACTGGGCGGACAACCACGCGCACCGGCAGGTAGGTGCCCGGGCTGACCCAGATGGTCTCGGGGATCGGGCTGTCCGGACTGCTGGTCAGCACCAGTGCCTCGATCCCGTCCACGCGCTGCCGGCCGGCCGCGGCCAGATCTCCGCAGGAGACCGCGGCACGGAGGGCTCTGACCGCCGTCGCGGGAAGCGAGCCGGCAGAGGCACCTGCGCCGGGCAGACCGGGCTGCAGCAGCAGCGGAAGCGCCGCGACCACTGGCGCGCAGCCGTGCGGACCGGGCGAAAGGGCAGCCGGATGGCCCGCTTCGCGCCGGCGCGCCCATGTCCGAGCCTGGTAACTGACCACGGTGTACACCGACGCGGAGCTGAAGCCCTCGTCGTAGACCAGATGCCCGGCCGTCGAGTAGGTGACCGATCGCCACCGGCCGCCATAGGACCACTCCTCGGCTGTCGCCGGGGTCGTGCTGCCGGGCAGTACCGCAGCGCGGGTCGTCACCGTCATCTGCGCGATCGAGCCGGCGGAGGCCGCATCGAGCGCACTGTCGACGTGCTTCACCACGTAGGCAGTGTCGACGGCCGGTCCCCTGGTGCCGGTGTGACCTGCACCAGGCAGCACGCTCGCCGCCACCGCCACGGCGGCCGCCGTCAGTGCTGCCGCTGCCGCCGCGGAGGCCAGCGCCAGCCGCCGCCGGGATGCGGCGGACCCGCCCGCGGGCATGCTGGTGATGGCTGACCCGGCCATGCCGGTCCGTGTGCCGACCCAGCCGGCTGCTGTGGCAGCCGACTGGCCCTCCGCCGTGCCTCCCACATTGCTGCCGAGCCGACCGCAGATGCGTTCCAGTGCCAGGTCATCGTCGATCACGTTGTCCAGCGCGGCCAGCACGTCGGCCATGCCGCGACTCACAGCGCCGTCGGCGACCTTCGTGCTGGTCTGTCCGCTGAAAAAACCGCGCCGCCTGATCATCGCCTGGACCTCCGTCCGTAGAACCGGCCAAGGTTCTTGCGGGCCTTGGCTGAGCTCTGCCGCACCGACTCCGGGCTGACTCCGAGCTCGCGGGCGATCTCGGCGGCACCGAAGCCGTCGATGATCCACGCCATGACCTGGCGCTGTCCGGGCGGCAGTGCCTGCAGTGCCGCGAGCACCTGCCGGGCTTCTTCGGTCAGCTCCACCGCCAGGGCTGCCGACACTGGCACGGGCGCGTCCGGCAGGCTCGCCTGCGGCATCTCCCGGCGGGCAGCCTGCCGGGCAGCCGTCAGTTCGTTGACCGCAACCCGCCGGATCCATGCGCGAGGCGCCCGGATCGAATGCCAGCCCTCGAATGCCTTGACGAAGGTCACCTGCGCGATCTCCGCGGCCTCATCCGCGTCGGCGCCGATCGCGATCACGAACCTGATCAGCTTCTTGTACTCGGCGCGGAAGAACTCAGCGAACTCCCCCTCCCCCAGCCCGCCGGAGCCAGCAGGCAACGCCCCCGCCTCAGGACCGGCCGTCACGGTCACCACTTGGCCTCCGCATCCGTCCCGCGCGCCCCAGGTGCCGGGAGCAGCCCGGCCGGACGCCGCATCGGCTCCGCGGCGGGCACCTGGACGTCAGATGCCGGGAAAGCTTGTCGGCTGGCCACCGGTACACCAGCGCGTCCACGCCGGACGCCTCGTGGCTGGCGAACCGCCGCACGGCCGCCCAGCCCCGGTACCTCACGCGTCGCCGCGGCACAGATGCCCGGCGCACAGTTCGCATGTAGTCGGGTTTCCTCTCTCCTGGCTCGGCAAGATGCACCGGCCACGGCCGGCGTCGCTTACTAGAGTCGCAGGCCACCTGGAACGTGACCTCGCCAGCGAAACCGCCTGAACCTCCCGTGCCTGCGGGGGCGCGTCCTTCCGACCGCGGAAGCTCAGATCCTGGCCGTGGCCGCACTAGTGCCGGTCACGCAAGCTCACGCTCGCGAAGTCTCAGCAGGCGCGGACAGTGCCGGGCGGACGCCGGCGAAGCGTCCGCTCATGTTGACCGTCCGGTACTGCGGCTGGTTCCGAACATCTCGTCGAGGGTGACTGGATGCAGGCCGCGGGCGGCGACGATCTCGGCGAGCTGGCGGAAGATCCCGGTCACCTCCGGGTAGTTGGCGTGGCCGAGCATGATCACGCCGGGATGGAGGTACTGCCTGGCCAGGGCGAGGATGGTCCTAGGCCTGATCGGGGTGGAGTCGCCGTAGCTGCCGTTCCACATCAGGACGTTGGTGTAGCCGATCGAGGCCGCGAGCTCGTTGGTGCGCTCGTCATATGCGCCATAGGGCGGGCGCCACCAAGGCCGGGCGGTGATTCCGTAGGTCTGCTCGATCCATTCCTCGTTCTGTTCGAGTTGGGCGGTGACCTGGGCGTCGGTGAGTTCGGTAAGCCACCAGTGGTTGAAAGTGTGATTGCCGATCTGCACTTGCCCGGCTTCGATGAGAGGCTTGAGGGTCTTGGCCAGCGGAGTCCAGATCTCGGCGTAACAGCCGTTGGGGTTGAACGTGAGGTGGATCCCGGTCGCCTGGGCGAGGGCGACATACGCGTGCGCGCATTCGGCGCAGAAGCCGTCATCGATCGTGATGGCTACCTGTCTAGCCGCGACAGCCGCGGGCTGCCCCTGCCAGAAGACCTCCGACGGCCCGGGTGCCGGCGGTGGGATCGGCGGCAGTGCCGGCGCCGGCGTGGATGACGTAGCGGCGGGACGCGGGCTTGGACGCACCCTGCTGGCGGCAGCAGCGGCCCTTGCGGACCTGACGCCGGCAATACGGCCGGGACTGTCATCGCAGGCGGCGAGAACGCTGGCGACACCGACCCCTAGCAGGCCGAGAAGCGCGCGGCGGTCGATGTCCAGACAGTGCGGGCAGGTCATGACCTGATAGCTCCAGAGGACGAGAAGGTCAGGCGCGAGACAGCCAGCAGCTACGACTGGTCCGCCCGCTACCGTGAGTACGGACGCCGCCCGCGGCAGCCTCGCTCACTAGAGCTGCGGCCCGCCCAGAACGTGACCTCTCCCCGAGAAACTGCCGCGTGGCGCTACGGTTGAGGGCGCGGGCTGTCCAGGTGGCGTTCGTCAGCATGATGCAGGCTCGCGCCGCGGGCGGCGAGCCCGGCGGCCTGGCCGATCATCAGTGCCCGCCGAGCCGGGGTGCGGCCACCCTGCCGGTCGGCGGAACTCGGGCCATCTCTCAGGTGGTTGCGCTGTCTGGCTGCTGCTCTGCCGGGGCAGCTTTGCCGGAGGCAGTCGTGTCGCCTCGCTCAGGCTGGGTCCGCTGGCACCAGCCCCGTGGTGGTGGCGTTGCCGCCGAAGTACGTGGTGTTGAGCACGGACAGCAGCAGGTTGCCGGGTCGCGGCAGTCGGAGAGGCTGTCCCCGGCGCCGTCGATGCCGTACTCCGGACGCGCAACGTCGCCGTTAGCGAGACGCTCGCGTTCACGCCGGAGAAAGGTGGAGAGCACGGTTCGAGACGTCGCCGCGCGGCGGGTGAGGATGTCGTGCAGCATCGGGTCGAAGCTGACGCCAAAAGTGGCACCACCCCGTCGCCGCAGCATGAGCTCGCAGCTGGCCTTCAGGCCCCGAAGCTCGTGCGGGCGCAGGCCAGAACCCAGTTCGTTACCCGACTGTTACCGAGATGGCAATCCTCCAGGTTGCCTCCGGCGTGTACAACGAGTCGATCCGTACGCTGGCCCGCTCCGGGCAGCGCCAGCACGCCAGCACGCCAGCGCTCCAGCACCCCAGACCCAAGCGAGATCAGCCCGGCAAGAACGCAGGCGCCTATCAGGAGGAGCGCGGCACGTGCATCACATTCCGGTGACCGCCGGGCGAGCGGATCACGGTGTCTAAGCACCACTCCCATCCGCCTGCCCGCCAGCAGAAGGTCAGCCGGAGGCAGGCTGACGAGGCCCGGCAGCAGCTTGCCGCGGGCGGCCTGTCGCATCAGCAACGGCGTCAGCTTCGCTCCGTGACCGGCGCGCGGGACGCGCTGGCACGCCGGCGTCGCGGTGAGTTCAGGCACATCGTCATCATCGTCGCCGGGACCCTGGCGGCCATGGCGATAGTCGGGGCCGCGATCGGGCTGCCAGCGGCAATCGAGGCGTCGACCGGGCAGGGTACGGCTGGAAACTTCATCGTGGAGAACCAGCCGCCGTGCCTCAACCACAGAGTCGGATGCCTGCCGTCCGGGATCTTCCGGTCACGGGCCGGCGTCACCGTGCTGCACGTGGCCTACGCGGGCAGCCTGCCGAGCTTCGCTCCGCCTGGCACCAGCATCCCGGCCGTCGATCCGGGATTGTCGAACACCGCCTATCCCCCGCACGATTCCGCCACCTGGATCCACGACCTGCTGTTGACGCTGCTCGCTGGCGGCGGCGTCGGACTTCTGCTGTGGCTCTTCCCGATCGGGACCGGCGAGCGCGAGAAGAGCGGCGTGGTCGTCTGACGCCACTGGAGTCGGCTGACCGGGCTTGTTAAGTCCGGAGACAAGGACGGTGGCCATGCCGCGGGAGCTGCGACTCAGGATCGGGGCTGGCGCCAGGTGCAGCAACGGGCCCTGCGGTGAGCTAAGCCGCATCATCATCAACCCGGTCGCCTGGGAGGTCACTCACGTCGTGGTCAACCAGAAGCGCTGGACTGGCGGCGGAGCGCGGCTTGTTCCTGTTGACCTTGCGGACGCGACGACAGGTCAGCTCCGGATGAGCTGCACGCTTGCCGAGTTCGAGGCACTCCCGCCCGCCCAGGAGACCGAGGTCGTGCCAGACCTCGATCCCACCGGCCACCAGGACCGTCCTAGCGTGAACTTTCTCCCTGTCTCCCCCGGATTGCTGATACGCAGCAACCGCGGCCGCGCGCGACCCGGAGCCCCGCAGCAGGTCACCGTCGACTCCGTCCCGGCTGGCGGCGCGGACATCCGCAGCACACTGATCGTCTGTGCGACAGATGGCGAGCTAGGGCAGGTCAAGGGCCTGCTCGTAGAACCTCTCGGCCGCCGCGTAACCCATGTGCTCCTGCGCGGAAGCCACCTGTGGGGCCGCACCGAAGTGGCAGTCCCGATCAGCGCCGTGACCAGGGTCGGGACTCTTCTCATCCATCTCAGCCTCACCAGGCGCCAGGTGAAAGAGCTGCCTTAGGCGGACCCGGGCGACACCGGCCGACCCAGGCCGACCCAGGCCGACCCAGACCGACCCAGGCCGACCCAGGCGGCAGGCCGTTGCGGCTCCCATCAGTCAGGGAGGACGCGTTCCAGCTGACTGCGTGCTGAGATACCGAGTTTGACGAAGACCTTGCGCAGGTGGTACTGGACAGTGTGCGGGCTGATGTACAGCCTGGCGCCGATCTCGGGGTTCGACAGCCCGGCCGCCGCGAGCCGGGCGATCTGCGTTTCCTGCGCGGTCAGCTGATCGTTCCGCGACCCGACGGCACGCTTGCGCGCGGTCTCCCCGGTTGCCTGCAGCTCGCGCCTCGCCCTCTCGGCGAAGGCCCCGACGCCCATCGAGTCCAGCATGCCGAAGGCAGTGCGGAGCTGCTCGCGGGCGTCGGCCCGGCGGCGCTCGCGGCGCAGCCACTCCCCGTACAGCAGGTGCGCACGGGCCAGGCAGATGCGCAGCCCGGTCCGCGCCAGCCTGGCCGTCGCCTCCCGGTACCCGACCTCAGCTTGCGCACCTTCGCTGAGGAGCGCATGCGACCGCGCCTGGATGCCGAGCGCCCAGTCGCTGCCGCTGGCATCGGTCATCTCGGCGAGCCGGTCATAGGCATCCGCCGCGAGGTCAGTCTTGCCGGTGCGCACGGCTGCTTCGATGAGCTCAGCGATGGCCCACGGCGGCGCCGCAATGGTTCCGAGGCTCGCCGTTGCGAGCTGTGCCGCCGGCACAGCTTCCTGATAACGCCCGTGACCGAGGTACAGCAGGGCACTCGCCATGCCGACGGCGGCCATCCCGGCGCCCTCGCCGCGCTCGGTGACCTCCGGAGCGGTCGCATCGACCAGCGCGGACACCGCGCCCTCGTCGCCCTGCAGCGCCGCCAGCGACAGTGCTCCGTACGGCGCCAGCGTCACGCCAGTCGCCTCGGTCGCGGCGTGCGCCTGGACAACCAGCGATTCGGAAGCGGTCAGCTGCCCGGCGAGCAGCAGCCGGTGAGCGCGCATGCTCAGCGCCAGCGGGTGCTCGCCGAGAGCACCAGCCTCGCGGGCGAGCGCCAGGTACCGGGCCGACATCCGCTCCCAGCCCGCGTCGTCCCACACGTGCACCGCGGTGAGACAGGCGAGCCAGAGCCAGCGCAGCTCCTCCTCGACGGACAAACCGGTCCCGAATGCGGCTAGCGCCTTGCGCAGGACTGGCATCCCGGCCGCGTATCCCTCGGTGTAGTACGCAGCCAGGCCATCGAGAAGAAGATCGGGTGCTCGCGACGGATCTGCCGGCGGAGGCGCTGCCAGAGCCGCCCGTGCCACCTCCCAGAGGCCGTTCCCCGGCCGTGCCAGCTGGCCGGCGAAGATGCCAGCAGACAGCGCGTCCAGATACGTCGACCTGGCCAGCCCGGAGTCGGCGGACTCGAGGCGCCTTGCCGCCGTCAGCAGCAGCGTCGTCGCGCCGCTGCCGCGGTTCGCGGCGAACTCGATCCGCGCCCTGAGCAGCTCGACCTGTGCCTGCCAGGCCTCGCTCGCCGGCCACGCTTCTGCCATGGTCAGCAGATGACGCGCCGCACCGACCTCTCCGGCCTGCAGCTTCGCCTCGGCGGCCGCCAGCGCGCGGCTGGCCCGCTGCGGCGCCGCCAGCGTCAGGACCGCTGAGCGCTCGAGGAATGCGGCCGCTGCTCCAAGGCCGCCGCGGGACCGCGCACGGCTGGCCGATCGCTCAAGTTCGTCGGCTATCTCCGCATCAGGCCCGTTGGCAGCCTGCGCCCGGTGCCATGCCCGCCGGTCAGGATCGAGGCCGGCATCGGTCACCTCCGCTAGCGCGCCGTGCGCCTCCCTGATAGCCCGCACTGGCGCTGACCGGTAGACCGCCGAGCGAACGAGGGGATGACGGAACCGTATCCTCGCGCCAAACTCAGCCAGCGAGGATTCCATAGCGGGAACGGCTGCCTCGGCGCTGATGCCGAGCCGGGAAGCTGCCCGCCATACCAGTGCGGCATCACCGGTCGGGTCAGCGGCCGCGAGAAGCAGCAGGCTTCGGGTCGCAGCCGGAAGGTCAGCCGCACGCCGCCGGAAGCTCTCCTCCAGACTGCTGGAGAGGCCTGTCGTACCGGGAAGCCCGAACCCGCCAGCCAGCTGCGTTCCGGTCAGGCCGCGCGGCAGCTCGAGCAGGGCTAGCGGGTTACCGTGCGTCTCGGCGATGATCTGGTCACGGATCTGCGCATCCATCGGGCCCGCGAGGGCCTGGCCGAGCAGCGTACGTGCGTCCTCGTCTCGAAGGCCGTCGACGACGAGTTCAGGCAGCGAAGCCAGCTCGCGAGTCTGCTGGCTGGCAGCGAAGACCAGGCCGACTGACTCCGCGCCGAGTCTGCGGGCCGCGAACGCCAGCACCTGCGCCGAGGCCTGGTCCAGCCACTGGGCGTCATCGACCAGGCACAGCAGTGGCTTGTCCTCCGCCACGTCCGACAGCAGGCTGAGAAGAGCCAGGCCGACGAGAAAGCGGTCTGGCGCCGGCCCGGCGGTGAGGCCCAGCGCCGTCCGCAGCGCCGCCCGCTGCGGCATCGCGACGTGGTCGAGATGGTCCAGCATCGGCGCGCAGAGCTGATGCAGCCCCGCGAACGCCAGCTCCAGCTCCGGCTCAACGCCGCCGGCCCGCTCCACCCGGCAGTCGGCCGCCTGTCCGGCCAGGTAGTCGAGCAGCGCTGTCTTTCCTATCCCCGGCTCGCCGCGCAGGACCAGCGCGCAGCTCTGACCAGCCACGACCGTCGCTACGCACTCGCTGAGCCTGCGGCACAGAGCGTCTCGGCCGACCAGCGCCGGCGGACTGGATGACGTCAGCAGCGGCCCGTGAACACTATGTGCCGCATCAGTCGCGTATAGAAGCTTTTCGGATGGCATGACAGCTTTCCTCGTCCGGCTCGCCTGGGCTTCCGGCCACCTTCATAGTCAACCAGCACCCCGCGCTGCTCAGCACCACCCGATGACCGGCGGCGTAGCACGCCGAACTGGCTAGCCACCGGGGGATTCGAGGAGCTCGCCTCGGCGCGCAGGCTCGGACTATGACGACCGTCCATCACCGGTACGCCTCCGTCGAAGGACGGGACCTGTTCTACCGGGATGCTGGAGCACCCGGTGCTCCCGCCGTCCTGCTGCTGCACGGCTTCCCGGCTAGCTCGTTCATGTTCCGCAACCTGATCCCGGTACTCGCCGGGCAGTTTCGCGTGATCGCGCCGGACTATCTGGGCTTCGGCCTGTCGGAGACACCAGCCGCCGACGAATTCGGGTACACCTTCGACGCGCTCGCGCGGCTCACTGCCGCGCTGCTACGGCAGCTTGGCGTCACCCGTTATGCGATGTACGTGCATGACTACGGGGCACCAGTGGGCTGGCGGCTGGCCCTCGATGACCCGGCGGCCGTCACGGCCATCGTGACCCAGAACGGGAACGGGTACGAGGCCGGCTTCACCGAGACCTTCTGGAAGCCGCTGCGCGATTACTGGCAGGAGCAGAACCGCCAGACCGAACAGGCGGTCCGCGAGGCCCTCACCCTCGACGCCATTCGCTGGCAGTACCTGCACGGCGTCCCCGATGAAAGCGTGGTCAGCCCGGACACCTGGCAGCACGACTTCGCGCTCCTATCCCGGCCGGGCAATGACCGGATCCAGCTCAGCCTCTTCGCCGATTACGCCACCAACATCCCGCTTTACCCGTGGCTGCATGCGTACCTGCGAGACAGCCGGGTGCCGCTGCTGGCCGTCTGGGGCCGCAACGATGAGATCTTCGGCCCCGACGGTGCGCGGGCGTTCGCCGCGGACGCCCACCGCGCCGAGATCCACCTGCTCGATGGCGGCCACTTCCTGCTCGAAAGCGAACTCGCCACGACAGCCAGTTACGTACAGCCGTTCCTCGACCGGGCACTGGCCTGACTGGAGGGGGAAGCATGCCTGAACGACCGGTCATCGTCTTCGACGTCAACGAGACGCTGATGAACCTCGACACGCTCCGCCCCACGTTCGACCGGATATTCAACGACCCCGCCGCCATGCGCCTGTGGTTCGCCAACCTGATCACCTACTCGGAGGCGCTCACACTCAGCGGCGTGTACGTTCCGTTCACCGACATCGGCGGCGCGGTCCTCCGGATGCTCGCCGCCACCCGGGACGTCAGCATCAGCGACGCGGACGCCGCCGAGCTCACCGACCGGTTCGCGACGATGGCGCCTCATCCGGACGTACCCGCGGCCCTGCGGCGGCTCCGCGACCACGGCTTCCGCCTGTTCACGCTGACCGACAACACGCTGGAGATCGCCGGGCGGCAGCTAGAGAACGCCGGCGTCATCGACGTGTTCGAGCGCCGCTTCAGCGTCGACGAGACCGTCAGGCGGCATAAGCCCGCGCAGGAGGCCTATCACTCGGTGGCCGCCGCACTCAGCCTCAACCCTGCCGACATCTGCCTGGTGGCGTGTCATGTCTGGGACACCATTGGCGCTAAGTCGGCTGGCTGGCAGGCCGGGCTCATCCTGCGCGAGGGCAACGCCCCGCTCGACGTCGGCCCGCAGCCCGACTACATCGGCAAGGACCTGGACGCGATCGCCGACCAGCTGATCGAGCGGGACAGCGCGGCTGGCTGAGATCAGAAGCAGTTCACAGAAAGAAGGCAATAGAGAATGGTGGCATGGGACGGCGTGACTCGTGACGATGTGACGCGCGCGATAGCGGAGTATGACCGGCTGGGCCCGGAAAAGTTCTTCGCCCAGCACGGCTTCGGCCCGAGCAGGACCTACGAGCTGATCTGGGAGAGCCGCCACTACCCGCACAAGGCGATCCTCGGGACGGCTTATGAGCTCGCGACGGGTCAGCGCCTCGGGCCGGGTGACTTCGAGGGCGGGAAATCGGGCGCCGTGAAGGTTCTAGGGAAGCTCGGATTTACCGTCCAGCCGCTCTGATACGGACGGTGAGCCACGTCGTGATCGGTGTCACCTGCACGGCTATCCCAGCGCCGGTCACATGTTCCGGACTCTGATCCCGCAACTTGCCGACCGGTTCCATGTCATCGCGCCCGACCTGCTCGGCTTCGGGCAATCTGAGATGCCAGGGCGGAACGACTTCACCTACACCTTCGAGGCCCTGACCGACGTATTCCCCGGGCCGATGTGCGCCTGCTGGACACCGGGCACGTCGCTCTCGAGACGCACTCAGCTGAGATTGCCGCAGCAATGCGGGATTTCCTCGCTAGCTGACCCGGGAGTACCGGGCCGGCCTTACTTCCGCTGAGGCCACTGACGGCGTTGACGCTGACGATGGCCGCGATCGCGAGCCAGTCGGCCGGGCCGAGCGTCTGGTGCAGCACAACCAGACCGGTCAGCGCGGCGAAGACCGGGTTCACGCTCATGAACACGCCGAAGAACCTGGCCGGCACGCGTCGGAGTGCGAGCAGGTCGGTGACCATCGGCACGGCCGAGCAGAGCACGCCGGCCGTCGCAGCGTGGGCGGCGGCGGTGAGCGTGACCGGATGGCTGAGGAGCACCCAGATGCCGACCGGCACATACAGAAGTGCCGACAGCCCGGCCGCCGCGGCCGGGCCAGCCGATCCAGGCAGCCGCGCGCCCACGACACGGTTGACCAGGATGTCACCGGCCCAGCAAGCGAGCTGAGGCACCTGCGATGCCTCGCCGCGGTCGTTGATGCTGGCACGTTCAGCGACGCCGCGGCCGACCTTGGCCTCTCCCAGGCTGCGGTCTCGCGGACCATCATCGCCCTCGAGCAGCTACTCGGCGTGCGGCTGCTGCACCGAACCAGCCGAAGCGTGACCCTGACCGTGTCTGGCTCCCACGTGCTTGCCCGGGCCCGCCAGATCCTCGCGGCCGCAGATAACCTCGTGGCCGAGGTCACCAGGGGGCACACGCTGCTCCGCATCGGGCATGCCTGGTCGGCGATGGGCCGGCATACCCGGGAGTTTCAGCGCCGGTGGGCACTCAGCCACCCCGAGATCGAGCTGATGCTGATCCGCACGAACTCACCAACCGGCGGCCTTGCCGAAGGGCTGTGCGACGCCGCCGTCACGCGGACCGCGGTCGACAGCAGGTCCTACGCCAGCGCAATCGTCGGTCACGAACGGCGCTTCTGCGCGCTGGCATCAGACGATCCGTGGGCTCGGCGGCGATCCATCAGGCTCAGCGACATTCCCGAGCGGACCCTGCTGATCGACAGGCGGACCGGGACCCCGGAAGGCACCACTGCCCAGTACCGGCGTGACGGGGTGGTCTTCCGGCCGCTGCGTGACGCCCCGCCGATCACCGTGCACACGATCTGGCCGCGCCATGACCGGCATCCAGCCATCGAGCCTGCCGTCACGCTACTCACCAGCCTCTACAACGTCACGTGACCTGCCAGACTCTGTCAGCGACCGGATCGCCAGCTGGCCCTCCCGACACGGGAGAGCCATGCGGCCGGGGAGCGAAAGTTGTGTCTGTGAGCTTGCGGTAACCGCTTTCGACACGAAATCCTGGCAATCGTGATCGAGCCACGGGGGACCCTGTCGACGCGCCGTGCGACGGCGCACTGGGTCGTTCTCGCGGCCGCTGCCCTGACCACGCTGGTCGCGACTGCGTGCGGCGCGGCGCTGGCCGTGTTCGCCGGTCAGGCGCTCCCGCTCGCCGTGCGCCACGAACTGTCGGTCGCGCCCAGCACGGCGCTTTCGGCCACCGGATCTGTCACCAACGGCCGGACGGCGGCCACCGCGAGCACACTCAGGACGGATGTCGGGCGGGCGCTTAGCGGGGTGCCGTTCGCGTTCTGGTCGGGGACCTGGTCTGACCCGCTGGACTTCGTGCCCGGCTCGCTGCCCGCCCGGCCGGCCAGTGCGGGCAAGCACACGCCACTGCTCGAGGCGGCGGCGCTGAGCGACATCACGACCCACGCCATCCTCGTCTCCGGCCACTGGCCGGCAGCGCCGGCCTCCGGTCAGGTAGCCAGCTCACCCCGAGCCCGTTCCACCCCGGCCTCCGCGGAGATTCCTGCAGCGCTTCCGGTGTCGGCGGCAGCACTACTGCATGTGTCGCCGGGCGACATACTCTCGCTGAAGGACACGATCAGCAGCGCCAGAGTCAGTTTCCGGATCACCGGCCTCTTCGCGGAGCGCAGAACGTCCGGCAGCGCAGCGTCATACTGGGCGCTCGACTCTCTCCCCGCCAGCGGTTCAAGCAGTTACGGCGGGTACACCACATACGGCCCGCTGATGGTCAGCCCGGCCGCCTTCGCGCCGCCCCGGAGCAGCAGCGGCGCCACGACTATGGCGCTCACCGCTCGGACCGGGACCTGGCTTGCCCAGCCGGACATGGCGAAGTTCACCGACACCGACCTGTCCGCGATTTCGGGTGCCGTGTATGCGCTCAGGCAAGCGCTGGCGAAGTCCGCCGGCGGCATCCAGCTGTCCTCGAGCTTGACGTCGATCCTGAGCGGCACCGCTAGCAACTTGTCTGTCGCCAGGTCCCTGCTAGTGATCATGGCGCTCCAGCTCATCGTGCTCGCCCTCGCCGCGCTGCTCGCCGTCGCGCGGCTGCTGGCCAGCCAGCGCGAGGACGAGACGGCGCTGATCGCCGCTCGGGGGGCAACCCGCTGGCAGCTCGTCAGGCTAACGGCTGCCGAGGTGATCCCGCTCTGCGCCGTCGCCGCCGCGGCCGGCGCGCTGGCCGGTATCCGGCTGGCCGGCCTGCTGGCCGCCGCGGGCCCGCTCAAGGCAGCGAGCGTGAAGCTGCCGGGGCCGGCGTTCCTGCTCGGCGCCGGCGGGACCGGGAGCGCGGCGGGCACCTGGCTCGACGCGATCGGCGCAGCGCTGGTGATCATAGCGATCGCCGTCATCGCGATGCTCGGCCCCGTGCTCGGCTCGGGGCCGGCCACGACCGAGGCACGGGTGCGGCGCGGCAGGCAGGCCACGATTGTCGGCGCCACCAGGGCCGGCGCTGACATCGCGCTCATCGTGCTTGCGGTCCTGGCTGGCTGGCAGCTTCGCCGCTACTCCGCGGACAGCGGACCGAACACCACTATCGATCCGGTGCTGGTCCTCGCCCCGGCCCTCGCGCTCGCGGGCGGGACCGTCGTCACGCTGCGGCTGCTGCCCGCCGCGGCCAGAGCCGGGGACCGGTTCGCCGGGCGCGGGCGGCGACTGATCGCATCGCTGGCCGGCTGGCAGGTAAGCCGTCTGCCGCTCCGCCAGGGCGGCGCCGCCCTGCTGCTGGTGATGGCCG
>Ga0335075_10004728_pt1 | contig 21219 bp, 21 predicted proteins | sample Lox_Sample_24_FD_206723 | JGI IMG/M metagenome (GOLD analysis project Ga0335075, IMG submission 206723) | Soil microbial communities from Loxahatchee National Wildlife Refuge, Florida, United States - Lox_Sample_2.4 | ecosystem: Environmental > Terrestrial > Soil > Wetlands | place: USA...
CTTACCGCCGAGGTACTCGCCGGCGCCCATCGAGATCATCCCGACGGTGAGCGAGATCAAACCGGTGAGCACGATCGCGGTGCGATCGGCGGTCGCGCTTCCGACCCCCGTTACGATACCGAGCGTCGTCAGCAGGCCATCTTGCACGCCGAAGACGATCTCACGAATACTGCGCTGGCGCTCGAGGCGCGCGCGTTCGGGAGTATCCGGCATGTGCGGCGTACGCCGCGTCGCCGAGGCCGGGAGGCTGCGGTCGTCCAGCTCGGCGAGGAGTGCGTCATCCACATCCTTGCCTTCGCAGCGGCCGGCCGTCCAGGCCTTCCTCACGCCCGACTTAGACGCGCCGAACGGGCGCAGGGCGCCGAAGCGCGAAGCTTCGCGCGTGCCCGATGACCCGCTGAATCAAAACCCGATCGTCGCACTCGCCATGAAGATCCGCGGCCGGCGCGATCTCGGCCGCGCGATCGACTCCGCCGCTTTCCCGGCCGTCCCGGCAGATGGCTCCGACGTGCTCGCTGCACTTGATGCGTTCGGCGGGGAACTCGCCGTCGGCGCCAAGCGGCTCAACTCCATTTTGGGCAAGAACGGCGTGACGTTCGTGCGTCTGCAACAGCCGCTGCGCCTTCGTTTGCGCTTCGCCGAGCGGCGCATCGCCCTGGATCCGGACGTCGCGCGCCAGCTCGTCATCGTCAAAGGCGAGGGTCTCGACGGCGAATACCAGTTCTTAGCAGAGGCAGCGGCGCCGGCGCTGGTCAACCTCTCGAAGCTTTCGACCGAAGCCGGCTACGGTGAAGCGCTCACCGCTTCTTCTTTGCTGAAGCTGATCGCGCAGGACGCCGAGCTGCCGCGGCCGGCGCATCTCGACGAGCCGGGGCCGCTGCGCTTTTGAGCTTCTTCGCCTTGGCGCGCAAAAAGCGCGCAACGATCGGTGCGCTCGGACAGAGCTTTGCTACCGGACACCGATCGCACAGCGGTATCGGCGCCTTGCAAATTTGCCGTCCGTGCAAAATCAGCCAGTGATGCGCGTGCCGTAATTTCTCGGAAGAGACGAGTTTGGTCACGTCGTCTTCCACCTCGCGCGGCGTCGTGCCGAGCGTGAGCCCTAGGCGGTGCGAGACGCGAAAGACGTGCGTGTCGACGGCAAGCGCGGCGCCCGCAAAAGCAACCGAGACGACGACGCTGGCGGTCTTGCGGCCCACGCCCGGGAGAGCTTCGAGCGCCTCCCGCTCCTGCGGAACCTCGCCGTGATAGCGCTCGACGAGTTCTTGCGCCGTTCGAATGATGTTGCGCGCCTTGGTGCGGAAGAAGCCGCTGGATTTGATGATCGTCTCGACGTCGGCGACGTCGGCGCGCGCCAACGACGCCGCGTCGGGATACTTCGCAAATAAGAAAGGCGTGATGAGGTTCACGCGCACGTCGGTCGTCTGAGCGCTGAGCATCACGGCGATGAGGAGCGTGAAGGGCGAGTCGTAGTCCAGCGCCGTCACCGCGTTGGGATAGGTCTTTTCGAGGATCTCGAGTTCGCGCCGGGCCACGGCGACGGGCACCTTACGGGTGGGAAAGGGGATGACGGGATCGTTCATGCCGCGCGCTTTCGGTCGTTCCACGATTCGGCAGATTGGCGACGCAACCGTGGCGCACCCTGGTCGCGTTGTAGGGCGCAGATGCCGTTCCTGAAGAGCAAGGATCCCGCCATTCCGCCCGGGCAAACCGTCACCGACGGCTTCCCCGTGCTGCACGTCGGCGGAGTGCCCGACTTCGATCCCAAACGGTGGCGCCTGCGCTTTTTCGGTCTCGTCGAGAATCCGTTCGAACTGAGCTGGGAAGAATTGCGCGCCCTCCCTCCCACGCAGTGGCACGGCGACATTCATTGCGTGACGCGCTGGTCGAAGCGGGAGACGACCTGGCGCGGCGTGCTCTTTCGCACGCTAGTCGAGCGAGCGAAGCCCGCGTCCAACGTGACCCACGTTCTCCAGCACGCCGACAACGATTACACGACCAATCTCCCCTTGGAGGCGATGCTCGGGGACGACTGTCTGATCGCCTATGAATTCGACGGCAAGCCACTCGAGCCGATCCACGGCGGCCCGGTGCGCATGCTCGTGCCCAAACTCTACTTCTGGAAATCCGCAAAATGGATTACCGGTCTGGAATTCCTCGACCACGACGTCAAAGGCTTCTGGGAAGTCCGCGGTTACAACAACGAAGCCGACCCTTGGAAAGAACAGCGCTACGCCGATCTGCCCTCCTGGTTCGGGTAGGCGCACAGGTTAAAAGCTCGCTAGGCTTCCGCTGCTTGGATCGCGACCTCCCACGCCGCCAAAGCCTCCTCGGCCTCCGCCTCCACGCCTTCGAGCTCTTTGCGAAGCTTCGTGACGAGGGCCGGATCGTCGTAAGTCTCCGGCACTGCAAAACAGAGTTCGAGTTCGCGGCGGCGCGCGTCGAGCTTGGCGACGCGCTGCTCCGCCGCCACGAGGTCGCGTTTGCGTCTCCCCTCATCGGCCTTGGCTTCGCGTGCAGCGCGCCGGTCATCGGCCTTGGGCGCAGGCGCTTTGGCCCGCGCAGGCTTTTCACTTTCGGCTTCCGCTCGTTCGAATTCGAGACGCTCGTACGTCTCGTACGTTCCGGAAATAATGCGAGCGGCGCCGGCGTCGATCGAGATGACGCGTTCGGCGAGTCTGCTCAAAAGATAACGGTCGTGCGAGACGACGAAAAGCGCACCCTCGTACGAAGCGAGCACGCTTTCGAGTGCCTCACAGCTGGGGATGTCGAGATCGTTGGTCGGCTCGTCGAGGAAGAGACAGTCGGCGTGCTGCGCCATCAAGCGTGCCAGCATGATCCGGCGCCGCTCACCGCCCGAAAATGCCTCGACCGGCTTATCTCCGGCGTCACCGCCGAGGTTCATCCGTCCTAAAAGGCCGCGCGCCTCTTCGTCGGTCACGCCGATGCGCATGACCGCCTCGGCAGCGCTCACCCCCGAAGGAAGATCGTCGGCAGCGCTTTGCGAGTACGAAGCGGTGCGCAGGCCCGTACCGCGCCGCACCGAGCCGCGATCGGGCGCCAACTCGCCGGCGAGGATACGCAGAAAGGTCGACTTTCCCGCACCGTTGGGACCGATGATGGCGACGCGTTCGCCACGCGCGAAGACGGCACTCACATTGGTAAAGAGCGGACGATCGTACGCCTTGCTCAGGCCTTCGATCTCGATCGCGATACCGCTCGTCGCACGGCGTGCTGCAGTCAAGGTGACTGCAATCTTCTTTCGTTCGGCTCTGGGCGCTTCGACCAACTCGACTTTTTCCAACGCCTTCTCACGGCTGCGCACATGGCTGTAGTTGTGCGACCCGTGCGTGCGCAGTTCGGCGATCACGGCTTCGCGCCGGCTGCGCTGCGCCTGCGAGAGTGCGTATGCGCGCCGTTGTTGCTCGCGCCGCTCCTCGCGCTCTTCGAGAAACATCGTGTAGGCTCGCCCCTGCGTCACGGCATACTCGGCGAGTTCGCCGCCGTCCAGATCCCAAATGCGCGTCGCAACGTGTTCGAGGAAGGTGCGATCGTGTGAGATCACCACGATCGCTCGCGGGTCGTGCGCCACGAGCGCTTCGAGGCGCCGCGTCGTCGCGAGGTCGAGATGATTGGTCGGTTCGTCGAGGATGAGCCAGTCGGGTTCGGTCAGCAAGGTGCGAGCCAAGAGCGCGCGCGTGCGCTGACCGCCGGAGAACGCGCGCATCGGCCGCTCGAGATCGTCACCGCTGAAGTCGAAGCGATCGAGGATGGCGTGCATCTGCCATTCGTGCACGTGACCCGTCGCGAGTGCCTCGTCAAAGGCCTCACGCAAGGTTCCGACTCCGGTTTCCGCGGTATTCTGCGCAAGATACCCGAGCCGCACGTCGCGCGCGCGACTGATCGTGCCGGCATCCGGCGTATCCATCCCAGCCAGAATGCGGGCGAGCGACGACTTCCCAGCGCCGTTCGGACCGACGAGGCCGATCTTCTCCCCCGAGCGCACCACGCCTGAGAGGCCTGAAAAAATCTCCTTGGCGCCATAGTGCCGCTCTAACCCGTTGAACCGTACGATCTCCATGACGGCAAGCCCGTTCGACATGCGCGACTATTCTCACCACATGCGCGGTGATTCGCCGGTTGGTTAGCCGGCGAGGCTGATTCCGAGCTCCCCTTCTTCGATGACGCCGTCTCGCGCAAGGCTCGCCACGATCGCTTGGAACGAACGCGCGTCGCGCTTGACGACCGGGTGCAGTTCGTGGTGCAGGTCGAGCAGCGAGATGGCGCGCCCGGGCGGCAGCTCGCGCAGCCGGTCCACGATACGTCCGCGCACGAAGCGGGTCGTCTCTTTGAAGGGAATTCGCTCTTGCGGCGAGCGTTTCGGAGCGTGTTGCTCCGCCGCTGCCGCCAGTTGCCCGGCATCGATCGGGGCGGCGGCACAGTGCTCGCGCAGCGGACAGACCAGACACTTCGGCGCGCGCGCCGTACAGATCGTCGCGCCCAGATCCATCATCGCGGAATTCCAGTCGTGGCCCCGGCGGCAGGGGATACTCGCGAGCGCCGCGGCGTCGAGTTCGCGGATGCCCGCTTTCGGTGGATATTCTATACCAAACAATACGCGGTGCACGACGCGGCGCACGTTGGTATCGACTGCCGCCTCGTCGCAATCGAAAGCGAAGGCGCGAATCGCGCGAACCGTGTAGGGTCCCACACCCGGAAGTGCCAGCAACGCTTCGGTCTCGCGCGGGATCGTTCCACCGTGCTCCGCAACGACGGCTCTGGCAAGCCGTTGCAGACGAACGGCACGCGAGTTGTAACCGAGGCCACGCCACAGACGGATGACCTCCGCCGTGGGCGCCTGGGCGAGCGCGTTGACGTCGGGAAGACGCGCAATGAACGCTTCGAAGGTGGGCAAGACGCGATCGACTTGCGTCTGCTGCAGCATGAACTCGCTGACGACGACGCCATACGGATCGCGGCTCCGGCGCCACGGCAGATGCCGGCGACCGTGCTGCGCGTACCATTCCAAAAGCGCCGGCGCAAACGGCTTCAACTGCGCAGCGACGCTCCGATACGCCTGATCCCCTCGACCATCTGCTCGCGCGACATCGGGGTGATCGCTAGGCGAAAGTTGTGATCGCCGCCGCTGCCGGGATAGAAGGCTTCACCGAAAAGAAACGAGGCGCCGTGACGTTCGGCGTTGTCGAGCAGCGCTCGCGCCCGCATCTCTCTCGAGGCCGTCGCCCAGAGGTAGAATCCGCCCGCGCCGTTTGCCAGCCGGATCGATTTCGGCCAGTGCTCGACGATCGCCTCGCGCGCGATCTGCCGGCGCTCGGTCAACTCGTGCCTCAGCCGTTCGACGTGCGCGTCGTAGGCGCGCGCAAGAAAATCGCAGACGCTGGCCTGCACGTATAAGCTCGTCGCCATATCCAACGACTGCTTGCGCAAGAGCAGGCGCTCGTAGATCGTGCGCGGCGCGGTGAGCCATCCGAGGCGCAGCGACGGTGCGATCGTCTTGGAGAATGTGCTCAGGTACACAACGTAATCGCTCGAGCGCGCCAGAAGCGGCGTCTCGCCCGCACCACGTTCGCCGAGTTCACCGTATGGATCGTCTTCGACGATCGGAACACGCGCGCGTTTGGCGATCGTGATGAGCCGCTCGCGCCGATCGGTATTCATGTTCACCCCGGTCGGATTCTGCAGCGAGGGCATCGTGTAGATGAAACGCGGGCGGCGCGTGCGCAAGATCGCCTCGACATGATCGACCCGCATCCCGTCATCGTCGATGGCAACCGGAATAGCGCGCAAGCCGGCGATCTGAAAGATCTGCAGCGCGCCCGGATAGGTCGGTTGTTCGACGATGATCTCGTCGCCCGGCTCCGCCAAACTCTGCGCGACCAGAGAGATGCCCTGCGTCGAGCCGGTCAGTACGAGCACCTCTCGTGCGCTCACTTCGCAACCGCGCTTGCGCATGCGCGCGGCGATCGCTTCACGCAGCGGCCCGTGGCCTTCGGAGTCGCCGTACGAAAGGACGTAATCCGGATCGCCCGCCACGCGTTCGAACGAGACCGCGAGTTCACGAAGCGGCGACGGCTCGACCGGCGGCACCCCTTGCACAAACGAAATCTTGTCGTCGTGGTGTGTCGCCGCGAGCTCCCCGAGCACAGCCGGAAACTGCCCCACCCGCCACGGCGGCAGCGTAATCCACCACGGAACGTCAGCATTCCGCGGCTGCCCTCCGCCGCCAATGGCCCGGGCCACTCGCGACCCAGACCCAACGCGCTGCTCGATCAGCCCGTCGGCAACGAGCTCGCGATACGCATGCACGACGGTGCTCCGGTTGACCCCCAGCCACTCCGCCAAGCTGCGCTCAGCCGGCAACCGCGTCTGTTCCGGAAGCGCCCCCGCCAAGATCGCTTCCCGCAAGTCCTCATAGATCTGGGCATAGATCGGAACGATACTCTCCCGATCGATCTTCGGCATGACTGAAGACCATCCAATTTGCCGCATTGGATGGATATGCAGATGCGGTGCCTCCGTTCCCTGCACCGGCGAGCGGACACAAAACGGCCGATTCTATCGGGGCTGCGCCGGGTTCGCCAACTCGATGATCGCGGCCGCGTCGAGCACGAAGCTAGGCAGTTCGGGATCGAGAGGCATTGCTGCCCGCGGCCCAACAACCTGAGGCTCGGCCCCCGAACGAAAGATTTCGACGAGACGCCGGTACGGGTCGATGAGCACCCCAAGAGACGCGCCATGCCGAACAAATTCTCGGACCTTGTCCTGAACTTGCCGGAGATCATCGCTCGCTGAACGCAATTCGAAGACGACGTCGGGGCAAAGGCGCGGAAACGCAATCTGCTCTGCATCCGAGAGCCGCTCCCAGCGCTCCAAACGTACCCATGACGCGTCGGGGGAGCGCAGGGCCTGGTGCGGCAGATTGAATCCCGCGCTAGACGAGAAGACACACCCAAGGCCCGTCTTGCGGTTCCATTCCATCAGCTGCGCAAGGAGCTCAACCTCCGCCCGCCCGGAGCGACCGCCCGTAGGTGGCGACACCAACAACTCCCCCGAACTCGAACGCTCAAAGCGCAAGTCGGGGTTAGCGCGCGCAATCTCGACGAGCTCCTCGTCCGTCAGCGGATGATCAGAGAGCCGCAGAGCCAGCTGCATACGCATCAAGTTCATTCCCCCGCCCAGCACTCCCGGTCCACGCCATAGAGCACCCCCCACCACACCCCGGCCCGAGCGAAGCGACGGGCCAAGCCCCCAAACTTGCCCCGCCAACCCCGACCATGCAGGCGGAAACCAAGCGAACCCCGTGCTATGTTCTGAACAAAGCGCACACCCCAATTCCAGCAGCAGCCGGACCGTCGCGCGAGCGGGTCGATGACCCGCAGCGCGACACCCAGCACGCCCAGTGGAGAGCCGCCGGAGCCGGCGGCGGGGGTTTGGGGGGTGTCCCCCCATTCCAAAGGAGACAGGTTTTGGCAGAGACACAGGTCGACGCGATCGTCATCGGGGCGGGACCCGGAGGCTATCACGCCGCCATCCGCCTTGGGCAGCTTGGGAAGAAAGTCGTCTGTTTCGATCGCGATGAGGTCGGCGGCGTCTGCCTGAACTGGGGGTGCATTCCCACCAAAGCCCTCTTGCACGTCGGCGAGGTCGCACGGCACATTCGCGAGGCGGACAAAATCGGGCTGAAGGTCGCCGCCCCCGAAGTCGACCGTGAAGGCGTCGCGCAGTTCACAGCCGACGTCGTCAAATCGAATGTTGGCGGGGTGCAGACGCTCTTCAAGGCCAACAACGTCGCCTTCGAATACGGCGAAGCCTCGTTCGTATCTCCCAAGAGCGTTCAGCTGCGCAAGCGCGACGGTACCGTCGACGTCTACAACGCCGCCGAGGGCATCGTGATCGCCACCGGCAGCGAGCCCGTTGACGTCAAGGCGTGGCCGCGTGACGGCGAGTTCATCATCAACTCCGACGACGCGGTGCGGCTCAAGAAGATTCCGCAGACGCTGCTGGTGATCGGCGGCGGTGTGATCGGCCTAGAGTTCGCGACCGTCTACACGCGCATGGGTGCAAAGGTGCTCGTCGTCGAGATGCTTCCACAGATTCTCACCGGCACCGACCTCGAAATCTCCAAAACGCTGGGCCGTATCCTGAAAAAGCAAGGCGTCGAGATCGCCCTTGGAACCAGCGTCAAATCGCTCGAGCGCGCAGGGAAGAGCGTCAAAGCCGTCATCAACGGCGAGTACACCAGCGGAAAAGATGAGACGCGCGAATTCGAAATGGCGCTCGTCGCCGTCGGCCGGCGTCCGGTTACCGACGTGCTCAACCTCGAGAGCGCCGGCTTGAAGACCGACGCAAAAGGCTTTCTCGCCGTCGACGCACAGCGCCGCACCTCGGTGCCCGGCATCTACGCGATCGGCGACGTAACCGGCGCACCGCTTCTCGCGCACAAAGCGATGAAAGAGGGCGTTATCGCCGCTGAAGTCATCGCCGGCGATCGCGCATCGGCCTTCGATCCCGTCGCAATTCCAAATTGCGTCTACACCGATCCCGAAGTCGCAACCGTCGGTCTCTCCGAAGAGGAAGCCAAAGCCGCCGGACACGAGCTGCGCATCGGCAAGTTCCCGCTGGCAGCCAGTGGACGTGCACGCACGATGAACGAGAGCGACGGGCTCATCAAGCTCGTCGGGGATGCCAAGACCGATCAGCTACTCGGGATGCACATCGTCGCTCCGCAGGCGGAATCGTTGATTGGCGAAGGGGTGATCGCTCTCGAGATGGGCGCTACCCTCGAAGACATCGGCCTCTCGATCCATCCGCACCCGACGCTCACCGAGGGGATCATGGACGCCGCCGAAGCCTCGCACGGAAAGGCGATCCACATCATCAATCCCAAGCCAAAACCCGCCAAGGTGCCGGCCGGCACCGCCGGCTAATCGTGGCACGACGCTCGCGCCTGCTCGACCTGGGTCTGCGCCCGTACCGCGAGGTATGGAACCTGCAGCGAGAGATCCACGCGCGCGTCGCGGCCGGTGAGGCGCCTGACACGTGGATTCTCTGCGAGCACGCGCCGGTCGTCACCGTCGGCCGAAACACGAAACGCGAGCATCTCTTGCTCTCGCCCGAAGCGCTCGCGGCGCGCGGCGTCGACTGCGTCGACGTCGAACGCGGCGGCGACGTCACGTACCACGGTCCGGGGCAACTGGTCGTCTATCCGATCATGAAACTGCCGCGCTTTCGCGAAGTCGTCCCGCTGGTGACGGCTCTCGAGGAAGCGGTCGTTGCTACCTTGAGCGGCCTGAGCATCAGAGCGCACGGGCGGGGCGAACATCGCGGCGTCTACGTCGGCGACAACGCCATCTGCGCTATCGGGCTCGCCGTTCAAAAGATGACGTCGTTGCACGGAATCGCCCTCAACGTCTGCACCGCGCTCGACTACGATCGTTTCATCACGCCATGCGGCATGGCGCAATTCGGCATCACCTCAGTAGCGAAGGAGCTTGGAAGAGACGTCGCCGTCGATGAGGTGAAGCCACGATTGCGCGACGCCATGGAGGTGCGTTTCGACGTGCGCTTCGAGCGGGCGCAGGCGCCGCTGCCGGAGCGCTTGGCCTCATGATCGATCTCACCAAACCGGCACCGCAGCGCAAACCCGAGTGGCTTAAGGTACGCCTTCCACACGGAGAGGCCTACGAGAACGTCCTCGATCGCGTGCGCACGCTCGACTTGCACACCGTCTGCCAAGAGGCGATGTGCCCGAACATCGGTGAGTGCTGGGGAGCGGGGACGGCGACGATCATGATCCTCGGCGACACCTGCACCCGCGGCTGCCACTTCTGCAACGTGAAGACGGGAAGCCCGCGCGGAGAAGTCGATTGGCTGGAACCCAAACGCGTCGCTGAGGCCGTACGCGATCTCGGGTGGAGGTATCTCGTGCTCACCGCAGTCGACCGCGACGATCTCGCCGACGGCGGAGCCACGATCTTCGCAAGCACCGTCCGCATGATCCACAAGCTCGTCCCCGAGGCGAAGGTGGAGTGCTTGACGGGCGATTTTGCCGGCGATCTCGCCGCCCTCGACGTCGTCCTCGATGCCCAGCCCGAAGTGCTCGCGCACAACTTGGAGACGGTGCCGCGCCTGCAGTCGACGGTGCGCGACAAGCGTGCCAACTTTGCACAGTCGCTCTCCATTCTGGCACATGCGAAGCGCAGTGATCGCGTCCGTTACACGAAGACCTCGCTCATGCTTGGACTGGGCGAGAGCGAAGCGGAGGTCGAGGAGACGATGGAGGCCGCACGCGCCGTTGGCGTCGACATCTTCACGATGGGTCAGTACCTCCAACCCACCAAACGCCATCTCCCGGTCGTGGAATTCGTCACCCCGGAGAGATTCGCGCGCTTGCGCGAGCTTGGCGAAAGCAAAGGCTTCCGCCAAGTCGTCTCGAGCCCGCTCTCACGCAGCTCCTACCACGCGGAGCAGGCTTTCCACTAGGTTCGCGATGCGGCTCGAACGGGCCCAGCACCGTCGCAAGGCCGAGCGCTGGACCAAGTGCCTCAAGGAATCCGAAGGCCGGTAGCAGACCAGCCAAGAGTTCGGTCGTTCCGGCGGCAGCTACAACGAAACGACCGGGACGTATCCCGAGGGAATCGAAGAAGCCACACCCAGACGTCAAGGTTAAGATCACTACGAACTACATAACCCATTCGAAGCCCCGTCTTCACTTACAATTAGTATGTTGTTCTGATATGCTGGCGGTAGCGCACTTATTTAAAATAACCTACTAATACAAAGAGAAGCTCATGGAGGTCCGTCCCATGCCCTCGGTCCAGTCTGAAGCTCCCGCTCAGGCGCACCAGACGCCCACGACACATGATCCGAACGGCTACTGCCCTCGCTTTCACTATGCCGCAGAACTGCTCGGGCGCCGCTGGACAGGGGCCATCATCCGCGAGCTCACCGGAGGGGCGCGGCGTTTCAACGAGCTCTTGACCTCCATCCCCGGCCTCTCCGACCGTCTGCTCTGCGAGCGGCTGCGGGAACTCGAAGGGGCCCACATCGTCGACCGTGATGTCGAGACGGGGCCCCCCGTGAGGGTCTCGTATGCCTTGACGAAGGCGGGGCGTGAATTGGAACCGGTTTTGAAAGCTATCGCTGCCTGGGCGGAGCGCTGGGTGCGCTGACGCTCTGGGCCAACTACTGGCTGTTGTCGACCGGCCCCAAATCCTGATCCGCTTGAAGCGTGTAGTGGTCGCCAGGAAAATGTTGTTGGAGAAAACTGTGGCACCACGTCGCCATGGCTTGTGCCTGGTCGGTGCCGATTTGTGCAAAGAGCCGCGCGATACGATATTCGCGCTCGGGAATCCACGTGTCTTCGGGATACTGACGCGTCCAGTCTTCGATTGCCGCTTGCGTTAGCAGCAACAAACTGAGTCGCGGACCGGTGCGTTCCGCTTCGGAGATGCGATTGGTGATTTCGAGCGGGCTCATTTTCGTCGGCCCAAAATATTCGTCGGCCGGTGCAAGTCGCGGATCCGCGCTGACGCTTGCTAAGGGAAGCAAAATGAGACCCAGCATGAGGGAAAAGGCGAGGCGATAGCTTTTCATAATGCTACAATTATCGGATTAGTCAAACGCCAAGTAAAGTGCTTACCGAGCGAGCTTAAACGTCTCTCCGATTAGCGTCCGATGAGAGTGTGGTGCGCTATGCGTACATTCCGCGCGCTCTGGTCGCCTGCGCGACACGATCGATCGCCACCATGTATGCCGCAGTGCGCAAGGACGTGCGCCGCGTCGCCGCCATCGTGCTGATGATCTCGAAGTTGGAGAGGAGCTGGTCACGAAGTCGCTCGTTCACTTCGCTCTCCTTCCAGAAGTAGCCGGCGCGATCTTGGCACCATTCGAAATAGGAAACCGTGACGCCACCGGCGTTTGCGAGGATATCCGGAATGACGACGATACCGCGCTCTTGGAAGATCCGATCGGCGTCGGGCGTCGTCGGCCCGTTGGCGCCTTCGACGACCAGTCGTGCCTGCACGTGGTGCGCGTTCTCGACGGTGAATTGTTTCTCGAGCGCGGCGGGCACGATCACGTCGCACGCTGAGGTAAGCAGCTCGTCGTTGGTGATGCGGTCGCCGCCGCGAAAACCTTCGAGCGAATGATGCTCCTGTGCGTACGCGATCGCCGATTCGACACCGATGCCGCGTGCGTTGTAGTAGCCGCCGGTCACATCCGAGATCCCGACGACCGTGCAGCCGCGCTGTGCAAACATGCGCGCCGCGATCGATCCGACGTTGCCGAAGCCCTGTACGATGACACGGCACCCTTGCGGAGGCAAGCCCATCTTCTCCATCTGTGCGTGCGCAACGAGTTCCACGCCGCGACCGGTTGCTTCCACGCGGCCGCGAGAACCGCCCAGCGAGAGCGGCTTCCCCGTCACCACGCCCGGCGTGTGTTGGCGCGTGTGCATGGAGTAGGTGTCCATGAACCACGCCATGATCTGCGGGGTCGTCCCGACGTCGGGGGCCGGGACGTCTTTATCGGGGCCGGTTACTTCGACGAGTTCGGCGGCGTAGCGGCGCGTGATGCGTTCGAGTTCGCCAAGCGAGAGCTTCTCGGGGTCGCAGGTTACCCCGCCCTTCCCTCCGCCGAACGGCAGATCGACGACCGCGCACTTCCAGGTCATCCAGAATGCCAGCGCCGTCACTTCGTCCAGTGTCACGCCCGGATGAAAGCGAATTCCGCCCTTCGCGGGACCCCGGGCGAAATTGTACTGAACGCGGTAGCCCGTGTAGACTTCGAGCTGACCGTTGTCGCGCGCAAAGGGAATCGAAAAGATGATCTGGCGAGACGGAACGGTCAAGAGCCGGCTCATTCCGGGTTCGAGAGCAAGCTGCGACGCCGCTTCGTTGAAATAGGTGATTGCGTCACCGAACACCGAGACTTCGCGTGCCGCTGAGGTCATGCGCTTCCACTCCTGACGACGCCGTCGTCCAACGGACTGCGGGCGGCGCACACCGCCCTTACATACAACACATCGGCACTAGACATTGAAGCGAAAGTTCACCACGTCGCCCTCTTGCATTACGTACTCTTTACCCTCGCTGCGCAGCAGACCGGCAGAACGCAGGGCGTCCATCGTGCGCAGGCGCGCGTAGTCGTCGTACGAGACGATCTCGGCGCGGATGAAGCCGCGCTCGATGTCGGAATGGATCTTTCCGGCCGCCTGCGGGGCCTTGGTGCCTTTGTCAATGGTCCATGCGCGCACTTCTTTCTCGCCCGCGGTGAGGAACGTCATCAGCCCAAGCAGGTCGTAGGCGACTAAGATGAGCTCGTCGAGACCCGCACGCGCAATCCCGAGCTCCGCGCGGAAAGCCGCCGCTTCATCGTTGTCGAGGCCTGCCAACTCTGCCTCCACCTTCCCGCAGATGGCCAGCGCACGGCTGCCGTCGTTTTTGGCCTGCGCAAAGACCGCCTGTGCGAGCGGACCGGGATTGCCGATCTGATCCTCGTCGATGTTGGCGACGTACACCATCGGTTTGGCGGTGATCAGGAAGCTCTCGCGCGCGAGTTCGGCCTCGAGCGAATCGTGTGGAAAGCTGCGCGCGGGCCGGCCTGATTCGAGGGCTGCGCGCAGGCGGCGCGCGGCCTCCATATGGCCGGCGAGCTTGTGACTGGCGCGCGCCTCACGTTCGAGCTTGTCGATGCGTTTGGCGATCGATGCCAAGTCGGCCAGCGCCATCTCGATCGCGATGATCTCGATATCGCGCAGCGGGTCGGCGCTGCCTTCCACGTGCGTCACGTCGGGATCTTCGAAACAACGCACCACCATCGCGATCGCGTCGGTCTCGCGAATGTGGCTGAGAAAGGCGTTGCCCAACCCCGCTCCGGAGCTTGCTCCGCGCACCAGACCCGCAATGTCGACGAAGCGCATCGATGCCGGCACGATGCGGGTGGAGTTGACCAGCTCCGCAAGGACTTCGAGCCGGCCGTCGGGGACGGCGACTTCGCCGACGTTCGGTTCGATCGTCGCAAAGGGGTAGTTGGCCGCGAGAGCCGCCGCCGACCGTGTGAGCGCATTGAAAATCGTCGACTTCCCAACGTTCGGCAAGCCGACGATACCGCAAGAGAGTGCCATACCTTAAGTCGACCGGTGCCGTTCGAGAGGGGCAAGGAATCGCCCTGGGGGCGTCGGATTTAAGCAAAGATGCGTCAAATGAAGGTTGATAAGCTCGGGATTGATCTGCTGACGCACGATCCCGTCGTCATCCTCAAGGACCTGGAAGGGAAGCGCTACCTCCCGATCCTCATCGGGCCCTTCGAGGCTACGGCGATCATGCTCGCGCTCGAAGGCCAGCAAGTTCCGCGCCCGCTCTCGCACGATCTCATGCGCATGCTCCTCGAAACGCTGCAGGCACGTCTGGAGCACATCGTGATCCACGACATCAAAGACTCCACCTTCTTCGCCAAGCTGGTGGTGCGCACCAACGGAGAGGTCCAAGAAGTCGATGCGCGCCCCTCCGACGGCATCGCGCTCGCGCTCCGTATGCAAGCGCCGATCTACGTCTCGGACAAAATCGTCCTCGAGGAGACGGTCCCCGACAAAAAAGCCGAGCAAGAAGACATCCAGCGCTTCAAACGCTTCATCGAAGAACTCAAGCCCGGCGACTTCAAAGACTAAAGTAGTCGAGGGGACCCCTCACCAACCCCGCCGAACCGCGCGAGCGCCCGCGAGCATTCGCGCAAAAGCGCAAGCCCGGCAAAGCGCAAACCCACAAACCTCACCACGCAAGCCAACTCTCTCTCAGGAGCTGCGCTGCGGGTCGGTGACCCGCAGCCGCAGCAGCCAGGCCCAGAGCGTGGAAAGCGCGCGGAGCCGCGCGCGGGGGTTTGGGGGGTATCCCCCCATCCAAAAGGAGCTTATGTCCAAAGAAAGCGCGGAGATCGGAGTCTTCGGAGGTTCCGGATTCTACTCTCTCATCGAAAATGCACGAGAAGTCTGGATCGAGACGCCCTACGGAGCGCCCAGCGATCGCGTGGCGGTCGGCGAGGTCGCCGGGAAGAAGGTTGCATTTCTTCCCCGGCACGGTAAGGATCATCGCTTTCCTCCGCAAGCGATCAACTATCGCGCAAACTTGTGGGCGATGAAGGAACTCGGCGTCAGCCGGATTATCGGACCGACCGCGTGCGGCTCACTCAAAGCCTCCGTTGCACCCGGCGAGATGGTCGTCGCCGATCAGGTCGTCGACCGTACAACCGGCCGGAAGGACACCTTTTACGACGGCCCGATCACGACGCACATCAGCTTTGCGGATCCCTATTGCCCCGAACTTCGTCCGTTGGCGATCAGTGCGCTCAAATCAATCGGCGTGAAGACGCATGAGACGGGGACGATCGTCGTCATTCAAGGGCCTCGCTTCTCGACGCGCTCCGAGTCGAAGTGGTTCCAAGACGCCGGCTGGGAGGTCATCAACATGACCCAGTATCCCGAGTGCTATCTCGCGCGCGAGCTGGAGATCTGCTACGTCAACATCTCGCTGATCACCGACTACGACGTCGGGATCGAAGGCGTCCCCCCGGTTTCCCACGAGGAAGTCATGAAGGTCTTCGCGAGCAACAACGAACGCGTGAAACAAGCGATCTTCAAGATCATCGAAGCTATCCCGGCGAAACGCGGGTGTGCCTGCGGTACGGCGCTAGCCGGAGCACGGTTCTAGGCAGGCAACGATGCGCGATCTGCAACGGCTGGATCTCTCGCCGTACCTCGCGGCCTTCGCGGTATACGCGCGAAATCCGGTCGTTGCGCTCGCTCCGCTTGCGGCGGCACTCGCGCAGGTACTGCTCAGCCAAGTCTTCGGCGCGATGATGTTCAGTAGTCTGATCGCATATTTAATACAGGGTTTCGGCATCGGCGTCGCTATCATCACGGCGGATCTAGCCTGGCGCCGCGGCCGCAGTGTTTTCGACACAGCCTGGACGGAAGCGCAGCGCAAGGCTCCCGACTTGCTGATGGCGACCCTCGGCTTCGGCTTCGTGATGTTTGCCGCCGGCCTGATCGGCGGGATGCTGGGTTCGGTCGGTGTCGTTCTCCAGCTGCTGGCTTTCGGTTTTCTGATCTACACCTTGCCCGCGTCGGCGATCGGAGGCATCCCAGGCGGCGCCGCCTTGCAAGTCTCCGTCGAACGCGCGCGGGCGAATCCCGCCACGACGGTCGTCCTTGCGATCGTGTCGCTCGCCGTCTACATCGGCGTCACCGTCTTCGCGGCCGAATCGATTACCATGCAAGTCGTCCTCATGACGGGTTCGGCGATCGCAGGCACCGTCGCCCTCGCCTTCCTGCAAGCCCTAGCCTTTGGCTACATCGCTATCGTCCTGGCCAAGGTCTATGCCGACATCTCCTACGGTCGGCGCTACTAACAAAAGTGATACGAAGGCAAGAACTCCGAAAGCGCACGTAGAGAGTGGCGCGTTATGCGTAGAGAGGAGTTCGTTCTCACGGGTGCGGCCCTAGCCGGAGTCGCGGCTTTTGGTGCCGGTCGAGCGATTGCGCGCGCCGATGCGGAGCCAAGCATCGTCCCTTCGCCTTTGCTCGAGCCACCCACGATGCTGACACCGGCGCAGATGCTGGCGGATATCGCGGCCTTTGCCGACACCCTCGTCGAGGTCGGCCCCGACCCGTTTTACACTTCTTCGCGCGCCGCATTCGACGTGGCCCGAACGGAGGCCGAAGAGAGTTGCGCGCAACCGCAAAGCTCCTCTGCCTTCGCGCTAGCGATGGGGCAGCTAACCGCGGCACTAAACGATGGGCACGTGAGCGTCATCAACACTCCCTACGATTGGAACAGCCCCGTCTTCCCGCTCTTGCTCTCTGTCGATTACGACAACGCGCTCATTACGGTGAATCCGCATAACCTGCAGGTGCCAGCCGGAAGCCGTATTCTCTCGATCGGAAACCGCTCGGCTGACGATCTCGTCAGCCGAACGCTCGCGGTCACCGGGGGACAGACGCCGGCGTTACGTCGTGCCTTCGCACGACCCAACGAAATACTCTACCTGCTGGACGGAGCTTCCCCGAACTACGACGTCTCTTTCGTAACACCAATGGGCGTAGCCGGTCACGCACAACTCGACGCGGGGACGCGTCCGACGTTCCATCGTAGACCGTACGTCTTTACCCTTACACACGACGCCATCGCCGTTATTCGCTACAATATGTGCTACGACCGCACCGCCTTCGCTAGCTTTTTGCTTCAGGCGTTTACGCGGGTGCGCGACGATTGCGCTCGTGCCGTCGTGATCGACATCCGGAACAATGGTGGCGGCAACTCGAACGTTACCGACGCGCTCTGGCCATATCTCGGGGGAAGCCCGTGCGAGGGCACGATGCAGATACGTTGTCGCGTTTCAAACCGTCTCAAGCGCGAATATGGGCCTGAGCGATATGCCGAAATCTACGGCCAACGAGCACTATCGGCACAGGACGGGACGATTATCACCGATCGGGAAAGCGGAAAATTCACTCTCGAAACGACACCGTTGCGCGCAACAGTTCCAAAATTTTTCTTGATCGGCCCCAACACGTTCTCCTCGGGAAACAAGTGTGCGTTCGAGGCGTCCTTATGCCGGTTCGCGACACTAGTTGGGGAAGAGACGGCAGAACCGGTCGATACCACAGGAGAAGTGTATTTACTCGCCCTTCCCAACAGCAGCCTGCGCGTAAGCCTTACTACCAAAACGTTCTCGTTCGACGGATATGCGAACGGCCAAACGGTGAAACCGGATATCGTCGCGCCGCGCACGGTTCGTGACTATGCTATTGGAAAAGATCCCGCTATGGACGCGGTACGTCAGCGGCTTGGACCGAGCTCCTGCCCAACGCCTACGGGCTGAGTTGCATGCGCAAGTAGTCGACGACGAGCGACGGGGTGACGTTGGTGTTCGCCATCTTCTGCGCTTCAGCAACGGCGGTGAGAACCGAGAGCGCCTGCTGCGAGTCTCGCTTGGAGAGCCGTTGTAAGCGTGAGCGCTGATCGTCTGCCAGCATCGGAACATCATCGCCGACAAGCGCCAGCGCCGCCCAGTCACGCGCCGCGACGCGCACGACCTCCAAAAACGAGGCGACGAAGGAACGGCGCTGCGCTGCGGTTGCACCGCGCTCGTCGAGCTGCAAGTCGTAGGCGCGGCCTTCCATCGCCTCGGTGAACCACGTAACGGCGGTGGAGCGCAGACCGCTCTCCTCACCGTCGAGAGCCTCGCGCGCACGGGTGATGCTGCCTTGCGCCACCTCTGCAGCACGTCGCGCAGCAGCCGAGTCGGTGCCTGCGCGGGCCAAGACCGAGACGATCTCCTCGACCGACAGCAATGGAAACCAGACCTCGACGAAACGCGAGCGAATCGTCGGCAGCAGCGTCCCCGGCGACGAGGTCGTCAAGAAGACGATCACACCGTCGGGCGGCTCTTCGAAGAATTTCAAAAGTGCATTGGCGGCTTCATGCGTGGCGAACTCGACGTCGCCAAGCAGCAGCACCCGATACTTTCCGGCATACCCGTGCAGCGAGAGTTCGCGCACGAGGTCGCGAGCGGTGACCTGCTCGTCTTGGCGCGCGCTGCCGGCCTCGCGTCCGATTTTGACCGTGCCTTCTGCCTCGACGTAATCCGGGTGCGTCCCGGCCGCAAACAACGTGCACGCGCGGCACGTGCCGTCGTAGCCGAGCAGCGTCTTCTTGGGCGCCTCGCACAGCAACGACTGCGCCACGCGGCGCGCAAACGTCTTCTTGCCGACACCAGCCGGCCCAACGAGTAAATATCCGTGCGAAAGATGCGCCGCATCCAGCGAACCGAAAAACGTCAGCGGCCCTTTCGCCCCGACGACGTCGAAAAGACCTTCGATCACGCACGCACCTGCGGCGCAAGCAGTTGCCACGCCGCCTCTAACAGCGCGCTCTCCGAGAGGGTTCCGTCGAGGACGGTGATGCGTTCGTCCTCGCGCGCAAGCTCGAGATACCCCGACCGGACGCGTTCGTGAAACGCTGTTTCTTCACGCTCTAGGCGATCGGCTGCGATTCCCGAAGCGCTCGCTCGTGCGACGATGCGCTTGCGGGAGAGCGACACCGGAATATCGACCAGCAGGGTGAGATCGGGCATCAGGCCGCCGGTAGCAAAGGCCGCAAGCCGCCGCAGCGCCTCGCGATCGAGGCCTCGTCCATAGCCTTGATATGCAAGCGTCGCGTGCACGTAACGGTCACACAGGACCCATTGCCCGCAAGCGAGCGCGGGCTCGATGACCTCGCGCACGAGCTGCGCCCGCGACGTGTTCAGAAGGAATGCCTCGGTGACCGGATCGATTGGGCCCGTCGCCGGATCGACGAAGAGCGTGCGCAAGCGGTTGCCGAAAACCGTCCCGCCGGGCTCGCGCGTCACCACGGCGTTGACGCCCGTCTCCCGCAAGCGAACAGCCAGCCCTCCCAGCAGCGTAGACTTTCCGCTCGCCTCGATACCTTCGACCGTGATGAACAGGTGCGTGCCGGTCGAGCCTTAAGCCGACGCCCCGACTGACGAATACGGCACGTCCGGACCGCGAAAGATCATGACCCGCCGGTTCGGTTCGAGCCCGGTGCTGCGCGACTGCACCCGATGCTGCTCGGCCAACTGGTGCTGCATACGCCGCACGTACGACGATTGCGGCGAGAGTTCGACGGCCTTGTTCTCCAAGAGCACCTGATAGATCGCTTCGCCCGCCTCGCGCAGCGCAATCTCTTCCGCGTCGATCGAGGGAAGGTTGAAAACGTCTTTGAGCGCGCCTTGGATCTGCGTGGTCGTATTGGTCTTGATCGAATAGATCGGCACGTTCTCTGCCGCGATCGACTTGAGTTTGACCGACTCCTTGCGCTCCAGGGTTTTGAGCGTGAGCACCACGTCGGCGTCGTCCCATTTACGGGCGATGGCGGCGTTGATGCGCAGGTTGTGAATGGCCCGCTCGATCTTGTTGCGCGAGACCCCGTAAGGGAAGATCAACAGCGGCGGCTCGTGTTCGTCACGTTCATCGGGCTCGGGCGGCGGCGCGACCAGGCCAAACGCAAATTCCGACGAGGCCTGCTGCTCTTGAACGACGGCGACTTCCCCGCTGGCCGTGCGCTGGCGAACCTCCGGCTGCGGCGCATAGCCGCGCAAGAAGGCGTCGACGACGTCCGCGACCGCGTGATAGATGGCCAGCTTGTTGCGGTCGACGATCTCGATGAGGACATCGAAGGTCGGCGGCGCTTTGCGTTCCAGGACGGTCTTGCGGGTGCCGCGGCGGCGCGCCTCCTCGTCGGAGAGCGTGACCGCGTTGATACCGCCGACCAGATCGGAGAGCGTCGGGTTCATCAAGATGTTTTCTAAGGTCTGGCCATGTGCGGTGCCGATCAGTTGCACGCCGCGCTCCGCGATCGTGCGCGCTGCCAGCGCTTCGCCTTCGGTCGAGATCTCGTCGATCACGACGATCTGCGGCATGTGATTCTCCACCGCCTCGATCATGACGGCGTGCTGCAGAGCGGGATCGGCGACTTGCATACGGCGCGCGTGACCGATGCCTTCGTGCGGAATGTCGCCGTCGCCCGCAATCTCGTTGGACGTATCGACGATGACGACGCGCTTACGATCTTCACTAAGGATGCGCGCGCACTCGCGCAGCATCGTGGTCTTTCCTACTCCAGGACGTCCCAGCAGGCAGATCGACTTCCCGCTGCGCACCACGTCGAGGATGATGTCGATCGTCCCATAGACGGCGCGCCCGACACGGCAGGTCAGCCCGACGATCTTCCCCGTGCGGTTGCGAATCGCGGAGATGCGGTGCAGCGTCTTCTCGATGCCGGCACGGTTGTCGGCCCCGAACTCCGAGAGGCGCGAATGCACGTGAGCGATGTCTTCTGCGGTGACCGGATGGTCAGAGAGATAGACGAAGTCATTCTCAAAGCGCGCCTCCGGCGGCCGGCCGAGATCGAGAACGACCTCTATGATTTGCTCGTGGTGCGGGAGCCTGACGAGCGCTTGCCGGATCGGGAGAGGGAAGATATCGAGGAGTCGGGTGAGTTCCCAGTTTGGCGGAGAGACGGTCTCGGCGTTAAGAGCCAATGCACATCCTCGGTTTTTCAAATTTTGCTTGGTGATTCAGTGATCGAACCTCGGGACCCTTTGACGGGATTCTCGACGGCACCCTTTGCTGATTGTCGG
>Ga0335075_10004729_pt1 | contig 21215 bp, 15 predicted proteins | sample Lox_Sample_24_FD_206723 | JGI IMG/M metagenome (GOLD analysis project Ga0335075, IMG submission 206723) | Soil microbial communities from Loxahatchee National Wildlife Refuge, Florida, United States - Lox_Sample_2.4 | ecosystem: Environmental > Terrestrial > Soil > Wetlands | place: USA...
CGGTAACACGGACTTCCACAGGAGCATGAACCCACAGTCCCTCAGCACTGTACGGAATTCCATGTTCGACGTAGTCAGGGTCAGATGGAGTGAGGCGATTGAGCCAGGAGCTAAGACGTCTTAGCGCGATGGGTCCGAGGTGTAGAGGAATTGCCCATTCGTTGACATATTGGCTGTATAGACAGTTCATAAGCAAAGCTTGGCGGGATGGCTGTATGGCTTCATTGTTCGTTTTGGGCCCGGATCCAAATCCATATTGCATGCCAAAAACAAACCACTCAACCCAGGGTAGTATTCTTGGAACATATTGAGCTAAGTAAAGTAGATTGTGGTAGACGTGGTAGCCGAGAGCTACATCGTAATATGAGGGTTTGTAAGGGAGGCTTTTGGGATCCTGGTCTGTTTTTGAGGCGTGCCAAATCGTAGCTCGACGTGTATAAGGAAACCACCATATACGCACATATTCTGCTTGTTTCCAAAGATCATAAGACCAGGTCTCGAAGATATGAGTATCAGGGTAGATTGCCTGCTTCCAGTGCAGGTTGAAGGCAGGGACAGCCTGGAAAGTGATTTCGGTGATGATCCCAAGAGCGCCGAGAGAGAGGAGTGCTGCACGGAACAAAGAGAGGTTCTTGGTCGAAGAGCAAAATATAGTGCGAGAGTTGGAAAGTGTGATTCGTAGACTCAGAATCGAAGTAGAAAGAATGCTATGATAGAGAGTGGACCCGTGTGTTCCGGTAGATATAGCTCCTGCAATGGACTGATGATTTATACTGCCCAAGTTTGGCACAGCTAGGCCGTGTTTATCTAGCTCGTCCCCGAGTTGATATAATCGAATACCGGACTGCACAACCACGACCCCTGAAATTTTATCAACTGACAATATCTTGTTGAAGTTGTCAAGGTTTATCATCCAACTCGATGTGCAGGTAAGATCTGACGGAGAATGTCCGCAGCCTACTGTCGTGAGTCGACGCCTGCACCTTCGTGCCAATGTGACGGCCTTCTCGATTTCGCTCACTGACTGGGGTTTGATGTAGAGCTCGGGCGAAGAGTGAAATGTGCGTGCCCAGGTATGATGAGCATGGTCTGGGTAGGCGCGAAAAGGAATCCTATCGTCCATCTTGTCGAGCTCGTCCAGGACGACGGCGTCCAGGTAAACCCTGTCCATAGCCATATTGCTTATGGCGCCGGAACTCTGTACTACTGTCCAACTGTTAGAAGCTTGAGGCGAATTCAAGTAAGTGGCAATGACTTACTCTCTGCTGCTATCGCATTTTTTGAAGTGAACTCCAGAAGAGCGTTGGCGGTGTAAAACGAAGTCCATCGCGGGGCACTGTTCGAACCTCGCGATCTAACCAGATACAGCGTTCGGGACCCTGAAGATCATTTACTGCCGGCAGAAATCGCGGTCCCATGATGGCGACATTTCAGGGGTCTCCGGAGTTACGTGGTACGGACCATTGTTGTGTCGGGCAGGTTTATTCATATTGTAGAATAAGCATATTGTATTAAGAATAACCTCATATACGAATATTGCCAGGTGGGACCACATGTTTGTATATGCGTTTTATATTTACTAGCCGGAAAGGTATGAGCACGTTTATCAATGTCAAGGAATCATGTCACAGGTGGAGCAATCTAATATTTTGAAACTTTTTCATATTGTTAGAGCCCAGAAAGACCGTTCTCAGCGCTTGAATTGTTGCGTCCACATCTGGGTATGCATCTTCTATGATCTATATATGCACATCACGGCGCTGAAATGCATGCAAAATTCTCAGGAGAGGAGGTTAAATACATCAAGCCTAAATCGGTTCCCATCACCAAGTAAAAGACTCTTCTATGAAATCCACAACCCCAACATCCTGTGAATCCCTAACGGCCTCCCGTACATTATCTGCCAGACTGCCCGGCCCACATACCGTGACGCACATGGCGCCTACGCGTTCCTTGACTACTGTCTCCGTCAAGAGCCGCACATTCGGTCTCCCAGGGTACATTTGCACGGTAGAGCTCGGGCTGATAATCTCTCGAGGATTGTGTGGCCGTGTAATAAAGAGTTTGATTGTGAGGATCTCTTTGCGGCTGGGTAGTTTTAGGATCTCATCCATGTATGGACGCACCCATTCAAGATGCTCCACGTCTCGGACAATCCAGACAAGGGTGATACGGCGGGTAGCAACTGTGCCGGCTGCGTGTCCAGAAAGCAGATGTGTGAGGAACGGGAGTTGGTGGCTGATTCCCGAGGACCCTGCGAAGAGTAGGACTGTGCCGTAAGAGTCCAAGGAGTGATTGCCTTGGTAAGGCCCCTCGAATAAGGCGTAAGCAGTTACGCGCCGTGGAGAATACTCTAGACCTTTCGTGTGTAGTTGACGGGTCCAACCTGTTTGCGCATGGATAATGAAGGAGACGTCGGTCCTTAACTTTGACCGATCGAGGATCAACTTGCCTGGTTTCTCAACAGATGGAAGTTCCGGCGAGCGAGACACATCCTTGGTCATCGCAATAGAAAACGGATGCGAATCCCATGGCCTAACGTTTAAAAATCGGATGTAAGCATGTGAACCAGGGTAGATGATAACGTGTCTTGGGAGATGGAGCGTCACGCGACAGGCATCTCCAGGAAGGCATTCGACCGTTGCCTTAGTAAAGCCTGCTTTGTAAGAGCAATTGTACCAGATATTCCGTGCCACGCGGGCCAAACGGTCGAGACTCCAGAGAACAATTACAGTTTGAATATATGGCACTTGAGGTAATTGCCCTTTTTGACAGTGAACCAAGACGACCAACACCGTAACCATTGCAAAGATGATGTGTGCATTCAAAAATGTCTCGTAGTACGCATGACGGACCGCGGAAGGTGACGTTATGAGAATCAGAAACGCTGCAGTTACTCCAGCTGTACCGCATCCAATGAAAGGGTCACTTGTAATCTTGGAGGAGACACCTGCCCAGCCATCGCTCGCAACTTCATCGATAGTCCATGCCAAAGTATGGATTAATGCCTCCAGAACAAAAATTCGTCCGATCCATCTATGAAGAAGGTTGTAGGTATCAAAGCTGATCTTGAGCATCCGGATGAGGGGGTTGTTGCGGCCCGCTAGAATTATGAGTGGAATCATGTTGACAGCCGCGATCATACCAGTTCTACCCCGGAGTTCAGCCAAGACCTCGTAACGATTCGGGTTGCTATAGTCGAGCATCATGCAGTATATGAAATTGCTGAGATAATAGCATCCGAGGAGGACTGTATGAAATCGTGAGGGGAGAGTTCCGATGTTGACGGCAGAAGAGAGCCGAATCTCTCTGTTGTGACGTTTCTTCCCTAACGGAGCGAGGAGGATGTGCTTTTTCACCCAAGGCCACCAAGTAGTGTGGTTATTTGAGAAGTATGCTTGTTTGTTCTCCGAATAATCCAACGATTCTAGATGCCGGAAGTGTTTCCATCCTAACTCCCATAACCTAAAAAATAGCACGAGCATAACTAATATTCCTAAACTTCCCCAAAGTAGGTCTCGAGTGATATTGTTTTCAGTAATGTTGACGCCATTCAGGTCGGTTGTGTAGGGTGCTATTGTTGAATTTGGGAGCAGCGATCCAGTCCTTGTTGCCTTTAATGCTGAGTTTGATATATCGCTCGACATCGCTGCAGTGTTGTGCTGATGGTGATCCGAATGGCCCTGATTTAATATCGTATCAGATCGTCAAGGCGTTTCGTTCGTTACCTGTTACTGGAGCTTTTGGAAAGTGGATATAGGTATCAGAGAATGTTGCGAGGGTATAAAATTAGCTATCAATGAACAGCATCGAGGTGTCGACTTTAAAATTTCAGATCAAACAATGCGTAACGTGGTTGATTGTTCACTCACAGAACAATCAACTCATAAAAGAGGCATTGTTATCGACTCGGACAAAATTCCTTATTCGAAATGGATGATCGTCTCCAGGACGTTCAAGAATGCGGCCAAATAGGCGACTTTTTTCTTTGGTGAATAGGTTTCTAGGCAATTCGCCTTCTCTGGTGCTCGATGTGAACGATCGATTTGACGGAAACGAGTGTGGCTTCTAGAAGCTTGTTTGAAGGTCATATACTGAATCATGCAGGGAATATAAGGTGAAATGTCTATAATTGTTGAGTCTGCACAGCAGATGAAAGTCTAGAAAGAGAGAAGAGAATGCAGATGCAATGAATCACAACGTGAGATGCACCTCAAGAACTAAAGTAACAACGAAGAAGGCGGAAGAGTGAGAAGTCACTCATCAGTAGCATTTGAAAGGAAAATAACTTTACCCCTGGGCAGACTGCTGAATAAGGTCCATGCATCATCGCCCTTGCATGCTCTGCGTTGAGCGGCAAGATACGATAAGGCGCGGCACCAGGGATAAACGGGTCATAGCGTGCCCCTCAACGACGATCTGCCATGACGGTTCATGGAAATGCAGTGGTAAGGCGCACAACTGGGAATTATGAGATTCACGGGTTCGACTGAGGCGTCTCGCTTCACGGTTGATTGGCGCTGCCGCTTCTGACTGGCGTCGCGTTTTGCTGTTCCTGAAACCCTGAAACCCCATCGGCTGAATCCGGCAGGGGCAAATGAGAATGATTGGCCCTCCGTTCTAAAAGCTGTGAGACTACTACTCCGATGGCTGGACGAAGGGGCATAATGTTTCGATGACGTTGAAACTACCTGTTTCTATGTCGACTTCCTCATACTCTTTGACTGGAGCCAAGGCTTTCTCAGTCCTTCTGTGCTGCTTTCGTACTGCCCATAAAAGGTCGTGAAAAAGATGATACCCTTGATATTGGGATGTTTGGGGCCTGCCAAGGAACATGAATGATTAAACTTCCTACTAGACTCATTTCAAAAATAAGCCGCCACTGTGTTTCGACCGCGCAGCGTCCGAGATGATTTCGATCTGATCTTATCAGTTGTAGCCAGGCATCAATACTTCAAGCCTCAGGCGTATTGCTGACTAACCCTTCAAATTATCGTGGAACATCATGCTCCAGAAGTAACAGAGAGCTACACTTTAGCCAGCCATTGACAATACCCCGCCTTTCAAAATGGGCAACTCCACATCCAAAACCTCTCCTGCGCCCTCCCACGTCTGGCAAAGGTACTTCACGACTTTCACCTTCCACAAATCCACCCACTAACTCACTTCCAGCGAAACACCTGTCCGCTTCTCCCAAAACCTCGTCGACACCCTCGAATCAAGCACAGAAGTACCCTTTCCGCTCTCCTATCCCACCAAAATGTCAATTCTAACACCTAACAGACCGATTCCACCCGCGCCAAAACCCTCGAACTCCACATCCAAGCCCGCGTCGCCGAAGAGCTCAAACGCCTCCAAGAGCGTGAAGAGCAGACCTTCAAAGAACTCACTTCCAAGTTATCTTCCGAAGAGGAAACCCCATCAGAGCCCAGCAGCTCTCCTGAAGGCGATCGGCTGCGCACGCTCAACCGTGCTGTCATTCAGCACTCGATTGACGACTTGAAATACAAACTTGAAAATCGGAAAAAGGTTGTGGAAGTAGGAGCGTTGGATAAGGATGTGGAGAAGGTGAGGGATGAGGTCGTGAAGTGCTTGAGAGATAATGATCGACGGCCTCTGGATTGTTGGCGGGAGGTGGAAAGGTTTAGGGAAGAGGTTAGGAGGCTGGAGGAGAAGTGGGTGGAGAAGGTTGTGAGATGAGGGGTTTTGAGTGGATGGGGTGTTAGGAGGAGGATGGGAAGATGTGTATGATAGATCGCCGCCAGTTAGGGGTGATGTCCGTGTTTTATAGGATCATGCATTGGGGGACGGTGAGATATCCTCTCAGTTAGAGGACATATTATGGGAGAGGCAATAATATTGCCAATTGACATTAATCATCTGACAGATCTCTTTGCTTCCGTCGTCCATCCGCTTATCAAATATCTCAGCCCTCACGAAATCGCCTCAGGAGATTAGGAACAACGGGGGAAAAATAGCCTATCACTAACCAGCCATTGCCTCCCCTATTTATACCAAAATAAGCGATTCCTTTTCGGCGGGCGCAGTAGCAAGAGGATTAGAATAACCTTCTCGGGACAATCTGCGCAGCGGTCTGGGATCAAGGAGAGAAGCGCGAGGATAGAATTAGCAAATCGAGTTACAAAGACCACTAACTTCGAATATGGTGGACATACAGCAATGCGGGCGACCATCCAAGTAGAGCTAAGAGGTTTCTATACCTACTCTAAGGGGGTGGAGAGTCTTTTTGTTGATCATACTAACTTCGACTTTTAAGAATAAGTGGCGAATAATGAAAGTTTCACATAAAATGACCACGTACATTTTCAATAGTGTCGACAATTAAGGGGCGAAAGGGAGACAAAATAGTAGTAGCAGTCACAGAGTACATTTATATTCCCGGAAGGAGTCGGAAGTCCCCATCGAATCACTCACAATCAGTGTCACGCCCAATATATCAGAAATGTCTTCATGTAAGCTTTTTTCCCCATTACCAAAGTCACTAGGTAAGGCATCTAGAACTTGAACATTCGGAAAAAGTGTCACGAAGGATCGATCCAGTCCAATCCTTCCTTCCTACCTAACACAACGCCTTTCGTCCCAACCATGCATGTATAACAAAAGAAAAGGTATGAGGATGAGAAAGAGACGGGAGAATTTTCTAACGCCTCCAGGGTTCCGCTATTTAAATCTAACACAACATCACAACACAAATCATCTTATTCCGTATCACTGTATCCAGTTCTCTTACATCCGCCTCACAGGTTGCTTCTGCCTAACCAGAAACGGACTCGGCATCTCGTCTCTCTCAGGGTCCCAAGTAGGGGCATCCCGCTCCCGCTGCGCCATGCGATCTGCGAAACGCGCACCCTTGGGGGATCCTTCTTCTGTGACGTTGCCGTTAACATCGACGGGCCGGCCGCCTGCGCGTGCTTGTGCGAGTTCGACAAGCGTGCGCCCTCTTGGAGGAACGTTGGCTTTCATGGCCATATTGTTCTTGATCGCTAGCTTGTTGAGGTCAGCGGCTTCAGAATTGTTTGCCGGCGCTTTTCGGTTGATGCTAGGCTTTCTTGTTGGTGATGCATTCGTGTCCGGACCGATATTAGCAGATGACGGGATTTTGGAAAGGCGCCGGTTGGGTGAGGCGGGTCTATCCTTTAGGACATTGTTGCTTGCAGCGGGTCTGAGGTCAGGTTGGCTTGATGATGTTGGGAGATTTGGTCCTGAGTTCGCCTTTGCTGCTACAAAGATATTTGGCTGACTGTTCAGCCTATGAACAGGTGCTGTACTCTGAGATATAAGTGCAGGCCGTCCACCAAATGCCTTGAACGGATTTTTGGAAGACTTTTGGAGGGTTGGCGATGGCGGCACTGCCAAGTCATCTTCATCTTCGGAGTCTGATGCTGTTAAAGTCGGCTGAAAAAGCTCTCGAGGCTCGCCCGCGGCATTGAAGATATTCTTCCCGCTACTTGGTGCTTTAGTCCCCCCATTCCGACGAGGCGACAAAGACAACGATGCAATTGACATTGGTGACGGCTCTGCCATCTCAATATCCATTGGTGTGCCAGCAAACATGGTTTGAGCCCTTGCAAATGGCGTTCGAGTACTCTTCTTTAGCGCTTTTACTGGCTCTGGTGATTCCATCGACAGCTCAGTCAGATCCGTTGTTGAAGGGAATTCAACATCTCCATTGGTGCTAACTGAAGACAATGGTATGTCATTCTGGTTGGCTGATGAAGAAAAGTCATTGTTTATTGGTATTGATGCCGATCGTCTCGACAGCTCTGTTTCGACTCTTCGCTGCACCTCGGCATCAAATTTCTTTTGTAGCCTTTCGATCTCTAGCTGTACTTGCCGATCAATTTCGAGGCGTGCTTTGACCTCCCACTCTCTTCTCACAGTCGCCTCGATGTCTTGTCTTGTCTGCAATTTTTCGGCCTCGATCCTTTTGACTTTCTCCTCCGCTTCTTGCAATCGCTGAGCCACATTCTCTTCCTTCGTCTTTAATATGCGACCGAGTTCGACGACTTCTTTTTCCTTCCTCATCAATTTTACAACAGGCAGATTGAGCAATTGCGCCGTATCTGGCCGTCGATCGGGATTGACCTTCAGACAGTCTTTGATAACTGCCATCAATTCTGGAGAGTACACAGATGGTATTGGCGCAATCTTCCCCTCTTTGATTTTTTGAACAAGTTGGAAATGAGATTTGGCGTTAAAAGGAGGCTCGCGCACACACAGTTCGTATATTATGCATCCTAATGACCAGATATCTGACTTTAGAGTATACCTCTCTGCCGCACAAATTTCTGGTGACATGTAGAAAGGCGTTCCGACGTATGTTGATGCAAAGTCATGCGATTGCATTATTTTGGATAGGCCAAAGTCTCCTAACTTGACAGAGTTGTCTTCACCGAGAAAGACTATTTTACTGTTAGTGTAACTCCAATTCTTTACACATTCTATGCATACCATTTTCTGGCTTCAGGTCTCGATGAAGGATCATGACACCGCCGGCCGGAGTGCGTGGCTTCGCGGAATTCCCTAGGCCCATGACATTGCTTCCAACTTCCGGGGGATCAACGCCATAATGACATCTATATAGGGCAGTCACAAGCTGTGCGAACATACTCCATACAAAGCCTTCCTCTGCGTATTGCTTCTTCGTTTGGAGATCCTTGATCACCCGTCCGAGATCTCCATTTCCACAATATTCCATATATAAATGGAGATCTTGAGTCGCTTTCAGATGTTCTCGGTGATAGTAACCAACAATATTTGGATGTCGAAGGGAAGACAGGATCGCAAATTCGGCATGAAGTTGTTCTCGTTCCTTTTGGGACATGCGTATATAGTTGATTTCTTTGCGGCAAAGAATTTGGCCATCTGATTTTCTCTTCACCTTTCGAATGATTCCAAAAGACCCATGGCCTAAGGAAAGTTAGGTAAGGCGACATATGATAGCTTATAACCACTTACCAATCTTTTCTAATACGTCGTATTTTTCTGACTCCGACATGATGATCTCAGAGCGCGAGTAGCTGAGATCAATTCGTGACTATTTGCTATGATCGCAGAGCCATGTGCAATTGTTGTTCAATATGAGGTAAGTTCTGCTGAAGTTGTGTTTGCCGTTCAATAAAGGTTCAAGATGTGCAAATGATCGCTTGGTAAACAACAGCCCGGTTGACGTAGCAACGCCTTACCCTCTATGTCATTGGCTGAGTTAGAAAGTTTCTAATCGATAACGATTCGACCATGAAATCTACAAATCTACATTTCCTAGGAAACTTCTGAGCTGCTGGTCGGCCGAAGACCTTAAATATTACTATGGTGCTTAGGAAAGACGAGCTTGAAGTCCAGCTTAAGGATGAGCATCAGCTCATCCGGGATGGAGTTCTGAGAGACGATAGTCCTCTCGACGTCAGCGAGGAATTCTCGAAGCTGTGCGATGCCTGCCGGCGCGGGGACTTGAAGGCATGTCAAGAAGCAATCACTACCGGCGTGAATATAAATGCAAGGGATCTGTTTGATTATACGCCGCTGATATTGGTGAGGATATCCATCTAAGTATGAGCACTGTTCGCTCCTGAGGACTTATACTGACATGCAATAGGCTAGTCTATGCGGTCATTACGAAGTTGTTCAATTACTACTCGAGTCCGGCGCATTATGTGAACGAGATACTTTCCAGGTATGGATAATTGGCATACATATCTACTTGACTTGTCAGCATGATTGACAAATGGGAAAGGGAGAAAGATGCTTGTATAATGCACTCAATAATAGGATACGTAATCTCCTCCTGCAGTACGACTACTCTAAAAGTACAGATCCTTTACAGCCTCTAGCAGCTCACATCATTTCGCTGCTCACTCGCAGAACGCCCCAAACATCAGATATCACTCTCACAGCTGCCTCGGAGTCCTTCCATTTGCATAAATTTGTCCTCTCAGCACGATCACCCTACTTCCAGAAGAAGCTGTCCTCAGCACCAGAGACGAGCGTTTGGAAATTGGCACATAAAATACCTGCAGAGGCCTTCCATGTTACCCTACGATACCTATATCTGGGTGACGTACCCGCAGACTTAGGCATAGAGCCAAAGAGCTTTGTGACAGAAGAAGAGGTTTTCAAAGGCATAGACAAAATCAGCAAGCAATTAGAAATTGAATCATTATGGGAAGGTATCCTTGGGGGAAGCGATCGAAGAATAGCCAGACAACGTCATCAAGACGAAGTCAGTCGCGGTAGATCTCAGCTGGAAGCGTGGTATAGAGACAACGTGTTAAATCACAAGATCGAGGTCGAAACAAGTAAGGCTAACGACGTCAAATGGGCTCGGGATAATGCGATTTTCGCAGATGTACTTCTCAGGGCCGACGAGGAAATATATGAAGATGAGAATGATGATGTCTTGAAGGTCGCTAAGGAGAACAATATGCCTCAACTCGATGGCATTCCCATTGGTCCCAGAGATGTTAAAGAAGCTCCAAAGCCCCAAAAGCCTCGAAAATCCGTACTATATCCCGTTCATCGCGCCATGTTGATTCGTTCCGAGTACTTCCTCACCATGTTCTCGTCGCAATTCCAAGAAGCGCAGGTCGTCGACTACCTTGGTGTCGTACCGGTGGACTGCACGCCCAATGTTCTCGAGGTTGTTCTCAACTTTCTTTACACAGAAAAAGCCGAGTTCCCTTTGGAGATTGCTATTGATGTATTATTTGCCGCCGACATGCTTTTCATCGAGAAGCTCAAAACGAAGGCAGCCGTGGTCATCAGTACGCTTGGTGATGGTAGGGGTGGCACCCTAGTTGATAGAACTCATACTGAAAGCAACGGAGATGATGTTGATGTTGAGCCTATCAATGTGTATGATGTGATTCGTGCTGGATGGCTCACCCGAGTACAACGACTGGAGGAATTTGCGGCCCGGTACCTGGCTTATCGCTTGGAAGACTATATTGACGAGCCGGAATTTGAAGAGCTAATCCAAGAGAGTGCTTCACGAATCCAAAAAAGGCAAGAAACGGATACTATCGAATTGCTTGACGAGTAAGTGCCATATATTAGGAATATACGTACGAAAATCCGTTGTGCTGACCAATACCTAGTATTCGATACTACCTCTCCGAGCGTTTCCGCCTCCGATTCGAAGATTCCGGCCTCGAGGAAATGATGGACGAGAACGGCGAGCTTTCAGCCGAAGCAGCGCAAACCATATCCGATGTAGCTGCACCCGCAAACGAGAGGCTCGTTGCAACAGACGAAGCTATTGACTTGAGCGGACAGCAATCTTTAGGTCCAACAGAGAAGGATCGAAACCTCGACCCGTTCAGTAATGGCCAAATAAGGACTTTAGACGGGGAGATCGCGGGAGATGAGTTTGCCTCGGACGCGATCAATTATCAGATCTTGCTGAGGAAGATAGATGCCTTATTGGTACGGCTGAAGTTGGATGCTTAGATTATATATAGTATAGATAACAACACCAATAAGCATAATTAAAATTCTACAGCGCAGGCTAGAAATGCTAAATGATTTCTTGACATGAGTTCTATTGCTCTAATGAAAGACAGGTTTTAATGTATGCCTTAGTGTGCTTCTATGTCAGACTATGAAAGTATAAATAGGGAATTATAAGAAGGGGCTGAGGTAATGATGCCAAGCCGGCAATTTGGTACGTTTTCAATTTATGATATAGAAATATGACAAGAGTAAATTGTAGAGAGAGCACATAAGGGGATTCGAGAAATAGTGCTGTAACTGACAATATTAATACTGGTCGTATTAGAATACCGAGTACTATTGTATTTCCGAAAAGAGTCTAATTGAGGCTATGATATATGAACCATAAATACTACCGTAGTCCCGATATAAAACGGCCCGTTCTGTGTTGACGACGCCTTGACAAAAGAGGCGCTCTTCAGCTGTATTCACGGCTTACCTGGCGCGTATGTATAGCCGAAGTTGGTGTGGTAGCCGCTGGATCCATTCTACAGTTCAACTGCATTAATGGATGATCGTATTCAGTGAGGAGTCTAGCTGTCGCAGCTTACGAAGCTTCCAGGCGGTTAATTCCCAAGGAATTGCAGTCCCTTCAGACACTCATAAGGTGGGAGAACGTAACGGGCTGTATAATGACTACATTCGCTGCTTGTGGGGCTTGTTGTTAGGGCAAGCTTCTTCCTTGAATGATCTGGAATCCTGAACGCCGTCACTGAATTTTCGGACTTTGAATGTCTCGGACGGAATAATAATTAGCTGGGTACCCAAAGATCGCGCGAACGCTACTTAAACCATTGGTGCGCGGGAGGACGTCATTTGCCTAAATCTAGCACGAGAATTCGGCTTCTGCGAAAGCTTGAATAGCTCGACTGACTATTTGTAGCAGCAGGTCGCACGTCCCACACGGTTTGAAAGGGTTATGTATCGCTTAGAGATTGTCTCAAAATAACCCTTCTCATTTCAGACAGATAAGGTGGAAGTGAGGGCGCGCTGCAACGTCAAACCCGGAATCCGGATACCAAACGCTCGTTCAGGTCTGCAGGGATGGCGTAACCGTGCATCCCTGGCGTGGTTGGGTATACCTACTGAAGTTGGCAGTGTGGCTGGAATCAAGAAATACTGCAAGATGCCGCCAGCCTGTGATGTGATTTGATCCATTCCACGAGGAATTTCTCGAAAATCTTGTAATTCTACGATGGACTTGTCTGCTTACGCCAACTCCTTGTTCAGTGACGGAAGCAAGGCTGGAAAAGTCCCGAGGAATGATAAGAGGGTAGTTTCATGAAAGAGACTGATGACGAGAAGGGGTATCATTGGATAGAAGGCCTTTGGCGTGGTTCTCATTCGTGTTGCATTGTGTGCGCAGACCTTCGTTCCGGGCCAGCCGAGCAAGTTGTTTATGCTTGGCACATTCAAAAGTGCCAACACAGCATTGCAAGTCGCTTGGATCACTAGTATCAATCAATGTATAGCTCTAGAATGAATACGTAGCAGGTCATGTCTTTCGGATGAATGATGTGCAGTGTCGTTCGCCGGCAGGAACATATGGCGTTTTACAACGTTGATGGCGCCGTGCTGTACCTGGTCGAGTGAGGTCCGAAATGGCTCGTGCAGCTAGTAATTTGAGCTCGTATGCATACACACCCGGAATCCGACTTTCCTTCTCCAAGCAGCCCGGGCCAGATAGACACACATCACTTCACCCATTCACCTCTTCTACTGCTTCACCACACTCGTTTGCCTTTTCCCCACTTACTTCTCTTCTCGTACAACTTAATTCACCGTCATAATTCTAGTTGCTATTGACAGGTCGAGAGATGAGATTGAGCTTGCTTCGAAACACGATCCCTGGTACCAAAGCGATTACGAATCCATAATTTACTCCACAACACTAAGTCGACCCGTTGTAACTACACAATTATAGCCGCCAAGATCTTTCAGGAGTCGAACTCTTGAAACTTATGTGAATTGAGCTCTACAATCCTCTTGACTGGCTCCAGGATATATTATGGAATAAGAGATTACGCGTATTGCTCATCGAAGTCGATACTTATCCAGGTCTAGCAAGACTACGATTCTCAGCAGTCTAGACCTGGGTAAGGGCCAGGAGGACGCTGAATTACTCTCCAAGTCGTCTGTCTCTCTTTCACACGTCGCAATGGCACGGCTCCGCCCAATATTCACATCATGGACACGGCCTTTGATCTTTTCTTTGGCTTTTCTCTCGATAATACCGACTCTGACCTACGCCAACACCACATATATCCTAGGGACGAATGCAGCTGGAGTTACCCAAGAACTTGCAGATAATCGATATCCAGCACTATACACCGGTGACTTTGGAGACTGTATGGGAGGGTCGAGTTTACTGAATGTGACTGCATTCGATGCGGCATATTATGCAGATAACATGACGGTCCTGTTCCATCTGATGGGAACCACGAACCTTCAGAATGACTCAGTCATGAGTACGTCTCTCAATGTCATATTCGTTGCCAGACTAACATCAATTCCAGTGTACATATCGGTGGAAGCATGTAAAGAGGCCTGGTTCCTGGAGCTCTTGCTCAGTGCTAACTTCAAACAGATGGAGAAGATCGTTTTGACCTTACTTTCAATCCTTGTAATGCTAATATCTTCAGGCATGTCCTCTCTCCCTTCTTCACAGCTTGTGCTAATTCTTTAGTCTCTGCCCTATGAATTCCAGTGTCCCAGTCACTGCGGAAGCCATCATTCCTGTATCCTCGTCAGATGTGTCTGATATACCTCCTATTGCTCTTCAAATTCCCGATTTCGAGGGCTCTGCAACTCTACGATTTTTCTCGAACGCCACGCAAACGCAGATTGGCTGCTTTCAAGCTGTGATGAGAAATGGAGCGACCTTTAACCAAGTCGATAGTGTCGCTCCTATACTCGGGGCATTCGCATTTTTGGCACTACTGGCATCCTTCTTCACAGCCATCTATGGTGTCAATATACCGGCTGTTCGAACGCATTATGCGCACTCTCTGTCTGTCCTAGTTGTATTTGAGGTTTTCCACTCAATATTCTTCTCTGGGGCACTGTCATTGAACTGGCCGAGTGTGTGTGCAGCCTGGTGGAGCAACTTTGCATGGTCTGCCGGCATGATATACAGCCAATCGATGACAAACAGCATTAATCATTTCATTGGGGCTAATCTAGCCAATGCCAGCCAGGTTGGCGGTGCAGGATCCGCAACTATTAATAATAATGGAGGTCTCGAACAACAGATCTATGGCCGCACATTAGACATGATGTCTCACGACCTGTATAAATCGATTTCAAGAGGATTTGAAGTGGCCGAGCGAATCTACAAGAGAAGTACTACCGGAAACAACGGTTCAGGCACAAACGAGGGCTATACCTGGGCCGGAGGACCGGTGCAACCTGGCCTTCCTGTGCCTGGCAACTGGACGGGCTTTGCTGGTGAATTGTCTGAAGTCAATATACCTGCGTCAAATGCGTTCATGACCGGCTTTCTTTGGTTTCTGGTTCTAGTTGCATTTCTCACCGGAGCTACCATTGTCTTTAAATTCTCTCTAGAGGGCCTCAGTTCGAGAAAATGGATCAAGCCGGACCGTCTAGCTCTTTTCAGAAGCTATTGGCTAGATTTTCTCGGTCTGATCGTGCTGCGAGCAATGTTGATTGCATTTTTCATGATGATGACCTTGACCATTTACCAATTCTCCTATCATGGCGGTGCTGGTGTGACAGCCATTGCTGTCATTGTCTTCTTGATCTTTTTCGTTGGCATGCTATCTATTGCCGGATATGCTTGCTTCTACCGTCTCCGTTTCGGTCACTATGAATCATCGCCGGATCGACTACACTTTAGAAGCATGAAGGTCTTAAAAGTTATTCCATGGGTTGGAGCGACTCGGGCGAGTTCTATGAAAGAGACCTCGAAGAATTCCGCTGGATTGCCGTTCTTTAGAGTTCGATATATCGATGATGACTCTGAGAGACTGAGTGTTCACCAAGACCAAGAGTACATCAAACGATTTGGATGGCTTTCTGCACGATATAGGCGCACAAGATGGTGGTTCTTTGCGGTGTGGGTGGTCTACCAAGTTATCCGAGCCTGCTTTATTGGTGGCGCAGGTGCGACCCCCGAGCTTCAAGTCTACGGCCTCTTTGTGGTCGAAATAATTGCCCTAATCGTCATTGTATGGATTAACCCATTCGAAGGCGCTCGAAACACGGCGCTAGCGGTCTACATGTTAGGTATCAGCAAGGTCGCAACTGCAGGCCTCTCAATCGCTTTCCTGGATCGTTTCAACCTTGGTCGCATCATCACAACTGTTATTGGCATAGTGATCATTGTCATTCAAGGGCTCCTCACCATTGCCTTACTGATCCTGATTGTACTCAGCGCAATATCCAGTTGGTTCTCTCTAACACGTAATCGCGAGGAATTTCACCCTGAAAGCTGGGATCCGCTTCGTGTGAAATACTACGAACATTTGGAAATGAAGGCGACAGACGAACCGCCTCCACCGCCGCCTCCACCGGAAGAGCCGAAGGAACCATATTTCAATGTAAATGCTGTCCATCGTGCTCCTAAGATCGAGGACGAAGATGGCGATATCCTTCCTGACTTAGATAACCCTGCGGCGTCACAGTTCTCGCTACAAGGAGTAAGAAATAGCAGAGCGAATAGCATGCACAGCCACTACTCCGTTGGGAACGCTCCCTACGGCGCACGACTTCACAGATTGAGCTGGAGCTCAAGAGAATCTGCAAATTGGCAGCAACAGGATGGAGAGCACGGCTCGCCCGCAGGCTCAAGAGGCCCTTCCCGTCATACAAGTGGTGTTTACACAAGCCATACCGCTGATACTTCAATTTCAATGGCTCCCCTTGTACGACCTCACGCTTCCGCAAGCAATCTGAGACCTGCAACCCCTTCGAAGGAACATCAAGTTCGCTTCTCTGATCAACGACTGAGTAGTGTAAGATAGATTATGAACACTAATGACGTCGACGGCATATAGTTATCATTTGATGGAGTAGAGTCAAGAGTATAAATGGGTGAGACTGGAGGAAGTTCCACATGAGTCTCTCTCCCGACTGCACTGCGCTGGCGTTCTTAATGTCGCATTCATCTGCATCCTTCACTACATGAAGGCCCTATTTCCTATGTTAAGCGCCTCTTAATGTAGATGGCGGTTATCAGCGTTTCATGCATTGGCATGCTTCAAGGCTTTCGGGGTTCATGATCATGCATTGGTTGTCGGGCGTTTTGGTAATGGCATACTAGAAGTGACTGCCATAGGCATCCTTGGGCTTAGATCATAGACACTCCTTTAATGACATCAAGAGTTTCCTACGTGTGCGTACAAAGGTCGCTATTTAAGGCTGCTATGATTCCCTGACTGATACGTGTATGCACATATCCTAGTTGTATAGTATACGCAAGTCAAACTTTCATTTGCCTTTCATGTTTGACAGCTTCCAAGAATTCGCAGACATGAACTGGCAGGAAAGCATACTCCTATATGATAGTCTCTCCAGCCCGAGGATGTCCAAAGAATCCTCCAAGTTCAATCAAATGCTAGAATTCCCATTCTTTCCCAAAGAAGCTGCGTTCCCACTTCCCGCCCCCGCCCATCGCGTCCCCACGCAACTTTGGATAGAACTTTCACCTACACTGCGAAATCCAAACCCAAACTACTTCTCAACCACACCGTCTCTCATACTTCAATCTCAGGAACTCGGTGGATTTCATACTCTGTGAATATAAATCAGATCATAATTGTCCAAAAGCCGTTTACAGTCTCTGCCTTCCGTCGTTGTGGAGGCTGGCACAAAGGCACAAGGATGTTCTACAGCCATGAGAGTACGTTACATAAATTATGGTGGGAGATGGCTGGGAGGGCTTGCTGACAGTGGTAAATAGTTCTTACGAGTAGGAAGTATGGTGTGGCTACTATTTGGTAAGCACGAACTGCTCTTTCGACATAGCGAAAGTCGAAATCCTTGTTCTTGTCCCGGCCTCTTCTCTTTCGGGCCATGTTGTAACCGCACAATGGCGCTCTCTCTATATACAGTTCTATGTGTCTCGTCTTGCTAATCTTCCTCGGATTGTGCAGGTTGGTCGCGACGTTGGGCTCAAAGTCGGTTTTGAAGAAGGTCAGCCGGAAAGCTATCATAGGCGTCAACGTCCCGAAAGCTTGCGAGACAATCATTCAACCGGAGGCACCGATGGCATTGAGACTCCAGAGTAACCTACTGTGAGTATTGAAAGTTGATCCCTCGGTCGAATGTAATTCAACGCTGATTTGGGGGACTAAGGTACGGAGTTTCGCGTGTTTACTCTCAGCAATGTGGTTATATTCTTGCGGATGCGCAGGATGCATTGAACGCTTTGAGAGCCCTGTTGCACTCTGTGGAGCATAACGAATTGGATCCTCTCGCTGGAAAAGCTCGGTACGTGGACGATGGTCGACTTTGAGATGAAAATTACTGATTCCGCATAGTCCTGATCAACTCATCCTCATGGATGACCCAGCCTTCGCCCTGGACATGGCTTTGCCAGCCCTGGAATTTGACTACTCAAAGATAGACTTGGATGAGTCGGTTCTGCGCGATTCCCAAGGTTCTATGTTATCACCATATACCCAATCTCGACGTGACTCTAGTATGTCAGGAGGTGGATCAATACTCGGACTTATCATTCCATCCTCTGATGTGGGCGGAAGTGGCTATCAACTTCCCTACAATGACGCATTCCAGCTTGGTGACTCTTCAATGCACAAAATATCTGTTGCAGACCCTCTCTACGGATACGAGGAGGAAGCACTGGTCGAGGACTTTGATTTCGAGTTTGATGCCGATGGCAAAATCAGAGATATCGACGCTGCAGAGAGGGAGCTGCTGCGTAGTGGAAGCGTTATTCCACGATGGAGTCGTCTCGGGAGTGACTCTGCGGCCAGTAGAAGAGTTCGCCTTGACCACGAGGAGGGTCTCGTTGGACTTGCAAGGGATGCGCTTGATGCCGATGGTGACTTAGTTATGCAAATGGACGATGAGTTCATACTACCAGATGCTGGGCCTTTGCTGTCCTTTACGGGAGCTCGGCGTGCTCAGCCCGAGAGTGAAGCTTCAGCTGTCAACCTCACTGAATCTTCTTCCATTTCAGCTGAAGCACCGTTTAAGACTCGTAAGCGCAAAGCACTTAAACCTATCAACACAGACAAGTACGCTGCCGTCACCAGCGCTGATCTCAAGAACTGGAACGAAGAGTATCTCCAAAATATGGATGCGGCTATTCGTCTGAAGCAGATTCACAGAGCTCCTCCTCTGGCCAAGAAAAATGCTTATACCTGGGTATTCGGAAACGGACTTGGCAGAATCGGGGCTGGTGTCGGCTCATCTAAACTTCTCAGTCCACTAGAGATGTTCTCCGGCGACAAACTCATGGCTGCTATAACGGGCAATCCTGCTCCAAAGAATTCCCACGACGATGGCGATGATGAGAGCGAAACTCACCGAGTTCATACTGGACAAATTGGCCGAGGAGGCGAGTACAGTGGATTTATGCCCGTCTTTGACGAATCTGTAGCTGTTGAAGCTGGTAGAGATGCGCAGTCAGCACTTGAAGACCATGCTGCATCAGCCATGCCATGGAATATCTCCTCAAGTCTGCATTCATATCGTAACCCGCCTGGTCATGGATCCTCTTCTGCCCTAGGCCACGGCGCTATCGGTGGTCGTCAATCTTCAATTCTAAGCAGCAAACTTGGAAGACTTACCTCTGCCAGCCCGCTCATAGGCCGGGGCAGAACAGATATGCCAGATCTGGAGAGAATTGACGATTTTCAGTTTCCTGCAAATGCATCCGACAATTTTGCTGACATGCTCGAAGAACAGCATCTTCTGCTTACTGATACCCAAGCCGAGGAGTTCGAGATCTTTGGCCCCACCGCAGCAGTAGATACGCAGACCGCACAAGACAAATACTGGATCAAGGAAGCCCTGGCACGAGAGAGTCTGAACTTTCTCGAATATGTCAAGAATACACTCTTGGAACAAGAAGGTGACGAGCTTGAAGACGATGTGCTCATGAGCGAAATTGAGAGTGCTAAACCGAGAGAAGTCAGTTTTGAGACTCTTTTCCCGCCGGAATCAAACTCGATGATGGTAGCGGCCCAGGCGTTCCATCATGTTCTTACGCTTGCTACGAAGAATCTTTTAAGTGTCAAGCAGGTGGAGCCGTATGCGGAGATCTGGGTGGGTGTTAAGGAGTTGGTCTGATCTGCCCCGAGAAGGTCGTACACCACTTATCACGATATGATATGACATAACGGTAAATCAACGGTCACAGATGTTGCTTTCTGGCCTTGCAGTATTCCTGCGTGGTATATGGAGATTGCTATTATTTTTCCGGGGGGCTTAATGGAAGACATGAGATACTGGAGGAAGCTCGGACTTAACATGACACGCCATAATATGGGGATGACATTATTTGCATACATTTTGCTAACTACAGTACGATATACATATTTGTTGAAGGGACCAATATCACAGAGGGACTATATTAGTCGTATAGATTATTGCTGAATACATACCCGCTTTTCAATCCTCGTTCCCTAAGATGTCGTGCGTCTGATATCGCGGTATCTCTCTTATATAAATGCATGTGTGCTTCAAAATCCTGCTTACCTTTCGAAGGATCAAGAATTTTCAAGACCGAGGATGATGTTTCTCTAGCTAGCTACGGAGAGAGGAGCGACCACGGAAGAAACCAGTATACCAATGGCTCTCTGACATGCCAGCCAGGACATATTCAAATACTGAGCAGTACTCGCTAATTCTCCAACCCCCAGTAATGCATACACCAAAGCACCGCGTTAACACCGGCTAGAATGCTATCCATGTCCACCTATACCTGCCATTTGACCCTCCCGCTACGGAACAAACTCACCATCCCAATCGGCAACAAGTCTCTATCCACAATATTCAGGCCGTCGAATCGCTCAATCAGGTCCGGCCCGTACAGCTGCACTACCCAACGCCAGTACGGCGTCATGGTATGCCAACTACCGATTCCACCAGAGACAGACGCCGGCCCGAAGTCTTTTAACACCATCATATCGGGGTGACACACTTCGACGCTCTCTTCGGTGGGCTGTTGAAGCAGCCCTACGAACACGTCGTGCAGGTCGCCCGGGTACCGGCAGCCGGGCTCTTCGCGATAGCGGGTGAATTCCTCAAAGGACATGAACGTGTCCTTGTCTTCCGGCTCGAAGTTTGGGTCTTCGGGGACCTTGCGGGGGGTGCGTCCATCCTCGAATGCCGTTTTGAACTTGCGATAGGCTTCCTGTTCGGCCTCGGCGAACTTGGTGGTGACGGCTTCTAGCGGGTTTTCGTAGACGACGTCGCGGATCTGGAGGAGAGGTATGAAGCTATTATGGAGCTCTAGGCCGCCGAGATCGGTGGGGAAGTAGAGGTAGCCGTCGGGAATGTTTGAGACGCCAAAGCGCTCTTGGATGGCGGCTTTCAGGTACTCGGCTACACCGCCGTCATTTGTAAATATCGATCGCTGAACCCTTTCCAGGCTCGCGAGCACCTCGTCGACGTGTTTTTGACCATAGCAGTTGGCTGGCTTGCCAAAGTTTGTTGTGAAAAATTTGCCAGCGTATGTATTCCAAGCCTGCACCCAGGAAAAGATGCTCTTTGCTTTA
>Ga0335075_10004731_pt1 | contig 21211 bp, 19 predicted proteins | sample Lox_Sample_24_FD_206723 | JGI IMG/M metagenome (GOLD analysis project Ga0335075, IMG submission 206723) | Soil microbial communities from Loxahatchee National Wildlife Refuge, Florida, United States - Lox_Sample_2.4 | ecosystem: Environmental > Terrestrial > Soil > Wetlands | place: USA...
GGTTCTCGGCGGCCGGCGCGGCCGTGCTCCTCGGCGTGCTGGCCACCTACTTGCTGATCATGGGTCTGCGGATCCGCAGCGGCTACGCCAGCATGGGTTCGTGCTCTCTAGCGGTGAGTCATCCTTCCCGGACCTGCCAGATCGCGTTGACATTGTTCGGCGGCTACCACGTCTGGGGCGAAACCACCGCGGCCCTGCTGCTGGCGGTTCCGATGCTGATCGGGGCGTTCGCCGGGGCGCCGATCCTGGGCCGGGAGCTGGAGACCGGCACGTTCCGGTTCGCCTGGACCCAGGGCGCGGGGAGGACCCGGCTGGCCCTGGCCCGCCTCGCGCTGCCCGCGGTGACGGTCACCGCCGCCACCGCGGCGTTCAGCCAGCTGTTCGGATGGTTCTACTACCCGTTCTTCGCCTTCCCGGCCGACAGCGCGTTCGCCCCCCAGTACTTCGAGCTGACCGGGATCGCGTTCGCCGCCTGGACGCTGGCCGCGTTCGCCATCGGCGCCCTGGCCGGGGCGGGAATCCGCAAGGTCGTCCCGGCGATCGCCGCCACCATGGCCGCCTGGGCCGGGCTGCTGCTGGTCACGATTCTGTACCTGCGCCCGCACTACCAGGCCCCGCTGACCGTCCGCGGCAGCCAGGGCGCTCCCGGGGCCTCCCCCTGGGTGATCAACCAGTGGTGGACCGGCCCGAACGGCCAGACGATCACCAGCGAGACAAAGATCGTCGCGCTCATCAACCGCCCCGAGCGTGGCTACGCCCAGTGGACGACCTACCAGCCGGCCTCCCGGTACTGGCACTTCCAGTTCATTGAGGGCGGCTGGCTGCTGGCGCTCTCGCTGCTGCTCATCGCGCTGACGATCTGGCTGGTCCGCCGCCGCGCCGCCTGAACGGGCTGGCCGCTTCACCCGCCCGTGCGCATCGGTCAGGGCGTGCTGTCGGTGCGCGCGAGGACCAGCCGGCACCGCGGGCTCCCGTCCTCGCGTCGCCCCAGAGCCATCAAGGGAACTGTCGTCACGGTGAACCCGCATGCCGTCAGGTCGTCGCGGACCGCGTGCAGCGGGCAGGTGCCGTAATACATGACGAACGGGGGACGCCACACGGCATTGCGGACCCGCATGGCCAGGTCGAATCCCAGTAGCGCCCAGTACCAGGGTGAGGTGATCGGCTGCGGCGCAGGGATCGGGAAGGCGAAAACCCCGCCGGGCCGCAGCGCGCGGTACACCCCGGCAAACAGCGCAGGCCGCTGCGCGGGCAGGAAGTGCCCGAGCGCCCCGAAACTAACCGCCAGGTCGAAGGCCCCAGCGAAGGGCAGGGCCCGGACGTCGGCCCGCACCCACCGTGCGTCGGGATGCGCACGGCGCGCCTGCGCGAGCATGCCCGTGCTGAAGTCGACGCCCATGATCTGCCTCTGGCACGCGGATCTGAGGACCCGCATGCCCGCGCCGGTGCCGCAGCACACGTCCAATCCCGAGCCGAACGGGCCGAGCGAACACAACATGTCCTCGGTCGCGTCGAGCACGCTATCGGCGGTGCGAAAAGGCGTGTAGTCGAACTTCGGGGCGAGCAAGTCGTAGCCGCCCTCAACCGAAGAGAGCGCCTGCGTCGCCAGTTCACGCATTGACGGGCCTCGAGGCGAAAACATCGGTCAACAGTACGCGGGCGGTTCGCGGGTCAGATGACGGCCGGGGCCGGTCTAAGTAGTGTTTGGTGCAGGCCCTGCCCGGCCAGGTGCTGCCGCGGGACGGGCCGGGCGTGAGGGGCGGTGCACCGGTCGTGGAGGAGCCTGCGCTTACGTTTGCGGGTTTGCTTCGGCAGCTGCGTACAGAAGCCCGGCTGACGCAGGAGGAGCTGGCGGAGGCCGCAGGGCTGAGCCCGCGCTCGGTCAGTGACCTGGAGCGGGGCATCAACCGGACCGCTCGCAAGGAGAGCGCGGTGTTGCTGGCCGGAGCGCTTGGCCTGCGCGGGACGGTCGCGGAATTGTTCGTGGCCGCGGCCCGCGGGCGAGGACCGGCGCAGGATGTGGTGACGGCCATCCAGGGCACGGCTCCGGGGGCGTTCGCCGCGGCGGCGACTCGGGGGCTGCCGCGGGACGTCACCAGCTTCACCGGCCGCCAGGCCGAGCTAGACCGGCTGGCGGCTGGGCTGGACAGCCTGGCCGCTGGCGGCGGGGCGGTGGGAATCTGCGCGATCGGCGGGATGGCCGGCGTCGGCAAGACCACCTTCGCGGTGCACGCGGCCCACCGGCTGGCCGGCCGATTCCCGGACGGCCAGTTTTACTTGCCATTGCACGCCCACACCCGTGGCCAGCGGCCGGTGGATCCGGCCGATGCGCTGTCCAGCTTGCTGCTGACCGCGGGGGTCCCTGCGACGGCGATCCCGCCGGGGCTGGAGGCCCGGGCCGCGCGGTGGCGTGATCACGTGGCCGGCAAGAAGATCCTGTTGCTGCTGGACGACGCAGCCAGCCATGAGCAGGTCCGGCCGCTGCTGCCCGGCAGCGGGGACAGCCTGGTGCTGGTCACCAGCCGCCGGCGGCTGGCCGCGCTGAACGACGCCGCGGTGATCAGCCTCGACACACTGGCTCCGCAGGAGGCCGCCGCGCTGCTGACCCGACTGGCGGGCCGTCCCGGGTTGCCGCCCGACGACGTTGCGGTGGGCGAGATCACCCGGCGGTGCGGGTACCTGCCACTGGCCATCGGGCTGATCGCCAGCCAGCTGCGTCACCACCCGGCCCAGACGGCCGAGAGCGTGGCGGCCAGCCTGGCCGGGGCAGCAGGACGGTTGGAGCTGATGCGGGCCGAGAACGTGTCGGTCGCGGCCGCATTCGAGCTGTCCTACACCGACCTCACCGAGGGCCAGCAGCGGCTGTTCCGCCGGCTCGGCCTGATCCCGGGCCCCGGCTTCGACGCCCATGCCGCCGCCGCGCTGGACGGCACTGACCCAGGCCAAGCCCGCCGCCTGCTCGATGAGCTGTATGACCAGCACCTGATCACTGAGCCCGCGCCCGGCCGGTACCAGCTGCATGATCTGCTCCGCGAGCATGCCCGCGCCATGGCTGCGGCGGCTGGTGCGGCCGCCGATTCCGAGGTGGCCACCGGGCGGCTTCTGGATTACTACCTGCACACCGCGCTGGCCGCCGGCCGGCACTTCGAGACCCGGGCCAGCACCTACCGCCGCCCGCCGCCTGGCCACCCGCCGGCCTACGCCCCGGACCTGTCCACTCGCGGGCCAGCGGCCGCCTGGCTGGAAGCGGAGCGGGCGAACCTGCACGCCGCGGCGGACTACGCCGCCTCCCAGGGACGCTCCCGGCATGCCATCGTGATACCGGCTGCGATGAACGGCTTCCTGGCCGCCCGTGGTCACTGGGATCAGTCCGCCGCCCTCCACCAAGGCGCCCTGGCCGCGGCGCGCCGGACCGGCGACCGGCTGGGCGAGGCCGACACGCTTACCACGCTGGGCGGGCTGCAGCGGGAGACCGGAGATTACCCGGCCGCCGCGGCCAGCTTGGCCCAGGCGATCGCGCTTTACGGCGACGCCGGTTACCAGCCCGGCCAGGCTGACGCGCTCGAGCAGCTGGGCTTCCTGCGCGTGCTGACCGGGGATTACCCAGCCGCCGCCGCCAGCTACGAGCAGGCCCGGGCGCTGGCCCGCAGCGCCGGTGACCGGGGCGGTCAGGCGTGGAACCTCATCGGCCTGGGCCTGCTGCAGCAGCTGACCGGGGACTACCCGGCCGCCGCGGCCAGCCAGCAGCAGGCCCTGGCGCTGTTCGACGACCTCGGCGACCTGCACGGCCGGGCCTACGCCCTGAATTCCCTGGGCGTCGTTCAGCAGGAAACCGGGGACCATCTGGCCGCCGGCGCCAGCCAGCAGCGGGCCCTGGTGCTGTTCCGTGACCTCGGGCACCAGCTCGGCCAGGCCCACGCGCTCAACGACCTCGGTCTCGTACAGCAGGAGACGGGAGACTACCCGGGAGCCGCCGCCAGCCACCAGCAGGCCCTGACCCTGTTCAGCGAGCTCGGCAACCTGCTCGGCCAAGCCGAAGCGCTGAACCGCCTCGGCGAGCTCTCGCTGCGCACGTCGGCCACCGGCCAGGCCCACGACCAGCACACCCAGGCGCTCGCCATCGCCCGCGACATCAGTGCGGGCCCAGAGGAAGCACGCGCCCTGGAAGGGATCGGCAACAGCCACCTCCGGGCGGGCGACCCGGGCCAGGCGGCCGAACACCTGCGGCAAGCACTCACGATCTACCAGCGCATCGGCGCCCCGGCTGCGCGTCGGGTCCAGGAGATCCTCCGCAACGCGAACTTGCCGCGGAACAGCGAGGCTGGCGCTCGACACCCGGACTGACCGCTTATCGCGGGTGATCAGCGCGCCCGGCATGGCTGTGACGCTCCAGGCCGTCGAGGATCAGGTTGATGGTGAAGTCGAAGCGATCGTGGCCGGTTCCCGAGGTGAGTTCCGCCGCGTACCGCTTGGTCTGCGGAAAGGTGTCGGGCAGCTCGGCGAATCGGCGCAGTAGTTCGCCGCGGCTGACGACCCAGGTTTCGCCGCCGTGCCGGGTGACCTGGCTGTCCTTCAGTGAGGTCTCGAGGCAGTAGGCGTTGACGTAGAGCGTCAGGGCGTCGATGGCCCAGGCGGCCGTCTGCGGATCGGCACCTCCGGCCAGCACGATGGCGAACATTCCCTCGTTCACGCGCATCGTCTCCAGGTTGGTCGGCATGATGGCCAGCGCCGCCCGGGAGATGCCGGGGTAACGCGAATACTGATCTCGCATCTGGGTGCAGACGCTGGTGATCTGCGGGCGCCAGGCACCGGGGTCTGGTTCCGGGAGTTCGATCTGGGTGTAGAGGCGGCCCAGGAGCAGCTCGTCGAGGTCGTCCTTGTTGACCACGTGGGCGTACAGCGACGCTGGGCCGGTTTCGAGCGCGGTGGCCACCCGGCGCATGGTCAGGGCGTCGTATCCCTCGCTGGCCACGATGCCGAACGCGGTGTCGATGATGGCCTCGACCGTGATCGGCTTCTTCCGCCCTCCCGAGGGTCCGCGGCGCTGCACCGGAGTGCTCGGGCCGCTGCTGAGCTGCAGGTGGCGGGCGGCGCGCCGTCGCTGTGGAGCCGATGCCATAGACGCAGTGTAGCAATCATGGAACGTGCTTCCAGTAGTTCAGGTTGATGTTCGACTTGACACGATCAGTGTTCGTATCCAGAATGCTGTTCGTGTCTACTAACACTGAGTCAGCCCGATCCGGCCAGAGCCGCACCGAGCCGCTCGATCCCGCGCTGGTCAAGCTCGCGCTCGTCATCGTCGTCGGTGTCGTCGCGGCGATCCTCGACCTGACGATCGTCAACGTCGCGATCGACACCCTGCAGCGCCGCCTCCACACGAGCGTCGCCACGATCCAGTGGGTCAGCACCGGCTACCTGCTGGCCGTGGCGATGACCATCCCGGTCAGCGGCTGGGCCTTCCAGCGCTTCGGCGCGCGCCGCTCCTGGATGGCCTCGCTGATCATCTTCGTCGCCGGTTCGGCGTTGTGCGGCGTCGCGTGGTCGACCGGCAGCCTCATCGCCTTCCGTATCTTCCAGGGCATTGGCGGCGGGATGCTGCTCCCGCTCGCGCAGACGATCCTGGCCAACGCCGCCGGCCGTGAGCGGCTGGCACGCATCGTGCCGTTCATCGCCATCCCCTCGCAGGCCGGCCCGGTCCTCGGCCCGGTGATCGGCGGGCTGATCCTCAGCAACGCGAGCTGGCGCTGGATCTTCTACGTCAACGTCCCCGTCGTCCTGGCCGCGCTCGTGCTCGCCTGGCGCACCGTGCCAGAGACCGAGATCCACGCCGACCGCCGCATCGACATCCGCGGCCTGGTGCTGCTCTCACCCGCCCTGGCGCTGTTCGTCTACGGGTTCTCCGAAGCCGGCGTGACCGGCGGATTTGGCCACGCCAACGTGATCGCAACCCTGGCCGCCGGCCTGGCCATCCTCGCCGGGTACTGCGTGCATGCGCTGCGCTCCCGCGCCGAGCCGATCCTCAACGTGCGGCTCCTGCGGTTCCGCGGCTACGCGACGTCCTCGGCGATGATGTTCCTCTCCGGCATTACGCTCTTCGGCGGGCTGTTCCTGCTGCCGCTCTACTACCAGCAGGCGCGCGGCGCGTCCGCCCTGCAGGCCGGCCTGCTGCTCGCCCCCCAGGGCGTCGGCGTGGCGATCGGCGCGCTCGGCGCCGGCCGGCTCGTCGACAAGATGGGCGTCAACGTCCGGCTCGTCGCTGTTATCGGCATGGTGCTGCTCACCGTCGCGACGGTCCCCTACGTGCTCGCCACCGCCCACACCAGCGAAGCGCTGCTCAGTGTCGTGCTCATCGCCCGCGGCGCCGGGCTGGGATTCGCGCTCATTCCCATCACCACCGCCGCCTACATCGGCCTGCCCCACAGCGCGATCCCATCGGCCACCACCGGTGTGCGGATCTTCCAGCAGATCGGCGGCGCACTCGGCACCGCGGTCCTGGCCGTCATCCTCCAGCACGCGATCACGGCCAGCCGGAACCCCCACCTGATCGCCCACGCATTCGACACGACATTCGCCTGGGTCCTCGGGCTGACCGCCCTCTCCTTCGTGCCCGCACTCCTGCTGCCCGGCCGCGACCATAACGACCAGGCCGCGGCTTGAACCAGGACCCTGATCAGAGACCAGGGCGCCGGTGTGCCTGGACGATGAGGTTGGCGGTGTCGCGAGCGCACCTGCGCTTCGGCAGCGGCCAGGTTGACGAACTGGCGCGCGGCGGTAGCCGGGTCGGGGACGGTGAGGGTGCCGCGGCGGTCGCAGGCGGTGAGGTAGGCAGCGATGGCGTCGAAGAGGCGCTGGCCGCGCTCGAGGTCGCGCCAGGAGCGCTGCAGTTCGGGGTGGTGGGTGAGCTCGGCGATGGCGCACCGCTGTTCATCACCCTGGCTGGGCGTCCCGGGTGCACCCTTAGCCGACCTCGCGCAGTGCGTCCGGGACCGTCCGTCAGCCGAGACTGCGGTCGATCAGGAACTCAAGCTGCTCGGCGTCGGGTCGTCGGCCTGATGACCGCTTCGCCGGCATCTGGGCTCACTCCGAACTCGCGCAACAATTCGCCTCGTGGACCGGTGTCAAGTAGAGGGATGGCGCGAGGTCGGCAGCTATGGGGAGTCCGGTGGCCCGGACGGCAGCCGACGCAAGATCTCCTGGAGCATCTCGCCGTGCCGGTCCAGCCGCGCACCAAGGCCGTCGAACCGCTCTCCGTGACGCTCCAGCTGCTCGCCTTGGCGCTCTAGCTGCTCGCCTTGGCGCTCTAGCTGCATCCGGGTCTCGCCGCGGAACTCGGTCATCTCGTCGCGGAAGGCCCGCAAGTCCTCATGCACGAGGCTGAGCCCATAGGCGACGGCATCGACCCGGTGCGGCAGAACCTGCCGCATCTGGTGCTCCAGTTCGGCGACGCGGGCTTCCAGGGCCTGAAAGTCAGTGCTCATCAGCAAGAACCCCCATCACCCGGCTATACCGTCTGCTGCCTCTGGCTATCCGATCTCCCGGACGCCCGGTACTCCCGCAGGGCTGTGCGCCTGCCCGCTCCTCGTCGGCTTGCTTACCATGGTAAGCAAGCCGGGCCTGTCGGCAAAGCCGGGCTTACTCAGAGCGGAGACTCTCGGCGACGGCAGGTCGCTGGCCGTGATCGGGCCCGGTCCGGTCACGGCGGATTCTCACACGGCGCCATGGCCCCGGTACATCGTTCTTTTGTCCATGCCGATCTGCTTGGTGGCGTCCTTCGCGCCACAGTCCCAGGCGAGCATGGCCAGCCGCAGCCGCAGTGTTGATGCCGGGGCGCCAAACGGGAGCGCCTGAAGCTCGCGCCGGGACACTTCCCCATCCACTGCTGCGCCTGCTCCGCGCAGGATCGCCTTGCCGTGCCATCTGGCAGGATCGATCGTCACGTCGGCATCGGTGAGAGCGCCGTGGTACTCGCCGCCGCAGCGGCATGTGCACTCGCCGTCCTCGTCGGCGACCAGGCACGGTGCGCTGCACCGTTTGAGCGCCAGAAGATCCGCGGCGCGCACGCTCTGCCGCACGGGTACCGATACCGTGGCGTTCTTCAGGCGGCTGGTCACTGGGAACTGCTCCGGGTATGCGGTGCGGTGGCCCTGGCGGGTGTCGCGGCCCTTGAGTGCCGGCAGCCGTCGATCAAGGCTATCTTTGCCTCACGGCTGACCATCGAGTGGACGGCCCAGCGGTTCGCCGACCGCGCCTGGTCCGCTGTTTGGCGCGGCTTACCCCGCGAGGGACCGGATTGCCTCCGCGAGTTTGACCACCTCGGCTGGTGCCTTTGTGGGGTCGGGCATCTTGTCGGCGAAGGGTAGTTCCTCGATCTTGCCCGGGACCTGGGACGGCTTCTGCTTGGTAACCCCGAATGTCGCTTCCAGGGTGTGCGGGAACTCGAATAGCTCACCACCGCCGCAGTGGCTGACTGCCTCGCGTGCCGCCCGCGCGTTTTTCTGCGCCGCAGGTGTCTCGGCGTCGCCGTCCATGACCGCCAGGTACCTGATGCCGAGTTGCGCGCAGAACCGGGCGTAGTCGGCGAGGTTCTCGCGGCCGCCGCAGTCGGTGACCGCGATATTGCGGCGCCGCAGGTCGATGCCAATGCGCTCGCTGAGCGTCATGATTGCCTCTACGTCGTCCTGGCCTCGCACGGGATGGCCCGCCTTGCGAACGGGAGCCGCTCGTTGCCCTTGGCCTTTAGCTTCGGGGCCATCTTCCTGCGGCAGGCCTCTTCCACGGCCCGTGCGTGCGTGGCGTTCTTGTCGTCCCGGTCGAATCGGACGAGCTGCACTTCGGCGGCGTTGGTCAGCGGCAGCAGCTCCGCCGAGTGGGTGATCACGAGGAACTGGGCGGGCGCCCCCAGGAGATATGCACCGAGCTGGCGCTGAAGGCTCGGGTGCAGCGCGACGGCCGGCTCGTCGAGGACGACGACCGACGCCGCGGGCTCGGCGAGCGCCGAGGCCAGAACCAGGGCCTCCCACGCGCCTACGCCGGCGAATTCGATCGGCACCTCCGGCACGACCACCGCGTCGTCTCTGGCGCTGACCGTGACCCAGACGGCCGGGACCTGCGACGGGGGGAGTGGCTGGCCGTCTTGCGCGGTCTGCGGGACTTGCATAAGGCGGACCTCGCACCCCCGGCCCTGCGTGAACTCCATGAAGAGTGCCTGGACCCGCCGGTAGCGGGCACGCTCGGCGGGGTCACCGTTCTTGAGCAGCATCAGGAACTCGGGCAGCCGCGCCTCTGCCTCGTTGACCGGCGCCAGATCCGAAGAGGACCAGCTGGTGCCGCCGCCGGGCAGCAGCCGCAGGTCGCTGGTGTGCACAAGGGCGCGCCGCAAGATGATCCGAGGCACGGCGGCCAGCCCCACCGGGCGGCCGCCGCCGGGCAGGTTCAGCGGAAGCCCCGTGATCTGCGCGAAGCGCCTCTGGGACGCGGACAGGTACTGCGAGAGGCTGAACGTGCAGCCAATGATGGCCTGATTGGCGCGTGGGCCTGGCAGCAAGGTCAGCAGCTTGAAGCTGCCGGGCACCGGAACAACCGGGTCCTTAGGCGGGTTCGGGCTGCCCGTGTACTGCTGGACGACAGTGACGCCACCGGTGACGCCGTGGGCTGACACTGGCGCGTCTGCGTCAACTATGGTGCCGGACAAGGAGCCGAGGAGACTCCACCGGTACCTGCGGGAGACCCCGTCGTGGCTGGGCGCGGTGAACTCGTAGGCGCACAGCCATTGGCCGTCCTCCGTTCCCAGGTGGCGTGTGACGATCTCGCCTTCCATCAGCGGCTGCAGCTTGGCGGTGGTGATCTCGGCGTCGGCCCACGCGTCGATCCAGGTCAGGTTCTCGACTGGCTGGTTGCCGACGAGCGCCCCGGTGACCATGGCCCTGATGAACTCGGTCATCAGCGCCTGTTCCACCGGATCGGTCAGCTGTACACCGACGCGGACCTCAATACCCGATGACGTAGAGCCCACGTGACGCGCCTGCAAGAAGGCAGCCAGTTGCCGGGCGACCTCGCGAGAGGAACCATCACCTGCCTCGATGGCACGCTGACTGACGGTCAGTAAGCGGGCCGTATTGCTCTTCCCCGCACCATTCGGCCCGACGGCGAACGTGACTCTATTGGGAAGAGTCAGGGTGAAGTCGTCGAAGGACAACAGGTTCTTGCCGGACAGTGACGTGATACGCACGCGCTGAGTCTACGGACTCGCGCGGGCATCATTGCCTGAATTTCGCGGGCTACCCTGCGGCGCCTCACCGTTACTCAGTTCCCGGGCCGGCAGCGATCACAACCATTGCCGTTGATCATGGCTTGGTGCGTGGATAAATGCGCCGTCAACACGCAGCGGAGAATTCGACCACCTCGCCACGACCTGAATGCGGACGTGCCCCGACCCGGAGAATTCCGCGGGGTCGTGGGCACCACGCTGTTGCTAGAGGAACAGCATGGTGCCCATCACCTCACTGGCCGCCCCAGCCTCGCCTCGTTTCGGGCGTACTTTCATCCTCGTACCGGGCCGGCCGTCGGCTGCCGGTGAGGTGACGTGGCACCTGCGCGAGAGGGGGTGCCGCGACGGTAGCCAGGCTGGTGCAGGCCGTGGCGGTGGGGCCAGCTAATGCAGGCCGTGGCGGTGGGCCAGCTGGTGCAGTCCGTTTCGCTGGGCAGACTGGTGCCGACTGCGGTGGTGGGGCTGGCTGGTGCGGCTGCGGTGGTGCAACCGCCACGTCCGCGCACCGGCCTGCCCAGTGGCGTGCCGCTGAGATGTCCGCTGCCGGCCCGCCCGCCCTGGCCGCGCGGATCGTGGCCGCCGATCAGTCCGTCGCCCAGGGCCGGAGCTTCTCGGGGTTGAGCACCGTCCAGATGTGCTTGATCCGGTCGTCGGCGATGTCGAAGGCCGCGACCGCCACAGTGGCGCCGTCCCGCTGGGCCACCAGGCCGGGCTGGCCGTTGACCTTGCGCTCCAGGAACTTCAGGCCGGGTGCCCGGATGGCGAAATCGACGTAGGCACGCGCGATCTGCTCGCCGCCCACGACCGGCCGGGTCACCGCGCTGGTCAGGCCGCCGCCGTCGGTGATCACCGTGGCGCCGGGGTCGAGCAGGCCGATCAGTGCATCGATGTCCTTTGCCTCCCAGGCCTGCCTGAACTCCCTGACGATGCCGGCCTGCCGGGCGGCCGGGGCCGTGGGAGCCCGCGACGTGCTGATGCGGCGGCGGCCTGAAGAGGCCAGCTGGCGGCAGGCCGCTGGGGTACGGCCGACGATGTCGGCCACCTCGGCGAACGGGTAGCGGAAGACATCGTGGAGGATAAACGCGACGCGCTCGGCCGGGGTCATCGATTCGAGCACGACGAGGAAGGCCATGCTGACCGACTCGTCCAGAGTGACCCGGTCGGCCGGGTCTATGGTGGTGCCGCCCGGCCGCCCGGTGGTCCACCCCGCATCTTCGGGCAGCGGCTCGGGGATCCATTCGCCCACGTAGGCCTCCCGCCGGGCCCGGGCCGAGCTGAGCAGGTTGAGGCAGATGCGGGTGGTGACCTTGCTCAGCCAGGCGCCGGGGGATGCGATTGCGTCCTGCTCCGGCCGGGACATGGCGTACCAGCGGGCGTAGGTCTCCTGGACGGCATCCTCGGCCTCGGCCAGGGAGCCGAGCAGCCGGTAGGCGAGATTAATCAGCGGCCGCCGCTCGCTCATGACCGCGTCCAGGCCCGGGCCGGGTCCGGTGCCTCCCGGCTCTGACGGGGTGTTCATGGTGCCGATCGCCTTCCTCGGTCGCAGCTGCCCTCACCATTTCGACAAAACAGCGCGCCAGAACGTGAGGTCCGCACCTGGCCTCACGTTCTGGCCGGTTGTCTTGTCGTACTGATGAGAACGGCACCGACTTGTGCCGAAGGAGGTCAATCGCACATGACAGCGTTTACGACACCGGGCGCCACGTCGCAGCTGGCTGACGGGACGGCGGCCGGCCGCTGGGTGCTCGACCCCGGGGGGTCAACCGCCGAGTTTCGCGTCAGGCACTTCTGGGGCGCCATCACCGTGCGCGGCACGCTGGGGCTCATGGGCGGCGAGGCCGCCGTCAGCCCGGACGGCACGGTGACGGGACGGATCAGCTTCGACACCCGCTCGCTCGACACCGGCCACAAGCAGCGGGACAAGCACCTGAGCTCCGCCGACTTCTTCCACGCCGATGAGCATCCCCAAGCCGTCCTGACCGTGGCCTCGTCCCGCCCGGCCGGCCGGGACGGGCTGGACTGCCAGGGAACCCTCGACGTGGCCGGCCACGCCAGGCCCGTCACCTTCACCGCGCACGTCCAGGAGGCGACCGGGCGGGCCGTCGTGCTCACCGCCGAGCTCCAGGTCGACCGCGCGGAGTTCGGGATGACCTGGAGCCCGCTGCACATGGCCTCGATGACGGCACTGGGCACCGTGACGGCCCGATTCACCCGCGCGCGTTAACCTTCGGCCCATATCTCACCCGCGGTTCCGTAACACGGCTCTGCGACGAGACCGGAGGAACCGCGGCCGGGGTTGTCCAGGCACAGCAGGCTGTCGAAATTCTGCACCATGCCGTCCGGAAGCGGGTACCAGTCGGAGTACCCCTCGTACTGGTTAGTGAGATCGCAGCTCTCGAGCTCGGCCGGGCTTCCGCCAATCACGGCCAGCTCCCCGTCGACCTGCACCGTCGTCCCCAGGCAGAGACCGTTGTGCTGGGCGCCCCCTGCATTCGAGAACACCGCCCACTCTTGCGCGGCACTGCCGTTGCATGGCCTGGCGTCCACCTGGACGCGCTTTTCGCTATTGTCCGGGTCATTCAGGCACGTGCCGCCGACGGCGGAAAGCACCGGACCCGGCGGCAGGATGAACTCCTCACCCCTGGGGGGAATGGAGCAGGCAGAGACGCCGACCCAGGTGCCGTCGCGCGTGCTCCCGGCAGCGTCGTTCATGCAGCCATTGAAGGCCAGGTTGGCCAGCCACTCCGTCCCGAGCTGGAGCGTCCACTGCTGGCTCGGCGCGCCGGTGCAGTTCTCCAGCACCACCATGGGCGAGTGGCCCGGCCCGGCCTTCCTGATCGTCGCGCACGTGCCGTGGATCTGCAGCGTGCCTGCGCTGTCCGGGCTGGCGTCCGGCCGGTAGGTCCACTGCTCGGCAGCTTTGCCGTTGCACGACCAGACCTCCACTTTGGTCCCGCTGGCCCGGCTGTCGCCCGCGTCGTACAAGCACATCGTGCGGCTCTGCAGGGGCAGCCGGACCGGGCCGGTCACCCGGTGGTAGGCGGCGCGCAGGTCCGGAACGGCAACGATGTCGAACGACACAGAACCGCTGGCACCGGATGAGTCGGTCGCCGTGACGGTGACCATGCTGGTACCCGCGCGGCCGGGCAGCCGGCCAGAGATGGTTCCAGTTTCCTCGTTGATGTGCACGCCACGGGGCAGGCCGGTGGTGGAGAAGGCCAGCCTCTGTCCCCGGGCCGAATCGACCGCGCTGACCGGGACTCTCAGCGTCGCTCCGGCAGGGTAATCCTGTGTGCCGGGGTCGATGACCGTGATCGTATGGCCCGTAGCGGTGTCAGTGAATGCTGCGGTGCCATCCGGCGTCCCCCAGCCAGCCGGCCCGTTGTAGCTGGTTCCTGGGTAGTCATCGGCGGCGTCGCACAGGTACGCCGGCGCGCAGTACCCGTTCCGTCCCTCGGTGACCTTAAATAGCTCCGCCGCGTGACCTGGCTGGTACAGGTAAGACGCCGGATAGGTGCCGGGTCTGGGCGGGCCGGCCAGCGCGTAGACCGACGCGATGATCGGCGATGCCACGCTGGTGCCGCCGACCGGGCTCCAGCCCGGCGGCTCTCCCAGGTAGGGGTAGCTGTCGTAGGACCAGACCGGGGTGTTCGGGTCGGCGACCGCGGCCACGTCGTTATCGGTACGGTTCGCACATCCGTGCGCGGCGTTATCGTCAACCGCCTGCCAGGCTGGCTTGGCGTCGGCACTCGGGTCGAAGCCGCAGCCCGAGGCTGTCGCTCCGTCTGGCAAACCGGGCTGCGCGCTCCACACAGTCTCTCGCCACCCGCGCGCAGTGCCCTTGGCCGGCACCAGCGTGGTGCCGCCGACCGAGGTGACGAATTGCGTCGAGGCCGGATAGTAGGTCCCGAGCCCGAAGTCCCCGGCGGCGACGGTGATGGCCACGCCCGGGTGATTGAAGTAGTGGTTGGCGGCTGCGTCGCTGGGGAAACCCCAGCTGTCGGATATGAACTTCGCGCCGAGCCGCACCGCGGTGTCCTCGGCGTTGCCGATATCGGTGATCCCAGCCGAGCTGGCCTCGACCAGGAGGATGTGGCAGTTCGGGCAGATCGCCGACACCATATCCATGTCCAGCGACTCTTCAACCTCCCAGCTGCCGGTCGGGTCAGGTGCTGGCAGCGGATGGCGGGCGCCGCGCTCATTGACGACGGTGACACAACCCGCCCCGGTTGCGGTGTCACAGGCCGGCAAGTTCCAGGCAGCACGGTAGACAGCCAAGTCGCGGGCGGCGTGCGAGTCGTTGTATGCGTCCACGACCGCGACGGTCTCGCCGATCCCGCTGGTGGCAGATGCATGCCTGAGCTGGTAAGCACTTTCCAGGTCGGCCGGGCCATAGATCTCGCGAACGCTCCGGTCAGGACGAGCGCCACCGGGCCCATTGGTACGCAGCAGCGCCATGCACTGCGCCTGGCCAGGTTTCAGCGTGCCGCAGACTTGCCGCACTCCCCGAGCCGGGTGCAGCGAACGCGGCAGGCTGCCCGCCGGCACGGCCGCCCCGGCCGGACCGCCGGCCGCCAGCTCCGCACGGCTGGAGCGAGCGGCCGCCAGCCCTGGCACGCTCGCCGCAGCCAGCAGCCCGGCTGGCACGACCAAGGCCGTGACCACGGCCTTCCATGCCCTGCGGTGCGTCATTCTCGGCAAGCCCATATTCATCCGCTCCGTTACGTTGCAGTGATGAAAAATCGGGATGTGTTCCGCTCGGAGGTAACGAGCGCGCCGCCGACGTGTGACGGCCGGGATCGGGACTCAGGTGGCCTCCGGCCGCGGAATCGGGTGGCTTCCGGCCGGAGCAAAGGTGTCGCGCCCGTTCGTCACAGATCTGGCGCGGGCTCGTTTCCTTAGGTGTCAGGCGGGGCGTCGGCTACGCCGCTGCGGAACGGAGATGAAGCGCCTTGGACTACGGGTTCAGCGCAGGGAACGGCCAGGAACTGGCCGACCCCGATCATCGTCTCGATGAGTCGACGCTCCTGTCGCGGGCCAGGTCCGGTGATCAGCGTGCGCTCGAGACGCTGTGCCGGCGCACCTGGCGCCCGGTCTACCGGTCGTTCGCCAGGTACACCAAGGACCCGGCCGAGGCCGAGGACCTGACGCAGGAGGTGTTCCTGCGCGCGCTGCGCGCCTTGCCGCAGTACTCCGACCGGGGCGTGCCGTATCTGGCTTACCTGCTGCGGATCGCGGCCAACCTGGCCCGTGACCGCTGGCGAGCGGGGCCACCGCGCCTCGTGCCGGTCGGCGACCTCCCCGACCGCCCGGCCCCAGGACCGGGCCCGGATGGCCTGGCCGTGCAGAGCGACCGGCGCGCCGCCCTGCTGCGCGCACTCGACCGGCTCGGACCCGATCAGCGGGCGGTGCTGCGGCTGCGCATCCTGGAAGGCCGCAGCTCCGCCGAGGTGGGGGCCCTGACCAATCGCAGCCCGGCCGCCGTGCGCCAGCTCAGCGTGCGAGCGCTGGCCGCGCTGCGCGCCGCCCTGGCCGACCAGCCCGGCGCGATGATCGCCGATCTCGGGAGGGACTGACCATGACCGACACGGATGGCAACGGCGCCGATCTGCGGGTCGATCTGCTGATCGACAGGGTGATTGCCCGCCACCGGGCCGCCGACGCCGACGAGGCTCCGGTGCCTGGCCGGCTCAGCCCGGACGAGGCTCTCGTGGCCGATCTCGCCCAGCTGAGCGAGGTCGACTGGCCCGCCGACCAGGCCGGGGACCGGATCGCGATGCGCGTCGCCGCGGCCACCGGGCAAAAGGCCGCCGGGCCCGGCTCGGTGACCGGCGCCGCGGCCAGCCCGGGCCAGCGGGCCAACCCGCGGCCCGCGCGGTCAGGCGGCCGACGCTGGCCCGCGGCGGCCGTGGCCGCCGCCGCCGCACTGGTGGTGGCGGGCGTCGCTGCGCTCACCGGGGCGCAGCACCCCGCCCGGCACCTGTCCGCGCCTGCCTCGGCGGGACCGACGGGCAGCGCCCGGGCGACATCGCCCGCGACCAGGCCCCCGGCCGCGCCGCTGACGTGGCTGACGGCCATGCGGATCGTCAGCCAGGCCGGGGCCCTGAGCGCCATCGGTGCCGCCAACAGCAGCGACAACTTCCTGACCTGCGTAACCAGCTCGGTCTGCTACACCCTCGGATCACTCAGCGGCAGCACCGGCGACATCGCGCACACCACTAACGGCGGTGCCACCTGGACCTCGGGTGCGCCGCTGCCGGCCGGCAATGGCCAGTTCGACAGTCAGGCCGCCGTGTCCTGCCCGCAACCGCTGAGGTGTTTCCTGCCGTGGGGAACCGGCGTGCTGGAAACCGACGACGGTTTCGCGCACTTCCAGGCCGTGCCGGTGAGCACCCCGGCCAACCCGTCCGGCCTGGTTTCTTCCGTTTCCTGCCCGACCACGCAGCATTGCGTGGCCGCCTTCTTTCCCAGCGGCAGCCGCCCGGCGTTCGCTTACTCCGACGACGGCGGCGCTTCCTGGACCTCGGCCAGCTCGCCCGCGATCAGCGCCGCTGACATCACCGGCGGCCTGCGCTGCGACCCGGACGGAGCGTGCATCACCGCGATAATCGCCGGCGGCGCCGCCAATCCGCAGGTGGCCGCCGTGACGTCCACCGACGGCGGCCGGACCTGGAGCATGTCCGCGGCCGCCTCGATCGTGTCCATGCAGCAGTACATGATTTCGTGCGGTAACGGAAGCAGTTGCGTGGTCGGCTCCAACGACGGCTACCTGGCCTGGATCCAGGCCGCGGACGGCCGCGTCGGCATCCGGGTCCAGACGCTCCCCAGCAGCTGGGGCCCGGACCTGTCCGCGGTGAGCTGCGCCACCGGCAGCGACTGCTTCCTGGTGGCCTCCGGGCTGCTCCAGGCGACCCGCGATCAGGGTCTGAACTGGACATCGACGCCCCTGACGGCGCCGGGCGTGACGCAGGACAATGTGGTCTACTTCAGCTGCCCGGCCACGGCCGGGTGCATCGCGCTGGCCAACGACGGCAGCGGCGACACATCGTCATGGGCCGTGCTGTCGGACCTGCGCAACTCCGGCTGAGCCGGTGCCGAAGCAACCCGCCGCTTCCGCCTGCGCCGTTGAATCTATCACCGGGCGTTCGTGGCCGCAGGCCTGCTCGAGGCGTAGGGGTCGCGGCCCATTAAATATCGCTCCCCTTAACTCTCGACTTTCGTGGTTTAGGCGGCGAGGTCTTCGGCGTCTTCCCAGGCCAGGCGGATGGCATGGATTTCTGCCGGTTCTGGCTGGTCAGGGCAAACTCGCTTAAATCTGGCGGCGATAATGACGCGGCGGAGCTTGGCGGTCATGTCGGCGGTGGACGGCTCGGTCTTCGAGGTGTACCAGGGTGCGTCCCGGCGGCGGGTCTCTGTGTCGGCGGGGTGGTGGCCGACGGTGGCGTACCAGCAGACGGCGATGGCCTGGCATGCGAGCATGAACGGGATCGTGCGCTTGACCGCGCGGGCGGTGCGGTTGCGGGCCTGGCCGGTGCCGAATAGCTGCTTCGCGTCCTCGATCGCGACTTCAATGGACCATCTCGCGGCGTATCTTTCGATGACAGCCGCGATGTCCGGGTTCTTTTCCGTGATGATCAGGGCCAGGTCGAAGCCGGTTTTCTGCTTGTCGCGGATGAGGATGACGGTGACGGGCGCCGTGCCGGTGACGGAGTACCACAGGCAGGTGAACGCGCACGCGGCGGTGGTCTCGGTCTTGCCGTAGCGGGTGACCGTGAACTGCGAGAACGCCGTGGCGGCGGCGATCTCGGCGAGGGCGGGCAGGCGGTCGCCTTTCTTCCGGGGACGGCCTTTCCTCCCGGTGCGCTCCGGCGGGAGGCCGTGCAGGGCGGCGTTACTGCGGAGCCTGGTCGTCCAGGTCACGCTGTTCGGCAGCCGCTTCAGCTCCTCGCCTGCGTAGGCGGAATCGGCGGTGACGTGCAAGCTCGCGGGCCAGGCGGGTGACCATGCGGCGGGCCAGCCACAGCCGTGAGGCGGACGTGGAGTCCTTGATGATCAGCTTCGCCATGACCGGCACGGCCACGGGCTGGGAGACCATGGGCACGAAGACCCGGACCGCCAGCACGACCCAGTTGTTCCCGAAGCCTGTTTTCGCAGGCCCCTGCGCGGATCCGTCATGGAACCACGACGCGGCCCAGACCTTCTTCCCCCGCCTCCTGAAAAGGGTGTCGTCGATGAGGACCTGCACGGGCTCCCCGTTGGGCACCAGCAGCCCGATGACCAGCTTCGCCGCGCATATCCCCAGGTCATCAGGGTTCCACTGGGCGCGGGAGAAGAAATAGTGCGCCCGGTCATGGCTCCAGGCCCGCGACAGGCCCGCCCCGGTCAGCATCCCGCACACCGTCCGCTTCCCGGACTGCGCCAGGAAACCGCAGGCCAGCCCCGTGAGCGTGCGGAACGACGGCGCGGTGAACAGCGGGGAGAACACGGCCAGCACCGTCATCAGCGACGCCGGGACCGGCAATGCTGCATCCGGGAGCATCAGGGGAACTCGTTTCATGACCGGCACGGGGCATGGCCGGCGCCACCGCGCCGGCTCATGCACAGCGTGCCGCAAACGCCAGACCAGCAGACCCGCAACGCCGTCACCCGGCGCGTCATCGCCCACGTCACGGCCGGCTGGCCCCGCCTCGGCGAGCCCTCCGTCCGCTACTGCGGGCAGTACTGCTACGTCGACGCGCTGCTGCCCGGCCACCGCGAGCCCATCCCGATCCTCCGCCTCCGCTACCAGGGCTCCGCCGACGACTGGGCCATCGGCATCTACAAGGCCAGCACCGGCCAGTACAGCGAAAACGAACTCCCCGGCACCTTCGCAGGCATGACCGGGACGCCGGAACAAGGGATCGACGAGACCTTCATCCTCTACGCCGGCCCCAGAACCGGGAACTAGCGTGCAGGGATTCGGCGAGATTGCGGCCTGTGCGCAGCGTCCTTGATCTGCTTAGTGATCAGTTATCCCGAATTTTGCGGGCTGGCTCCGCAGCGGCGCCCGCCGGGAATTCGTGTCGTGCCGTTCGAGGGTGGGCTGCTGACCTGTCCGGATGAACACGCGATGGCGCGATCCCGAACGCCGCCCGTACCCCGACGCCCCGGGACAGGAATGTTGACGGTCCCCGGCTAAAGGTTTTCCCGGTGACGCGCGACTACATAGTTGTGATGCGTGCATGGAACCATGGACGGCCGGTGCGGATGCCAGCGGAGGTGGTGCGTGGCCGACAGCGCTGAGGCCCGGATCCCGCGCGGCCACGTCGCCGAGCTGAGCTGCTTCTTCACGGCTCATGGCCAGTGGCTGTTCGGCCACGCGTGCGTGCGGGCTGGCGGGGACCGGGAGATGGCCGCGGACCTGGTCCAGGACACGTTCGAGGCTGCGGCGCGGGCGTGGGCGACGCTGCGCGAGCATGACAGCGGACGGCAGCGCGCCTGGCTGCTCGCCACCCTGGCGAACAAGAACGTGAGCGAGTACAGGCGCAGGGATGCCTTCCGCCGCCGGGAGACCGAGATTTACGCTCGCTATCAGGCCACCGCCGCCGACACGATGGCCCAGGCACTGAACGAGATCGCGCTCGACCGGGCCCGGGAAATCATCGAGGGCATGCCGCCGCGGCAGCGGCAGGTCGCGCTGATGCGCTGGCAGGACCACATGAAGACCACCGAGATCGCCGCGAAGCTGGGCGTCGCCGAAGGCACCGTGCACGCCCACCTCCACGCCGCGCGAGGCAAGCTGATCGCGGGCCTTGAGCCGTACTGCCCCATGGCCAAGGACAGGAAGGGCGGCGGGCAAGACAGCGGCGGGAAGGGAACAGCGTCATGACCACAGGTATGCCTGACGGCCGCGGGGACTTGTTCGTGGCCGAGTTCTACCCGGACCTGGGCGAGTATCTCGCGGAGGGCCACGCGACCGGGTATGACGCCGTCGCCGGGCGCACCCGTTTCCTGCTGTGGCTCGCCCAGCACGTGGCCCGCGACGCCGCGGACGAAGACGCCGCCGCCGGCGATGCCCCCGATGATGGCGACGCGGAAGCTCGGACGGACGCCGGCGGCGCCCAGCTGGTCGAGGCCAGCCGTCACCTGGTCATCTCCATGGCCGAACGCTTCCGCGATCACGACGCGGACGTCCGCGACCTGATCGAGGCGGGCAACCGGGGCCTGGCCCGCGCCGCGGAGAAGTACGACCCCGCCAAGGGCTACACGTTCGAGGCGTACGCGACCTGGTTCATCCGGGCAGCGATCACCAAGGCAGCCGGGTCCCGCAGGACCCGGAACGAGCAGGACGGAGCGAAGCATGTTTGAGACGTTCACCGACCGGGCGCGCCTGGTCGTCGTCCAGGCGAGGGAAGAGGCCAGGGCGCACCACCACGACTCCATCGGCACCGGGCACGTCCTGCTCGGCCTGATCCACGGCGAGGGCGTTGGACCCAAGGCGCTGGACTCGCTCGGGATCAGCCTGGACGCCGTCCGGCAGGAGGTCGAGGAGATCATCGGCCCGCGGCAGGAGGCTCTGCGGGATGCCCAGGAAGTCATCGCCGCCGCCCGGCAGAGACAGCAGGAGAAGATCCCGTTCCAGCCGGAGGCCAAGAAGGTGCTTGAGCTGTCACGGCACGAATCGCAAGCCCTCGGTCACCACTACATCGGCACCGAGCACATCCTGCTCGGCCTGATCCGCGAGGGCGACGGCGTGGCCGCGCGGGTGCTGGCGCAGCTCGGCGCCGGCCCGGACCGGGCACGCGAGCAGGTGGTCCGGTTGCTGAGCGAGTACCGCGCGCAGAAGAAAGAGCGTGATCAGTAAGGATCAGATGGCCGGAGATCCGGGCTGGCGGGCTGTAAGGGACGGGACGATGCCCAGGTTTCCGGATCCGACAGGACCGTGTCTTCCATATGCGATCGCTA
>Ga0335075_10004732_pt1 | contig 21209 bp, 16 predicted proteins | sample Lox_Sample_24_FD_206723 | JGI IMG/M metagenome (GOLD analysis project Ga0335075, IMG submission 206723) | Soil microbial communities from Loxahatchee National Wildlife Refuge, Florida, United States - Lox_Sample_2.4 | ecosystem: Environmental > Terrestrial > Soil > Wetlands | place: USA...
GGATCTTGTCAGACAACCCCGGAAGGAAGGGCGCCGTGGCCACGGATCGCCCTAGGCGCCTGGCGGCCCGCGTGCGGGTGTACGAGCAGATCGTGGACGCCATCCATGACGGGACCTTCCCGCCGGGTTCCTTGCTGCCCTCCGAGCCGGAGCTCGCGGTGATCTTGAAGGTCAGCAGGCCCGCCCTCAGGGAGGCCCTCATCCTGCTGCAGGAGGACCGCGTCATCACGCTGCGCCGGGGCGTGGGGCGGACTGTGCGGGGCCGGCCACGCCGGGCTGGCCTCGAGCGGCTGCAGTCCATCGAGACGCTGCTAGGGCCGGATGAGGTCATCGTGCAGGCGGTGTCCCGGGTCGTCGAGGCGCTCACCGACTTCACGGCCCATCACCTGCTCGTCGGGCCGACGAGCCTGGTCCGGTTCTGGGAGAGCGTCGTGTACTCGGCCGACGTGGCCGTGTGCCTCGCGCAGGAGTGGTCGACCGACGACCAGACCCTGGCCCGGCTGCACCCCGACCTGCCCGGCGTGCTTGAGCACGGGGGCGAGGGCAGGGCCACGATGCTGAACGCCATCCTCGCCTGCGGGAAGGCCGACCTGCTTTCCGGGTCGAGCACGATCGCCGCGACCGTGCTCGGGCGTGAGCGCGGCCGCGCGCTCGGCCGCGCCGCCGACACCCCGGTCCTGCTCATCCAGCAGACGGTCCGCGCCGATGAGGTCCCGCTCATGGTGTCCAAGTACATGCTGCCCACCGGGGCACCCCAGATTCCCGTGATCCAGCCGCGCTGACTCGTCAGTGCCCGCTGCTCCCCCAGCCGCCAGGCCGGCGGCAAGCCAGAACTAAGTTCGGAGGCTACTCATGACCGCACTCGTCGATAAGTCCGCTGTTGGCACCACAGGCGGGCAGTACCACATCGGGGTAGCGCCCGGGGAGATCGGGAGCGTGGCGCTCCTGCCCGGCGACCCATTCCTGGTGCCGCTCATCGCCGGGTTCCTCAGTGATGTCAAGGAGATCGCCCACCACCGCGGGCACTGGACGATGACCGGCACCTACAAGGGGGTCCTCGTCACCGCGACGTCCACTGGCATGGGGTGCCCGTCCACCGCGATCGCGGTGGAGGAACTGGCCCGCTGCGGGGTGACCTCGTTCATCCGGGTCGGCAGCACGGCGGCCCTGCAGCCCGGTATCGAGCCTGGCGACCTCATCATCAGCCAGGGATCGTTCCGCAACGACGGGACAACCGACGCCTACGTCCCGCGCGGCTACCCGGCCGTGCCCGACCTGCGGCTCGCGGTCGAGCTTGAGGAGGCCGCACGAGAGCTCGCGGCCGGCCGCGGCTACCGCGTGCACGCCGGGATCAACGCCACCGACGACGCGTTCTACGCCGAGACGCCGGAGTGGATCGAGCAGCTGAGCAGGCTCGGCCTGACGAACCTGGAGATGGAGAGCTCGGCCTGGTACGTCGTCGCCCGCCAGCGAGGGCTGCGGGCGGGCATGATCCGCGCCTGCTCCTCCAACCTCGTCGACGGCGCGAGCGTGTACGACGAGAAGAACACCCGGCTCGCCGATGGCTGGCGGCACAGCATCGAGGCCGCCCTCGAGACGATCGTCCGGCTCGGGCTATGAGCGCCGCGGGGATTACCGCCGCCGCGCGGGCCTGGCTGCACGACGACCCCGACCCTGACACCAGGGCGGAGCTCAGCGCCATCCTCGACGCCGGCGACAGCGAGGCCCTCGCCGCGCGGTTCGGCTCACGGCTGGCGTTCGGCACCGCGGGCCTGCGCGGCGAGCTCGGCGCCGGGCCCAACCGGATGAACCGGGTCACGGTCGCGCGGGCCGCGGCCGGCCTCGCCGCCTACCTCATCGCCCGGCACCCCGGCGGCCGGGTGGTCATCGGCTACGACGCCCGGCACAAGTCCGACGTCTTCGCCCGTGACTCGGCCGACGTGCTGCAAGGCGCGGGACTGGACGCGCTGGTGCTGCCGCGGCCGCTGCCGACGCCGGTGCTGGCCTACGCGATCCGCCGCCTGGGGTGCGTCGCCGGGATCATGGTGACGGCGAGCCACAACCCCGCGCGGGACAACGGGTACAAGGTCTACCTCGGCGATGGGCGCCAGATCGTGCCGCCCGCCGACGCCGACATCTCAGCGGCGATCGACCGGGTGGGGCCCATCGCCGGCCTGCCGCGTGACCCGGCCTGGACCAGGCTCGACGAGACCGTCGTGGCTGACTACGTCGACCGGGCCGCCTCGCTTGTCGAGGCGGCCTCACCGCGGGACCTGCGCATCGTCTACACGCCGCTGCACGGCGTGGGGCGCAGGACCCTCGTCACGGCCTTCGAGCGCGCCGGCTTTCCCCGGCCCTTCGTGGTCCCGGCCCAGGCCGAGCCGGACCCCGACTTCCCCACGGTCAGCTTCCCCAACCCGGAGGAGCCAGGCGCGCTCGACCTCGCCATCGCCGCCGCCGCCGAGCAGGGCGCGGACCTCGTCGTGGCCAACGACCCTGACGCCGACCGGTGCGCCGTGGCCATCCCCCTCGGCGCGGGCTCCGGCGGCGGGTACCGCATGCTCAGCGGCGACGAGGTCGGCGTGCTGCTCGCGGCGCACATCCTGCGCCGGGAACGGCCGCGCGGCACCTTCGCCGCCTCGATCGTGTCCGGCACCCTGCTGCACCGGATCGCTGACTCGGCTCACGTGCCGTACGCGCAGACGCTCACCGGGTTCAAGTGGCTGTCTCGTGCCCCGCACCTGCGCTATGCCTACGAGGAGGCCCTTGGGTACTGCGTCGACCCGGCCGCCGTCGCGGACAAGGATGGCATCACCGCGGCGCTAGGGATCTGCGAGCTGGCCGCGACGCTCGCCGCGCACGGGCGCGGACTGGCTGACCTGCTTGACGACCTCGCGGTCGAGCACGGGCTGCATGCCACCGGCCAGCTCTCCGTCCGCACCCGTGAGGCCGGCGTGCTGCTCCGGCGACTGCTGGCGACCGCGCCCGCGACGCTCGGCGGGGTGGTGGTCACGTCGGTCACCGACCTGTCGGCAGGCGCCGACGGCCTGCCGCCGACGGCGGGCGTCCGGTTCCTGCTGGCCGACGGCAGCCGGGTCGTCGTGCGCCCATCTGGCACCGAGCCCAAGCTCAAGTGCTACCTCGAGGTCGTGGTGCCGGTGGCAGGCGGGCGCCCAGGCCTGCCCGCAGCGCGGGCCGTCGCGGCCGGGCGGATGGCCGCGCTGCGGGCTGACCTGGCTGGCTCGCACCTGTCGGCCGATGCCCCGCCGCCGTCCCCGGCGGGCGAGGTGCTGGCGTGATGGCCAAGGGCACGCCGGCCGGCGTCGCCTCCTCGGCGCCCTCGCTTCGCCGGTTCCTGCACGGACTGCCGGGCGTTGACCAGGTCGGCGCGCAGGAGCGGGCGGACCGGCTGGCCAGCCGGTCCGTCAAGGCGACCTCGAAGCGGTTCGCACTTGACCTGGCCATCTCGATGATCGACCTGACGACGCTTGAGGGCCAGGACACACCGGGCACGGTGCGTGCCCCGTGCGCGAAGGCTCGTCGCCCCGACCCGTCCGACCCGCCCTCGACACCCACCAGCTTGCCGCCTTCACCTCGCCCGGTCACCTCGGCCCCGACGGGCACGCGCGCAGGCCCGTGCGGAAGTTGCGGGTTGCTCCACGGTGCGGGCGTGACGTGTCATCACGACCGGCTCGCGCGCACCTGAATTCGGTTAGCCAGTGCCGTCCACGCGCCTCGCGGCGACGAGCGAGGTCACAGTGGCCACGTAAGCAACTTGGCTCTCTCCTTCCAGCCAGCCTCGGAAGAATGCCCCCGGACAGGTATTTTCGGCCCTAATCGTGATAGAATTCGAAGTAGCTCCTGAATGATAGTTGAAACTGAACTTGATCATGATCTCGCAACCGACGGGGAGGTGCGCGATGGCGAGTTCTTCAACCACGAAGCGACAGTCCCTGGTCAACGAGAGCGACCAGGGGGAATCACCGCGGGACCGCGATCCTCGCTGGTCAATGTTCGCGCAGGAGTCCCGCGGTGACCGGATTAGGCCAGACGCGTGGCAGGTGATGATCCTCGACGACCTGTCCGCGCCGGATGGCCGGTGCACGGGCGCGACCGACGACGAGGTCTTCGGAGTGCTGGGCCAGTGGAACGCGGCGGCCTGCTGGGTCGAGGGACGCAAGCTCGCGGTGGTGCGCGAGCTGATCCGCCGTCGGCCGGACGAGCGCAACGTCGGGACCGCGACCGAGTCGGGCCTTCCATGGGACTGGGACGACCGGCTAGCCCGCGAGATCGCATTGGAGCTTCACGTGTCCGTCCCAGCGGCGCGGAAGCTGACCTGGACCGCCTGGGCGCTTGAGGCCCGGCTGCCGGGAGTCGGTAAGGCGCTTGAGGAGGGCCGCCTTGACTCCGGCAAGGCGAGGATGATCGTGCAGGAGACCGACGTGCTCCTTGACGCTCCCGAGCTCGCCGCCGCCGAGCGGCTCATCATGGATGGACTGCCGGACTGCAACACCTGGCTGGAGCTGCAGCGGCTGGTCCAGCGCGCCGTCGTCGCCGTCGACCCCCAGGGCGCAGAGAAACGCCGCGAGCAAGAGGAGAAGGAGAACGCCCGGGTCCGGTTCTGGCGCGAGGCCGCCGGGACATGCGCCCTGATGGGGGCCGGCCTGCCGACCGACGAGGCGCTCAGGGCTCACGCTCACGTGGACCAGCGCGCTCAGGAGTACCGTGCCGCCGGGATCAAGCGCGGCATCGACATCCTCCGGGTGGCCGCCTACCTCGACCTGCTCAACCTGGTGCCGGCCGCTGACCGGATCGCCCGCTTCAAGGCCGAGGATGCTGCCGTGGCCGCCGATGATGGCCAGCAAGGTAGCACCCAGGCCCAGCAAGAATCCCAAGCCGCTGCTACTCCCGGGCCAGGGGCCACCCAGGGCGACAACGCCAGCACTGACTTCGGCGGCCCGGCCAGCGGCGGCACCAGCACCGACTTCGGCGGCCCGGCCAGCACTGACTGCGGCACCGCGGCCCTTTCTCCGGATCCCGGGCCAGCGGTCGCGGCCGAGGTCAATCTGACCCTCCGCCATCTGGACATTCCCTTCGCCACCGCCGCGGGGTTCGCGCGGCGGGCCGGAGAAGCCCGCAGCCTCGGTGTGCTCGATCCGGGACTCGCCCGCAGGCTCGCCGAAGCGGCTGCCCGGCATCCCGAGAGCAAGTTCTGCCTCACCATCGTCAACGGCACGGGGCAGGCCATCGGGCACGGTTGCTGCAAGCCTGGCAAGCCGCGAGAATCCGGCGGGGCCGACGCGTTCATCCTCCGGCCAGGCGATGCTACTGGTCCACCAGGCGGGTTTGGATCGTGGATCCTCACCCTGCCGGGTCAAGCCCGCGAGCTCGCCGTCGACTTGCATCCGGTTCCCACCGGCGAGTGCGAGCACCGCTACGAGTCGTCCCGCCATGACCCGGGCGGCCTCCTGCGCCACCTGGTCAACGTGCGCGACGGCAAGTGCGGCTTCCCCGCCTGCTCGCGGCACGCCAAGGAATCAGACTTCGAGCACGCCGAGCCCTTCGAACACGGCGGTCGTACCTGTGGCTGCAACTGCTGGTCCTGTAGCCGCTCCTGCCATCAGGTCAAGCAATCAGCAGGCTGGACCGTCACGGAAGCCGAGCCCGGCTACCACCGGTGGACGACTCCCTCCGGCCGCCAGTACACCCAAGAGCCCTGGCGCTATCCCGCCTGAGCGGCGCCCTCGCTGGTCGACGGCCCCGGCCAGGACGGGATCGGGCCTTGCGGGTAACCGGGCCTTACAGGTAAAGGCCCAGGTCCCGGCCGATCGCCTTGCCATAGTTGGAGTACATGACGCGCACGACCGACGACTTGCACCAGCGCGAGCCACCCATGGGCAGCGGAACACCCTCAGCGTTGAGCACTAGGGCGATCCGCTGATAGCTCACCCGCTGCCGGTAGTGCAGTTCGTACATGCGGCGGATGGTCTCGTGCGGGCAGGCGGGCCGCCGCCCGCCACTCATCGCCTGCCTCCCCGGCGGAACACCGCCGCGCACAGTTCCACCAGGTCGTGGAACATCCGGTAGCACATCTCCCGTCGTCCCTCGTCATGGACGACGATCGACGCGATCATGGTGATCCCTAGGCACAGGGGGAAGGCGGCGATGACGCCCGTGAAGGACATCATCATCCACCAGGCCCGAGGCCCCATTTCCGCGAGAACGCGGAAGACCTCTCCCGACGACACGGGTCACTCCCTGCTAGTCCAAGGCAGGGGGCGTGCCTTTTCTTGTTATCTTCCTGCCGCTCCGGTCGCCGGGTGGCGTCCCGGAAGCGGTAGTTCCTCGCCTTTGCCGCGCCGACCGAAACGCCAGGTTCCGGTGGCGAGCGCGGGGGCGAAGGCTGGTGCCGCGCAGCGGTTGGTGATTGCGCGCAACGGACGAACGAGCGCAGGGCTAGGATTGCCCCGCTGCGCACCCGCCTGGGCGGAGTGCCAGCGCTGGGCGCGGGCGACGAACGGCACCGGGAAGCCATCGCTCAAGATATCGAGTCTTGCCACGATCCCTCCCCGTCTCCGTCGATGCCTCTCATCCGCTGCCCTCTTGGCGGCCTTAAGGCAACGTTACCTCCTTCACCCGGTCGTACCTGAAATACCTGGTCCAGTACTTCGCGTCCGATGCGTGGCAGCACGACGGATTTGTTATAAAATTCTAAGTAGCTCACATACATCATGCTCATTCGATCAAGTGTTCAAACACCGATCCTGCCAGCGGGGCTTCCCGGGTAGCCAGCCCGGGGGCCGGCGTCCCTGACCAGGCGGGGTGAACCATCTCGGGCCGCCCATCGTGATCCTGAGTAAGGCGGTCACCACCTCGCGGGAAGGCAGGTCAAGGCGCGACATGGTGCTTACGGCAGCGGCCTACAGGGCAGCACGACGAAGGACAGCCAGCTGTCCGGCAGCAGTACTCGGGGCGCGGGAGCACGCGGTGGCGGTCACCCAGGCGTAAGCGACCCACGGCTGGGCCGGCGGGCAGGGGCGCTCAGGTACCGGGAGCACGCGCACGCTGATCTCCGGCAGCGTCCGGCGGTGCGGACTCAGGCGCGCAATGGTCGGCGCTGATGTCGGAGCTGGCCGCGAGGGAACCGAGCAGGGCCAGCCCACGGGCGGACGCCGAGCCAGGATCCGCGTGGTAGATGACGAGGACCTGGCCTTCGGTCCCGGCCACGATGAGCTTCTCGCGGTGCAGTTCCAGGTCGCCCACCTCGGGGTGGCGGATCCGGGCCGGGCCGCCCGCCTGGCGGACGACGTCCTGCCTGGCCCATAGCCGGCGGAACCGGTCGCTCTTGAGCGACAGCTCGCCCACGAGGGACGCCATCCGGGGGTCGTCGGCCTCGGTGCCCATCGCCGCGCGCAGCTGGCCGACGGCCGCTGCCGTTGACTGCTCCCAGTCCCCGTGCAGGTCCTTCTCGCCCGGGTCGAGGAATGCGGCGAGGAGCCGGTTCACCCCTGGCCGCATGCTGGGCGACAAGGCCCGCGCCATGGAGTTGGCCGCCAGGACATTCAGGTACCGGTCCTGGACGAACGCCGGCATCGGGAGCGACCCGAGCAGGCGCAGGGTGCCGAGGGGGACCTTTTCCGCGCGCGGGCGCGATGCTCGCCTCGGGCGGGGGCGCGCGAGCGTGTGAAGGTAGGCGGCCTCGTCCGGGTCGAGCTGGAGCACCCGGCTGATCGACTCCACCACCTGCAGCGAAGGCGTCCGGTCCCGGCCCTGCTCCAGCCGCAGGTAGTAGTCCGTGCTGATCCCGGCGAGCATCGCGACTTCCTCGCGGCGCAGGCCGGGCGTGCGGCGGTGGCCGGCGGAATGCAGTCCGACGTCCTGCGGGCGGACCTGCTCGCGCCGCGCGCGCAGGAACTCCCCCAGCGCGTTCCGCGTGGTCGCAGCGGTGCTCATAGGACCAGCAGTGCTCATAGGACCAGCGGTGCTCATAGGACCAACGGTAGTCCCGTCCCCGTCCATCATCCTGTCCCCAATTGTCCTAGGAAGATCTCGGTACTGCCTGGTCACGGGCGTGCCGGCGATCCTGGAACTGTCATTCCACTGAACTCGGGGAAGGAACGCCCTCATGAAGCAGGTAAATCTCGGGGGTCTGCGGGTGTCGGCCGAGGGCCTCGGCTGCATGGGCATGAGCTCCGTCTACGGCGCGGCCGACTGGGATGAGTGCCTCGCCACCGTCCGGCGCGGGCTCGACCTCGGCGTCACGCTGATCGATACCGCCAACGCCTACGGCAGCGGCCATAACGAGGTTCTCGTCGGTCGCGCCATCGCAGGCCGCCGCGATGAGGTGCAGCTCGCGACCAAGGTCGGCATGGACTTCAGCACCGGGCGCGGCAAGGTCGTCATCAGGAACGACCCTGACTACATCAAGGCCGCCGCGGACGCGTCGCTGCTGCGCCTCGGCACCGACCACATCGACCTGTACTACCTGCACCGCGTCAGCCCGCAAGTGCCGATCGCTGACTCCGTGGGCGCGCTGGCCGAGCTCGTCGCCGAGGGCAAGGTGCTGCGGGTGGGCCTGTCCGAGGTCACTGGCGAGCAGTTGCGCGCCGCCCACGCCGTCCACCCGGTCGCCGCGGTGCAGAGTGAGTACTCGCTATGGACCCGAGACCCGGAGACCACCGTCGCCGACGCGGCCCGCGAGCTCGGCGTGGGACTGGTGGCCTACTCACCCCTCGGGCGCGGCTTCCTCACAGGAACGGTCGACACGGCGTCGCTCGCGGCGGGCGACGGGCGGCGGCGCCTGGCCCGGTTCTCTGACGACGCGGCGGCGGCCAATCAGGCGATCGCTGACGCGGTGCGGGCGATCGCCGAGGGCAGGGGGACCACCGCCGGCCAGGTGGCCATCGCCTGGGTCGCCGCCCAGGAAGCCAGGCTCGGGATACCGGTCGTCCCGATTCCCGGGACCAAGCGGGTGAAGTGGATCGAGCAGAACGCCGCCGCGCTGGACATTGAGCTGTCCGATGCTGAGCTGGCCGCGCTGGAGCCGCTGGCAGCGCGCGTCGTCGGCGCCCGCTATTAGGGACGCAGGTGCCGCCTTCTCATACCCTGGCCGCGCTATGCACGCGGCGTGTCATTCGGCGCTAATATCGCTCTGACCTGCGAGAATGACGTCAAGAACGTCTGTTGCCTGCGATGGCGCTACGCAATCTGACGAAATTCTGGACATCCGTATGGGCGCAAGCAGCACCTAATGGCGAGGGGGAATTCGTGACGACGCGGCGGGATTTCATCAAGTGGGGCGTGGCGGGCGGGGCCGGAATAGCAGCCGGGGGCGTGCTCTTGAACGGGCGGGCGCCGGCGGTGTCCTCCCCGGCCCAGGTAGCCACGCAGGAGGCGTCGGTCGCGTCGCGGCTCAAGCCGTACCAGGACCGGATGCCGCTGCTGGTCGATAACGCCATTGACGCGACCCGCGGCGGGAAGATCTGGCTCGGCACCACGCTGATCTCGCGCAAGGTCCACCGCGACCTGCCGCCGACGACGCTGTTCGGGTACCTGCAGCCGTCCGGGCCGGGCCCGCGGGACATCGCGGCCTCGTACCTGGGGCCGGTGATCGTCGCGAGGTGCGGACGGCCGGTGCGGGTCGCGTACCACAACGGCCTGGCCCCGGATTCCTTCCGCCGGGTGTTCCGCAACAACGGCGCCAGCTACCTGCAGTTCGCGTCCTTCCCCGAGGTGCGGAACCAGACCCACCTGCATGGCGGATTCGTCGCGGCCGATGACGACGGGAACCCGTTCGCCCAGCCGGACGCGTTCAGGTTCGGGCAAACCCAGCGGGTGACCTACCCGAACGAGCAGCCGGCCACCTTGATGTGGTACCACGACCACTACCTCGGGGCCACGCGGATGAACGTGGCGGCCGGACTGGCCGGAGGCTACCTGCTGCGCGACTCCTTCGATAACGGCCGCAACCCGCTGCTGCCCGGCCCGCTCGGCCGGTACGAGCTGCTGATGGTGGTGCAGGACCGGATGTTCAATTCCGATGGGTCGCTGCTGTACCCGGTGGCGTCCCCCGCGACGAACGGGCCGTGGATCCCCGAGTACTTCGGCGATGTGATGCTGGTCAACGGCAAGATCTGGCCGAAGCTGACCGTGGAGCCCGCGGTGTACCGGTTCCGGATGCTCAACGCCTGCAACGCCCGGATCCTGGACCTGAGGATCTCCACGCCAGATGGCCGCGGGAGCGTGCCGATGGTCATCATCGGGACCGAGGGCGGCCTGCTGCCGGTCAACCCGGCCCCGGCGGAATCGCTGGTGATGGCGCCGGCCGAGCGGTTCGACGTGATCTGCGACTTCCGGCGTTTCGCGGGCCAGACGGTGCTCATGACGAACAGCAACCCGCCACCCCCGGTGCACACCGGGGCGCCGCCGCTGCCCCAGGTCATGCAGATCACCGTGCGGCACAAGGCGTCGCCCGGCGCGCCGATGCGCGTTCCTGGCCCTGGGTCGCTGCCGCGCAACACGGCGGTCACCGAGCTGACCAGGCTGGGGCCGCCGAAGCTGAGCGGCGGACGGGTCGCGGCGCGGATGGTCACGCTGAACGAGATCGCGGATGACATGCCAGCCTGGAGGCTGAACATGAACGCGCGCCCGTACGGCGACCCCGACCCGCTCACCGAGACCGTGCGGTGGAACACCGTCGAGGACTGGTACTACGTCAACCTCACCGTGGGCACCCACCCCATGCACACTCACCTGGCCACGTTCAAGGTCATGGGCTCCTACGACTTCGACGTCAACGGCTTCAAGGCGAGGTACAGCGGGCCCAATGGCGTCCCGCAGCTGCCCGTCTCCGTGCTTCGGCCCTACCTGCGGTCGGGGCTGATCCCGCCGGGACCGGAGGAGGCGGGGCTGAAGGAGACGGTGAAGGCGAACCCCGGGCAGGTCACGGTGATCCGGATCAAGTTCACCCCGCCATGCACCGCCCTCGACCGCTGGGGCAGGCCCACCGCGCAAAAGTACGTGCACCACTGTCACATCGCCGAGCACGAGGACAACGACATGATGGAGCGCCTGCTGGTAAGGCCCTGACCCGCCTGCCCGCCCGCCCTCCGGCGGCTCAGCGCGGCTGGGATGCCACCCGCCCTCCGGCGGCTCAGCGCGGCTGGGATGCCGCCCGCCCTCCGGCGGCTCAGCGCGGCTGGGATGCCGCCCGCCCTCCGGCGGCTCAGCGCGGCTGGGATGCCGCCCGCCCTCCGGCGGCTCAGCGCGGCTGGGATGCCGCCCGCCCTCCGGCGGCTCAGCGCGGCTGGGATGCCGCCCGCAGTGCGCGGTACAGGAGCTTGGGGTCGCCGAGGCGGTGGCGCAGCTCGCGCTCCAGGCCACCGATCGGATACAGGTTCTGCGGGGCCCGGGCGTCCTTGTAGGAGTCGGAGGCGAAGCGGGCCAGGCAGGACTGGCTCAGGTTCGCCAGCCTGACCACCTCATCGGGCAGCAGCTCGGCCGCGCACTCGACGCGGACCACGCCGGCCCACGGGGCGCCAGGGTCGCCGGGCAGCCGCAGGTACCAGCTGTGCCGCTGCCAGCTGGTCCCCATCAGGAAAACCGGGGTGCGCTGCCCCGGCCGCAGCCTGCCCACCAGCGCGTTGAGGTCCTGCGGCAGGTAGGTGGTGCGGTGCGACTTGATGTAGCCGATCGCCCGGGGCAGGTGCTGGCGACCTTGCAGCGGGCCGTCGATGATAAGCAGGTCGTCGTCGGCGGGCAGGCCCAGCTTGTGGCTCTCCGACCGGGCCTCAAGCGCCACCTGAACCTCGACCTCGCCCAGCCGGCGCTGCAGCGCGGCCGACAGCCGGACCATCAGCGGGACGCTGGCCGCACCGTCCTTGACGCGCTCCGCGGCGTAGCTGCCCGCCCGGGTGGCGATGTCGCCCGCGTGCTGGGCGACGGTGAACAGCCCGCGCCGCAGCTGCGTGGTGATCACCTGGGCTTCCGGGCCGGTGCTGCACACCACTCCGGCCGCGTACGACGCGCACAGCGCGGGAGTCGCGGCGGCCGGCTGCTCCCCTGGCGCCGGCTCATCGCTGATCCAGACGCGCGCCTCGATGCGGCGCACCCCGTCCACGAACAGGGTCGCCGCCGGGAGCGGCAGTCCGCGGGTGGCGTCAATGGCGTCCCACTTGCTCGCGGGCATCTCGACGTCAACGGTGACGGCGGCGGTCGACTCCTGCAGCTGCTGCTCCTCGGCCTCCATGGCGGTGCCGTAGGCCGGGTTCCAGCCGTCGACGCTGAAGCGCATCGGCTGGCCGCCAGCGTGGCCAGCGCGGTGCCCGGGCGGGCCGCCCCGTCCGGCGCCGGCGCCGCTGGCCACAGTCACGCGACCACTTCCCCGTGCTCGGCGGCGGTCAGGCCCTCGCGGGTGATCGTTGAGCTGAGCGGGCTGCGGCTGACGCGGAACCGGACGGGAACCCGCTCGGCCAGCGCCTGCACGTGGGTGACCACGCCGACCATGCGCTGTCCCTGGGCCAGGGTCTCCAGGGTGCTGGCCACCGTATCGAGCGTCTCGGGGTCCAGGGTGCCGAACCCCTCGTCGAGGAAGATGGAATCCAGCCGGGCGGCGCCGGCCGGGGTGAGCGCGGATATCTGGGTCGACAGCGCGAGGGCCAGCGCCAGCGACGCCTGGAACGTCTCCCCGCCGGACAGGGTGCGCACCGAGCGGCGGGCATCGGCGTCCGCATGGTCGATGACGTAGAACTCCCCGTCGTCGTAGTGGAAGTCGAACTGGCCGGCCGAGAGCGCCGCGAGTGTCGCCGACGCCTCCGTGACCAGGTCATCGACGGCCGCGCTGACCAGCCACCGCTGGAAGCGGTTGGCCTGCAGCAGGTCACCGAGGAGCTTGGCGACCCGCTGCTCCTCCTGCGCGGCGCCCTGCCGCTGGGCCAGGCCGGCCGCCTCGGCGCGCCGCTCGGCGATCCGCCTGGTGGCGGCGCGGGCGTCGGCCAGTGCCTCCGCCACGGCGGAGCTGGCGCCCGAGGCGACGGCGGAAAGGGCGTCAGCGGCACTGCCAGCAGCGCGGGGGACGGTGAGGCCCGCGTCGGCCAGGTCCGCGCCGAGCTGGCCCGCCAGCCGCTCCAGGCTGGCCCGCGCAGTGGCGACCGCGACCGCCGCGTCGCCGCTGTCCGCCGCGCGCGCCGCGGCCTGGGCCGACGCCCAGGTGACCAGCGCTGTCCAGTCATCGAGCAGGCTCGGCTCGTCACCAAGCCCTACGGCCGGGGCGCCGAGGGCCACGACCGGGTCACGCGCCGCTGACAGCTCGCGCCGCGCGGCCTCCTGTGACCGGCCCAGCGCGGCGAGTGCCGTCTGCTGGCCGGTCCGGCTGGCGCGGGCGGCCCGCAGGGCCTGCTCGGCGTCGGCGGCATCCTTCTCCAGCTGGTCCCGCAGCGCCAGCTGCCGCGCCACCGCAACCTCATCGGGCGCGCTCGCCAGCTGGCCGTCCAGCTCGGCGATGCGACCGGTGACATGGCTCAGCTCGGCCCTGGCCCGTTCGTCGTCGCCGCTGGCCGCCCGTGCCCTGGCCCGCATCCGGTTGAGTGACCGCTCCGCGTCGTCGAACGCGGCCGCTAGCCGGTGATGCTGCCCAGTGGCCTCCTCGGCTGCCTGCCGTGCCTGGGCCAGCTCGGCCGCGCGGGAGTCCGCCTGCTGTCGGGCCCACTGGGCCAGGGCCGCCCAGCCGTGCGCCAGGTTGGCCTCATCGGCCCGCGGCGCCCCCAGCTCCACCAGCGGGTCGCGGGCCGCCCGCAGCCTGGCCTGGGCCGCGGCCACGTCCGCCGTGGCCTGGTCCGCCGCCTGCTGGGCATCGCGGTGACGAGACCGCCGCGCTGCCGCCACGGCCGCGGCCTGCTCGGCGGCGCGCTCAAGCTCGGCTCGCTCGGCCATGAGGGCACTGACGTCGGCCAGCGCGCGTGCCAGCGACGCGTCATCGATGACCTCGGTGACCTCCCCTGCGGCGACGGCGCTGCGTACCGCCGGGAGCCGGGCGCCGGACAGCCGACCGTCCAGCGCGGCGGCCAGCGCCGTGGCCAGGCTCGCGTTCCGTGCCCGCAGCGCGTCCAGGGCAGCACCGGCCTTGGCCGAGCTCGACGTGGCGGCGTCGGCGGCGCGCTGGGCGCGGGCCAGGTCCCGTTCGCAAGCGTGCAGGTGAGAGCGGGCCTCGTCCAGCTCGGGGGCGGCCGCCACGGCGGGCAGCACGGCGACGGGATGCTCGCACAGCGGGCAGGCCTCACCCACGGCTAGCTGGGGGCGCAGGCCGGCCAGCAGGTGGGCGTGCTGCGCCGCCTCCAGGTCGGCCTGGCGCTGGCGGTGCGCGGCCGCGGCGGCGGCCAGGTCGTCGCGCGCCGCCCCCTGCGCGATCCGGGCGGCACCAGCGGCGGCCTCGGCGTCGCCGCGCTCCGCCAGGAGGCCGCGCAGGTCGTGAAGGTCGCGGAAGGCCTGCGCGAGCGGGGCCTCGGGAACCGCGCTGCCCCGGGCGGCCCGGGCGGTCGCCTCGGCCCGCTCGGCCCCGGCCAGCCCGCGGGCCGCCTGGTCCACCGCCTGCGCGGCGGCCCGGTGGCGCTCGTCGAGCGCCGTGACTCCGGCCGGAACGGACACGACGCGCAGCCGGTCGTGCTCGGCGGTCAGCCGCCGCACCCGGTCGGCTGCCTCCCCGGCGACCTGGCGGGCCTCGTCCCGCTGGTCACGCAGCCCGTCAGCGGCGGCGGCCGTCTCGTCGACCGCCTTCGACGCGGCGATGGCCGCCGCGGCCCGCTGGGTGGCGCTCGCCTCAAGGTCCGGCAGCCGCGCCTGGTTGCGATTGCGCTCGTCGCGGCGCTCGCGCACCAGGAGCAGCGGCGCCCGGTCGGGCCCTGCCGCCAGCGCCTGCCTGCGGCTGGCCTCGTCCTTCTCCGCCGTCCGCTCAGCCTCCTCAAGGCGGTGCAGGCTGGCCTGGCCGCGGGCGAGGTCCCCGGCCAGGGCGGGAACGCCGGCCGGGACGCGCAGCGCCGACAGCGCGGCTTGCTCGTCGCGCAGCCTTCGCACGGTGGCCTCGGCCGTCGCCAGCTGCTGCTGCTCCCGGTGGATCTGCGGCAGCACGCTCGCCACCCGCTCGCCCAGCCCCGCCAGGTCGCTCTCCCTGGCTTGCGCCAAGGCATGCGCCTCGTCGGTGGCATCGGCGTAGGTCAGCAGGCTGTCGGCCAGGGTCGCGGCGCGCTGCCGCGCCTCGCTGGCCCGCTGGTTCGCCTGCACCATCATCTGCTTGTAGTGCTCGATGCCGAGCAGGCGCAGCAGGATGTCCTGGCGGTCCTTCGGCTTGGCGTGCAGGAAGTCGGCGAACTGCCCCTGCGGCAGGACCACGCACTGGATGAAGTCCTCATAGGTCAGGCCAAGCAGCTTCTCGACGGCCTCGGTCACCCCGGCCAGGTCCTTGGCCATGGGAGTGGTGGGCTCGCCCGGCTCGGCCACTGACTGGGGCGAAAGGACCCGCTCCAGGCTCGCGGCGCGCTGGGTGACCTTGTCGCTGGCCCCGGAGGCCGCGCGGCGCAGCTCGCGGGCCACGACGTAGCGCTCGCGGCCGACCTCGAAGACAAGCTTGACCGTTCCCCGGGTGACGGTGGGGGCCAGCCCGAGCGCGACGACGCGCTTGTCGTCCCAGCGGGGTACCGTCCCGTACAGGGCGAACGTCATCGCGTCGATGACCGTCGACTTTCCTGAGCCGGTCGGGCCGACGAGGGCGAAGAAGTCGGCATCGGTGAAGTCCACGCTGGTCGGCTCGCGGAAGGACGCGAAGCCGTGCATGTCGAGCCTGATCGGGCGCACCTGCGTTCCCTCCCGGGTGAGTCAGCTGGCGTTTCCTGCGGAGGTGATGTCGTCGTGCAGCTCTCCGAACAGGGCCGTCACCCTGGGATCGACGACCTGCATGGACGCACAGTACTCCTCGAACAGTTGCGCGGGCGTGCGCGCCACGCCGTTCGCCACGTTCCTGGGCTTATCGGGCCTGGCCGCGAATTCCGGGTCGATGCGGACTTCCAGCGCGTCAGGCAAGATCGCCAGGGTGTCGTCGCGCAGCCCGGCGCGGGCCGGCTCGCTCAGGTACACCCGCAGGTAGTCCTGGCCAAGCTCGGCCGCCCGTGCCTCCAGCTCGGCCAGCGTGCCGTGCACGGTCCGCAGCCGCCGCCCCGAGGAGATGGGGACGTCGCTCACCTGGGCGGGGGTGCCAGGCGAGGCCGAGACCAGGCAGACCACGCTCGTGTTGTCCTGCTCGCCGAAGTCGACCGCCAGCGGGGACCCGCTGTAGTGCACGGGCGCGTGCGACGGCAGCGACTGGCGCCGGTGCAGGTGGCCGAGTGCCACGTAGTGCGACTCGACCGGGAAGATCGTGGCCGGGACGCTGTACTCGAAGATCGACTGGGCTGGCCGCTCGCCGCCGCCGAAGGCGCCGCCCACGCAGGTGACGTGGGCCATCACGAGGTTGACGGTGCCCGCGCTGAAGCCTGAGGTCAGCGAGCCGATGACCTGCCTGACCTGCTCGTCATAGGCCCGGACGTTCTCCGAGGGGGTGTTGGCCACGATCTCCGCCGCGCGGACGGCGTACCGCTGCGACAGGAACGGGAGCAGGGCCACCTGCACGTCAGCCCGGTCTGAGCGGGCGGTGAACTTGATCACCCCGCCCCGCTCTGGCGACCGGGCGGTGCCCGCCAGGGTGATGCCCACCTCGTTCATCAGCGGCCGGTAGGCCTCGAACGTCGGGCCGTGATCGTGGTTGCCAGCGATGACGATGACCTCGGCGCCCGCCCGCCGCATCCGCAGCAGGGTCTGGACCACCAGGTGCTGGGCCTGGGCCGACGGCGCGGCCGACTCATACACGTCGCCGGCCACCAGGACCGCGTCGACCTGGTTGTCCTCAGCCACCCGCGTGATCTCGGCGAGCACGTCCCGCTGCTCGTCGAGGCGGTCCCGGCCCTTGAGTGTCTTGCCGACATGCCAGTCGGCGGTGTGCAGGAACTTCACCGGGCTGCGCCCTCCTGTTCGGTCACGGCCGCCACAGGGGCCACCTCCTCACGGGCCTAGAACGGCGGGATGTCATCATCGTCCGGCAGCCGGGACAGCGGGCTCGCGCCGGTCACCGCGCTGCTGGCGTTCCCGGTCACGGGGGCGGCCGGGGCGCGGGGCGGCTCGACGCACTCCGACAGCCGGGTCGCCCAGGCGGGGAAGGGGAACTCCACGGCGATCGGGACCGGGATCTGCGGCTGGGAGACGAACATGGCCCCCGGCTTGGCGATGGTGGCGCGGGCGCGCTGCGAGGCGGGCAGGAAGCCGTACTCGGGCCGCCCGGCCTCGGCCGCGTCGAGCCGGCCAACCACCCGGATGGCTGAGTTCGACACGATGCGCCGCTCCACCTCGCTGGCGGTCTGCTGTGCGCCGATCAAGATGATGCCAAGCGACCGGCCACGCTCGGCGATGTCGAGCAGCACGTCCTTGATCGGCGAGGCGCCATCGCGCGGCGCGTACTTGTTCAGCTCGTCGATCATCGTGAACAGCAGCCCGCCCGGGCCCGCGTCCTCCTTGCGCGCCGTCTCCGCGGCCAGGACCACGCCGACGACGAACCGCTGCGCCCGCTCGTGCAGGTTATGCAGGTCAACCACCGTGAGCTGCTGATCCTGGGTAGAGATCCGCCTGCGCGGGCCGGGCGTGAGATCCCCGCGGATGATGGGGCCCAGCGGCCGCAGCGAGGACTTCAGCCGCCGCACGAACGCATTGACCGTGCCGGTCCCGGTGACCGGCCCGGCCCACTGGGGCCGGCTGGCCTCGTCGAGCAGCCGGTCGGTGACCAAGTCGATCAGGTCCTCGTAGGTGGTCACGACCTGCCCGTCGACCTTGGCCGCGCCGGCGGTGCCGTACGGCTCGTGGAACCGCTTCAGCCGGGCCGCGACCTGGTGGATGACCATGGTGTACTGCTGCCGGTCGTCCTCGGCGTCGGCGAAGACGTACGGCAGCAGCTGCCGCTCGCAGAACTCGGTGATCGTCCACCAGAACGCCTCGACCCCACTGGTGCGCCCGGCGACGTTCGGCCGGCCGGTCGCGTCGTCGGGGATCGGCGGCGCCCAGAACCCAGCGGACGCGAACGGCTCGGCCGGCAGGCCCAGCTCGGCGTACTGCAGCCGCAGGCCGTCATCGAGCCGTACATTGGCCTGGTCAAGAAACAGCAGGTCCTCGCCCTTCACGCTGAACACCAGCGCCTTGGCGTTGACCGCGCGGGGCCCGAGCACCCCCGACCTGAAGATCGAGTGCAGCAGGAACAGCGCGAAGCTTGTCTTGGTCGCCACGCCGGAGATGCCGCTGATCGAGACGTGCGCGCCGCGGGTGCCGTCAAGGAACTCCATGTTCACGTAGATGGGCGAGCCATCGCGTCCACGGCCCACGGGCACCCGGTGGGCCATCTGGTCGAAGTACAGGGCCTGCGCCCGCTCGTCCCCGGTTGCCCGCCGCACCACCTCCCCTGGCCGCGGCGGCACGTAGACCTCGGGCTCCACCCGGGTCGTGGCGACCTCGGCGATCTCCTGGATGCGTGCGGGCAGCACCCCGTCGGAGATGAGGAAGACGTCCGAGCCGTAGCTGGCGCCCTCGTGCCTGGCTCGCACCTGCGTGACGATGCCGCTGGTCAGCACCGGCCCGACCGTCGGCAGGTTGCGAATGGTGACGACCACGTCGTCCAGCTGCAGGTACGACGCCTCATCCAGTGCGACGGCCCATTCCAGGGGGGTGGAGTCCTCGGTCCCGGCCACCAGTCCGACCTGGCCGTCGGGACTAGCCGCGACGGCCTCGCCGAGCAGCGGCCCTTCCCTGGTTTCGGTCACCACGACTCCCCTGATGCGGACGGACTTGGCCCCATGCGCTGGCACCACAGCATAGGGCCGCCGCCCGACATTCCGCCCCTGATAGCCCGCGCGCCGCGCCCCTGCCCGGTTTTTTGCCGCGAAACGTCCCGCCCTGCTGCCCGGGCGGCAAGCCAGCCGGGGCACGGCGTGGCGGTGACCCGCCCGGTTCCTGTGCCCGCGACAGGCTCCGCCGCCCAGTGAGCCGCCGGCTGGGGATCAGCGGCCGGGCCCCAGTCGGCGGTGAGGTTTTCCCGCTGCCGGGCGCGGGTACTCACGCTGCCTGGCGCCGCAGGAGCTGGTCAGGGCGCTGAAGGCCGGTCGCGGGCCCGCACCAGGCGCGAGCAGCGGGTGGCCACGGGCCTGGTGCCTGTTCTAGCTGATGACTGCGAGCGAGGAGCGCGCGTGACCGAGCCGGCCGATGTACCCGCGGGCACCGACGCCGCCCGCCCCGCTTTCCCGCAGCACCCGCTGGCCAGCGTGATCGCCACGATCGGCATCGGGCCCGGGATGCGGGTGCTTGAGATCGGGTCCGACGGTGGCCATAGCGCCGCCCTGCTCGCGGCGGCGACCGGTCCAGGCGGCCACGTCGTCACGATCGATCCTGACCGGGCCACCACCGACAGGGCCCGCACCTACCTGCGGGCCAGCGGCTTCTCCGGCCGGGTCACCGTGCTGTCGGGCGATGGCGAGCACGGCGCCCCAGAGCACGCTCCCTTCGACGCGATCATCGCCATGGACGGCGCATGGGACATTCCCCCGGCGTGGACCTCCCAGCTCGCGGACGGCGGAATCCTGGTCGTCCCCGCCGCCGCGGGCCTCGCCCGCTCCCTCGCCTTCCGCAAGGCCCATGGCCACCTCGTCAGCGTCGGTCCCGGGCACTAGCCGCTGACGGGGCGGATGTGGCCGGCGGTGACCATGTCGATGACGTGGGCGCGGAAGAGCTCGGCCGCGGGCAGCAGCACCCGGTCAGCGGGCCAGGTGAGGTAGATGCCGCGCTCGGCTCCTGCGTCCAGGATCGGCGGGTAGAGCACCGGCCCCGCCGCCGCGACCGGGGACCCGGCGCGCGGGGCCGGGACGATCGCGACGCCCAGGCCCGCTGCCACCAGGCCCCTGACGTTGGACAGGTCGTCGCCCTCGAAGACCACCCGGGGCCGGAACCCGGCCGCCGCGCAGAGGTCGTCGCCCAGCTTCCTCAGCGCCGACCTGGTCCGCAGTGCGATGAACGGCTCGGCGGCGACGTCGGCCAGCCGGATCCCGGGAAGGCCGGAGACGGCGGCGGCAGCCGCGGGCGGGCCGGCCAGCGGGTGGGCGCGGGGCAGCGCCAGCCGCAGTGGCTCGGTGGCGATCTGCCTGATGTGGACGAGCAGGTCACCGGGGCGCATGTCGCTGGGGCCTGCGCGGAACCTGCGGGTGCCGATTTCCAGGTCTGCCGCTCCCCCGTCCAGCGGCAGCCCGTGCAGCTCGTCGCGGACGATGGTCAGCAGGAAGCTGACATCGGGGTGGGCGGCTCGGAAGCTGCCGAGCAGGTCGGGCACCAGCCAGGAGCCGAGCGACTGCGGGAACGCGACCGCGACCGTGCCGGTCTGCGGGGAGATGAACTGGGCCACGGCGTCAAGCCCGCCCCGTAGCTGCGTGAGCGCGCGGTCCACGTGGGGCTTGAACACCTGTCCGGCGCCGGTGAGCCGCAGCGTCCGCCCGGACTTTTCCAGCAGCGGGGTGCCCACCTGCTGCTCCAGCCGCGCCAGTGCCCGTGAGACGCCGGACTGGGTGACCATTTCCAGCTCGCTGACCTCGGTGACGGTTGCGCCATCGGCGACCTGCTGGAAGAAGCGCAATACGTCCGTGTCCACAATCTATGACTTTATCTCATGCATTTTGTTCCGAAAAGTCATTGGACGCATAGTTTAGCGCCGGGTTCACTAGATGGTGACGGGAAATTACCAGCCATTGCTCAAGGGGATGCCCATGATGATCACCAGCCGGCTGCCGGACGCGGCGGCCTTGACGACCGCGCTGCGGGCCCAGCTTCGCGAGGGGCGCGAGTCCCGCGCCCGGCGCCGCAGGCTGTGGCGTGAGCTCGCGCAGTACACCACCACCGACGACCTCAACGACCTGGAGGCCACCGTCGCGCGCTACGACGACGCCGACACCCGCGACATCCGCCGCATTCTCGCCGCGCAGCGCTCCGTGGCGGTTTAGGCACGCTAACCTCGATCTTTCGTGTGGCTGACGTGCTGGCTTGAGTTGTCGTCTGGTGGGTGATTTTCGGTGCTGGGCGTGCCTGGCGGCCCGGCTGTCGCGCCGGGT
>Ga0335075_10004733_pt1 | contig 21208 bp, 15 predicted proteins | sample Lox_Sample_24_FD_206723 | JGI IMG/M metagenome (GOLD analysis project Ga0335075, IMG submission 206723) | Soil microbial communities from Loxahatchee National Wildlife Refuge, Florida, United States - Lox_Sample_2.4 | ecosystem: Environmental > Terrestrial > Soil > Wetlands | place: USA...
GATGTAGTCGGCGCGGGTCAGGTCCGCCCGGTAGAGGTGCGAGGTGACGCTTTGCACTTCGCCGATCACCGTCACTTCCTGCTGGTAGCGCGGCACGATCAGGGTATCGCCATTGCGCAACACCACGTCGTCCTCGGATCCCATGGGCTCGCTGATGACGCGCGGCAGATCGATCACGAGGCGTCCCACGGCCTTGGCCGCCTTCAGCTGCGTCAGCAGCGTCTGGCCGATGGCCAGCGAGGCGGTCGGATTGCCGCCCTGCCCGTTCAGCTGCGAGGCGGCGGAGGCCTGCAACGCCATGGTCGCGATGTCGGTCTGCATGCGCTGGCCCAGGAAATCGAGCTGCTGTTGTTCGCGCTGCTGCAGTTCGGTGCGCGTGAATACACTGCCCTCGGGGAAGGCATATTCGGTCAGCCCTCCGGCCCGGGCCAGCACCGACTTCAGGGTTTCACCATGTTTGATCGCATAGGTCCCCGGGAATCGCACCTGCCCTTCCAGGACCACCTGTTCCTGCTCGCCCCACAGCGAGATTTCCTTCACGGACAGCGAATCGAAGGGTTGCAGCTGCAGATTGGCGCCAGGATCGCCGCGCAGCACGGCAGTCAGATCGACATCGATGATCTTCGTCTGCCGCGACTGGCCGTCCACGATCTGATAGCGCGCCAGTTCCGCAAGACCGCCATAGGCCGAGTCGGAGAGGCTGCCGCCGGCGCGGATCAGGTCGCTGATCCGCATCCCGGGCTCGAGCGGATACTCGCCGGGCACCTTGACGCGGCCGTCCACCCGGACCACCGAACTGGGCTGGCTGATGCCCGCCTGCAGCCGCAGGTCATCCAGCAGCGGCTGGATGATGCGGTCGCGCCCTGACTGCAGGTCGAACACCGTGATCTGGTCACGCGCCATCAGCGGTATGTTTGCGGCGGAGGCCGGTTGCGCCAGCGCCGCCGCCAGATCAGCCGACACGGCTTCGATGTGTCGATCGGGCGGCACTTCACGGCGAATCAGCACATAGTGCAGGTCCGCATCGGGCCGCAGGTCATCCACGGAGTGCAGCGCGTCCGTGAGCCTCATACCCGGACGCCATGCCACCGCACCGGGCGTGAACACGTAACCCTGGATCCGGACGCCGGCGTCCAGGGTCGGGATCAGGCGGGTCACCCGCAGGAAATCTCCGTTGCGCAACGCCTGGGCACTGCTCGCCGGCGCATTCACCGAAATGACGCGCCGCTCCCCCTGTTGGTCGATGCGGGTGAGCTGGCCAAGACCGTTCTCGGCCTCCGGCGTCATGCCGCCGGCGAGCTCGATCAGCTTCGACACGGTCGTCCCGGCTCGGATTTCGTAGATCGCGGGTCGTTTGACCTCGCCCTCCACGCTGGCCGTCTCCCCCAGCGGCGGAATGAATACCACATCACCGGGAAGCAGCTTCGCATCATCGGTGGTATCGCCACGGATCAGCAGGTCATAAAGATCCAGATGACGGATGACGGAACCTTCGCGCTTCAGCTGGATGTCGCGCAGCGACCCTATCCGCTTGACCCCGCCGGCCGCGTACAGCGCCGAGACCATCGTTCCCAGAGCGCTGATGGTGTAGGAGCCGGGCACCTGCGCCTCGCCGAGGACGAATACGCGGATGGCCCGGGTATCACCCATGCTCACGCTGGCCTTGACCCCGATCATCTGCCGGGCCACGCGCTGCTCGAGTTCATCCTTGACGTCGGAGAAGCGCTGGCCGGCGACGTTGATGGGTCCCAGTTCCGGGAAATTCACACGCCCGTCGCGGTCGACCTCGAGGAAGAAGGTCCGGTTCTGATTGCCGTAGAGCTGGACCTGCAGCCGGTCGCCGGCACCCAGTACGTAGTCCGCGGGCACCGGTATGTTCGTGACCGGGGAAAAAGTCGACGGGTCGTGGTCGAAGAGGTCGTAGCCGTAGGGTTTCAGGCCTTCGAGGCCCATCTTGCGCAGCGGCAACCGGGTCATGCGGAAATGCAGCCCCTGCAGCATCGGATCGACCTCGAGGCGCAATGTCGCCTGCATCTCGGTCAACCCGGCGAGGGGAATGCCCGAAAGCCCCGGCAGGGTCAGCACGCCTTCGCGGGACAGCTGGTAGGGATTCTTCGATCGGATCAGCGTGACCAGCTTGTCCAGCCGGACCTTATCCATGTCGGAGAGCTGGGAGGTTTCATCCTGCGACTGCTGCAGGGCCTGTCCCTGGGCCGTCTGCTGCGCCTGCAGGTTCTGGTACTGCTGCGCCTGCAGCTGCGCCTGCGCGAGTTGCTGCGCCTGCTGCATCTGCAGCTGCGCGCTGTAGCTGCTCGCCGCCGCCGCCGAGAAGGTATCGATCTGTCGCGGCTTGAGCGGATGGGTATCGACCTCCACCACCACCGAATCCTGGCCCTTGAACAGGGGTGGGCCGGCGTTGGGTCCCTGAGGCCCGTTCTCCTCGGTCTGCTCCTCGCGGTCCTCGTCGCGACGGGTGCGGCGGGCATTCTCCTGATCCGTCGTCGCCTGTTGCTGGCCGTTGCTGGTGCCGTTGCCGGAGGTGCCCAGGGCACCCGAAACGCCACTGCCGCCGAGCCGCTGCAGAATCTGCTGCTGCTGGTCGGCTGAAAGTCCCTGGAAGATTCCCAGCGCATCGGTGCCTGAACCCGAGCCACTGCTCGTCTGAGCCAGCAACGTCTGTCCCGCGAGGGCGGCGCACATCGCAGCCACGATGCATACGCCTGCCCGTCGCAATGCGTTGTGACGGCCGACCCTGACCCCGCCCGTCATCCTTGCCTCGAGATTGCTCATTATCGTCAGCGTCCCCGCCACTGGGTGATCAGCGCCAGCGCGCCTTTCACGCCAGGACTCTGCTTCTTGCCCTGCGCCGGATCCTCGACCAGCGGCACGAGCGACTCGGCCAGCTTCTTGCCGAGCTCGACGCCCCACTGGTCGAAACTGTTGATGCCCCAGATCACGCCCTGGGTGAAGACCTTGTGCTCGTACAGCGCCACGAGCTTGCCCAGGGTCGCAGGATCGAGGCGGCTGAACAGGATCAGCGTGCTCGGCCGGTCGCCGATGTGCACCTTGTGCGGCGCCACCTGGTCGATGCGCTCCGGCGGCATCCCCTGCCGCTGCAGGTCGGCCCGGACCGTTTCCTCGGACTGCCCGTTCATGAACGCCTCGGCCTGCGCCAGGCAGTTGGCGAGCGCCAGGTTCTGATGGCGCTGGTCGCCGCAGGAGGAATTCACCGGCGCGATGAAGTCCAGCGCGGCGCGCATGGTGCCCTGGTGCAGCAGCTGGAAGAACGAATGCTGCGCGTTGCTGCCCGGTTCGCCCCAGATCACCGCGGCAGTCTCCCACGTAGTGCGCTCGCCCTCCTGGGTGACCGACTTGCCGTTGCTCTCCATTTCCAGCTGCTGCAGGTAGGCCGGCAGGCGCTTGAGCCGGTCGTCATACGGCAGCACGGCAAGCGTGGGGAGTCTGCGGAAATTGATGTTCCAGACGCCCACCAGCGCCATCAGCACCGGCAGGTTCTGGGCCCACTCGGTGCTGCGGAAGTGCTCGTCCATGGCGTGGGCGCCGGCCAGGAACTGTTCGAAGTTCAACTTGCCGATCGCGATCGCCAGGGCGACACCGATCGAGGACCACATCGAATAGCGGCCCCCGACCCAGTCCCACATCTGGAACCGGTAGTCCTTGTGGACACCGAAGGCGTCCATCGCCTGGTGGTTGGTCGACACGGCCGCGAAATGCTGGGTCACCACGCCTTCGCCGAGCTTGCCCACGAGCCAGGCGCGGGCGGTCTTGGCATTCGTCAGCGTTTCGAGCGTCGTGAAGGTCTTGGAGGCGACGATGAACAGGGTGGTCGCCGGGTCCGCGGTCTTGAGCACATCGTGCAGATGGCAGCCATCGACGTTCGAGACGAATTCGACCCGGCGGGCGCCGCTGGTGTACTGCTGCAGGGCCAGTACCGCCATCGCCGGACCCAGGTCCGAGCCGCCGATTCCGATGTTGATGATCAGGGTGAAGGGCCGGCCGGCGCTGCCGACGATGCGGCCATCGCGCACGTCTTCGGCGAATTTGAGCATGCGGTCGCGCTCGGCGAAGACCTCGGCGGCAATCGACTTGCCGCCGATCGCCGCCCCCCGCGGCTGCCGCAGGGCGACGTGCAGCACCGCCCGATCCTCGGTGCGGTTGATGTGCTCGCCCCGGAACATGCCCTCGATGCGATCGCGCAGGTTCACGTAGTCGGCCAGCGCATACAGCTTGTACAGCGCTTCCTGGTCGATGCGCTGGCGCGAAAAGTCCATCGACAGCCCGAGTGCGTTGCGCGAGAAGCGGCCGTAGCGGTCCGCGTCCTGCTCGAACAGCGCCCGCGTGTGCAGGGCGCTCAGGCGCGATTCGTGGGCCGCGATTTCGCCCCAGATCGGCAACAGGGGTCCGGGAGTGGCTGTCATGTGGGTTTACTCTTAGCCGTAGAAGCGCGCGATGCTGTCGACGACGTACTGCAGTTGTTCGGGAACCAGCTCCGGGTATATCGGCAGCGCCACGGTTTCGCGCGCGGCGCCTTCCGAGTGCGGAAAGGCGCCCGGCGCGTGACCGAGGTAGGCGAAGCACTGCTGCAGATGCAGCGGAACCGGATAGTAGATCTCGGACCCGACCTTGAGTTCCGCGAGGTGCTGGCGCAGCCGGTCACGGTCGCGCGCACGGATCACGTACTGGTTGTAGATGTGCCGGGCGCCGGGGACGGCCTGCGGGGTCTGCACGGCGCTGGCGAGCCGGACAGCGGCGAACGCCCTGTCATAGAACGCCGCATTGCGCTGCCGGGCCGCGCTCCAGGCATCCAGGTGCGGCAGCTTTACGTTCAGCACGGCGGCCTGCAGCTCATCGATCCGGAAGTTGCCGCCGATGAGGGAGTGGTAATACTTGGGCTTGCCGCCGTGCACCCGCAGCACGGCCATGCGCTCGGCCAGCTCCGGATCCTGGGTGACGCACATGCCGGCGTCGCCGAAGGCGCCGAGGTTCTTGGTGGGGAAGAACGACAGGCAGCCGATATCGCCGAAACTGCAGGCGCGCCGTCCCGCCGCATCGGCGGCACCGATGGCCTGGGCGGCATCCTCGATCACCCTGAGCCCGTGACGGCGGGCCAGTTCCAGCAGCGGCGGCATGTCGGCGACCTGCCCGTACAGGTGCACGGGCATCAGGGCCTTGATGGTGCCGCCGGTCGCCTTGTTCACCAGCGCTCCGCCGCGCCGTTCGCACGCCGCATCCAGAAAGGTCGCGACGGCCCTCGGGTCGAGGTTGAAGGTCGCCGGATCGATGTCGCAGAACACCGGCCGTGCGCCGGTGCGGGCGATGGTGCCGGCGGTGGCGAAAAAGGTATAGGGGCTGGTGATGACCTCGTGACCCGGACCGATGTCCAGCGCCATCAGCGCCAGCAGCAGTGCGTCGGTGCCCGAGGACACGCCGATGCCGAAACTGCACTGGCTGTAGGCTGCGATGTCCTTTTCGAGCCTGTGTACTTCGGCCCCGAGGATGAACCCCTGGCTGTCGCAGACCCGTGCGATGGCCGCCAGGGCCTGCTCCTTCAGGGTCGCGTACTGGGGCTTCAGATCCAGGAGCGGTACTTGGGTCGTGGGCATCGTCATCGCCGTGGCAAACCAGTGCGCAAGTCTAATCGACTCGCACCCGCTTCACACACCAGTCGCTGTCGCCGCAGCATCCATCTGCGCCCACAGGCACTGTCCCTTGCTGGACGTGCCGATGAGCTGCAGGAAGGCCTGGTGGGCCTGCTCTTCGTCCTGCGTGGCGCCGATCACCCGCAGGGTCGCGGCCGGCCGCACCAGCGGCCGCACGTTCAGGATTTCCTCGCCGCGCGTGGCACCGCTGTCGCCCAGCCGCAGGGCCACCTGGCCGCCGGTCATGGCGAGGTACACTTCGCCCAGCAACTGCGCGTCCAGCAGCGCGCCGTGCAGCTGCCGGCCCGAATTGTCGATGTTGTAGCGCTTGCACAGCGCATCGAGGCTGTTGCGCTGGCCGGGGTGCATCTGCCGCGCCAGCGCCAGGGAGTCCACCACGGCGCACAGCGAAGCCACGCTGACCGGCTCCCCGGGCAGCTGCGCGAACTCGGCATCCAGGAAGGCCACATCGAACGCGGCGTTGTGGATCACGAGTTCGGCGCCCCGCAGGAACTCCACCAGTTCGGCGGCGATCTGCGCGAATTTCGGCTCCGCCTCGAGCCGGGCCCGGGTAATGCCGTGCACCGCCAGCGCGCCCTCGTCAATGTCGCGCTCGGGATTGAGGTAGCGGTGGAAATGGCGCCCCGTGGCCCGACGGCTGACGAGTTCCACGCAGCCGATTTCGATAATCCGGTGGTTCTGCGCGGCCTCGAGGCCGGTGGTTTCCGTATCGAGTATGACCTGACGCATCGTTTATCCCGCCGACTGCCGCAGTGCGGCCTGCATGGCGTCGATGGCGAGATTCGCCAGCTCATCGACGCGCTCGTTGCCCGGATCGCCCGAATGCCCCCGCACCCAGGCCCACCGCAGGGTATGCGCAGCGGCGAGTTCATCGAGTTTCTGCCACAGGTCCTGGTTCTTGACCGGCTTGCGGTCCGCAGTGCGCCAGCCACGCGCCTTCCAGGAGGGCACCCACTCGGTAATGCCCTTGATGACGTACTGCGAGTCCGTGAGCACCGTGGCCGTGGAGGGGCGCTTCAGGGCACCGAGGCCCATGATGGCGGCCGTCAGCTCCATGCGGTTGTTGGTGGTCGCGGGCTCCGCGCCCGAGAGCTCCTTCGCGGTGCCGTTCCAGCACAGCAGCACGCCCCACCCTCCCGGTCCCGGATTGCCGCGGCAGGCGCCGTCGGTGTGAATGGTCAGTTCCGGCATCGCTACTGGGGCTGGCGCGTGGTCGGCTTGACCAGCTGGCCGATGACCGCCGGCTGCTTTTCGCGCAGCCGCGGCCGGATCGGGGTCAGGGCGCGGATCCGCTTGCGGGCCTTGAGCATCCAGGCCCCGGCCGGCAGTGGATTGAACCAGGTGCGGCGCAGCAGCGGCGAATGATCGGTGGTCTCGGCCGGTCCGCTGCCCCAGGGCGTGCAGTGCAGGTAGGCGCGGGTCGCCACGACCTCGTATCCCAGCAGCACCAGCCATTCGCGCACCCGGCCCGCGGAGAGGATGCGGCGCATGCCCGGCGGAAAGCCGGCCCGGGAACTGCGGGCGCGCATGCCCCACAGGCTCAGGGGCTGGAATCCGAGGACGACCAGCTGGCCATCCCCGGAGAGGACCCGGTCGACCTCGCGCACGATGGCATACGGGTCCGAGGCGAACTCCAGGGTATGCGGCAGCAGCACCGCGTCCACGCTGTCGCGGGCCACCGGCAGCGCCGAGGGCCGCGCGATGATGTCCGCGCCACCGCCGGCATCGCTGGGCGCCACCACGATCTTGCGGCGGGTGCGGCAGCCGGCCAGCAGTTCGCGACCCTCGCCCCAGGCCCCGACCTGCAGGAACTCCCAGCCGAACACGTCCTCCAGGGCCTCCCCCAGAAGCTGGGCCTCGGCGGTCAGCAAGGCCCTACCGAGCAGGGTCTGCCAGAACGCACGCAGGGCGGTATATCGGTCGGGCACGGCGCTCCCAGGGACTGTCACGGGGCCTGCGCCCCTGAAGATGTCGGGTCGATCAAGTATCGGTGAGTTATGTGAGCTTGCACAAGAAAAGGCTAGGCATTCTGTGAAATTACCAGTTACAGTCCGGCCCAGAAATACGTATGTTTCGAGTCTCCAGCGTCCTGTACCCCTCGCTGGCTGCCTGATGACTTTGCCATCCGCTTCCTGAGGGACCGGACATTGACTTCGAAAGTACTGCGCCGCCTATCCGAAGCCCTGTTCGCCGGCGCCCTCCTGACCCTTGCCGCCTGCGCCAGCGCGCCGGTCGTGCAACCCGAACTGCCTCCGCAACCCATCGACCTGCAGCCGGTGGCGATTGTACCGGCCACGACGGTCGATGATGCCGGCAGCGCGTCCGCCGCCACGGTCGGCGGCACCCAGCGCGCGGCCGACGTCAGCATCGTCGGGGTCGTAAAGCCCGAACTGCGGCCGGCCGATTACGGCGACCTCTTCGACCGCATCCGCGCCGGTTTCAAGCTGCCGGATTCGGATCACCCCGCCATCGACCGCGAGCTGGAATGGTACGCGGGCAATCCCGAATACCTGGGCCGTGCCTTCGGCCGGGCCGATCTGTACCTGTATCACATCGTCACGGAGCTCGAGGCCCGGGGCATGCCGCTGGAGCTGGCACTGCTGCCGGTGGTCGAGAGCGCCTTCGAGCCCTATGCCTACTCGCCCGCGCGCGCCTCGGGACTGTGGCAGTTCATCCCGGATACCGGCTCGCGGTACAACCTCAAGCAGGACTGGTGGTACGACGGCCGTCGCGACGTGATCGAGTCCACCCGCGCGGCGCTGGACTACCTGCAGGCGCTGAACACCGAATTCAACGGCGACTGGCTGCTCGCGATCGCCGCCTACAACTGCGGCGAAGTGAACGTCGAGCGCGCCATTGCCCGCAACCAGGCCGCCGGCCTGCCGACGGATTTCTGGAATCTGAAACTGCCGGCGGAGACCCGGGCCTATGTTCCGAAGCTGCTCGCCATGGGCCGCGTGGTGGCCCATCCGGAGCGCTACGGCCTCTCCTTCAACAAGATCCCGAACCAGCCGTACTTCGCCAAGGTCGACACCCAGAGCCAGATCTCGATGCACGTGGCCGCCGAGATCGCAGGTCTCACCGATGCGGAACTGTACGAACTGAACCCGGCCTTCCACCGCTGGGCGACCGATCCCACCGGGCCCTTCTACCTGCTCGTGCCGGCGGACACCGCCGAAGCCTTCCGCACCAGCGTGGTCCAGCTGACCGCGGACCAGCGGCTGAACGTGCGGCCCTACGAGGTGCGCCGGGGCGACACCATGAACCTGGTGGCGAAGCGCTTCCACACCAATCCGCAGGAGCTGCGCGAACTGAACGACCTGCCGCCCAAGGGCCGGCTGCTGGTGGGCTCGGCGCTGAAGGTCCCCTCCGACTCGAACCTGCTGCCGGCGAAGGCCCTGCGGGCCGCGGCCCTCGTCGACGGGCGCGCGCATCGCTCGCGCCGCGAGCGCTCCCGTGTGGTGGTGCGCCGTGGTGAGACGCTCTGGGCCATCGCCCACAAGCACGGCGTGGATGTGAACGCGCTGGCGCTGATGAACGGCATGCAGCCCAACACCGTGCTGCGCACGGGCCAGCGGCTGCGGCTCTCGACCGCCTCCGGAACCGCCAACATCAGCGTCGATGACGAGGAAGCCGGCCGCGGCGGCAGCGCCGAGGGGTCCGACACCCGCAAGCTGACCCACGTCGTGCGTGCCGGGGATACGCTGTTCCATGTCGCCCAGGAATACCACGTGAGCGTGGCGCAGGTGGCCAGCTGGAACCGCCTGAGCCGCACGAAGCTGGTGCCGGGCCAGAAGCTCATCATCCGCCAGTCCGCCCGCTGACGATCCCGTAGAATGGCCCCCTGATCTCGTCTTTCGGGGAGGCATCATGGGTTTTCTCTCGGGCAAGCGCGCGCTCATCGTCGGCGTCGCCACCGACCGCTCTCTCGCCTGGGGTATCGCCCAGGCCATGCACCGCGAAGGCGCCCAGCTCGCCCTCTCCTACGCCAACGACAAGTTCAAGGAACGCGTCGTGCCGCTCGCCCAGGGCCTCGAGGCGCTGACCCTGCCGCTGGATGTTTCCCGTGACGCCGAGATCACCACCGCCTTCGACCTCCTGCGTCGCGAGTGGGGCTCGCTCGACATCCTGGTGCACGCCGTGGCGTTCGCGCCGCGGGAGGCCCTCACGGGCAGCTTCATGGACAACACTTCCCGTGAGGCCTTCCAGATCGCCCACGACATCTCCAGCTACAGCCTCACCGCCCTGACGCGGGCCGCGGCGCCGCTGATGGCCGGCCGTGCGGGCGCGGTGCTGACGCTGTCCTACCTGGGTGCGGTACGTACCCTGCCGAGCTACAACGTCATGGGGCTGGCGAAGGCAAGCCTGGAAGCGAACGTGCGCTTCCTGGCCGCCGATCTGGGTCCGCGGGGCATCCGCGTGAACGGCATCTCCGCAGGGCCGGTGAAGACCCTGGCGGCCGCCGGCATCGCCGGCTTTCGCAAGATGCTCAGCCGCGTGGCCGAGGTCGCGCCCTTGCGGCGCAATGTGACCCTGGAGGATGTCGGCAATGCCGCCGCCTTCCTGTGCTCGGATCTGGCGGCGGGCATCACCGCAGAGATCACCTACGTGGACGCCGGCTTCAACACCGTGGGCATGAGCTTCCCCGAGGCCGACGCCGCCGAGTGAGGGGCTGCCGACCTACTGCTGGTCGAAGATCCCGATGTTCTTCTGCACCTTGGCGGACTTACGCGCCTGCTCGATATAGGCGCGCACGTCATCGTCGGCGTACTCGGCATCGAGGTCATGCACCATCGAGGAGACCTGCTGCTGATCGGTCGGCGCCGCGCCGGTCCGCACGGCGCTGATGGCGAGCACCACCGCACCGCCATCGGGCTGTGCCAGGGCCTCGTAGGTCGCATGCTGCGCGGCAGGCTTGGGCGCCTTGAAGGCCGCCTCCCGGATCTGCGCCGGCACTGAGGGGTCCTGGCGGCCCACGAAGCGGGCGGCATCGGCACTCACGCCCAGCTGCTTGGCGACGGCATCGAAATCCTGGCCCGACCGCAGGCTCTTCACGGCGCCCTGCGCCGCCGCGAGCGCCGCCTTGCTGCCGGATTCCTGGCGCAGCGTCGCCACGATCTGGTCGCGGACCGTTGCCAGGGGCTTCGGCTGCGGCAGCTGGTGCGAGAGGTCCTTGACCAGCACCAGCTTGTCGTTGTCCAGAAGCAGCGGCCCGCCGGTCTTGTGCTCGCCGAGCACGGCGTCACTGAAAATGAGCGATTGCAGGTCCCGGGAGCTGCCCAGGTCGCCGCCGCCGGTGCCCTTGAGGTAGGCCGGGATGTCCCCCAGGGTCAGGCCGAATTCCTTGGCCAGCGCGGGCAGCGACTCCTGATCCACCTTCTGCTCGATCTGTTCCTGAATGTCGCCGAACCGGTCGGCCGCGCGATCGTGCTTGAGCTGGGTGAGCACATCGGCGCGCGCTTCGGCCAGGGTCTTGCCGCGGGCCGGCACGATGTCGTCGAGCCGGATGATGTGATACCCGAACCGGGTGCGCACCGGGGCACTGATCTGCCCGGGCTTCATCGAAAACAGAGCATCGCCGAACGGTCCTTCGAGGCTGCCGCGTTCGGACAGGCCGAGGTCGCCACCCTGCGCGGCCGAACCGCTGTCGTCGGAGTACTGCCTGGCAAGGGCCTCGAAGTTGGCGCCGGCTTTGAGCTTGGCCTCGATGTCCTGCGCCTTCTTCAGGGCCGCCGCGGCATCGACCTTGTCGTTCACCGCGATCAGGATGTGGTGCGCGTGGCGCTGTTCGGTCGAGATGTACCGGGTCTTGTTCTTGTTGTAGTAGTCCTGGATGTCGGCATCCGAGACGGTGGTCTGGTCGGTCACCTGCTGCAGGGTGAGCTGCGCGTACTGCAGGTGCACGGATTCGGGCGTCATGAACTGCGCCCGGTGGCTGTCATAGTAGGCCTGGATGCCCGCATCGGTCACCTGCGCGGCAGCCGCGTACTTCGCGAGCGGCACCAGCGCGTAACGGATCTGCCGTTCCTCATCCGTGAGGTCGCGCAGGCGCGCCAGTTCCACGGGCGTGACGAACTGCGACAGCTGCATCCCTTCCTCGAGCTGCCGGCGCTCGAGGTCGCTGCTCAGGTCGTTCGCGAACTGGTCCTCGGTGATGCCGGCGCTCTGCAGGCGCGACTTGGCGAGATCCGCGTTGTACTTGCCATCCAGCTGGAACGCCGGCTCGTTGCGGATGGCCTCGGTGAGCTGGTCCGGCGGCACGCGGTAGCCGAGATCGTGGGCACGATCGACGATGAGGGTGTTGCGCACCGCCGATTCGAGCAGCTGATCCTGCAGGATCGAGCGCTCGCCGGCGGGCATTTCCCCGCCGAAGCGCTGCTGCCACTCGTTCTGCTGGCGCTGCCAGGCGCTTTTCACGTCCTCGTAGGGAATGGTATGGCCGTTGACCTTGGCCGCGTACGAGGACGTACCGAAGCTCAGGTTCGCAACGCCATACGCGCCCCACGCCGCAAAGATCAGCGCCAGGGCGCCGAACACCACGTACGTGAGCCACTTGTGGCCCTTCAGGCTGTCACCAATTTGCTGCAGCATCACTTCGGGTCTTGAAGTTGGCGGAGCGGACGGGACTCGAATAATCGCTTAACCCAATGATTTTATTAGGTTACCTTCCGGATCGGCCGCCGCATACCCCCCGAAATACCCCCACCCATTGAGCGCTTGGCGCTCATCCGCAGGCAGGGGTTCAGCTCCCACCATTATAGCAAACCCTTAAAGCCTGAATCAGGTGCCAGGTGAGGATCCCAGCGCTGACGAAAGCGGCAATCGGTCTTGTCAGCGGCGCTACTCAGCAGGCACCCATTGCGATTGGCACTACGAAACGCAACTGTGGAACAATGAAATGCGTTGGACTTTGGAGAACTTCGTGGCGAGCCTCCTTGAAAGTAAGCGAACGGAGCTGGAACGCATCTGCCACCACTGGGGGGTGCGGCGGCTGGAGCTATTCGGCTCGGCAGCCCGTCAAGATTTCGGACCTTCAAGTGACTTGGACTTCCTCGTGGAGTTCACCGGCAACCCGTCGCTGGATGACTATCTGGGGCTTCGGGAAGACCTGAAGTCCCTGTTCGACCGAGGCGTGGACTTGGTGATGCCCAAGGCCATCCGCAACCCTTACATTCGCGCCGCCATCGCGCGTGACCGCCAGCTTCTGTATGCGGCGTGAACCGGCGGCCTTTCTCTGGGACGTCCATGAAGCGGCGTTGCGGATACACGAGTTCGTAATCGGGCATGATTTCGAGAAGTTCGCCGCCAGTGTGCTGGTACAGTCCGCTGTCGAGCGGCAGTTTGAAATCATCGGCGAGGCTTTGAACCAGCTCTCGAAGGTCTCCCCGGACATTGCCTCGAGAATCCCCGACTGCGATCAGATCATTGCATTTCGCAATATCCTGATTCACGGGTATGCCGTTTTGGATATCGCTATTGTCTGGAAGGTGATTCAACAGCATCTGCCAGTTATGGAAGAGGCAGTAATGCGCCTTTTAGATGCCGAACCGCCGCCGGACGTGGCTTCAACCAATTGATATTGGCGTTCTGCAGCAAACCTGAATGCCGGACCGGCCCTCACTGGTCGAGGTCGTGGGTTGCCTACCAATGCCCATGTTGACCAAGAAAAGCTCCGAGCTGACCCTGTTCGACACACTTTCGCGTCTGACGTTCCTCCAAGCCGCGACACTACTCGGTGCCGACGGCAAACGGCTCATCACTGAGGGCGGCAAGTACGATATCGACGTGGCGACGCAGGTTAGATTTGATCAAAATGCGTTTCGTCTCGCCATTGACTCCAGCACCGTCACGCTCGCCCTCAGTCCGGCGAGGCGTGGCCGGCTCAAATGGCGCTGCGATACCTGTCACGTGCCGTGCGAACACGCCGCAGCGGCCTTCTCCTTGATCCTGGAAGACAAGCTCTCCTTGGGTCTGGCTGACGCCCCACCGGAGCGCGCGCCCGTGGAAGGCCTGAGCGAGGAGGCGCTCATCGCACAGGCCCTGCTGGAGCGCGAGGAGCGCGCACGCACCGAGAAGATGCGGCTCGCATCCGTGAACCCGAAGGAGATCTGGACCGACTACACGCTGACAAACGCAGCTTCCGGCAAGTCCTATAGGGTCGCGCTGCGTGGGTGGCGGCCGGGCGAGTCGTACTGCTCGTGCCCGGATTTCCGCAAGAACTCTCTGGGCACCTGTAAGCACATCCTCCATGCGCTGGAGAAGCTCCGCCGACGGTTCCCTGACTCCGTGCGCGACAGGCCGTACCGGCAGCGTGGTATCTGCGTGCATCTTTCGTACGGCAGAACGCTGGAACTGCGGATCCTACTGCCAGCCCGCCTCGACGAAGAGGCAAGCGCCCTCGTCCGCTCGATCCGCGACCGACCCATCACCGATCTACCGGACCTGCTCAAGCGCATCCGGCGGCTCGAGGCACAAGGCTTCCCCGTCACAGTGTATCCGGATGCCGAAGAGTACATTCAGACCCGGCTTCAGCAGCAGCGCATCGCCGCCACGGTCGCTGCCATCCGGCGCGATCCGAAAGGGCACCCCCTGCGGGCCACCCTGCTGAAGGTTGAGCTTCTACCATACCAACTGGATGGCATTGCCTTTGTGGCCGGCGCGGGGCGAGCAATCCTTGCCGATGACATGGGACTGGGCAAGACGATTCAGGGCATCGGCATGGCGGAACTGCTCGCGCGGGAAGCGGGCATCCGCAAGGTCCTGGTTGTCTGCCCTGCCTCGGTCAAGTCCCAATGGCGCACCGAGATTCTGCGCTTCTCGGCCCGGAATTGTCAGATCGTGCTCGGCGGAGCCGCAGAGCGCGCCGTGCAGTACGAGAGCAACTTCTTCTTCACCATCTGCAACTACGAGCAGGTGCTGCGCGACGTTCTGGCAATCGAGCGTGCGAAGTGGGATCTGATCGTCCTGGATGAAGGCCAACGAATCAAGAACTGGGAGGCGAAGACGGCCCAGACCATGAAGAGTTTGCGTTCGCCGTTCGCCCTCGTGCTCTCCGGTACACCGCTCGAGAACCGGCTCGACGATCTATTTTCCGTCGTCGAATTTATCGACGACCGACGGCTCGGTCCTGCGTTCCGGTTTTTCAACCGGCACCGCGTGATGGATGAGAAAGGCAAGGTCCTCGGGTACAAGGATCTCGACTTACTGCGTGAAAGCCTGAAGCCAGTGTTACTGCGCCGAACGCGAAGCACCGTCATGAAGGATCTACCCCCACGCACGACACAGGTCGTGCGCATTGCGCCCACGGCTGAACAACTCGAGATCGATGGCGCGCAGATGCGCATTGTCAGCTCGATCGTCGGCAAGAAGTACATCTCCGAGATGGATCTTCTGCGGCTGCAGAAGGCACTGCTGGTCGCGCGCATGAATGCGGACAGCACCTACCTCGTGGACAAACACGCGCCCGGCTACTCGAGCAAGCTCGATCGGCTCGAGGAACTTTTCGAAGAGCTGGCCGCGGAGTCAGAGCGCAAGATCGTGCTCTTCTCCGAATGGACGACGATGCTCGACCTCATCGAGCGGCGGATCAAGCCGTTCAATCTCGATTGTGTTCGCCTCGACGGGTCCGTACCGCAGAAGAAACGACAGCAGCTGGTTCACCGGTTTCAGCGTGATCCGGCGTGCCGCCTGTTTCTTTCGACCAACGCTGGTTCTACCGGGCTTAACCTCCAGGCGGCGAATACGGTCATCAACGTGGATCTGCCGTGGAATCCGGCCGTGCTGGAACAACGCATCGCGCGCGCCCATCGCATGGGACAAAAGAACCCGGTTCAGGTCTATCTATTGGTGACGGAAGAGACAATCGAGGAAAAGCTGCTGACGACGCTTTCAGCCAAGCATGATCTGGCCCTCGCCGCGCTCGATATGGGATCCGACGTGCGGGAGGTTTCGCTCGCATCGGGCATCGAGGAACTGAAGCGCCGACTTGAAGTGCTGCTAGGAGCAAAACCGCACGCCGCCTTGGATGAGTCGGAGAAGCAGCGGCAACTGCAAGAAGCGCAGCGACTCGCCCGCCGGTCGCGCGTGGCAGAGGCCGGCGGGCAGTTGCTCACCGCGGCATTCACGTTCTTGGGCGAGATGGTCCCGCAGCGAGAGCAGACGGAAGGGAGGGCGCGGATGGCGCAGGAGCTCAAGGCACGTCTCGATGATTGTCTAGAGCGCGACGAACAGGGTCGAGCACGGCTCACCGTCACGCTGCCAAACGATGCCGCGCTCGACAATCTCGCCAAGTCACTGGCAGCGCTGCTCGCTTGAGGGCACTCTTGCACTTTCACCGACGACCGATGCGCATACTCGGTCCCCCACATGATTTCTTGTTCGGGGGTACGCTCGCTACGCGTCCGCGCCATAACCCCAAAAATACCCCCAGCGAGTGCTTGATACCCTCGCGAAACTCGCGGAGCGTGTCTGAAGGAACTAAAGGATTTCCGGGAAATGCCGCGTATAAGTCACAATTTAGAAGGAACTATCGGCATGAGTTCGAGCCCAGCGGCGGGCTCGCAACCTGCTGAATTCATTATTGTCTTGCGAACTGGCGGAGCGGACGGGACTCGAACCCGCGACCCCCGGCGTGACAGGCCGGTATTCTAACCAGCTGAACTACCGCTCCAGCTTTAGGGGAGCGGGATTGTACAGGCATGGGCCTATCGCTGCCAGCCCCCGCCGAGCGCCTTGAAGACACCGATCTGGTCCTGGGCCAGCGCCCCGTCGGATGCCGCCACTGCGGCCTCCGCGCTCACCAGCGTGACCTCCGCGTTCAGCAGGTCAAGGTTGCTGATGGCCCCGGCCACGAACTGGTCGTGGGCCATGGTGAAAGCCTGCCGGGCCCGGTCCCGTGCGGTGAGCAGTTCCGCATGGCGCGAGAGCTCGGCGGCATATGTCGCAAGGGACTGATCCGTTTCCTTCAGGGCCTGCAGCACCACGCCATCGAAGCCGGCGAGCGCGGCCTGCGTGCCGGCGCGCGCCTGATGGATCCGCGCCCGGGCCGCGGACTGGTTCGGGAAGCTCCAGCTGATGCTCGGGCCGAGGCCCCAGGTGAGACCGGTGCTCCTGAACACCTCACCCGGCTCCACGGCGATGCCGCCGTACGTGCCCAGCAGGGACACCCGCGGGTACAGCTCGGCGGTGGCGACGCCGATGCGCGCCGTCGCGGCGGCGAGATGCCGCTCGGCCTGACGCACGTCCGGCCGCCGCGCCAGCAGCGATGCGCCATCGCCCACGGGTATCAATGCCTTGAGCGTCGGCGGCTGCTCGCAGTCCTGTGCGCTGCGCGGGGTATCGGCCGGCGGCCGCCCCAGCAGCTGCGCCAGCTGGAACAGCGCCGACTGCCGCTGCCCGATGAGCGCGGGGAGCGACGAGCGCACCTGCGCCGTCAGCGCCTGCGCGCGCACCACGTCGAAGTCGGCCGCGGCACCGGCATCGCGCCGGTCCGCCGTGATGCGCTCCTCGTGCGCGACCACGTCGATCGAGCGGCGGTTGACCGCGATCGCCTCGCCGAGCGCGCACACCTGCGCGTAGGCGCGCGTGGTCTCGGCGGCGACGGTGATGGCGACGATGTCGCGTGCGGCGACCGCCGCGTCCGCATCGGCATGGGCGGCCTCGATGCCGCGCCTGACGTGGCCGAACAGGTCGACCTCATAGGACACATCCAGCAGCGCATCATAGAACCACAGTGTCTGCGGCTTGTGGCCGTCGATCTCCAGGATCTCATCGGTGACCGCATCGCGACCGCGCTCGGTGCCGGCGGCAAGCTGCGTCTGGGGGTAGCGGTTCGCGCGGGCGGCTTCCAGGGAAGCGCGCGCCGCGGACAGATTGGCCGCGGCGACGGCGAGATCGGTGTTGGCGCGAAAGGCTTCCGCGACCAGCGCATCGAGCGCGGGATCCCGGTACAGCTGCCACCAGTTCGGCGGCGGCTCGGCGGGACTCGCCTGCGCCTCTGCCGTACCGAGCAGGGGTCCCGGGCTGCCCGCCGGCGGCACGGGAGCATGGTAGTCCGGCCCGACGGCGCAGCTTTCCAGGCACGCCGCGCCCAGCATCCCGGCCATGATCAGGAGCCGTGGACTCATGGCACCGGGGCCGTGCGGCGGGCGAAGAACGGTACGTGCGACGCGGGTCCGCGCGGTGCAGCCCTGCGGGTCACGACCAGCATGACGGTGATGGCGGTTGCGGCCGCCAGCACCACGAACGCATCCATGATCCCCTGGGTGATCGAGGTCGCGTGCACGACATTGTTCAGGATCGCCGCGCCGCGGCTCGGCGCCGAGGCCGGATCGCCTGCCTGCGCCGTCGCGGCGCCGTAGATCTGCAGGCGCTGCAGCACCTGAGCGTCCCCGATCTGCACATGCTGGCCGATCAGATTCGAGGCGACCTGCCCGCGGACCCGCAGGAAGGTCGTGACGAAAGCGAGGCCGATCTCCCCACCCATCAGCCGCGCCGTCTGCACGGCCGCACCGAAGGTCAGGGCATCCGGCGGGCGCAGATGCAGGATGGCAAAGAATACCGTTCCGGAGAGCGCGAAACTCTGGCCGACGGCCTGCAGCAGCTGGGACGGCAGGAACTGGTCCGTGCCCCAGGCCGGGGTCAGGCCGTGCGCCACCATCAGGCAGCCGGCACAGATCAGGATGAATCCGCACGAGGCCACGAAGCGCGGATCCATGCGTCGCATGATGTAGCCGGCGATCAGGCAGATGCCCAGTTGCGGCACCGCCAGCCAGATCAGGGTCTGACCCACCTCGAGCGAGCGGTAGCCGCGCACGGTGATCAGGAACTGCGGGATCAGGTAGGCGGTCGACAGGATGGTCAGCCGCAGGAAGCCGACCAGGAGCAGCAGCCTCGGCAGTGGAGCGGTGAAGGCAACCTTGAGATTGACGCCCGGGTTCTTCGAGAGGCGCTCGTTGACGAAGAACGCGACCAGCAGCACCACCGCCGAACACATCAGGGCCCAGACCAGGCCCGAGTTCTGCCAGTCCAGCCGGTTGCCCTGATCGAGCGCGGCGTAGACCAGCCCCAGGCCGATGCCGCCGCTGAGCAGTCCGAACCAGTCCGGCGGCGGATGCGCCGCATTGACCGCCTCGGGTCGTGTCCCGACCCACAGGCAGTACCACATGCCGATGGCGAGCGGCACGTTCTGCCAGAGGATCCATCGCCAGGACAGATGCTGGATGTACCAGTCCTCGAGCGACGCGGAGATGTTCAGCGACACCTCGAGGTTCAGTGCGTACAGCGCGATGCCGTAGGCCCAGACCCTCGGCGGCATGTTGCGCAGGATGAACCCCAGCGTGAGCGGGATGAAGAACCCGGACGCGAGCCCCCCGACGAACTGCAGTGCCAGCAGCGTCTGGACGTTGGGAGCATACGGCTCGATCAGGCACACCACCGCAAAGGCCGCGGCGGCCTCCATCAGTACCTTGCGCGTGCCGTAGATGCCGCCCAGCCACAGCGCCGCCGGCGCGATCAGCATCTGCGCGACGGCCTGCGCGGTGGTGATCCACGCGCCCTCATCGAAGCTGGCATGCACCGCGCCGCGGATGTCCGCCAGACCGAAGCTGGAGAGCCGGCCGTTGAGCGTGGAGATGAAGGCCCCGAGCAGCACCGCGGTCAGCCCCAGCCACGGAATGCGCGGTGTGGCGGGGACCGCTTCGGTCATTGCCGCCGGCCGTCCGTGTTCACCATCGCCACCACCGACATCCCCGGCCGCAGCACGTCGGTCAGGCCGTCGGCATCGTCGATCGCGATCTTCACGCCCACCCGCTGCACGACCTTGGTGAAGTTGCCGGTGGCGTTATCCGGCGGCAGCAGCGCGAACTGCGAGCCGGCGCCCGGCGCGAAGGCCAGCACGTGGCCGCGCAGCGTGTGCCCGGGAAAGGTGTCGACCGCGATGCGGGCCGCTGCGCCCACGCGCATGCGGGTGAGCTGGGTCTCCTTGTAGTTCGCGATGACCCAGATGCGCGGCAGCGGCGTCAGGGTCGTGATCTGTCCGCCGACGCTCACCAGCTGACCCGGCTTCACCTGCCGCTGGCCGATGAAGCCATCCTCGGGGGCCGTGATCCGGGTGTATCCCAGATTGATGCGCGCCAGATCCAGCGCCGCCTGCTGGGCGGCCAGGGTGGCCTCGGCCTGGACCCGCTGCGCATCGAGCACCAGCAGCTGGTGCTGGGCGCCGCTCAGCTGCGCTTTGGACTGTTCGAGTTGGGCGCTGAGCTGGGCGGCGAGGGTCCTGAGTTTCTCGCCGGCTTCCGTCGATGAGGAGCCCGTGCTCATAAGCTTCTGCTGGCGCGCCAGATCCCGGGCGTTCTGCTCGAGGCTGGCCTGTACGGCGGCGACCCCGGCCCGGGCGGCCTGGACGGTGGAATCCTGCAGCGACCGCTGTGCCTTGAGGGTGCCGATCTGCGCGCTCGCCGCGGCGACGCTCGCCGTCAGCTGCGCGACGCTGGCCCGATAGTCATCATCCGCGAGCTGCGCCAGCAGCTGTCCCTTGTGGACATGCTCGAAGTCCTGCACCGGCATGTCGCGCACATACCCGGACACCCGGGCCGAGATCGGCGTGAGATCCGACTGCAGGTAGGCATCGTCGGTGCTCTGGCTCGAGGCGTCGGTCTCCCACACGCGCCAGCGCGTGGTGATCAGCAGCAGTACGCCCAGCGCCAGCAGAAAAATGAGGGCACGCCAGATCCAGTCCGGGGCTGCCCTGAACGCGGCGAAGGGGTCTCGTCCGGCCATCCGCAATGCTCCCGTCCCGGCACGCCCAACCGTCCAGTACCCGCTTGACGATAGCGAGGCAGCTTTGCGTAATCAATACAGCGAGTGAGGTGTGGTGGGTGCTGACGGGATCGAACCGCCGACATTCGCCGTGTAAAGGCGACGCTCTACCAGCTGAGCTAAGCACCCGCCGGAGCGGAATGTAACAGACCTAGGCCAGGAAGTTCGTCAAAGCGACGATGGTGCCGGTGATCGCCGCCAGGCCGCCGATCACGGGAAACAGCCTCTGGCGCGCCAGGAAGAACAGGGAAGTCAGCACCAGACCCAACTCCAGGAAGCCCTCTCCGAGGTCCAGGCGCAGCCCGCGGGCCTCCTCGCGGTGACTTTCGGCCTCGAAGGACTTGGCATCGTCCTGGATCTTCGCGGCATCCTTCGCATAACCGTCGCGGGCCTTGGCATAGGCGGCCGCGAGGGCCTGCGCCTTCTGCGGCTGCGCCGCCTGCACCACCCCGAGCACGCCTGCGGTCACGTCCATCAGGTGTTCGCGTTCCTTCTTGGCCTCGTAGAAGGACCATTGGTCGTTCGCCTCGGTGCGATGGATGACCGCGGCCGTATGGGCGCGATGGGAGGCGATGGTCACGAACGCCAATACGATGCCGATCACGCCGACCATCACGCTGACGGTCCTGGTGAAGGCATCGCCGCCGTGTTCGTGCGAGGTATGGATCTCGACTTCAGCCATGGGGTGCTCCGAAGGGATAGCCGGCGAC
>Ga0335075_10004734_pt1 | contig 21206 bp, 17 predicted proteins | sample Lox_Sample_24_FD_206723 | JGI IMG/M metagenome (GOLD analysis project Ga0335075, IMG submission 206723) | Soil microbial communities from Loxahatchee National Wildlife Refuge, Florida, United States - Lox_Sample_2.4 | ecosystem: Environmental > Terrestrial > Soil > Wetlands | place: USA...
GCTTCCCACCGCCTATGCGGGATGGGCGGAGCACGCTGGGACCAGGGCAGGCACATCCGCGGCTGCCGTTGATGCAGCGAATGCGGATGTTTTGAATGAATTTGGGCTAAAGAATTTTGAAGAAGGTGCGTACCGGCGTGGCGGCGACACTGTGAAAGTACTCGCGCTGCGGTTTGGGGATGCGACTGGCGCGTATGGGGCATACACCTATTATCGCCAGCCAGGGATGGAGTATGAGGCAATCGCGAACGGAGCAGCGCGTGATGCGCGACGCGTAATCTTTTGGTCCGGCGCAACAGTGGTGGAGGCGACCTTCGAGCATCCGGCGGCAGATGAAGAGCGGGCCATGAAGGAGCTGGCCGCGAAGCTGCCCGCGACTATCGGGTCTGATGCGGTAGCTCCAACGTTGCCGCTGTATCTGCCGGAAGACGGGCTGGACCGCTCAACGGTGCGGTATGCGATCGGGCCTTCCGCCTATGTGCAGGGCGGAGGCGTACTGCCGACGAGCGTGATTGACTTCAGCCAGGATGCGGAGGTTGTGACCGCGCAATACGCAACGCAAGGCGGCCACGGAACGCTGACGGTAATTGGATATCCGACGCCGCAGATGGCGATGCGTGCGGAGAAGGAATTGACGGCGTTGTTGAAGGGATCATTGCCACCGGCACTTCAAAAGAGCCAAGCGTCTGCACTTGAAGTGCATCGCAGCGGACCGATGGTTGCGGTGACCAGCGGGGAGTTCTCCGCGGCAGAGGCGCGTGCGCTGGTAGATCGAGTGAAGTATAAGGCGGAGGTCACACTGAACCGTAACCTCGATTTTGGGCGAGAAGTGAAGAGTGCGGGCAAGATGCTCGTGGGGATCGCGTACCTGACGGGGATTGTGGTGCTTTGTGCGATTGTGGTGGCAGTGCTGCTCGGAAGTGGGCGCGCGATCATGCGAGTGATTCGAGGGAAGCCTGTCTCAAGCGTGTACGAAGAGGAGTTTATAAGGTTGAACCTGAAGGACTAATGCAGGGTGACGGCCTTGGAAGTGCCTAAGTCCTTGTGCAGAAGAATGAGTATAATGTTGAAATAGAATAATTTATCTGGTTAACTCGGAAGTCTACGGGGAACAAAAAGAGAAGAAATAGCAAGGCAAGATCGAAAATTCCGGATCGCTATGTTGTTGATTTGCAGGGAATATTATTCTTTCCGGATTTTGCCTTGACACCCTTTGCCCCCACCCATAGTATTTCGCCAGAAAGTTCTGATGGTTTTGCCTCCGTTGGAACTATTCTCCCTAAAGAAGAGGCCGCCCCGTTGCCGGGCGGCCTTTTCGTGTTCGGAGTGGGAGAAACTGCGGGGCGGAGTGGCGCGGATGATTTGAGCGAGGTATGAGGTTCTTGCGGCACTTAAGATTTCGCGCGTTGAAGGGACGATTAAGGCCCCGGAGGATGAATTTGGGGTGCTTGCGCGATGTTTCCACAAGCGGGCTGCGGGTCTATTTGAGATCATTTGAGTGTCACTCATCGTGATCGAGACCATGAGCGGTTTCGCACTGGCGAAAGACGCCGCGTAGGCTTTACGCGTTCGGGCGCGAAAGATAAAATCCAAAAAGGGCAAGGCCGACGTAGCTCAGTTGGTAGAGCAGCCGATTCGTAATCGGCAGGTCACCGGTTCAAGTCCGGTCGTCGGCTCCAGAGGTTAATTTCCTGTTTGAAAGCCTTAAGAGCGTTCTTCCGCGAGACTTTCTTGAATCTGTCAACCAATTTTATTGAGACTCTGTTCAATAGGTTCACGGCATAAGCCTCGTTCAGTGTGAGACAGCCTCCGAATCAGGAGATCCATGTGAAGCGAATACCAAGCCTGGATGGCTTTCGCGCAATTTCCATTGCAGTTGTTATTCTTGGCCATTTATTGAATGGCCGGAGAAATCGATTTGAACTGCATGCCTTTGGATGGAATTTCCTTGATGGGGGACTGGGGGTCTTTATTTTCTTTGTGATTAGCGGTTATCTAATCACAACTCTGCTCCTGCGTGAATACGACAAGAATGGATCCATCAGCCTAAAGCGGTTCTATTTCCGCCGCTTTTTTCGTATTGTCCCGCCGCTCTATGCATACATTCTATTTGTCGTGCTGATTGGACCCTTGGCCGGTCTCCGGGCAGAGCCAAAAGAAGTTCTGGTTGCTCTTACCTTTACCCGCAATCTCGATTTTCATGCGCATCAGTTCATGTTCGAGCACTTCTGGTCGCTCTGCATTGAAGAGCAGTTCTACTTATTGTGGCCGTTGGCTCTTCTGCTGGCATTGCACTGGAAAGGGCGTAAAGGGGCGACTCGACTTGCGATTGCGCTCATCATTCTTGCTCCAATTTTTCGCGTTGCAACCTATCCTCTGATTCACTCGCAGCCGTTTCGGCATTTTATCGATGGGCTTCTTCCCGGCCATATGGATGCTCTAATGTTCGGCTGTTGGGCTTCGCTGGCCGAGAAGACGCCCAAATTTGAGTTGCTATACAAACGAGTCACCCGTTTTGTCTGGTTTCTACCGATCTGGTTTTTTGGAGTCTCCGAATACCTCACGATTCGAATTGGCAATGAGTACAGCCTGAGCATCGGCCAGACCTTGGATGGCATTGCCGTGGTCTTCATGATCCTATGGGCCACTCGTAATGCAGACAGCATTGCTGGCCGAATTCTGAACTGGCGTCCTGTCGTTCATATCGGCGTTATTTCCTACAGCATTTACATCTGGCAGACGTGGTTTTTGCACCCTGCCAATCATACGGTGGTTGCGCAGCTTCCGTGGAATCTACTTTGTATCCTTGCAGCTGCAGAATTTTCATGGCACGTCATTGAGCGGGCGAGCCGATGGATGCGGGACCGCTGGGAGCCCGTGCTCTTTGCATCGAGCCGGCAACTCGTACCTGCGCGGCAAGGGACGACCGCTATTCCCGAATAGGCTAACCTCAGGATCGTAGATGGAGCCTCGCTTCCGGAGTGTCTGCGCGGCAGACCAAGCATTCACTCGATCTAAACCATGTGAAGTCTTATCGAGGCCGAGTGAGGTTTCTAGTCCTCAGAGTTATGCCGGGAACCAGATTCGTACCTGTTTATCCACTGAAATTTGTCTTGACACTCTTGTTCAACCAGAGCCTTAAATTGATAATCGGCACATAAGCAAGCGACGGTCCCCTTACGAGCGCACGAACAGTGACCCGATATAGCCGTCAGGATGTATTGCGGATTCTTCGAATCCACGCGCGCCAGCTACAGGCGTGGGAGCGCGCAGGCTTAGTCGCCTCCACAGACAACTACGGATTTGAAGACCTTGCGCAGCTGCACAAGCTGCGCGATTTGTGCGCGAGCCGGCTTTCGGCTGCGAGCATTCGTGCAGGAGTCACGGCGATGAGGGCGGTGTCCGGCATGGAGAATCCGCTGCTTGAGGCGGGCGCTGCGCGGAAGGGGTCGCGGCTGATTTTCCGGCACTCCGGCTCGATGATGGAGCCGATTACCAAGCAACTGGTGTTTGACTTTGAGAGCCAAACGACGCTTGCGAGAGTGGAGTGTGTTCGGATCTCGGCGGCACGGCGGGAGGCGTGGATCCATGAAGCGTTCATCGATGCGGTGCGGTGCGAGGAGGGAGGCAAAATTCACGAGGCGGTGAACCTGTATGAAAGCATCCTGCGCCGGGAGCCGCGGCAGGCGCCGTCTGCAATCAATCTGGGAACGATTTTTTATAACCAGGGCGAGTTTTCGCAGGCGGAGAAGATGTATCGGCAGGCGGTAAGCGTGGACCCGAATTATGCATTGGCTTATTTCGATCTTGGGAATGTTCTGGATGAGCTGCAGCGGATGCCGGAGGCGATTGAGGCATATCAGACAGCGATTCGTCTGGTGCCGAAATACGCCGATGCGCACTACAATCTGGCGCTTGCATGGGAACGGCAGAACGAGCAGCGCAAAGCACTGAAGCACTGGCAGATTTACCTGAAGCTTGACCCGACGGGGCCGTGGGCCAACCATGCGAGGGCCCAAGCGAAGAAGATTCTGACGCGCGAAACACTGGCGGTGGTATGGCGCGGCGCCAGACAGCCCAATGCACCTACGGCCCGGTAAGGCCGCGCCCGGGGTGCCAGACATCATACGAAGCGAATAGAATCAGCTGCTGGGCGGAGACGCACATGAGTGTCGTCACGTGATGTTCTGCCACAAAGGACCTTCCATGACTTCTGCGATTACATCTGAAAACTCTGTTCTTCCATTGACCCATTTGAGCGAGGATGAGCAGCTGTTCCGCTCGACGGTGCGCGATTTTGCGCGCGAAACCATTGGCCCGCTGGTTCGGCAGATGGATGAGGAGCAGCACTTTGCTCCGGAACTGTTGCCGCAACTCTTCAGCCTGGGGTTGATGGGCATTGAGATTCCGACGGAGCACGGAGGCTCGGGCGGGACCTTTTTCGAGGCGATTCTGGCGGTCGAAGAGATTTCGGCGGTGGATCCCTCGGTAGGAGTCCTGGTCGATGTTCAGAATACGCTGTGTGTGAATGCGCTGCTGCGCTGGGGGACGGAGGCGCAGAAGCGCAAGTATCTGCCGGCGATGGCAGCGGACACTGTGGCGGCGTATGCTCTGAGCGAGGCCGGTTCCGGTTCGGACGCATTTGCGCTGCAGGCGCGGGCGGAGAAGCGCGGCGATGAGCATGTGCTGAACGGCCAGAAGTTGTGGATCACGAACGCGAAAGAGGCGGGCATCTTTCTAGTGTTTGCGACGCTGGATCCGGGGGCTGGCTACAGAGGCATTACGGCGTTCATTGTCGAGAAAGGCTTTTCCGGGTTCACTGTCGGCAAGAAGGAGGACAAGCTGGGGATCCGTGCGTCGTCGACGTGTGAGCTGATTCTGGAGGACTGTCACGTGCCGGCGGAGAACGTGCTGGGCGAGCCGGGCAAGGGTTATAAGATCGCGATTGAGACGCTGAATGAGGGGCGCATCGGGATAGGCGCGCAGATGCTGGGGCTTGCGCAGGGTGCATGGAACTGCGCGGCGAAATACGCGCAAGAGCGCAAACAGTTCGGCAAGCCGATTTCCGAGTTCCAAGCGGTGCAATTCACGCTTGCGGAGATGGCAACGGATATTGAGGCCACTCGATTGATGGTTTACAACGCGGCTCGCCTGAAGGACGCCCGTATGGATTATGTGCGGGAGGCGGCGATGGCGAAGTACTTCTCGTCGCAGGTTGCGGAACGGGTGGCGAGCCTGGCGGTGGAGATATACGGTGGATACGGGTTTGTGAAGGACTATCCGGTGGAGAAGTATTTCCGGGACGCGAAGATCGGCAAGATCTATGAGGGAACGTCGAACATGCAACTGGCGACGATCGGGAAGCTGGTGCTGGCAGGTGCGAAACCCTGAACCGGTGAGAGACTATTTCGGCTTCATACTGGTTTGCGCCCGACGAAAGGCGGAGTCGCTTATGTGAACCGATCCCTGGAAGGGGCGGTCGACGTCCGCGATGGCGGTTAGCGCCATTGCAATAAGCAGGGAAAAAGCAAACACCTGCAACCCATGGAGCCAGTGATTTGGGGCACCAAACGTGCAACTCGATGCAATGGTGAGTGCTGCTCCGATGGTCAAAACAAGCCAAAGAATTCGGGGTAGCGTCGAACTGCTTTCAGTCTGGCGTATTTTGCGATAGGTCGACAGCGAGCTCAATTCGGAGATGGCGTGATCCTCAGCAAGAATCTGGTTTGGCGAAGCGACTTTGACTGACATAAGAATTCGCCACATACTCACGGTGATCTCCCGGCTCTTCAACGTTGAGTGAATGGAGTGGGCCATCAATGGCCAGTCCTGGTCCACAACCGTATCAGCATACTGGCGCGCAGCGCTTTTCAACTCGTCGCGTTGCGGATCGGGCAGGCCATCCGCGAGATGGTAGACATTAAGAAGGGAGTTCGCTTCGGCATTCGTATTGACCCCAGCTACTCCGAAGTCGGTCCAGACCGTATAGAGCATGAATCCTATGATTACGGCGTAGGTTGTGCCGAGGATACTGAGCTGCCAGCCAATGATGTCGTTGTGTGTGCTTCGATTCGCGATGGGCCAGACACGGTTGAGTGCGACCATGAAAAGCAAGGAAGAGGCCACGATGAGAGTAACGAGTACAACATCCTCGACGGAATTCAGCATTGATTGCCGCCCCGGTTGGTTTGTTGAAGATTAACGGCGGACTGCGCAAAGCAGATTGTACATGGTAGGCGAGACAGGAATCGAACCTGTAACCCCCGGCTTAGAAGGCCGGTGCTCTATCCGATTGAGCTACTCGCCCGTGTAGATTGTTGCTACGGCTATTGTAGCGGCAACCGCAGCTTTGAGCGCGGTTTGCCAGGCAGCGTAGGTCGCGGTCTGGGTAGCTCCGCAGGCCGCGACGTAAAGTGTGATGCCATAGCCGTCGATTGTGCCTGATTCGGTTGCTTTTACGGTTGCTCCGCGTATGACGGCATCCACCCGTGCACAGTTTATTTTGAATTGGCGCAGGCGCTTTGTCAGCTCGCGTGCGCGTTGGTCGCTGAGCGCAAAGGATGTGAAGCGGCCCGGAGCACGATCAAGGATGTCGATATAGGAGGCGAAGGCAGCGACTGCGGCTTGTGGGCTGGCGCTGAATTCGTCGGGGTCGATTTCATCAGTGTTCAGGATCCACGTGTCGCACCTGGAGGTGAACAACGGTGAGGCAGGGGCGTTCAGCGCCAGAAGAGCATCGCGCAGTGCCGGGTGCTGTGCTGGTTCGGGCAGGGAATCGATGGTGTGTGGAGATGTGCGCAGGTCGAGGAAGCCGGACCAGGTAGCGTCGATCCAAGGAAAACCGGGACCGATCTCAGCGGACCAATCAGATTCCACTACTGATTTCCCGCAGAAACCCGACAAGAGTTTTTTCTGCCCACCGGCCGTCGTAGCCAGGACCCGGGGACTCAAGAAATGCGCAGTGGCCGCCGTACGTCGTTTCAATGAACGTCACATTCGGGTTTGCGATCAAGGCGTCGCGAGTGGAGGGCAGGAGGCGGATGAAGGGATCATCGACAGAGTGCAGGATGAGCGTGGGTATGCTCAGCCGACCCGCGTACTGTGAGCTGGCGACGGAGTGGTAGTAATCGTCTGCGCCGGCAAAGCCTCCGTAGCGGGCGACGATGTGTTCATCGAATAGACGCATGGTGTGGATTTTGCTGATCTCTGCGCCGCCGTAAATTTCGGGGAACAGGTTGGCACGGCGGCGGACGCGGGCAATCATGTTGCGGAGGAAGTGCCACTCATAGATACGGTTCTGAGGCTCATGCAGAGCGGCGGAAGATACAGCAAGATCCATAAGCGGAGAAACGCCGACTACGGCCTTGAGCTGTGGAGGGGGCGTGGAGGCTACCTCGCCTGCGAACTTGAGAACCAGGTTGCCGCCCATTGAATAGCCGACAAGGGCGATGGATTCGAGCTGGTGAGTCCGGACGACTTTGGCGAGAACGGCGGCGACGTCACTGGAGCGCCCGGAGTGATAGATGGTTGGGCAGATATCGTCAGTGCCGCCGCAACTGCGCATATTCATACGGATGACGTTGAATCCTGCGGCGGAGGCGTGCGCGGCGTTGCCGAGCATGTATTGCGAACTGGATGAGCCCTCAAGGCCGTGCACGAGAACGATTGTGAGACGTTGCGCGCGGACCTGTTCGGGCTGCCAGTGGCAATGGCAGAGCACATAGCTGGGGCCGTATCCGTATCCTGGGCCAGCGACTGGACCATCGACCTCGACGAGGAGTGTTTCCGGCTGGGGCAAGGAAATGCTTCTGGGGAGAAAGTTGCCAGCGAGGGTCTGCAGATGGCCGTTGCGCAGAAAGTGTCTGGGATTAAGGGGTGTAAGCCAAGACTGAACGGTTGAAGACACGATCGGGGTGCTCATACGCTGCGCAGCCCTTCGAGGACACTTACTGCGCGTAGCGCTCCGATAGGAGTCTCTTCGTGCTTGAAGTAGGCGAAGACATCGCCCTTGGAAGAGCATGCTTGCAGTTTTGCACGAACGGCGGTCAGATCGCTGGCGGAATAATCGGTTTTGCGAAAGCGATAGCAGCTAAAGGAGGCGGTGTGCTCCTCCGGCGTGATGAGGTCGTCGCTTTCGGCAAAGCAAAGTGCGGTGGAGTGGGCGCGGAGGGCCGCATAGACTTCGGAGGAAAACCACGACTCATGACGGAACTCAAATGCGAGGCGAAGGTTGAGCAAGTCGGAGTCATCGAGAAACGCATTTAGTCGGGCTGGATCGGATTTCATGTTGGGCGGGAGCTGAAAGAGGATCAGTCCGACGCGATTGGCTTGGACGACGGGAGCGATGGAGTCGGCGAATTGGCAGAGAGCGTCGCGGCAATTGTTTAGCCGAAGAATGTGGGTGACGCGCTGCGGGGCCTTGAAAGAGAAACGGAAGCCGGGGCCGGTGGCGTCCAGCCATGCCCGGACGGTGCTGGGGGCGGGAAGACTGCGAAAGGTATAGTTGACCTCCACAGAGTTCAAGCGGGTGGCGTAGTAGTTAAGCAGTTTTCTGGCGGGAACTTCGGCGGGATAGAAGTGAGGTTTCCAGCTTGTGTAGGCCCATCCGGAACATCCAACACAGACCTGGCCATGCGGGCGCGCGTTCTTTTGGGGGCCGGTCACGGGAGTGGTAAGAAGAAAGGCACGGATCTAGAACGGCTAGTGGGGCGGCTAGTGGGGATCGAACCCACGACATCCTGAGCCACAGTCAGGCGTTCTGCCGCTGAACTATAGCCGCCGTACCAAGCCTGATTATAGCATTGGCAGCAGGGCGTTCCTCCTTTCACAACTGCGCTGGATGAGGGCGCGGAGCAACGGATTACATCACATGGAGCCTGAGATTTTTTCGCCACACGACGAACCTTTACATGCGCGAGCGCATGGGGGCGGCAAGCTGTTTTGCGACGAAAATCTGGAGATGCTTGCGCATGTGCTCGACGATTGCTTTCGCATACCGCGGACGTCGATTCGATTTGGAATTGATGGGCTGATCGGGCTGGTGCCGTTCGCGGGTGACGTGCTGGCGGGGCTGGCGTCCTGCATCATCGTGATTGCGGCGTGGTTTCGCGGCGTGCCGTATGTGACGTTGGCGCGAATGGTTGTGAATCTGGGGCTGGATGTGCTGATCGGCGCGATTCCTTTTCTGGGCGATGCGTTTGATATTGCCTGGAAGGCGAACCGCAGGAACTACAGACTCTTGTCGCGCGAGCTGCGGCAGCCGCATCGGCATACGTGGAAGGATTATGTCTTTCTTGGGTGTCTTGCGCTTGCGCTATTTCTGATTCTAGCGATTCCGATTGTAGTGCTGGCACTGTTGGTGGATTGGCTTGTACTGCATGCATAGCGGTCCGGGCGCTGCGATACAATTTTATTGAGTCGGGGCGTAGCGCAGTCTGGTAGCGCATCTGCTTTGGGAGCAGAGGGTCGGGGGTTCGAATCCCTCCGCCCCGACCATTCCAAGCCTCGGATTTCTCAAGCGATATAATCCGCGCCGGCCACGCATCTGCTTTTTACCGCTACACAGGTGTCGATGATTTTGTAGCGGTCGCTGCTCGTGAGTCACCTACGCATATCGCTTGCTGGACTTCCGTGCGGAATCTCCTCAAGTCGTTCTTTCGCAATCCCAGAGCGAATGCCCGTGCAGCAAACCTGTCAAGACCTCAGCGAGGCAGTCTCTGTCAACCCGCGTTAAGAATCGACCCCTTAGCACGCGCGTAGAATTGATCCCTTGGAAGGAAAAACGAGTATACACGTCGACCCCGTGCATGAGCATTTCCACTGGGTCCGGGCTCCGAGTTCTGAGCACCCTCACCCACATGCGCGGTTCAGGGTAGTGGCCGTACCTCGCGTCAGTCGGAGCAGGGACTAAGCTCCTCGCTCTGCTCGGATCTCCGTCCCGCCCCTACCCTCCTCAGGATGGGGCAATCGCTGACGCGCGTCAGAGGATCAGTTTCACATGAACGCGGACACGGAAGTCCTCCGACGACCGCATTGCTACTGACGCCCCGATTCTTCGTCCCAATCCCGAACATGCTTGACAGGCGTAAACAGTTTGCTTAACTGGAGTAGGGGCGACTGTCGGACATGACAAGTAACTTCTTTAATTCAGAGCATTGAAAGTGTTGCTACGATCCCTGCCAATCCAGTACGGAAAGAGTCCGCGAATCCATCCCAAGATGCCACGATCTGATAAAAGCTCTCACCTCTCCTTCGACCATTCCATTTCATGGATCACACTCAACACCAATGAAAGTAGCCAATCTGGTTCTTGCGGTGTCCTACTCCGTCATTTACTGTTTGCTTTTCCTCTTTTCCTTCGGTACATCTGTAAAGGGGGAATTCCCATCACAGCCGGTAGTAGCAGTCCTCATTGCCGTACCGGTTGTAATGAATTGGGTATCCTTTAGAAAATGGGGCAAAGGAGGTACATCGATAAAGCATGCGAACCTCACCGTCGCAGTGGTCTATTCCATTCTTTTTGCCGTATCTTCTATTTTTGCGAGCGCACTAGCGCTTGTCGGGCTATTCGTATTTAGCCTACCAGTCACGCTGAATTGGCTAACATACTTAACATGGCCGACGCAGAATGTGTCGGAATAAGTTAGATCGCTGACACATTGTGCCAAGTTTATTTAGCGACCTCCGGAGCAGCGACGAGCTCGACCACATCAAACAAGGTTCCCCACGGCTGGCTCACGGCGCCAATCGCCGCTGCTCCAGTTGAGCCGGCGTATCGGAGGTCTTGTTCCCAGGTCGTGTTTGGATTGAAGGCGGTATACAAGCCGAGCCCTGTTTCCTTAGCAAGATTCAGTTCGGGGCCTAGGAGCACACTTTGCAGAGTATTAATCACCTGGTGATTGAAGGCGGGTCCAGGAGCAAGATTCGGAAATTCATAGAGAAGTGTGAATGATCCCGCCAACTGAGAGATCTTGAGGCCTTGCGGCGGATTGTTCGTACCACAAGCTAGAATCGCGCAGAAGCCGCTTGGATCGATAAACCTGACTGGATTGTTGTTGGCATATTCATAGCGATTGAGGGTTTGTGGGTGTTCCAAGACTCCAGAAAACACATCGGGTTTGATGAAGCGACCAGGGACAGGGTCATAGTATCTCGCTCTCATGTAATACAGGCCAGTTGCAAAGTCCAACGTTTGTCCGGCGAACCTAAACGAATTCGCCGTTGGTGTGGGAAGAAGTGAATTTCCCCAGGCATCATAGAGATACGATACCTCCGGCGTTCCCGCCGCATCGGTCAATTGGACCACGCTCCCGAGGCCGTCATATTGATAAAATTTGTCGCTCCCTCGGAGCGCCTCGATGAGGTTCAGGCCGTAAACATAACTGCTCGGTGAACCGGCATTGTAAGCGTCCTGGAGCACAACTGGCAGGGCTGCGGAGACGTCGTTCACGTACTGCTGCGTCCAGCTACCCACGGTTTGGCTTACGCGGTTGCCGTCACCATCATAGACGAACGAGGTGTTTACGCGTCCATCGACAGCAACGAGCCGATTGGCCGCGTCGAAGGTAAAAGTGCGTTGCGCGTGGGTGAGGGCATTCGTCTCAGATGTCTCGTTGCCATCAGCGTCATAGGTAAAGAAGCCCAGGCCAGCTTTAATGAGGCGATCCGCAGCATCATACGAATAGTTTGTTGTCCCCGGAGGTGAAGTCTGGCGCAGCCGGTTTCCAACGACGTCGTAGGTCCAAGTCGTCTTGAGAAACCAAGTCTGAGCGCTTGTTAGCTGATTCAGGGCGTCATATCCATAATATGTGGGAACCCCGGCTTCCCTTACAACCGTGCGGTTTCCCACTGGATCAAGCGTGTACATAAAGGAGAGGGGCGGGACGCCCACGGCGGCGTTGACCACCGAGGTCAAGCGATTGGCAGCATCATAGGCATAATCGATCCGGGCGTTATTCGGATACTGCGTGGTCAAGAGATTACCTGCGGGATCATAGGTGTACTTCGTGACATGCGACAGCCAATCGGTCACTTCGGAGAGCCGCTCGTCAGTGTCGTAGCTGTACGCGACGGAGTTTCCGGTGGGATAGGTGATGGAGGCTCTGAGGTTGTCAGGGTCATAGTCGTAGGAGACAGTCCTGTCACCAGGAAAGGTCACTGAGATCAGCCGATCCAGGTCGTCATACTTGTAAGATGTCGTGCCTGTCCAATCGACCATGCTCGTGCGGTTTCCGTCAGCGTCGTAATGGTATGCAACGTCCTTCTGATCCGCATACGCAATCGAAATAAGGCGATTCAGTGCGTCGTATGTGAAGTGATTCGTCTGCCCCTTTGCATCGGTTATAGCCACTACATTGCCCGCGTTGTCGTAACTGTAGCTGGTCGCAAGGGAGAGCGGATCGACGACGCCCACGAGGCGATTCAAGGGACCGTACTGGTAAGTAGTCGTGTTGCCCTTGGCATTGGTGAACCCTATGCGGTTGTTGTCGTCATCGTAGGCATAGGTCGTCGCGTGGCCCAACGCATCGGTCACCGTGGTGAGGTTGTTTGCTCCGTCATAGGCATAGCTTGTGGTATGACCGTCCGCATCGGTTACCGAGAGCAGGTTTCCGGCGCCGTCATATGAGAAGCTGGTTGCATCGCCAAGAGGATCGGAGATTTTCGTTAGGCGGCCGAGCGCGTCATAAACGGAGGTCGCCGTATGATCGTTCGGGTCGGTGACGGAGACAAGCCGCCCATCGCCGTCGTAGGCGAGCGTGGTGGCATTGCCGAGCGCGTCTTTAATGCCGGCAAGATCGCCCGTTTCGTCGTAAGTGAAAGTGGTACTGTTGCCCTTGGCGTCGGTTCTGGAGATCAGCTCTCCGAGCGAGTCATAAGCGAGCGCTGTCTTATCGCCAAGGGCGTCCTGGATGCCGGTCAGGTCGCCGCCTGAATCGTAAGTGAAGGTTGTCGTCTTGCCCTTGGGATTCGTCACAGAGAGAAGATCGTTTGTTGTGTCATAGGTGAAGGCAGTGGTGTTCGACAAGGGATCGGTAATGCCCGTCACGTTCCCGTTCGCGTCGTATGAAAAGCTGGTCGTATCGCCATTCTGGTTCGTGACGCTCGTCTGGTTGTTATTGGAATCGTAGGCGTAGCTCGTGGTGTTCGCAAGGGCATCGGTAATGCCCACGATCCGCAGAGAACTATCATAGGTATGAATGGTCTTGTTTCCACGGGCATCCGTGATCGTCGTCTGGCCTGCGGCGGGCGTATCGTATGCAAACTGCCATGTGAAGCCGCGCCCGTTCGTTTGCGAGGTCACACGACCTTGGGAATCATAGGCATTCTGGAGCAGGATGTTGCCGTTGGGGAGCGTGATTTGAGTAACGTGGTGCGACGAGTCATACGCGTATTTCGTGACGCCGCCCAAGGGATCGGTCGCGCTCACGAGATCGTCGGCATCGTCGTACGCGTAGGTTTCTGTGTGTCCCATTGGGTCGGTGACGCTCACGATGTGACCCTGAGTATCGTAGGAAAGCGTGAGGCTGCGTCCCCCGGCCGCCGTGATGGTAACAAGGTCACCGTTCGCATCGTAGGTGAGCGAAATGGTGTTGCCGTTCTTGTCCAGGATCGCGGTAAGCTTGCCCGTTGACGAGAAGTCATACTGCATCCGATTCTTCTTCGTGAGAGTGAACGTGCCGTCCTGATTAGCAACCAGACTGTTGTACACGCCCGCCTGCGGCACATATATGCCGTTTTTGAGGGTGTAAGTCTCGCCATGTCCATCGCCCCAACGGATGCTTGCTACTCCAGCGGACGTTTGGGAGAGGGTAATGCCGTAGCTTTCATTCCAATTGGCTCCTAGGGGTCCGGAATAATCGTCGAGGGAGTTGTAGGTTCGCTCGAACAGCAGCGGCATGCCGCGTGCGGCCACCGCGAAGTCGGTGTGTTGGTAAAAGTAGTTCCCGCTTCCCGTACTGATAGGCTCGGCGCTTTGCCCTTCTTTACTTGTCGAACTCTGTGATGGTCCGGTCACGGACTGGCCACTTGGATTCTGTTGTACGGGGGTGCCGTTTGAAATCACTGGGGCGATTCCCATTTGGAAGCGCCAAAGATCATTAAAGAGACCATTGCTTGCATACACCGGATGCGGGTCCCAGCCTTGACCGCCGAAAAGCCAAAGATTACCGCTGGAGTCGATCCAGCCAGAAGCATATGCTTTGCCGCCCGGTGAATTGGTGGGCGACGGGATACCGAGCGTGCCGTAATCGCCAGTTGCTCCGCCCGCATTGCTCCCGCTCACCCATGTCCATAGTCCGGTGGAGGGATTAAACATCCACAAGTCATTGAGGTAATTTCCTACCCCCGGAACGCTTGTCGCATCTTGTCCCGCGCCGCCAAACAACCAAAGATTTCCACTGCTATCGGTCCAAGAGACAGCGCCGACACGCGATCCCGGAGTGTTGCCACTTGCCGGAAGCCCCTCGGTACCATAACTGCCTGGGTGATCTGGTGAGTCGACGCCGCTTCCGGTGACCCATTTCCAGCTTCCAGTTGTAGGGCTGTATTCCCAAAGGTCATTCAGAGTGCTGCCACCACACACGGGAGCGCAATTCGGCGTTCCCCAGACGCCGCCAAAGAGCCAGAAATTGCCGTTGGCGTCCACCCACGTCGAACTCTCGGACCTCGCACTCGGTCCGTTCACTCCGGGATATTGACCCGGCGAACTCGATCCCCAGACCCACGTCCATACCTCTTTCACCGGATCAAATTTCCACAAATCATTGATCTCCACGTTCGTGTTTGAAACATTGCCACCGAATATCCAAAGGTTCCCGTCTGGGTCGATCCATGATGCCGCGCTATCGCGAGCTCCGGGCACATTCGCTGGATCTGAGACACCTTGCGTTCCGTAGACGCCTGGCTGATCGGCGAGATCGCTCCCACTCACCCATGTCCACATTCCAGTCGCGGGGGTGAATTCCCAGAGGTCATTGAGATCGCCGAAGGTTCCCGCGGAATCATATCCTTCTCCACCGAAAAGCCAGAGGTTACCGCTCTTGTCGGTCCAAGTTGCAGCACCCCATCGTGCGCCCGGGGTGTTCGTAGGTGCGGCGACGCCCTGGTTGCCGTACACTCCGGGCTGATCGATGTATTGAGCTCCGCTTACCCATGTCCACGTCTCATTCCCAGGCCTATATTCCCAGAGGTCATCTTTGGGGTAGCCTTGGGCCCCGATGCCATTCGGCTGGGCTACTTGACCACCGAACAACCAAAGATTGCCACTGTGATCGACCCAACTGGAGGCAAATTGCCGTGCTCCCGGGAAGTTAGAGGTAGATGGAACTCCCTGCGTACCGTAAACATCTGTTTGATTCGTGGTGCTTGCGCCTCCCATCCAAGTCCACTGGCCAGTATCCTGCGCCAAGAGATGCAACGGAAGGAGAAATACAAGGAGAAGTAGTCTGCGACAAATCCAAATCGGCATTGCATTCCTCCGGTATGCGAGCGTATGGAACGCAATAGCGGCGTCCCAACTGAGAGCAGCATCGAAACCCAGTCAGTACTGCCCAGAGAGCACATCTCTGCGGGGAAGGTAGAGGCCTTTGGAACTGCGGATGGCAGAATACATTAGACTTACTAACCAGTCAAATCAAATTTGACTCGATGCCAAACGAGAGCAGAAAACAGTTCTCCGGTTAGTACCCAACCGGCTTATCAAGTTCTACGGACTCCGTTGTACGTGAGTGATCGATTCGCAAGATGAACGAACTCGCACGTGGCCCTCAAGCGGTAAACGAAAATATTCGAGTCTGTCTTCTCAGAGATCAGAATTTGATTAGGATCGACGCCTATGTGCGCCCGTCGAAATATCGTCTCCATCTGCCTGCGAATTCTTTCTACATAAATGCGGACTGTATGTCGGTCTGGCCGAGAAAAAAGCTGATCAGGTTCGATTCTGTTTGCTCCATAGTATAGATAAAACGGATCAGTGTTCATGATTTCTTCAATATGTCCTGCACTAAGGGGCAGGTGATAACGACAAAGGCAGTCAAAGATGAGCGACGCCATGTGCGCAAGTCCCAAGGACACTGGCTCAGGCGATGTGACCGCAGCAATATCACCAATCGTTTCGCCGGGACCGCAAAGGGTGCCAGGCGCGTGGTTAAGATGGGTCACGATGAAATGTGCGCCACGCGCGCGCCAATGACGCCGCTGCGCAAGTTGAAACTCGACCTCCTCGACGAGCAATGCAAACGGGCCATCATCTCTCATAGATCACCACGAATCCTTTGCGGGAGGCATAAACTCTCTCTTCAGGTATGCCGCGATTACGACGCAACAGGCAAACGATTTGCGGCGTCTCACGCATTGTGTTGACAGTTGATCGAATTCTCTCTACAACCCTTGTCCATTCGTCCATCGGGCTTGGCACGACGATCAAGACATCTACTGGGTTAGCGTTCAGCGCGTGGATAGTGTCTGGGATATCGGTGCAGACGATGGTTTGACACAGAATAGCTCGCAAAGCGTGAACCACCCGCTCGGCGTGGGCATGATCGGGATCGAACAGTATGGTGATTTGCATTAGGCAGCGGACCGATGCAAGGCTGACTGAGGATGGCGGCACTTGCTCCTTTCAAAAAACACTCTAAGCTGAGAGTGGAGAAGCTGTCGGTCCCTAAATATGTAGGAACTGTAGGAAGTCTGTAGGGGTCACTTCATCTCGTATGCGCTATGAAGATGCTCAGTGAGCCACAACCATCATTCAAAGTCGGTCCGCTATTCCTCGACACTCAACTACGTGAGGTGAGGATGGGCGGCGTGTGGCTGGCGTTGACCCGCACCGAATTTGAAGTACTGACACAGCTTGCCACCCGCAAAGGCAGCGTGGTGATGCGTGAGGAGTTTGGTTCGTGGAACCGTGCGCCGGTGAATGGCGAACGCCATCCAGTTGACGATGTTATCAAAGAATTGAAGAAGAAGCTTCCTAAAGATGTGCAGATTGAGTCAGAGCGGGGTCGGGGGTACCGCCTTGGCGCTAAGGTGGATGTTACTGAGATCGCAGGGCCGTCAATTAACAAGTCGGAGCGCTTAAAGGTCATCGCGCTCGACCGGATGAATATTTTTACTCTGCCGTCTCTCCTCGGCTCCATTCAGGCCTATGAAAGCGTGCTCCGAGACGGGCCAGACGCTGACGCATTTGCAAATCTCGCCATCAGCTACGTCAACAAGGGACACACCGGATTCTGCCTCGACTTGCCGCAGCGCACTATCCTCAAAGCTCGGAGCGTTCTCAAAGATGCGCTCGACCACTACCCGAAATTCTCTTCTGCCTTTGCTCTCCGCGCACTGACTAAGGTGATTTTTGACTATGACTGGAGTGGGGGCGATGCAGATTTGAAGGTAGCGTTCGCACTCAATTCGGATGACGAGTTCGCGCACGTGATAACGGCGCACATCGACACCGCGAAGGGCGCATTCGAGTCGGGCATTCGCCATGCCAAACGCGCAGCGGAACTTGACTGGCGTACACCGATGACTGTCTTCACGGTACCGTGGATGCTCTTGCTTGCAGGGCGTGCCGACGAGGCATTGGCTGAGTGCGAGCGTGCCCTTAACGATTTCGATCCCTTTGCGGTGGGACACATTATCTGTGGATATATCTGGGAGGCGCTGGGTGTCGAGACAAAAGCAATTGAGGAGTATGAGAAATCTCTTGAAATTGCGGAGTTTCCCGACGCATACGGATGCTTGGGGCACGCCTATGGCATACAAGGCGAGGCAGAGCGAGCAATGGAATCCCTCGACAAGCTACGCAATATGAAGCTTGCATATGTGTCGGGGTGGTGCAAAGCTCTGACATTTGTCGGTCTCGGGAGGAACGCGGAAGCACTCCAGGCATTGGAGGAAGCGTATACCCAAAAGTGCGATTGGCTGATTTATCTTAATGTTGATCCACGCTGGAAGCCCTTACGCGGCGAAACGCGCTTTCGAAGACTAGTCGCAGACGTCGGATTACCACCGAACGCGCAAGAGTCATAACTAAGGCTAGGAGATGTTGGAGTCTTGATTTGCGTGAGCTCCTTCTTCGGCCCCTGCACCTGATGGCGGACGCAATCATTCGTCTTTACGCCACGTGAAGGGCCGAAGGAGAAGTTCAACCTAGCGCTTTATCCCGGTCCGCGACGATGTGATTCGATTCGCGGTGCCAGTATGCAACTCCCAGTGCAACGGCGTCGAAAATAGTCATTCGAGGATGTTCTGACTCCCAAGGCTTTCGTTGCGGGGGGACACTGCGCAGCAGTTCCGGATAAAAGCTAGCGAGCGTTGCGGCAATATCAGACTTAGTGTCGCATCCAAAGACTGAAAACGCGCTCCTGACGGTGCTTCCATGGATGAGACGGATAGGAATCCTGTGGCGTTGCGCTTCATCCTGCAATGCTGTCAGCGGTTGGATCAAATGCGCATTCCGATGACCTCTATCCCATCGCTCTTGTTTCAGTAGGATGAGGTCGGGCACGAATCCATCCAGAAGCTTCGCAATACGGCGTTGCGCTAGTTCGCGCTCGGTATCGCCTACCGCCGGATATACTCTTTGCCCCCACTCTAGAAGAATCTTATGGCCCTGAAAGACGGCAAATCCAAATCGCCGGTGCCGCAGATCTAGCGCTAGCACCACGGGATCGTAGATGCGGAATTTCATGGGTGGTGCTAGTCGCAATCTGTGTTCTGTCGGAGCCAAAGGAATTCAAGCTTCGCGGCGTTCCGCGCAGCATTTTCACCGCGACCAGCTTGTGCTTCAAGGCGGCGCTTCAATTCCGAGATTCGATCTTCAATCAACGGCTCAATGGCCCTATAAAGTCCCTGAAATTGCATAGAGATGGGGACACGGAAGAGAATTTCATAGCCAAGAGCAGTGCGTAAATCGGGAAGTGTTTTGGCATATTCATGCCTGAATGCTGGCACGTCCGTTTTGAATCCAAGAATTTCAGCCACTTCGCGTTGGCTGAGGCCACTTCGCATTCGAAGAGTTCGAAGGGGCGCGGCGTTCAGGTGAAACGTCATGAGATGAGATTGTAGGGATACTTTATTCGACTTTGCATTAAGTCTAGCAAGCCGAGTGAGCGTCTCAAGGTGGCATATTCTGCGCGTGCAGGTAGTATCCGCCGCCTGCCCCGTACGTTTATAGGCTGAAGAGGCAAAAACACAACGGGGAACCATGCACTCACTCGCCACGGGCTTCACCTCCGCAGACTGTGCCACCTTTGATTGCCATGTCGAACGTGTAGGCTATGCAGAATGGAATATCGCGAAGGGTGTCCTGCGTGCGAACACACTGATCCACAGCTTGAGCGGGAGTTACAAGCGTTAGCGCAATTACTCACGGATTCATACTTGGAAAGTTGCGAAGTCGGAGTGCATCAACGTCCAAAAGGCGGGGTTGACATTGAGAGAGACCAAGTTAGGCTGAAGGAAGTCGATAACCCCAGCAGCGCTGATGAATGAACGCGATCATCTATTGCCGCGTGTCCTCGAAGGAACAGGTTGAGGGCACGAGCCTCGAATCACAAGAAATAGCCTGCAAGGAATACGCTGCCCGGCACCAGCTATCAATTTCGCGCGTGTTTGTCGAGAGAGGCGAGTCGGCGAAGTTCGCGGATCGAACCCAGCTGCTTGAGATGCTCGAATTCTGCCGGAATCGGGAAAATCAGATCGAAGATTTGCTTGTCTGGAAGGTTGACCGGCTTGCGCGCAATGTCGGCGACCATTTCAATATCAAAGCCGCGCTCCTCAAACTGGGTGTACGGGTAGTATCGGTGACAGAGCCCATTGATGCCAAGCCCGAAGGTCGCCTACTTGAAACGATTTTGGCCGGCTTTGCTCAGTTCGATAACGATGTTCGTGCAGCGCGGACACTCCAAGGAATGCGACGGAAAATTCAGGAAGGCCTTTTCCCGTGGAAGGCCCCATTGGGCTATCGTTCTCAACGGCGCTCCGGTACTAAGAAGACAGAAGCGGATCAGCCAGACATGCCTGTGTTTTCAATCCTTCAGCAGGGCTGGCAGGCTTTGGCAACAGGCCAGTACACTAAGGCCGAAGTCCAGCGACTCATGACCGGGCTGGGACTGCGAACGAAGTTGGGCAAACCTCTTGCCAGCCAAACTATCGACAAGATCTTCGACGACATTTTTTACGCGGGTGTAATTCGCGATCCTTGGACTGGAGAAGAATATCCAGGCAAGCACATTCCAATGGTAAGTCGCGAGACATTCGATATCGTTCAACGCGTGATTCATAGGCGGAATCGATCTGTACCTCACCTGAGCGTTCGGCCGGAATTTCCACTCCGGAGTTTTGCGCGCTGCGCTGCTTGCGAAACCACACTCACGGGTTCATTTTCACGCGGTCGGTCCAAGTACTATCCGTACTACCATTGCCATCATTCAGAGTGCGAACTTCGCCAGAACTATCGCTTGGTAGAAGTTCATGCCGAATTCACGGAGTTCCTGCGCGATATGAGCGCTGACCAGCATGCGATAGATCATCTGAAGAATTGGGCGGAGGCAGTAATGCTTTCCAGGCAAAAACTCACGGAACGCCTAAAAGCGAAACAGGATGCGGATACAGCGCGTCTGAAAGACCAGCAGCAGCGGCTGATTCAGATGCGCCTTGACAATCTCATTACTGAAGACGAATTCCGGGCGCAGGGGGAAGTCATCGATTCGCAGTTAGCCACCGATGCAATCCTGCCAACTGTTCACGTCCAAGAGTTGCAATCGCTCCGATCGAAGGTAGACCTTGTCTGCGGTCCGCTGCGCGACCTCGGGAAGTATTGGGAATCGCGGCAGATCGAAAATCGCAAGCGGTTCCAACGGATCCTACTTCCGGTCGGTTTCGTCGTTACAAAGATTGGAACCGCTCCGAAGGCCCGTATTCTCTCGTTTTTAGAGGGATCGCTGCCCGTGAATCCTATTGAGGTAGCCTCCGCCTGTGACACTTGGAACCAATTGGCGCGAGAGATCATCAAACTCGCCGCAGTGGTGAACGGCGAACCTGATCCCGATGAGGCGGTGGCATTATCTTCCTACCGGTAGGGTATTGATAACCGAATCACCGTTTGTCCGTGTCTTCTTCGGCGATGGCTTCGGATCCGCTGGAAATACGATCGGCAGCATTCCGGCTTCTTGAAGATAGTCCTCGACGAGAAGCCGAGCCAACTGCTC
>Ga0335075_10004736_pt1 | contig 21202 bp, 19 predicted proteins | sample Lox_Sample_24_FD_206723 | JGI IMG/M metagenome (GOLD analysis project Ga0335075, IMG submission 206723) | Soil microbial communities from Loxahatchee National Wildlife Refuge, Florida, United States - Lox_Sample_2.4 | ecosystem: Environmental > Terrestrial > Soil > Wetlands | place: USA...
TAGAAGCTGATAAAGAAGCGTGACCATCAACCTGTCTTCCCGACGCCCGCACCTTGATCGGAGGTGATCCGAGGGTGAGCCAGCCCGCTACCGTCCCCGCCGTCCCCGCTCCGGCCAGTGCCGCCGGGGCGCTGGCCATGGTGCGGGCCGGACTTGGGTACCTGGCGACCGCGGATCCGGCGGACATGCCAGCCCAGGTGCGGGCTGAGTGCCTGCACGGACTGGAGCAGGCGGAGGCGACGATCACGGCGGTGCGGGCGTGGATACTGGGGGCGTTCACCACGGCGCAGGGTCATTCGGCGGACGCGGACTGCTCACCGCAGGCCTGGCTGATCCACAAGACCGTGGTGACCCGGGGCGCGGCGGCCGGACACACCGGGTGGATGCGGCGGGCGGCGACGCACCCGCTCGTGGTGGCCGCGCTGGCCGAGGGGACCGTGCTTACGGAGTCGGTGGCCAGGAAGCTGTGCGGGTGGAGCGACCGGCTCCCCGAGGAGTGTCGGCAGGCGGCCGATGAAATCCTGGTTGCCGCGGCCAGGGCCGGCGCGGACGAGCGGGACCTGGCCGGGCTGGCGGCCGAGATCGCCGCCCGCGCCCCGCACGAGGACGATAACGACGACCATTTCGAGGACCGGTCGCTGCGGCTGGAGACCACGTTCGACGGCGCCGGAGCGCTGAGGGGCGAACTCAGCCCGGAATGCGCAGCGCTGGTCGGCGCGGTGCTGGAGGCGCTGTCGGCGCCGGCGGGCCCGGAGGACACGCGCACGCAGGTCCAGCGCTACCACGACGCGCTGGAGGAAGCAGCCCGGCGGCTAGTGGCCGCCGACATGCTCCCGGAGCGGGCCGGACAACCGGTGAAGGCATGGGTGCACACATCCCTGGCCGACCTGCGCGCCATGGGCAACGGGTCCAGGCTGGAAAACATGTGGGTGGCTGCGACGGCGGCGCGGTGGGCCGCGGCCCGCGGGGCCGCATCGGTGTCCGGAGGGGACGGGGCAGCATGGCTGGAGGGGGACGCGGCCCGCGCTGCGGCCTGCGATGCGAGCTTGATCCCGGTGGTTACCGGTGACGTCGACGTCGCCGCGCTGGATGACCTAGTCGACCTGTGCCTGCAGTTGGCCGGCCATGGCCCGTGGTGCGGATCCGGCCGGGAACGGCAGTCCTTGACCGCGCAGGCCGAGGAGATGCTCCGGCACGCGATCATCGGCAAGGCTATCGACCTCCTGTCCGGACCGGGCGGGCTGGCGTCGTTCTTGCGGCGACAGCAGCTGGACGGCCGGCTGGCCGGGCCCTCGGTGCCGCTGGACGTGGGGATCAGCAGCACGATCCCGGCCGCCATCCGCGCCGCGGTGATCTTGCGGGACCAGCATTGCCAGTGGGCCGGCGGGTGCAGCCAGCCGGCCGCCGGATGCCAGGTACACCACATCCGCCACCAGGCCGACGGCGGGCCGACCAGCGTGGACGACTGCGCCTTGTACTGCACGTTCCACCACCTGGTGGCCATCCACCGGTGGGGCTGGACCGTACAGCGGCACCCGGATGGCACCAGCACCGCCCGAAGCCCAGACGGCAGCAAGATTTTTCACAGCCACGGGCCCCCGCCGCGGCCGGGATAACCGATCGCTGGTCGCTTGCGGAAATGGTGGACGCGCGCCGGCGGGGTGGCGTGGACTGTGTCCATGTGCCGGTTGTTCGGGCTGACGTCGGGCACCGTGCCGATGCGGGCGACGTTCTGGCTGCTGGACGCGCCCGACTCGCTTGAGGCGCAGAGTCATCGCAACGCCGACGGCAGCGGGATCGGCTTCTTCGACTCTGCCGGCGCGCCCGTGGTGGACAAACAGCCGGAGCCTGCCTTCAGTGACGAGGAGTTCGTGCACGAGGCGCGGCAGGCCTTCTCTGCGGTCTTCGTCGCGCACGTGCGGTTGGCGAGCACCGGAGGGCGGGCCGTACAGAACACCCACCCGTTCGTCATGAACGGCCGGATCATGGCGCACAACGGCGGGTTCGGCGACCTGCCGCGCCTTGAGGAACGGCTGGGCTCCTACGGCGGACTTGTCCTTGGCGACACAGACTCCGAGCGGTACTTCGCGCTGATCACCCGGGAAACCGACGCCCACGGCGGTGACGTGGCGGCCGGCATCACGGCCGCGGCCGGCTGGATCGCGGCGAACCTGCCGGTCTCCTCGCTGAACGCGGTCGTCATCGCGCCGGGCGAGCTGTGGGCGCTGCGCTACCCCGCCCAGCATGCACTGCACATACTCGAACGCCGTGGCGGGCATGACGGCATGCACCTCCGCAGCGCGATCTCATCGGTGCACGTGCCGGAGCTGGACCAGGGCGCCTCGGTGGTCGTCGCATCAGAGGAGCTCGACGGCGAGAGCGGCTGGCGCATGCTGGCGCCGGGCGAGCTCGTGCACATCGGGCCGGACTTGAGCGTTCATTCGGCGGTCGTGCTCCCACAGCCGCCGGCACGCCTGGTTCCCCTGCCCGTCGGCATCCCGAATATCGACACCTGATGTTATGCACGAGGCCTCAGGCGTCGGTCAGCGCCGCGGTGCGGATGGCCCGGCCGGATGTCGATACGGCGCCGAGCAGCAGGGCCATCAGGCCGCAGGCCGCCATCACAAGCCAGGCCGGATGGCTGGCGGTGGAGAACCCGGTCCGGACCGGGCCGTGCAACCCGGCGGCGAAGACTGCCCCGATCACCGACACGCCGAGCGAGGCGCCGACCTGCCTGCCCGCCGAGGTGACTGCGCCGGCGACGCCGGCCTGTGCGCGAGGCATCCCGGCGATCGCGACGGCCGAGATGACCGTGTTCACCGCACCGTATCCGGCGCCGAAGACCACGTAAGCCGAGGCCAGGAACGCCCAGGGTGCCGTCACGGGGGCCTGCGCCAGCATGAGGCAGCTAGCCGCAAGCGTGACGCCCGCGAATATCAACGGGCCACGGGCACCGCCTCGGCCCATGACCCGCCCGGCTAGCGGCCCGGCCACCGCCGTGGCGGCCGCGAGCGGGATCAGCTCGACCCCCGCCCGAAGCACATTCAGCCCCTGGACGTCCTGCAGGTAGAGGGTGGTCAGGAACAGGAACCCCGCCAGGCACGCGAACGAGCACACGGTGATCACCAGCGCGCCGGAGAACGGGACGCTGCGGAACACCCGCAGGTCGATCAGCGGATCGGCGCGGCGGAGCTCCCAGCCCACGAACGCTGCGAGCGCGGTGGCGGAAGCGACGAACACGGCGAGAACGGGCGCGGACCGCCAGCCCTGCGACGGCCCCTCGATAATCCCGTAGGTCAGGCAGGCCAGGAACGCTATCACCAGCCCCTGACCGGGCGGGTCCAGGCGGCGGGGGCGGGCCGCGCGTGAGTCGGGTACCACCAGGCCTGCCACGATGATGCCGATCACCCCGGGCAGGATGGTGACCCAGAACAGTGACCGCCATCCCCAGGCGGCGGCGAGGGCGCCGCCGAGCGCGGGCCCGGCCGCCATGCCTACGCCGAACGTGCCGGACCACAGGCCGATCGCGCGGGTCCGGGCGGCCGGGTCGGTGAACCTGACGGTGATGATGCCCATCGCCATGGGGGTGAGCGCGGACCCGGCGGCGCCTTGCAGCGCCCGGCAGGCTATCAGCCAGCCCATGTTCGGGGCAAGGCTGCAGCCCAAAGATGCCACGGTGAAGACCCCCAGGCCGGCCTGCAGCACGGTGCGCCGACCGAACCGGTCGCCAATGGACCCGGAGGTCAGCATCAGGCTCGCCGTAGTGATCGTGTACGCGGCGATCGTCCACTGCAGCCCGGCGACCGGGGCGTGCAGAGCGCGGCCGATCAGCGGCAACGCCAGGTTCACCACCGTCGTGTCTACCGCGATCATGAACATACTCAGGCAGCAGACGAATACGGTCGCGGCCTCCACCGTGCGGCCGACCGGGCGAGCAGCGACCGCCTTCGAGATGAGTGCAGCCATGGGCCCGAATGAATCAGCAACGCCATGGAATCACCAGGGCGCGAACCCTGCATAAAACCTGCATCCAAGCGCCTGACCAGCATGGATGCGACTTTGGGTGACCGTTTCTCGCCCCGGGCGTATGCTCCACCCAGGGGGCTTCTTGACCATTTACGGGGAATGGCAGGGTGCTGGCCATGGCAGAGGCTGCAGCCACCGGGGCCGCCATGCGAGAAGGGCTGGCGCAGCGACGTAAGGCGCTGGGCCTAACCCAGGAGGACCTGGCAACGCTCCTGGACGTCGACCCTTCCACGGTGTTCCGGTGGGAACACGGCCAGTCCGAGCCGTTGCCGTGGATCCGGCCCAAGCTGGCCAGGGTCCTGAAGGTTCCCGTGAACCGGCTCGCGGAGCTGCTGGCCGCCGACGTCCCGGTCCGTTCGGGGACCAGGGGCCGGCAGATACCGCGGCAGCTGCCTCCGGTGGTGGCTGGCTTCACCGGCCGGGCGGCCGAACTCGACACGCTGACCCGGATGCAGGACCAAGCCGGTGGCGGTGCGGCGGGAACGGTAGTGATCTCCGCGATCGGCGGGACAGCGGGGGTAGGCAAAACCGCGCTGGCGGTGCAGTGGGCGCACCAGACCGCCGGGCGCTTCCCCGACGGGCAGCTGTACGTGAACCTGCGCGGCTACGACCCGGACCGGCCGGTGCCCGCCTCCGACGCGCTGGCCGGGTTCCTGCGCGCCCTCGGCGTGCCCGGCCAGGACATCCCGCTGGAAGAGGACGAGCGGGCCGCCCGGTACCGCAGCCTGCTATCCGGCAAGCGGATCCTGGTCGTCCTGGACAACGCCGGGTCGGCGGACCAGGCCCGACCGCTGCTGCCCGGCTCCCCCACGTGCGCCGTGGTGGTGACCAGCCGCGACTCGCTGACCGGGCTGGTCGCCAGGGACGGTGCCGCCCGGCTGGACCTGGACCTGCTGCCGCTGGCCGACGCGGTGCGGCTGCTGCGCGGCCTGATCGGCGCCCGGGCCGACGCCGACCCCGCCGACGCCGACGCCGCCGACGCCGACCCCGCCGGCGCCGACCCCGCTGCCACCGAAGCGCTCGCGCGGCGGTGCTGCCGGCTGCCGCTGGCCCTGCGGATCGCCGCCGAACTGGCCGCCACCCGGCCCGAGGTCCCGCTCGCCGAGCTGGCCGGGGAACTCGCCGACCAGGCGCGGCTGCTTGACCTGCTCGACGCCGGCGGCGACCCGCGCACCGCCGTCCGCGCCGTGTTCTCATGGTCCTATCAGCACCTCGATGAGGACACGGCACGAGCGTTCCGGCTGGCCAGCCTGCACCCGGGCGCCGACTTCGGCGCCTACGCCATCGCGGCGCTGACCGGCAGCGACATCGACCCGGCCCGCCGGACGCTGGACGCGCTGGCCAAGGCGCACCTAGTCCAGCCGGCCGGGGCGCCCGGGGCGCCCGGGCGGGGCCGGTACACCATGCACGATCTGCTGCGCGCCTACGCCAGCGAGCTCGCCGCGATTCAGGATGGCGACGCCGGGCAGCAGGAGGCACTGACCAGGCTGCTCGACCACTACCTGCACGTCGCCGGGACCGCGATGGACACCCTGTATCCCGCCGAACGCAACCGGCGGCCCCGGGTGGATCAGGCGGGCACGCCCGCTCCGCCGCTTCCGGACGACGCCGCGGCGCGAGCCTGGCTGGACGCCGAGCGGCCCGTCCTGACAGCCGTCACCCAGTACGCCGCCGGACACGGCTGGCCCGGGCACGCCACCAGGTTTGCCGTCACGCTCCGGGCCTACCTCGAAACCGGCCACTATCCCGAGGCCATCCTCATCCACACCAGCGCACGCCTGGCGGGCCACCAGCAGGGTGACCACACCGCCGAGGGCAAGGCGGTTAATGCACTTGGCATCATCGATGCATATCAGGGCCGCAACCAGCAGGCAACGGAGCGATTCTTGGCGGCCAGGGACCTGTTCCGGCAGGCCGGCGACCGCGTGAGCGAAGGTCAGGCACTCGGCAACCTCGGCGCCATCTATCAAGAGACGGGCCGCTATCAGGAGGCGATCAGCTTCCACGAGCAGGCATTGGTCCTGAAGCGTGGGACCGGTGATCGCAACGGTGAAGCCTCAACGCTGATGAACCTTGGCTATGTCATGGGGGAAAGGGGCCACTACCAGCAGGCCGCCCAACTCCTCCGGCAGGCCATAGGCATCCTCAGGGAGGACGATGACAGGCAAAACGAGTCCTGGGCAATGGCCATCCTTGGGGAGGTCGTCTTGCTGTGCGGGGATTACGAGCAGGCAGAGGACCTTCTCCAGCAGAGCCTGGCACTCGCCCGTGCGGGCGGCCGCCACGAGGAGACGCTGGCGCTCATCTTCATGGGCGAGCTGCGTCGGCATCAGGGGCGCACGGAGGTGGCGGCCGACTACCTGCGAGAGGCGCTCGCGACGTGCCGGGAACTGGGAGACAAGAGCGAGGAGACGTTGGCGCTCAACCGCCTTGGCCAGGTCCAGCTCGCCGCCGGCCGACCCGGCGACGCCCGTGACCAGCATGCCGCCGCACTCACCCTGGCTACGGAGTGCGGCTACAGAGTGGAGCAGGCGCGGGCCCGCGAGGGACTAGGGGACGCTTACCACGCTCTCGGCGACACCAGCGAAGCCGTCCGCCACTGGCAGGCCGCCCTGGCCAGCTACGATGACCTCGGCGTCCCCGAGGCCGCCCGGGTCCGCGCACGGCTCGACGGGACGCCGAGATGATCAAGGCCCGGCTACCAGCGTCGGCTGCCGGACCTGTGACCTACTACTTCTTCTGTAGCCCCGACCGGATTCGAACCGGCGTTACCGCCTTGAGAGGGCGGCGTCCTAGGCCTCTAGACGACGGGGCCGAGCATCAAACGAAAGGTACTGGATGCTGGCATCACCAGCGCGCTACAGACTACCGCCTCGCCGCCGCTCAGGCCAACCGGCGGCTAACTTCCGAGGCCAGGCGGACGGCGGCCTCGACCAGCTCGCAATTCCCGCTGACCGGGCGGCCGTCTGCGAGGACCACGGTGTCCTCCAGGCCGACGCGGATGTCCCGGCCTAGCCGTATCGCGGCGCCCAACACCGACCAGGTGGCCACGCCGTAGCCGTGCTGCAGGCGCGGGGCGGTGAAGCCATGCCGGTCGAGGGCCGACTCGATGGCGGCCGCAAGCACGACCGCCTCTTCTGGCTCGTCTTCGTGCGGCTCGATCAGGATCCGCAGCACCTGGCGACCGAACGTGCTGGCCGCGAGGCGGTCCGTGTCATCGGTGGACCAGACCCCGGCCTCTCCAGCGGCGCCGAGGGGACCGCGATGCCCAGGTCGGCGAGCAGCCTGGCGAGTTCGTCCGCACCCGGCTCGGACAGGTTGACCGAGGCGAAGTCCGGCCTGTCCGCTCCGCCCCAACCCGCGACCAGCGACATCCGGCGGGCTAGGTCACCGCCAGCGGCCCAAAGTCCGGTCGTGACGCCGACCGGTGTGGCGGGCACCGCCGCCCGGACCGCGGCAACCGCGGCCAGAACGTGGTCTGCCTTGAGCGTCTCGGCGCCGGCTGAGTCCCTGGGGTGCAGGTGGACGGCGCTGGCTCCGGCGCTCGCTGCGGCGGATGCGTCAGAGGCCAGTTCGGCCGGCGTCTGCGGGACCAACGCGTGATCGTCGCGGGTGGTACCGCCGTTCAGGCACGCCTTGATCAGCATGGTGCCCTCCGGAAAAGTACAAGCGCGGACACCGTGCGGTGTCCGCGCTGTCGAACTGGCTGGGGTACCAGGACTCGAACCTAGACTAACGGGGCCAGAACCCGTCGGGCTGCCAATTACCCCATACCCCACTGGGGCCGCGGGCACGGAGCCCGCTGCGCCAACGCAGTTTAGCGGACCGCCCTGTTTTCAGCCAACACGAGTCTCAGCCAACACGAACGCTTCCCGCTCACGGGGGTCTGGCATGACCGCCCGACTCCAGGATCGGCGCTTCAGGAGAAAACGATGCCGCCAGCCCATGACTATCCCCGAGCGTCGGCCCCTACGCCCGTGCCGACCGCCGCCGATTTCGACGAGGTCTTTTCGGCGTCGGGCTCACCCGGGATCCGGCGAGTCTGGGAACTGGCCGAGCCTGACCTGCCGCGCCAGATCGAGCCGTTCTCCTTCGTCTCAGCTGATCTACTGCGCCACGTGGTGCACGCCCTGCGTCTCGAGCCGGGGCAGGCGCTCGTCGATCTGGGCTGCGGACGCGGCGGCCCGGGACTGTGGCTGGCCCGCGAAGCAGGTGTTTCGCTAGTAGGCGTGGACTTCTCGCCGGTTGCGGTCGATCAGGCCGCGGTCCGGACGGCATTGTTCGGGTTGGCGACACGGGCACGGTTCGCCGTCGGTGATCTCACCAACACGGGGCTTCCATCGGCAATCGCCGATGCGGCCGTATCGGTCGACGCGTTCCACTTTGCCGCCGACCCGGCGGTCGCCGCGGCCGAGGCACGACGAGTCCTGTGCCCCGGCGGGCGTCTGGTCCTGACCAACTGGCAGCCGAAGGTGCCCGGCGATCCCCGGTTGCCGGGCCGAGCCCGCATCGACTGGCCGCCGCTCTTGCGTGGCGCGGGCTTTACCAGCATCGAGATGGAGTCCAGGCCCGAGTGGCACGACACGTTCACCCGTGTCTACCGGGTCGCGCTCAGCCTGGGCGATCCCGGCGACGACGCCCTGCTGGCTGACCTGCAAGACGAGGCCAGACAGCGCCTGCCGCTGGCCGACTTGAAGGACCGCGTTGTCGTTCTCGCGACCGCTCCCTGATGCCGGGTTACAGCGGGTCGATGGGGGTCAGGCCGGTGGCGGGGTCGAGGCGGAGCCAGCGGGTGATCCCGGCCGAACGCAGGAACGGCAGGTCGTGGCTGGCGACAAGGAGCGCGCCGCGGTAGCCCGCAAGCGCCTGGGACAGCTGCCGGACCGAGGCCATGTCCAGGTTGTTGGTGGGCTCGTCGAGCAGCAGCAGTTGGGGGGCGGGCTGGGCGAGCAGCAGAGCGGCGAGTACGGCGCGGAACCGCTCGCCGCCCGACAGCGTGCCCGCCAGGCGGTCGGCTCGCTCGCCGCGGAACAAGAACCTGGCCAGGCCGGCCCGGACGTCATTGACCGAAGCGACCGGAGCGGCCGCGCGGACGTTATCGACCACGCTGAGCGACTCGTCGAGAATGTCGAGCCGCTGGGGCAGGTAACCGACGACGGCGCCGAGGCGGACCGCGACGCCGGGCAGCGGGGCCAGGCCTGCGATCGCACGGAGCACCGTGGTCTTGCCCGCGCCGTTCGGTCCGGTCAGGGCGATCCGCTCAGGCCCGCGGACGATCAGTTCGGAGAGCCCGGAATCGGCGGCAGAGCCGGGAGCGGTCGCAGAGGGCGCGGCGGCGGGACCGGTGGCCCGGGGCGGAGCGGTGGCCCGGGGCGGAGCGGTGGCCGGGGCCGGGACGGCAGGGTGCCAGCTGGCGCCGGCCAGGCCGGTGACGGACAGGACGGTGCGACCGGCCGGGACGGCGGTGGCTGGGAGCTCGACGCGGATCTCGGCGTCGTCCCTGACCGCCTGCTCGGCGTCGGCCAGCCGGTCGCGGGCGACCTGCAGCCGCTCGGCGTGCAGTTCCTTTGAGCGGCCGGCGGTTTCCTGGGCGGACCGCTTGCGCGCGTGCGCGACGATGCGGGGGATGCTGCCCGAGGCGGCGACCCTGCGGCCTTGACGGTCACGCCTGGCCTGCTTCACCTGGGCGTCGATCAGGTCATGGCGCTCCCGGCGGACGTCGGCGGATGCCGCGCTGACCGCGCGTTCCGCGGCCGCCTGCTCGGCGGCGAGCATGTCCTCGTAGGCGGCCAGGTTGCCGCCGTACAGCCGGACGCTCCCGGCGGACAGGTCGGCGATCTGGTCAACCAGGCCGAGCAGTTCGCGGTCATGGCTGACGATCACCAGCACGCCGGTCCAGGACCCGACCGCTTCGTAGAGCCGCCGGCGCGCGTCCAGGTCCAGGTTGTTGGTTGGCTCGTCGAGCAGCAGGATGTCCGGCCTGCGCAGGAACAGCGCCGCCAGCGCGACCAGGATGGTCTCGCCGCCGGACAGCCGCTCCACGCGGTCGTCGAGGCCGAGGCCGACCAGGCCCAGCCGGTCCAGCCAGGCGCGGGCCCGTTCCTCGACGTCCCAGTCGTCCCCGAGCGCCGCGAAGGCCTGCTCCCCCGTCTCACCGGCCTCGATGGCGTGCAGCGCCTCCCGGACCGCGGTGATGCCGAGCAGGTCCGACATCGTGCGGTGGGTCCCCAGCGTGATGGCCTGGGGCAGGTATCCGACGTCCCCGTCGGTGCGAACCGTGCCCGACCCTGGACGCAGTTCGCCGGCTATCAGCCGGAGCAGGGTCGACTTGCCCGAACCGTTGACGCCAATCAGGCCGATACGGCCGGGTCCGAACGACACGGTCACCCCGGACAGGACCGGGGCCCCGTCGGGCCAGTTGAAGCTGAGGTCAGAGCAGACGATGGCGGCGTTCATATGGCGCGGGCTCCCGACACGTAGGAAGGACTTCCGTTACGTGTGGCGACACCACGCCTCGAGCGAGGAGCGCGGTATCGCGGACCTCAGATCCTCACCGGAACCCTCCTGCAGACGGCGAACCCCACCCGGAATTGTACCCGGGCAGGGGTTTGCGACAAGCAGGGGTTTGCGACAAGCAGGGGTTTGCGGCAAGCAGGGTTGGGGACGGCGAGACCTAGCTGAGTTGGCCGAACCAGCGCAGGATCTGCGGCAGCGCCAGGAAGTCCGAGACCTCGTGGCTGACGTCGCCCACCTGGATCACCTGGACGTCGCCGCCGTGCGCCCGGATGGCCTGCGCGCACTGCAGCGCGTTGACCTGCGTGACGGCGCGCTCCGCAGCCAGCGTCCTGGCGGCGGTCAGAAGGTCGGCCGAGGCGGATGCCTCTGACTTGGCCACCAGGTACTCGATCGGGCCGGTGCCCTCGCCCATGCCCACGTAATCGGGCTCGGTGACGGCGAATCCGGCGGACGCGAACAGCTCCGCGGACCAGCGGCCCTCTACCGCGTGATCCGGGCCTAGCCCGAACGACGACGGCACGTCCGCGCTCGTGGCGGTGGTGCCGTGGTCGTAGGTGACCACGGGCAGGCTGGCCGGCCCCACCGCGGGCAGCGCGACCAGGCCGGTGGCCACTACCGGCCGTTGGCGTCCACGGTGCGATAGGCGACGCGGTAGGCGTCCACGCCGTAGCGGACTTCGCCGCCACCGAGCGCTGGGGCGCCGGGCGCCAGGCGCGCCCCGGCGAGTTCGGCCCGCACGCTCTTGGCCGACACCTGCCGCAGCAGCGTGGCGGACACGAGCGTGCCCTCCTGCGCGGCCTGGCTGTGCGCCGGTTGGCTGTGCGCCGGCTGGCTGTGTGCCGGTTGACTGTGTGGAGGCACGGCGGCGCGGCTGGGAGCGCCGTATGCCATCATGCCGCCGGCGGTGCCGAGCAGCAGCAGGCCGGCCAGGGCGGTCCGCCACGGCTTGCCGCTGGGTGGGGTGGGTGCTCCGGCGGCGGATCCGGTTTCGGGATCGGTTGACTCGTGCCCGGTTGAAACGTGCCCGGTTGAAACGTGCATGGTCGTGGCCTCCATGACGTGGTGTCCCGGCCGTGAGCTGGACCCTCAGGGCCGGTGTTGCGAGCTGGCTTTCACCTGTAAGAAAAAACTTACATATGGCATCTGGAACTGTCAAGGAGATATTGAGGCGACGGGGCCGGGGGTCTGACCAGGCTCAGGTTCAGGCAGATGCGGAGCGAGCGATGGTGAGGTAGAAGCAGCTACCCGCGAGACCAGGGCGGGATCACGCGGTAGATGCCGCGTCGCGGTCGAGTAAGCCACCACCCGCGCGGACCAGTCGGCGTGAGGGTGGAGGAAGCTCCCGAGGTGCCAGCAGGCGTGAGACCAGCCAGACGCACCCGTCGGGCCGAAGTCGGGTTAGCTGTCGCCGGGTGCGGCGAGGAAGAGGTGGGCGGGACCGGAGGCGCGGAGGGGACCGTCGGCGGCGGAGACGAAGCAGGATTCGCCGCGGGCCAGCTTGACCGTCTCGCCGGCCTGGTCGCGCAGCAGGGCGGCACCGTCCGTGCACAGAACGATCCTGGGGCCCGAGCCGGGCAGGGTCACCGGGGAAGCAGCCAGGTCGGCGATGGCCAGGCCGAACTCGGGGGCCGGGATGTCGAACCGGCCGATTCCGTCGCCGAGGGGCGAGGGCAACAGGACGGGGACCGTCACAGCCGGGTCGAGCAACTCGAGCAGTTCGGGCACGTCGACGTGCTTGCCGGTCAGGCCGGCCCGGACCACGTTGTCGGAGTTGGCCAGCACCTCGACGCCGGTGCCGCGCAGGTAGGTGTGCAGCCCTCCGGCCGCCATGAACACGGCCTGGCCGGGCGCGAGCGTCGTGTGCCGCATCAGCAGCATGGCCACCAGGCCAAGGTCGCCGGGGTGATGGGCGGCCTCGCGCACGACCGCGGCGGCGGCCGCGGCGTGGGGGCCAGCCGCGGCGCGGGGACCGGCGGCCGAGGGGTCGGGGTCGGCCGGGGCCAGTACGGCGCAGGCGCGGACGACGGCGCCGACCAGGCCGGCGCGGCCATCTTCGGGCCAGGCCAGGATCGTCGCCAGCGCGCGGCTCAGGGCCTGAGGGCCGGTGGCCGCCTCCAGTTCGGCGGCGAGCGGGGCGAGATCGGGGACGGCCAGGGCACGCAGCAGGGCCGCCGCGTCCGCCGGGGAGCGCAGGCCGGCCAGCACCTCGAACGAGGTCAGGGCACACAGCAGTTCGGGCTTGGGCCAGTCGTCGACGTAGTTGCGGACCGGGTCGCCGGGGGGCAGGCCATGATCGTTCTCGGCCAGGAAGCCCGCCTCGGCCTGGATCCTGGAGGGGTGCACCTGGATCGACAGCGCCCGGTCGGCGGACAGCACCTTGAGCAGGAACGGCAGCCGGGGTCCGAACCTGGCCACGCATGACGGCCCGAGCTCACGCTCCGGGTCGGCGGCGATGAGCGCGTCAAGCGTGGACTCGGCGGCGCCCGAGGGCGCCGAGGGGTGCGCGCCCATCCACAGTTCGGCCTCCGGGCCCGTGGACGGCACCGGCCGGCCCTGGAGCCCGGCGATCCCGTGCCTCGAGCCCCATGCGTAGGGAAGCACCACCGGCCGGAGAATCTCCACCCGGAGATGGTAGCCGGGAAATCAGCCCGACCCGTTATCGACCGGATGCTCGACCAGCGCCACCACCCGGCTGGCCATGAACCGCGCGGTCCGCACCGGGGTCCCGGTCCGGGTCACCTCGCTGACTTCGATGATCCCGCGCCGATTGGCGATCTCCACGCGGCGCCCGGCCCGGGTCGCGGCAATCTCGTAGGTCCGCGTGCCCTCCCCGGAGTCGATCACGATCTCCACGCGATCACCCTTCATGAGCGCTCCAGCCACGGCCCGTTCGGCCAAAAAGAAGAGAAGAGAGGTACGGCGGGTGGTTTCGGTGCGGCGGGTGGTAGGTACGGCGGGTGGTTTCGGTGCGGCGGGTGGTAGCTACGGCGAGCGGTTAGGTACGGCGGGTGGTTACGTTGCGGTGGGAGGTTAGGTACGGCGGGTCAGTAGGTCGGGAGGGAGGGGTCGACCTGGCTGATCCAGGCCAGGACCCCGCCGCCGACGTGCACGGCGTCGGAGAAGCCTGCGTTCTTGACGATGGCCAGTGCCTCGGCGCTGCGGGCGCCGCTCTTGCAGTGCAGAACGATCCGCTTGTCCTGGGGCAGCCGCTCCAGGGCGGCGCCGGAGACGAACTCGCCCTTCGGGATGAGGGTCGCGCCGGGGATCGACACGATCTCGTACTCGTTCGGCTCGCGCACGTCGACCAGGAAGATGTTGTCCCCGGCCTCGAGCATGGCGGCCAGGTCCTTGGCGCTGATCGTGGAGCCCTCGGCCGCCTCGGCGGCCTCAGCCGATACGGATCCGCAGAACTCCTCGTAATCGATCAGCTCGGTGATCGTCGGGTTCTTCCCGCACACCGCGCAGTCCGGGTCCTTGTTCACCCGGACCGTGTGGTAGCTCATCTCCAGCGCGTCGTAGATCATCAGCCGCCCGGCCAGCGGGTCGCCGATCCCGGTGATAAGCTTGATCGCCTCGTTGACCTGGATCGACCCGATCGAGGCGCACAGCACGCCGAGCACGCCGCCCTCGGCGCAGGACGGCACCATTCCTGGCGGCGGCGGCTCGGGGTACAGGCAGCGGTAGCACGGGCCGTGCTCGGCCCAGAACACGCTGGCCTGCCCGTCGAACCGGTAGATCGACCCCCACACGTACGGCTTGCCAAGCAGCACGCACGCGTCGTTGACCAGGTACCTGGTGGCGAAGTTGTCGGTCCCGTCGACGATCAGGTCGTAACCGGCGAAGATCTCCAGCGCGTTGTCGGAGTCCAGCCTGGTTTCGTGCAGCACCACGTTGACGTACGGGTTGATCTCGCGGATGCTGTCGCGGGCGCTCGAGGCCTTGGACTTGCCCACGTCGGACTGGCCGTGGATTATCTGGCGCTGCAGGTTCGACTCGTCGACCACGTCGAAGTCGATGATGCCAAGCGTGCCGACCCCGGCCGCGGCCAGGTAAAGGAGCGCGGGCGAACCAAGCCCGCCCGCCCCGACGACAAGGACCTTGGCGTTCTTCAGCCGCTTCTGCCCGGTCATGCCCACGTCGGGGATGATCAGGTGACGCGAGTAACGCCGGACCTCGTCCACGGAAAGGGAGTCGGCGGGCTCGACCAGGGGGGGCAGCGACACTGTTCTCTCCCAGAAGATTTTTTTTACTGAACGGACCGTGGTGCTCGCAGCCCGTTCCACGGTCAACCGGCCGGCGCGAGCGGGAATTCCCGCAGCCGACCGCTAGCGGTACCTAGCAGGACGCCGATCTCGGCGGCCACCTGTTCGGGATGCTCCATGTGCGCGACGTGGCCGGTGCGCGGCAGCACCACGATGCGCGCGCCGGCGAACGCGTGCGCGGCCCGGCCCGCCATCCGCGGGTCGACCAGGCGGTCGTCGCTGCCGTAGACGACGAGCGACGGCGCGGTGACGCGGGCCGCGTCGCGCCAGGCCGTGTGCCGTCCGACCCGGAGGAACTCGGCGGTGAGGGTCCGGATCGAGCCGATGAGCGCGGCGGTGGCGTGGCCGAGGGTGTCGCGGCGGGCGAGTTCGGTCACCTCGGCGGCGAACCGGGACTGGGGAAACAGGCCGGGGTCGCTGTAACAGTTGGTGATGACGTCGGCCACCCGGCTGGCCGGCGGCAGCGCCTGGTAGCGGTGCAGGAGGCGGGCACCGAAAGGCGTGCTCAGCAGGGGGAACCGCACCAGGTCAAGCCGCGGCCGCGAGTCGGGCAGGGCCGGGGAGATCAGGGTCAGCGTTCTGATCAGCTCCGGGCGGGCGGCGGCCAGCTTCACGGCGACCGCGCCGCCGAGGGAATTGGCGATCAGATGCACGCTCCCCCGCTGGCGGGCTTGGATCAGCGCGGCGACGCTCTGCGCCAGCGCGGCCACGCTGTAGCGGCCGTCCGGGCGGGGCAGGGAGTCGCCGAAGCCGGGCAGGTCGAGAGCCTCGCAGGCCAGCCGGGGGCGCAGCAGGTCCATCAGGTCGGTCCAGTTCCGGGAGGAGCCCTCGAGACCGTGCACGCACAGCGCAGGCTCTCTTCCGTCCTCCCCGGGGCTCTCTGGGACGCTGCGGACGTAGACCTTGTGATCGCCGAGGTCTACCAGCTCGCCCGGCCAGTGCGGAACCGGCGCTCTATCTTCCTGCTCGCCTCCGCCGCCTCTTGACGCGTCGCCTTCCCTCGTCGCTCCTTCGTCGCTCCTTCGTCCAGGCGACGCCGGCGCCTTTGGCTCGCAGGTCATGCGCTGGCCCTGCGGCGGGTTCTCGACCTGGGGGGCTTGGCCTCTTCCTTTTCCTTTTCTTCCTTTTCCCCGGCTGGCCTGGCGCCCTTCTTGCCGTCTTCGCCGGAGCGGCCGCTCTTGACCGCGGCCACGCTGGCCCGCAGGATCTCGGTCAGATCGGCGGGCTGGCTCTTGGGTTCCTGGGCCTCCACGCCTTCTGGGCGGACGATCTCGTTGCCCTCGATCTTGGCCCGGATGACCGCCTCAAGTGCCTCGCGGTAGTCGTCGTGGTACAGGTCGGGGTCGAAGTCCTCGGTCATCGTGTCGATGAGCGAGGCGGCCATCTTCAGCTCCTGCGAACGGACCTCGATGTCCTCGTCCAGGAAGCCGAAATCGGGCTTGCGCACCTCGTCGGGCCACAGCAGGGTCTCCAGCGTGATGACGCCCGCCCGGACCCGCAACGCGGCCAGCGCCTCGCGCTGGCGCAGCGCGACCTTGGCCACCGCGACCTTCCCCGAAGCCTCGAGCGCGTCGCGGAACAGCACATAAGCCCTGGCACCGGCCGGATCGGGCTCGGTGTAGTAGCTCTTGGCCGCGTAGATAGGCTCGACCTGTTCGGACGGCGCGAAGTGCAGGACCTCGATCCGGTGCGCGGTCACCAGCGGCAGGTCGGCCAGGTCCTCGTCGGAGAGCACCACCATGTCGCCGGTGGGCAGCTCGTAGCCCTTGGCGATGTCGGAATAGGGGACTTCCTCCCCGTCAAGCGTGCAGAAGCGGCGGAACTGGATCCTGGCCCCATCTTTGCGGTGCACCTGGCGGAAGGCGATGTCGCGCTGCTCGGTCGCCGCGTAGAGCTTGACCGGGATCACGACAAGGCCGAAGGAGATGGCACCGGCCCATATGCTGCGCATGATTGTCACCTACCCCGGTTGGCGCGGGATTTAGCCCCACTATGCCAGCGAGCTTACGGCCCAGGCTGAGATGATGAACGCAGCAGGTCACAGTGAGGGGTCGATGACGTATGGGCGATTACGACGTAGTCGTGCTCGGCGGCGGGGCCGCGGGCGTGCACGTCGCGACCGAGGTGGTCAGCGGCGGCAGGTCGGTGGCGCTGGTCGAGGCCGGGCTGATCGGCGGCGAATCAGGCTACCTGGCCTGCCTGCCGTCAAATTCGCTGCTGGCGTCCGCGGCCCGGGGCGAAGCCTGGGAGGACGCGGTCGCCCGCAGGGACGAGGTGACCGGCGGCCTGGACGATTCAGGTCCCGCGGCGCGGCTGGCGTCGGCGGGCGTCACCGTGATCCGCGGCACCGGCCGGGTCACCGGGCCGGGCAAGGTCTCGGTCTTCGGCCAGTCGCTTGGCTACTCGGATCTGGTCATCGCGACCGGGTCCGAGCCGGTCGCACCGCCGATCGAGGGCCTGACCGACATCCCGGCCTGGACCACCGCCGAGGCTCTGTGCTCGCCCGACCTGCCGCGCCGCCTCATCGTGCTCGGCGGCGGGCCGGCCGGATGCGAGCTGGCGCAGATCTATGCGGCGTTCGGCTCCCAGGTGACGCTGGTCGAGGCGGAGCCAAGGCTGCTGCCGGGCGAGGCCGCCTTCGCCGGGGAGATCCTGGCCGTGGCGCTGCGCCTGGCCGGCGCGGAACTCTGCGTCGGCTCGCCGGCCACCAAGGCCGAGCGCACCTCGGACGGCCTCACGCTCGCGCTCGAGGACGGCACGCGCATCGACGCGGACCGGCTGCTGCTGGCCACCGGCCGGCGGCCCAGGGTCGGCGGCCTCGGCCTCGAGGCGCTTGGCATCACCCTCGCGCCCGGCCAGCCGGTACCCACGACCACCTCGTGCCGGGTCGGCGGCCCCGGGATCACCGGCCCAGGAATTAGTGGTGCTGCGGGGTTCGGGCGGGTGTGGGCTGCCGGGGACGTCACCGGCCTCTCGCAGACCCACGCCGGGCGGTACCAGGCCGGCGTGGTGGCCGCGAACATACTGGGCCAGGAACGCGAGGCCGACTACAGCGCGCTCCCGCGCTGCGTGTACACGGTGCCTTCGGTCTATGCCGTGGGCACCGGCTTCGCCGTGGGCGAACCGGCGCGTTCCGGGCTTCGTACGGCGCGGGTCAGGATGGGAGAGGTCACCCGCGGTTGGCTGGTACCCGATGACCTGGGCTGCGTCGAGCTGTACGCGGAGGACGGGGTGCTGGTCGGCGGGGTCGCGGTGGGGCCGGATGCGGCCAGCTGGATGGCAGAGGTTACCCTCGCCATCAGGGCCAAGGTGCCGGTGACGGTGCTGGCCGACGTGGTGCATGCCTTCCCCACCTACGGGGAAGCACTCCAGACAGCTTTCCGCGAGCTGGCCAGGACCGGGGGCGGCCCGGGACGCGCCGGCCAGAACGAGAAGGGGATCGGGCTGGTGAGCGAACTGCACATGGAGACGCCCGAAGACGACGCCATCGAACAGCACCAGGAGGTCATCGCGGACGAGAGCGTGGCCGGGGTGCGACGCCACATCCCGTTCGACGTGGACGAGGCGGACGCGGCCGAGCAGGAGCGTGCCGTCGGCTTCGATGATGACGACTACCGTTGAGATCCGCTTAGGATGGCACTTTAAGCCTCCTCCTCCAACCCGGAGAGCGAACCTTGACCGCAACGTCGACCGAGACGTCCGAGACACGACAACGTGGTACGCGGCTGCCGCGGCCGGAACGGCGGCGGCAACTCCTGGACGCGGCCCGCGAGGTGTTCGTCTCGCAGGGCTACCACGCCGCCGCGATGGACGAAATCGCCGAACGGGCAGGCGTCAGCAAGCCCGTGCTCTACCAGCACTTCCCCGGCAAACTCGAGCTGTACCTGGCGCTGCTCGACCAGAGCGTGGACGAGCTAGTGGCCACCGTCCGCGACGCGCTCATATCGACCACGGACAACCGGCAGCGGGTGGCGGCCGCCTTGGGCGCGTATTTCGAATACGTGGAGCAGGAACACCAGGCGTTCCGCCTGGTCTTCGAGTCGGACCTGAGCAACGAGGCCGCGGTAAGAGACAGGCTCGAGCGCGGGCAGCAGGAATGCGCCGAGATGATCAGCCAGATGGTCAGCCAGGACGCCGGCCTTGACGACGAGGAGGCCAGGCTGCTCAGCGTGGGCTTGGTGGGCCTGGCGCAGGTCACGGCCAGGTACTGGCTCAGCACTCACGATCACGTGGCGCGGGAGAACGCCGAGCAGCTCGTGGCCCGGCTGGCCTGGCGCGGCATCAGCGGCTGGCCGCGTAGTTGAGGGGTGAGGGGTCTTCCATGGAAGTCAAGATCGGGATCCAGTCGGTGACCCGTGAGCTGGTCGTGGAGACCAATACCCCGGCGGACGAGATAGAGCGGAGCCTGTCCGCAGCCCTGGAGAAGGGCGAGCATTCGTTGTTCGCGCTGTCGGTGGCCAAGGGCGGCAGGGTCTTGATCCCGGCCGACAAGATCGCCTACGTGGAGTTCGGCGGGGCCGAGGCGCGCCGGATCGGTTTCGCCTAGCGGACATCGGGCCCATCGGGGGCACTGCGGGCGTTCTGGGCGGCTGCGGGCCTTCTGGGGACGCCGCGCCAGTTGAACTGTGGAGGGCGCTGCTAGGGGCGCGGTCCCTCTCCTGGTATTCTCGATAATGATTGATGGAATGACATACCCACAGGTCGTGTTATCCAATTGGCTGCTGTTCGCGCCGGGCTGAAGTCCGGCGCGTATGGGGGGAACCCGAGCGAACGGCGGCGTCCCGATGGCAGCGGGCTCCCGGGCGGTGCCTGGTCGACAGCTCGCACCGGGGTGCTGCGTGCCGCCGCGGGGCGCCGCGGCAGCCTGCGGAGACGACGGGCCCTGGCCGCATCAGGCCTCCAGGGCCACGATGAAGGACGGAACTCTGACAACTCTAACTTCCGACGGGCCCGCTGAGATTGGCGGCGACGCGGTCCCGTTTCGTGATCTCGGCGTGAGCGAGGCGATCTGCTCGGGCCTGGCGGCCGCTGGCATCCTCACCACGTTCCCGATCCAGGCGCTGGCCCTCCCCCTCGCGCTGCGCGGGCAGGACATCATCGGACAGGCCAGGACCGGCACCGGCAAGACGCTCGCGTTCGGCATACCGCTGCTTGAACTCGTTTCCCTGGATGCGGGCAGCAGCCTGCCGCGGGCCCTGGTCGTGGTTCCCACCAGAGAGCTGGCCATCCAGGTGGCCGACGACCTGCGCACCGCCGCGGTCAACCTGCCCGTCCGGGTGGCGACCGTCTACGGCGGCCGGGCCTACGAGCCGCAGATCGACGCACTGGCCAAGGGCGTCGATATCGTGGTGGGCACGCCGGGGCGGCTGCTCGACCTGGCTCAGCGGCGTCACCTGGACCTCGGCGCGGTGCGGGCCCTCGTGCTCGACGAGGCGGACAAGATGCTCGACCTCGGCTTCCTGCCCGACGTGGAGCGGATCGTTGCGCTCACCCCGGCCGGCCGGCAGACCATGCTGTTCTCCGCGACCATGCCGCCAGAGGTGGTCACGCTCGCCCGGCGTCACATGCGCCGCGCGACCAACGTGCGGGCCGAGGGCCATGGCGAGCCCGCGCCGGCTCCAAGCACGCGACAGCATGTGTTCCGCACCCACCCGATGGACAAGATCGAGGTGCTGGCCCGGGTGCTTCAGGCCTCCGGCCGCGGCCTGACCATGGTGTTCTGCCAGACCAAGCGCGCCGCCGACCAGGTCGCCCGGGCGCTGGACAGCAGGGGCTTCGCGGTCGCGACCGTGCACGGCGACCTGGGCCAGGGCCAGCGGGAGCGCGCGCTGCGGGCGTTCCGCAGCGGCAAGGTGGACGTGCTCACCGCCACCGAGGTGGCCGCGCGCGGCCTCGACGTCGACGACGTTACCCACGTGGTGAACTATGAATGCCCGGAGGACGAGAAGACCTACGTGCACCGCATCGGCCGCACCGGCCGGGCTGGCCGGGCCGGGGTCGCGATCACGTTCGTCGACTGGCGCGACATGCACCGGTGGAAGCTCATCAACGACGCCCTGGGCCTCGGTCAGCCGGAGCCCGCGGAGACCTATTCCACCTCCGAGCACCTGTACGCCGAGCTCGCCATCCCGCGCGAGGCCAGCGGCACGCTGCCCCGGGCCCGAAGGGACCGGGCAGGCCTTGAGGCCGAGGCGGTAGAGGACATCGGCGAGACCGGCAAGATCCGCTCGCCGCGCACCTCTCGCTCGCCCGCGCAGCCCTCGCGGCGGGCCGGCCAGCGGCGGCGCCGGCGGACCAGGTCGGGCCGCGAACTCGGCGACCCCGAGACCCCCCGGCAGAAGGCCTCCTGACCGGCTTGGCCGGTCAGGTTGCGTTCAACGTCGCCGGGTATGGTTCGG
>Ga0335075_10004737_pt1 | contig 21199 bp, 10 predicted proteins | sample Lox_Sample_24_FD_206723 | JGI IMG/M metagenome (GOLD analysis project Ga0335075, IMG submission 206723) | Soil microbial communities from Loxahatchee National Wildlife Refuge, Florida, United States - Lox_Sample_2.4 | ecosystem: Environmental > Terrestrial > Soil > Wetlands | place: USA...
CCGCCGCCGCCGACCCCGCACCGGTCGACCTCGCACCGGTCGACCTCGCCACCCGCAGGTCCCGTCGGGCGCGTACCGCGGCCGATTCCCGCTCCGACGCCGGTGCGGGCCCGCTGGCTTCGGCCGACGATCGGAGCGCGCCGAGCCAACCGGGCGTCGCGTCCCGGCCGATCCGGCTGCCCGGGCAGGCCACCCGGCTGAAGCGCGATCGAAGCGACGCGAGCTCTTCTGCTGATGCGCGTGCTGCCCGCATGTCCGCTCAGGCTGCCGCGCAACGCGCGGCGCAGGAGCGGGAGCAGCAGCGACAGACGGCGGAAGAGCAGCGGCGGGCGCGGGAGGCAGCCGAGCGAGCCGCCCGGGCCAGGGAGAAATACGAGGATGCCGAACGGACCGTGGCTCAGGCGTCCGCCGCCGCCGCCGAGGCCACCGCGGTGGAAGACGGGCTCGAGGCGGAGGTTCGCCAGCTCGAGGAGCGCCTCACCCAGGCGCGAGAGGAGCTGGCCGCCGCCCGACGCCGCGCGCGTCACGCCGAAGCCGCCGAGCGGCGAGCCCGGCAGACCCTGGATCGCCTGCCGCGCGAGGAAGCCCGCCCGTGACGACCTTTATGCGGTCGGCTGATGGCCTGTCGTCAAGGTATCGGGGCCACCCCACCGGTCACCCGGTGTTGATGCTGCGCGGAACTCCCGGGAGCCGGGTCGGGCCACTCCCCACCCAGCGTTGGTTAGGTCGGCTGTGCCTCGAGATCACGGTCCTGCAGGCGCCACTCGCGCAGCGCATTGACGCTCGGGTGGTCATTGCCAAGGGCGTCGCCCAATCCCATGACGACCTTCAACTGGAGCGCCTCCGCCTCGGCTCCGCGCTGCTGGGCCCGCAGCACAATCGAGAGGTTCGCCTCACAGATCTGGGTGTCGGGATGGCTGGCGCCAAGGGTTCTCGTCAGCCGCTCGAGCGTCTCGCGCAACAGGCCGTCCGCTTCGCTTAGCCGTCCCAGATCGTGCAGGCAGTTAGCCTTGTTGAGCTGAGACGACAGCGTGAACGGATGATCGTCCCCGAGTGAGGCACGCATCGCGCTCAGCGTCTGGTTCACGACCTCGAGAGCCTTGTCGCCCCTGCCGACACCCCGGAGATACGTCGAGACATTGTTCTCGGCTACCAGCGTGAAGGGGTGTGTCCCGCCGATGGTGGCCTGGTAAGACTCCAGTACCCGACTCGCTACCGTCAACGCGGCTGCCATGTCATTGAGGGCGGACAGGTCACACGCAAGGTTAAGCTTGCACGCAAGCGAGTCCGGGTGACTGGGTTCGTAGGTCACCTCGTACCGGCCCTCGACCTCCTTCGTGAGAGCGTAGGCGTCATCCAGTCGACCCGCTTTCCTGAGCGACACCGCCAGGCTCTTGCCGACGCGCAGCGTGTCCACGAAGTCGTCGCCAAGGACGGCGCGGTAGTGCTCGTAAGTCTGCTGGAGCAACTCGATGGATCCGGTGTAGTCGCCCGCCTCCCGCATGTCACGCGCCAGCGTCGATGCCGAATGCAGCGTGTACGGGTGAACGGACCCCAGCACGGCCTGACGGTAGTCGCGTGTCTCGCGGTCCAGTTCACGCGCTCGGAAGCAGTCACCTACCAGGCGCAGGTCCACCGCGAGGTTGTTCGCGCTGGACAACGTGTTGGGGTCATCGGCGCCGAGCAGTTCCCGGTTGCGCCGGTAGGTCGCCTCGTCCTGCTCAAGCGCCTCTCTGAACCGGCCGAGGCCGCGTAGGTCGCCGCCGAGGCCGCCCGCGGTCAGCAGAGTGGACGGATGATCATCGCCGAGCAACTCCCGCTGCCTGCCGAAGATCTCGGTGTCCAGCTCGTAAGCGGCCGCGAACCTGCCCTGCGAACGGAGCACGTTGGCGATGTGGAAGCGTAGAGACAGGGTTTGCTGGTCGTCCGGCGCGATGTTCTCCTGCCATCGCTCTTCGAGCTTGTGCGCTACCTCGAGCGCTTCCTGGTAGTCGCCATGCTTCCACAGGTACCGGACCCGGTCGATGAGCAACTGGCGGACTCCCTCGTCGCGGCAGTCCCAAATCTCGGAAGGATCCAGGTGTGGCCAGATCAGGTCGTAGCGCGCCCAATTGCCGGGGTCGTCGGTGTCGCCCTGCCGGGGTCGGGCGCCCGCGAGGATCTTATGCACCTCATGCATCGTTTCATCGCGACGGGAATCCGGCTTCATCTGGTCACGGATAGCCGCCTGAACCAGCCGGTGCACCTGGATCGAGTTGCTAGTCATCTCGCGGTCGACTTTCGCCAGCGAGAAGCGCGTGATGTCGGTGATCAGCAGCCCGAGCACGGTCCGCGCGGCCCGAAGTCGGTTGTCGTGTGGGGCCAGTGAGCTGATCATCTCATCGCTGCTCAGCAGCGTCAGCGAGATGCGGTCAGGGGCGAAACAAGCGCAGAGCTCAAGTAGCCGGGCCGCTGCGGGCGACTGGCTCTTCAGCCGCTCGAACGAAAGCTGGTAGGTCACCGCGACCGAGGTCGGGTAGTTACTCGGCTGGCTGAGCTCCATCGTCGCGGCGAACCGCTCGCGGATCTCGGTAACGTAATCGGAGGCGGACATGCCGGTCGCAGCCAGCCACGCACCGGCCTGCCCAACGGCCAGCGGCAGATCGCCGAGTTCCTTAGCCACCAGTGTGGCGTCGTCGGCGGACAGGGAGCGCACCCGGCGCCGCAGGTAGTCGAGCGACTCGGTGCGGGAGAACACGTCGACTTCCACCGGCTCGGCCACCCGCGACCACGCCGGGTTGCGGGACGTTATGATGACGTGGCCCGGGCCGCCGGGAAAGAACTCCTGAAGCTCCCCTGGCTCGTCCGCGTTGTCGAAGATCAGCAGCCAGCGATCGTGGGGTCGGCCCCGGCGGAGTGCCTCCCTGACCGCCTCCGCCGTCTCGGCGGTGGAGTCCGTCGGCTGGACCCCCAGATGGCGCGCGAGCTCGGCCAGACAGGGGTTGATTAGGTCGCGCTGTTCCGACGGCACCCACCAGACCAGGTCGTACTCGGCCATGAAGCGGTGGGCGTACTCCTGCGCGATCTGGGTCTTGCCGACGCCGCCCTGACCGTGCAGCGCGACGGGGAGAAGAACCGCCGCGCTCCTTCCGATCAGCTGGTCGTGAAGCCTTTCGAGCACTTGGCTACGGCCCGTGAAGGACGCGTTCCTCGTCGGGACCCGCCACACCGCCGGGATCGTGCGCGGATACCTCGGCTCGACCGCTGTCGGCCCCGCGAGCGCGTCAGCCAGTCTCGGCGGATAACCAAGCGCCTTCAACAGCTCGTCGGTTGCCTGGCTCGCATCGCGCCTGGTCACATCGACGACAACCCGATCCGAGAACGGCGGCTCAAGCAGCTTCTCCTCCACTTTGACCGGGATGAAACGCCGGCTGGTGCCGGCCGGGTCGATGGCGCTCATCGCGTCCCGCACTCTCCGGGCCTGCGGCGACTGCATGTACGCAGTCGACAGGATGGCTATGGTGCGGCTGGCCGCCGTCGCTTCTCGCTCCGCATCCTCGCGGGTGCCCCCACGTGCGGCCCAGGCAGTCGCCGACCGCACGACGCGGATGCCTCTCGGAGCGAGCACGGCGGCGATCCAATCCGCCCACATCCGATCCTCGGGAACATAGCTCAGGTAGACATCGCCGACCGGCTGCCGATGGCGGAGGAAGGCGGCCTTGTAAGTGAGCCGGGTCTCCTCGCTCATTGCCCCCGCCGCGCGGATCCGCCCGCCCGTGATCGCGCCGGTCAGCCGCTCGTACGCAGCGAGCAGGGAGAGCGGCGACCTAGGCGGGTCACCGAAGACGGCCAGCGTCTCCTCGAAGGCGTAGAAGGGCTTGTAGGGAATCTGCACCGCGGCCCAGTAATCGTCCTCCTTGTACTGGCTCATCACTCCGCGCAGCCTGCCGAAACGCGCCCTTGCCGTCGCCAGGCCCACGTCCGCCTTGTCCTTCTCTGCCTCGTCGATACGCATCGGGACCGGCAGGACCTGGATGTTCCGATAGTGGTAGCGCTGCTCGACGTTCCTGCCGATCGCTGCCGCCCCGTTGATGGACTGGTCGTTCAGCGTGAAGCAGTCCACCAAGACGTCTGGCAGATGCACGGTGCAGATGTCCGCGATGTCCGACAGGCCGGTTCTGCTGTCGATCAGGGTGTAGTCGTAGTGGGCCTTCATGTCTGCGCGCAGCGCATCGATGAACTGCCCGCCACCGAGCCGATCGTAGAAGTTATCCCAGTCGATGGCGGTCGACGCAGCCGAGAAGTCCCGGTTCTGCTGCCCGGCAGACACGAAGTCCAGCGTGCCGTCCGCGGGGAACGACCAGTTCAGCGAGAGGGCGTGCGGCAGTATCTGGGCGTGGCCGCTGACCCAGTCAGCAGACGGTTCCACTACCTGGGTGGCGTCCCAGGCGAAGTCAGTGATCAGCTCGATGATGCCGGGGGTAGAGGCGACCTTGGCCGGATCGAGGAAGGGACGGAAATACGGGTGCAGGCCCGGCGACTCGAGATCCCAGTCCACCACGAGCACCTTGAGCCCGTTACTGGCCAGGATCCAGGCAACGTTGGCCAGCGCCATAGTGCGGCCCGTGCCGCCCTTGAAGGAGTAGAAGGTGATGATCTTGCCGTCGCCGGCGGTGTCATCAGTCATGAGCGCACTCCTGGGATCTCGGAGGGGCCGCCTTGATAGTGATCGCGCATCATTCCGCCGCCCCGTCAGCCAGCTCGATCGGCGCGGACCTGAGGTATTGCCTGGCCGCCGCCGCGATCACCGTCGGGAGCACTACACCGAAGTCCTCGAGGGAGGGAACGCCGCGGACGGCAAGCGCCGATGTCACGCGCCCTTCCCTGAGCGTGCGCGGCAGCACGGCTCCCAGCGCCGCCCGGATCTTGTCCGCGTCGGCCTCCAGCTGCTCGTCCCGTCGATTCCAGACGACGACGACCTGGATCCACGGCTTGTCCATCCGGTCGAGCCGCCGCAGCAGATCCCGGCGTTCCGGTTGCAGCACCGCCCATGGGTCTATCAGCAGTACCTCTGGTCCGGAGGGCGGCTCGCCGCCGAGCAGTTCCGCCTCGTGCTCGTCCAGATCACCGACGTCGGGGGTGTAGGACAGGCCCCTGGCCAGATCAGCCGCGTGGTCCGCCAGGGAGCGCATCGAGCTCTCGGGGTACGGATTCCAGTCCCGGACGTGTCTTCCGTAGTAGGCGGGATCCCGCCCGAGTGGCAGTTCGTCCAAGCGTGGCGCGACAACGGTGACCTGCAGCGGCTTATCGCCGAAACCGGAGCCCCCGGCGCCCCCGAAGGCGGCGGGCAGCGACTCGTACCGCAGCGGGGACTCCGGCTCGACGGGCGAGGCTTCGGCGGCATGAACGATCCGCCGGGCCAGTTGGTACACCGCCTCCTCGTAGGCGTCTCGCCACCGGTTTACCTTCATGATCCCGTAGAAGCCGTGCTCCGCGTAGAGCGGGCCGAAGTCGCTCGGCCTGAACTGCACGGAGCGCGTTGCGGCGGGCAACTGCGCGTCTCGCACCGGAGTCCAGAGCGCGGGGATGATCGCCTCGACGCGACCGATCCCCTTCGCGGCGTGGTTCAGCGCTCGCCGGTTGAACGCGAACCACTCCTTGCCGCAATGCTCGCTCTCGAAATAGCGTCGCGAATATAGCGGCACGAAGACACGGCCAGTCGCCAGAGCATTGGAAAGCCGCAGCGGCCACTCCCACGCCTGACCCACTTCCCGGTCCATAAAACCCGGCTTCCGGTCCGGGGGCAAATCAGCGAGCACGCGGATGTGCATACATAGATCATCGTAAAACTGAGCGATCCAAAGGTCAGGATCCTGACTGCGGCGATCGCCTCGCCGGCCGTGCGCGTAGCTGAGGAAGAACAGCGGCCCGGCATCGGCGCCCTCGGATGCATGCCCTTCGTGCACTCAGCCCTCTTCCCGCTCGGCAGCCCGCATGCCGACATTGGTTGGGCGTTATCACTATATGAGACGCCTTGGCGTGCGCAAAGGAACGGATCGCGCCGGCGCTCCTTGGCAGCCGGACGGGTGACTCCGGCCCCTGCGGTTTGGCTGGCGTCACACGGGCTGAGATGGGTAGATAGGGCTACACAGATCGGTTGGCGTCATCGGGGGCGAACCGTCCCCCGGCGCTGGCCGGTGATGCATAATGTAGCTCTAGTCTCGCACAGAGCGGGGTAACCTTGACAGAGCCCTTGGCAGTGGGTGGGATCGTGCCATGTCCGGCATTGTAGAATTCCGATATGACCTTATGTTGTGCCATTGTGTGCCGACCAGGTGACACGATTGTCCCGTCTCGTGATGGCCGTCGGGAGCTTGCGGTAAGAATTTCCGGGAACCCCTCGGGCATCCCAGTATTTTTCCTGCACGGCACGCCGGGAAGCAGAGTCGGTCCTTCTCCGCGACCGCAGGTCCTCTACAAGCTTGGCGTCTGCCTGATCAGCTTCGACCGGCCCGGGTACGGGGGGTCGGCGCGATTGATGCGCCGCCGGGTGGCGGATGTGGCTGAAGACGTCGCGGCGATCGCGGAAGCCCTGGAAATCGATAGGTTCGCGGTGCTCGGCCGATCGGGCGGCGGACCGCACGCGCTCGCTTGCGCGGCGTTGCTTCCGGAGCGAGTCACTCGGGTCGGGGCACTGGTCAGCCTCGCACCGTGGGATTGCATGAGCGAGGCCGAGTGGCTCGACGGGATGTCAGATTCCAATATCCGCGAGTACCAGGCAGCCGCGCGCGAGCCCGAGGTACTGGCCTCCCGACTGGTGCAGACTGCGGCCAGGATTAAGGCCAATCCCACCAGCCACGTGGCCACGCTCGGACCGGAGATGCCGGAAGACGATCGTCGGGTCGTGGCGGACGTTGGAATTCGGGCGCTGCTGGCCAACAACTTCGCCGAGGCCCTGCGGGACTCGGCGGACGGGTGGATCGACGACGCGCTGGCGTTCAGCGCACCGTGGGGGTTCGATCCGGCCGACATCAAGGCGCCGGTGTACCTCTGGCATGGCGGCGATGATGTGTTCTCGCCGGTTGCCCACACCCAGTGGCTGGCCGGCAAGATCCCGCGCGCGCAGGTGGTGATCCAGCCAGGCATTGCGCACTTCGGCGCGCTCGAGGTGGTTCCGCACGTGCTGTCATGGCTGATTAGGACAGACCCCGTCGACTGAGTCATGGCGGCAGGTCAGCCGCCGCCGTCACATTGGCTGGGCTTCGATGTCGAGGTCCTGCAGTTTCCAGGCGTTGAGCGCGACCACGCTTGGGTGATCTTCCCCGAGCTTCCCGGCCAGGGCGGAGATCGTCTGCCACTGGAGTTCAGATGCCTCGCGACCATGTCCGAGCGCCCGCATGGTCACCGCCAGGTTCGCGTCACTGAGGATGCTGTCCGGGTGGCTCCAGCCGAGCACTTCCTTCATCTGCTCGCCGATCGCCCTCTGCTCGCTCTCCGCGCTTTCCAACCGGTCCAGAACATGCAGGCAGTTCGCCCTGTTAACCGCGCACGCCAGGGTGAAAGGGTGATTGTCCCCGAGCTTGCGCTGCAACGAGGGCAGGGTCACGTCAGCCAACCTCATCGCCTCGTTGATCGACCCGGTGGCGCGCAGGTAGCTGACGATGTTGTTCGCCGCCGCCAGGGTGAAGGGGTGGTCGACGCCAAGGGTCCGTTCGTAGGCTCCCGCGACTCCGGTGGCAACCTCCAGGGCCTTCTCGGGCTGGTCAAGCGCGGCCAGGTCACATGCGAGGTTCAGCCGGCAAGCGAGAGCATCCTGGTCGTCGTCGGGAAAGTTCCTGGCGTATCGCCTGGCGGTGTCACTCGTCAGCTCGTAAGCCTCGGCTGGTCGGCCCATCTTCCGCAGCGATACCGCCAGGTTCTTTGCGGTGCGCAGCGTATCTGGGTAGTCGTCGCCCAGGTCGTGCAGGTGCACGAAGGCATCGTAGGTGGCCCTGAGCGCCTCGACGGACCCTTTGTAGTCGCCCAGCTCCCGCTGGTCGCGGGCGAGCATCGACGCCGAGTGGAGGCTGGACGGATGATCGTGGCCGAGCACCTGGTTCCTGCGGAACAGCGTGTCGAGGTCAGTGTTCCTGGCCCGTTCGCTGTCGCCCAGCAGCCGCAGGTCTACCCCCAGGTTGTTGGCCGCTGACAGCGTGCTCGCGTGATTCTCTCCGAACAGCTCCTTGGTCCGGTCATAGGTCTGCTGGTCCATTGCCAGCGCGTCAGCGAATCGCCCGAGTCCACGCAGATCTCCGGCGAGGCTGCCCGCGGTCTGCAGCGGGTGCGGATGATCAGCCGGCAGAACTACGCGCTGCCTGGCCAGGATTGCGGCGTCCTGGTCGTGCGCGTCCTGGTAGCGACCGAGCGATCGCAGCACGTTCGCGATGTGAAACCGCAGGTACAGAGTCTGTCGGTGGTCTGGCCCAATCATCGAGAGCCACTGCTTCTCCAGCCAGTGCCCCGTGTCGAGCGCCGCGTGGAGCTCGAAGCGCTTATACAGATACCTCACCCGGTCAATCAGAAGCTGGCGGGGTTGGTCATAGTCGCACTCATGCGCCTCTGACGGGCCAAGGTGGGGCCAGATCATGTCCCACTTGAGCCAGGTGGCCGGGTCATCGGTCCCGCCCGGAGGCTGCGCGCCGACCAGAATGAGATGCACCTCGTGCATCGCCGCCTCCTGCTCCAGCTTGGAGGGTATCTGAGATCGGACGGCGGCCTGAACAAGGCGATGCACCTGAATGCTGCTGCCCGGGTCAACCTTGGCGAGTGAGTAGCGGGAGATGTCCTGAATCAACTGGCCCATCACGATTGGCTCGGCCAGCCGATCGTCGTACGGCAGCAACGAGCGGATCATCTCGGCGCTATTCAGCAGCGATAGCGAGATCGGCTCCGGTGCGAAGAAGGCGCACAACTCCAGCAGCCGTGCCGCCGCGGGCGACTGCTCCCGTAGCCGCTCGAATGACAGCCGCCAAGTCGCGGCGACCGGCACCGGGTAGTCGTATGGCTGGCCCACGTTGAGAATCTGACTGAACTGCGTCTTAAGGCGCTCGACGTACTCGTCGACGCCCATCCCCGTGGTGGCGAGCCAGGCGCCTGCGTGCTCGATCGCGAGCGGCAGGTCACCGAGCGCCTCCGCTACCAGGACCGCATTGTCGGGGGTCAGTGTCGGTACCCAGCGCTGCAGGTGCTCGACCGACTCCGGCCGGGCAAAGATATCGACCTCAACCGACTCCGCCACCCGCGTCCAGGCGATGTTTCGCGAGGTCACCAGAACATGCCCGGGACCACTGGGGAGGTATGACTCCAAGTCCTCCGGTTCGTCGGCGTTGTCGAAGATGAGCAGCCAGCGTGCGTACGGCTCACCGAGGCGCAGCGCCTCGCGGACGGCCTCGGCCGTTTCGGAGAAGCTGTCACCAGCCCGCACTTTCAAATGCCCCGCCAATTCAGCCAGGGCGGGGTTAATCATGTCGCGCTGCTCGGCCGACACCCACCACACCACGTCGTAATCGGCCATGTACCGGTGCGCGTACTCGAGGGCGACCTGGGTTTTCCCCACGCCGCCGAGCCCGTAGAGCGCCACCGGGAGCACCACTGCCCTGCTGCTGCCAATCAGCTGATTTCGCAGGCGCTCGAGCTCCTCGCCACGACCGGTGAAGGAGGCGTTCCTAGCCGGGGCATGCCACACCGGCGGGATAGTGCGCGGAAAACGCGGCCCGGTTGCCTCTTCGGGCGGGACTACGGACAACCGCGACGGCAGCCCGAACGCCTTGGATAGTTCCTCGGTCGCCTGGGCTGCGTCGCACCTCGTCAAGTCGATCACGGTGCGCTCCGCAAACGATCCGGTGACGCCCGCCGCCACCCGGATCGGAATGATCCGCCGGTTGAACGCGACCGGGTCGCGCTTCGCCATCGCGTCCGAGACCCCCAGCGATTGCTGCGAACCGGCGTAGGCAGCCGACAGTACGACCACGGTGGTGTTGGCAGCGTCTGCCTCGCGGGCAGCCTGTTCGCGTACGTTGCTGCCGGCGGGCGCGGTCCGCCCCGCATGCTGGACGCGAATCCCCTCCTGCCCGAGTACGGCAGCAATCCAGTCCGCCCAGATCCGATCCTCGGGTACGTAACTGAGGTAGACGTCGGACTGCGGTGGCAGCCGACGGCGGGTGAACGCGTCCAGGTATCTGAGCCGCGTCTCCTCCGTCATCGCGGGCAGCTTGCTGACCCGGTTCTCGGTGATGGCCGCCGTCAGCCGTTCGAAGGCGGCGAGCAGCGACAACGGCGAGCCAGGGGCGTCGCCAAAGGCGGCCAGCGTCTCCTCGAAGGCATAGAACGGCCGGTACGGAATGATCACCTCGGCCCAATATTTTGCGGCTTCCTCCTCTGTCAACCCCATCGGGAAAAGGCCGAACTGCTGCCTCGCCCAGGCCAGGCCGACGTCCAGCTTCTCCTTCTCAGTGTGCTCAATCCGCATCGCGACGGGCAGCACCCGGATATTCCGGTCGTGGTAGAGGTTCGCCACCTTCATGGCCACGGAGGCCGCTCCCTCGACCGACTGGTCGCTCAGCGTGAAGCAGTCCACCAGTATGTCGGGAAGATGCACCGTGCAGATGTCCGCGATGTCGTTGAGCCCGGTCCGGCTGTCGATGAGCGTGTAGTCGTACTCCCGCTTCATGGCCTTGCGCATCTCATCGAAGAACTGTCCCGCGCCCAGCCGCCCGTAGAGCGTGTCCCAGTCGATCGACGAGGAGTAGTCGCGGTTCTGCCGACCAGCCGATACGTAATCGAGCGTCCCGCCGTCGGGGAAATCTGGCCAGCTCAGGGAGACGGCGTGCTTCGTCAACTGCGCATATTCAACGTGCCAGTCGGCCGGTCGGTCCTCATCGTGGGTAGCCGCCCACGCGTAGTCGGTGATGAGGTCAATCACGCCAGGGGTGGCGGTGATCTTCGCTCGATCAAGGAATGGGCGGTAGAACTTGTGCAATCCCGGCGAATCAAGATCCCAGTCGACGACGAGCACCTTGTACCCGTTACTGGCCAGCAGCCAGGCGGTGTTCGCCAGGGCCATCGTCCGGCCCGTGCCACCCTTATATGAGTAGAAAGTGACTACCTTGCCTTCAGGCACCGGACAGCTCCGTATTCGAGGACGTGGCAGCAGACGGCTCAGCCGTGGCCCCTACGGCCGACAGCACACGGCTGAAATCTTCATGGTGAGGAATACCGGCTAAGCCGGATGGCGACTTCGTCCGGCTTGCCTCTAGCTTATGCCCTGGCGTAGAAACGAGCGCAGGCCAGCGCCTGGCTTTAACTTCGATGCGTTGCCATCCAATCGGTAGCGAAGTCAACAACACCCCGCAAGGGCATCAAGCGGGACTCCGCGTTCCCGACCCGCCCGCTAGCGCCCCCCACCAATTCTCGTGCACGTCGTCCGATCAGCCCGAATTCTTCGTCGTCGAGCACCACATCGCGGTAGTCGGTCCAGTGCCGCTCTCCATCGGTGGAGACGACGCACTCGTAGACGCGCGTCGGCGGGCGGTCTGTGTACCGATACTCGGCCAGGTGCAGCGCGCTGCACGCCTGATAACCCACGCCGATCATCAGGATCGCCGCGCCCTCGACGTTGTAGACGGCGGCCAGCGGCGACTCCTCGCCGAGATGCGAGGTCAGCCGATGACCGGCCATCAGCCCGGCGGCTTGCGCGCCGATGGCGGAGAAGGAACTCTGCGGGTGGCCGCTGCGAATCGCGCCCGGCGTGGTCCTGAGCGCTTCCGCGATTCTCCCGGCCCCGGTCGCTTTGGTGAGCAACCGGTCGAAGGCGGGCATCTGGGCGCGGTACTCCTCAACCTCCCCTGGGGTCTTCCCGAGGACGAGCCTCAGGTGCGCGCGCGAGGTTGTCGAGTTCTCCTCGTTAGTCGTCGGCATCACGATCGTGCCCGTCTCGCCAACGCTGTCGTGCAGCGCGGCGACGACCGTCGCCGGGCCGCCTTCCACCCACCCGATCGCGCTGAGCGAGGCATGCACGAGCAGGGTCTGCCCGTGCCGCACGCCCAGCGCGCGCAGGTCGTCGACGAGGGCTTCGCGGGTGAGGGTGAGCCGCGCGAGCGGCGTCCCGGCACGGGCGAGCCCTCGGAAATCAGTCCCGCTGTCCACCGTTCTTACCCCGGCCTCTGCTGTTGCGGCCGGATCGCCCGGCGCTCGGCCGCCCAACTGCGGGCGGCCTCCAGGGCGGTCCTTGGAACGGGCTCGTCGAGCCAGCGTTCAACGGTTGCACCCATGCCGACCAGGAAACGGACGCCGAGCGGGGTAAGCGCGCCGGAGCCCGTCGCGGTCTCGATCGCCTCGGCCGTGGCCATCCGCCAGCGGGCGAACCGATCGGCGGCCGCCAGCGCCTCTGCGCCGCCCAGCTCATGCCGCCGGACGCGCCAGTAGTCGGTCACCGCGAGGTGTGCGTACGCGCCCTGCAACAGCTGCACGATCGGTCGCGGGTCGTCCCGCCAGAGCGCGTAGAACAGTCGCCGCTCAGCGGGGTCGCACAGCTCGAACATATCGAGCACGGAACTCAGTTTGACATGCTGGAACTCGTGCAGGATGAGCAGCGCAAGTACGTCACCATCGACCGGGAGCGCCATGGCGACCGCGCCGAACGCCTGCCTCGAGGCAGCGCTGAGCTCTCGGTCCGGTTCGTCGTTGGCCAACGGGGTGAGTACGGAGCACCCAGCCGTCAGGCCGGGCAGGTAGTCGGGGAAGACGCGCTCAATGAGCGACAAGGCTGTTGCGAACTGCTGTTGCCAGCGGGCAGCGTCACCAACAGACAGCCTGCCGGCGACCGGCCACTGGTAACAGTCCCGATAAGGGTCGGTGTCTTCAAGCTGGACGCTGAACTGTCCGGCCCGCAACTGGCGTACCGGCTGCCAGGCTACGTCGGGGTCCGGGTCGCCCAGTCGCACGCGCTTTCGCCCGGCCGCCGTGCGGGCTTCGAAGCCGCCGTCACTGACCGTGATGGTGACGGCCGATCCGGCCCCGACCCTCATTCTGCCCAGCGTGGGCAGGCAGGCATAGCCGTCGGTGACGGGGATATCGATCTCGGCCGGCATCCCGGCCCGGATCGCGGCGGAGGCCGCGATAGCGGCGAGGTGCGCCGCGTCTTGCGGCAGAGGGCCGGAACCGGGCACGCCGTCGTCGAGCCGGGCGGCGGCTCGGAGGCAGCCGACCGCCCAGTTCCGCACGTACGGGTGCGCAATCACCCGGCCGAACGCTTCGGTGTGCTCGCGCCCCACCTGGGCGAGCAGATCCCACCCAGCCAGGAAGACGTCGTCGGCCCGGCGGCTGGCACGCTCGCGGAGCAATTGCAGCATCGCCCGCCGACGAGACCGCTGCCCCCCGGCCAGCTGACGCACCGCGGCCGCGTCGCCGAGGCCGCCGGCGACGGCGTCGAACTGGTCGCCCCGCAGCTGAAGGGGGGGACGATGCCCGGCCGACTCCACGCCTGACGGGCGCAGATCCGCTCGAACGTGAGTAATGATCTTCTCCAGATCAGCGCAATAGACGGACGGGTTGTCGAATCCAGCGCTGGCACTGTGCCGGTGGGCGTACAGTCCGCCTCCGCAGCTGGTCACCACGGGGCACCGGCGACACGTCGGACTGACGCCATTCAGACCTAGCTGCCTGGCCCGGATGGCGGGATGGCCGGCGGCCTCGTTGAGCGGGTTGGCGAACAGGTCGAGGCCCGTCGCGGGCGCGCCGTCGAAGGCAACCTTCATCGAGTCGGCCTGTTCCAGCGAACCGTCGACCTCGATGACAAGCAGGTCGCTAGCTTTTAGGCCTAGCGCCTCAGTCTGGCTGGTGCCGCCGAGCGTGGTCGAGATGATCGACTCAAAGGTGCGCACCCGGACGCGCCGGCCGTCGGCCGTCCATGCGTCGAACACGGCGGCGAGCCAGTCGGCGTACGGGGTCCGGCCGATGACCGCCCCCGGCGGCGGGATGTCCCAGGTGGCGTGCGGGAGGAGGAAATCAACGGCGGGCGGGTCAAGCTCGGAGAGCGCTCGGTAAACAGCGACCGGGTCGCTGCGCACGTCGATGGTGCAGAGCAGACCTGCGTAGCACTCCCGGTACCGCTTCTGGCGCAGCAGACTGACAGCACGGACCGCCTGCTCGTGGCTGCTGCGCCCGTCGGCGAACCGGCGGTGCAGGTCGTTGGCCGCCCGATCGCCGTCAATCGAGATCCCTACCTTGATCCGCCGGGAGCGGAATACCTCGCAGAATTCCTGATCGAGCCGAACCCCATTGGTGTGGATACGCAGGTCGAGTGCGCAGACCGGCTCGATGACTGCGCGCAGCGTGTCAGCGAACAACGCGAGCTGGCGCGGTCCCGCGAGCAGCGGCTCCCCACCGTGCAGGACAATGCGCACCCAGGGCAGGCGATGCTGACCGGCGTGCTCAGCGATCCGTTCGGCCGCCTTCGCGACCGTTTCCTGCGCGATCACCTTGGGACGCGCGCGCCAGCTCTGATCGGCGTGCTCATAGACGTAGCAATGGTCGCACGCCAAGTCGCAGCGGCTGTGCACTTTCAGGACGAACTCCCGGAAGGGCAGCACGCTCCCGGGTACTGCCATGGCCAACTAAATCGAGGAATTGAATGCTGAATCCCCGAAGCCGGGCTCGTCCTCGACGACGGAGATCTCGGGCATAATGAACAACAAGTTGGATAGGTCGATAGTGACATCCTCATCAAGACGGACGTCACCGATGTCGGGGACGTCGGAGGTAAGGACGGTGGTGTCCGCCTGGGGAGCGGTCATGATCAGTCGGGCTCCTCTGCCGGCATCGGCGAGCACCCGCCGCCGATACAATCTGTAATTACCATTATCTCAACGTGACCTCGACGTGGCGCATGTGAGATACCGCTCCAAGGATACCTCAGACCGGCCCGCACGCCAGAGCGCAAAAACCGAGGACCGTTGCGTCTGGTGGTGATATCGGAGCCAAGATGATATTCTCGGCGAGCTCTATGAGTCACCCGCCGCCAGCCCGCGCTGATCCGGATTAACCCGATTACGCAGCGGTTCCCACGGAGCGGGATTCGCAGTCATCTTCTCGCACAGCGCCCGCACCGCCGCCGCGCGCGCGGCCACCTGCCTGACCGCCGGGTCATCGGAATCCTCGCACGCGTCAAGCGCCTGGGACAGTTCCTTCAGGGCGTCCTCCAATTCCGCCCGCAGGTCCGGTCCGGTGGCCTGCCGGACCAGCGCGTCCATGTACTGGAACGAGCGCGGCCCGGCCGATTCCGACATGAGCATCTCCATCGTCCGCTGGCGGTTCAGAATCTCACGCACCATGTCTTCCATGGATCGCCGACGGACGATAGGCGACGCGCTGATGCCCCGGAGCGCCTCATCGAGAAGCGGCCACCACATTTGGAAGGAGTCCTCCGCCACCCGCTCGCCTACGCCCCGTTCGCCGCATGCGTTGTCCAGATGCTTGACGAGCCGCATGACATCGAGTGCCTTATGAGCCTCAGTCACCTGAAACTGCGTCAACGGCCCGGTCAGGTCGCCTGGTGCCACCCGAAATAGAAACGGGGTTACGCTCCCGCGCTCGAAGGACTTTGACAGCGCACCGGCCTCGAAGTTGATCCACGGCGCCTCGAGGTTCTCCGGCGTCAGGCAGATAATGCCAAAGGCCGCCGCGTCCAGCTGATTCTTGACCTCCGAGACCCAATATGCTCCCTTGGCCGTGTCTTCGACCGACAGGTAGGGCTTGACGGCCTGCAAGACTCGCGGCAGCCAGCTGCGAAGGGCCTCCGCGACCTGCAGGCTCTGCTCCCCTGACCAGCTGATGAAAATCCTCACGGGCGTCTCCGTTCATCCGCGGCCGCCGACGGCGGTGACTTCCTCGTGAATGCGTCGCGGAACCTGACCCGCGTCTGCTCGTCCATCGGCGGCAGCGCGGTCACCTGCCCGTCGGTGATGGCCGAGGCAAGCCACTCGTACGCGCTGAGCAGGGACGGGGGTTCGCGCCGGTCTTCGAATACGGCCAGGTTTTCTTCAAAAGCGGCTGCCGGCCAGTACGGGATCCCTGCCGTTTCCCAGTACCTCTCCTGCTCCTCCTCGTTCAGGCCGTTCGGGAACGCGGCGAATGCCCTGCGTGCGGTCAGGCGGCCGACAGCCGCACGGCTGCTCTCCATCGAGTCGATCTTCATGGGAACCGGGAGAACCCTGATGTGACGTCTGTTTCGCTCCGCCTCGCGCATGGCCCGGGCGAATTCGGCCGTCATGTCGATGCTGTGGCCGCTCAGCACGAAGCAGGCGACCACGACATCAGGGATGACTTCCGCGCAGATGCTAGCCGTGTCGTTCAGGCCGGTTTGGCTGTCGATGAGCACGTAGTCGTAGTTCCGCTTCATATCGGCCCGCAGCGCTTCGACGAACTGCTGCAAGGTGTCCATGCGCTGGTAGAACTTCTCCCAGTAGGCAGGCGGGTACTGGGAACTCGCCTGCCCGGCGGACAGGTAGTCCAGGGTCCCGTTGGCCGGGAACTTGTCCCACGTCAGGGAGAACGCGTGTCGCAGCACCCTGGCGTACTCCACGTGCCAATCGCGCGAACGCGGCGGCCCTGCCGTCACCGCGGCCCGGGCCGCCCGGAAGTAGTCGTTGAGAATGTCTACAATGCCCTGCGAGGCCCCGATCGCGGACCCGGAGAAGAACGGGTGGAAGTACCGGTAGAGCCCGGGGGACTCCAGATCCCAGTCCACGGCGAGTACCCGCAGCCCGCTGCCGGCCAGGATCCAGGCGGTGTTTGCCAAGGCCATGCTGCGCCCGGTTCCTCCGGTACACGAGTAAAACGTTACGATGCGACCGCCATCCGCACCAGCCATGTCACTTCACCGCAGGATCATGCGCAGGCGACGCCGGCGCAAACCGAAGATACGAACGCTCCGCCGCCCGCAGGACGGCCGGCACGACCATGCCGAAGTCCTCAAGGGTGGGCACGCCCCTGACGGCGAGCGCCGATGTCACACGGCCCTCCACGAGCTTATTCGGCAGCGCCGCCGACAGAGCTGCCCTGAGGTCGCGTTCATCGGCGACCATCTTTGAGTCCTTCGGGTTCCAGGCCACGACCACGCTGATCCACGGCTTGTCGGAGCTGTCTATCTTCCGCAGAATGTCCAGCAACTCCTGAACCCTGGCGGCCCATGGGTCGACGATGAGCACCATGGCGCGGGTCGGCGGCACCGGGTTCATCAGCTCCTGCTCATGCTCCGCGAGCCCGCCCACCTCGGGCAGGTAGCCGAGGCTGGTAGCGAGGTCGGCGGCTTCCTCGGCCAGTGGGCGAGTGGATTCCTCCGGGTAAGGAGTCCAGTCGCGTGCCGTCTCCCCGTACTGGGCGGCGGAACCGCCGATCGACTGATTGGACGCGTCCAGGGCGGCGACCGTTACCAGCACGCGCCGTTCACCGTCACCCGTATGGCGCGCAGCGCCGAAGGCGTTCTCCAACTGCTCGTACTTCTCCACCGGTCCCGGTGGCAGCGGCTTTTGCTTGATCGTTTGCTTGCCCGCATCGACTATCTGCCTGGCGAGCTGACCGACCGCACTCTCATACTCGTCGCGGTAACGAGTCAGCTTCATAATCCCGTAGAATCCCAGGTCAGCGTAGGCGTCACCGAAATCGGCAGCTTCGTACCCCACCACCTCGGACGGGACGGGCCCGCGCAGCGGCACCCAGAGAGCGGGCACGATGAACCGCGTCCGCTCCCCGCTCCCCTGCCCGTAGCGATCGATCCGCCGGGTGAACGCGGACCATTCCTTGCCGCAATGCACGCTCGCGAAATAGCGTCTGGAGTACAGCGGAATGAACACCCGGCAGGTGGCAAGCGCCCTGGCCAGCGTCGATGGCCATTCGTTGCCAGGCCGAAGCTCCCGGTCCATGAAACCGGGGTCCGCGTCCGAGGAAAGACCGAGCATTCCCCTCATGTGACGGGAAAGATCACGGAACAGTTCCTCCACCCAGTAATCAGGGTCGGTCTGCTCGTCCGGATCATGACGCGGGGTGTGCGCGTAGCTAAGGAAGAAGTACGGTTGGTCGTCCACATGGTTCCACCCTGCATTACCCATCGGACTCCCCTTGTCGCAAACCGCGGGTCGCGCGGCGGACTCCGAGTACGCATACTTTTTCGCTGCTTTTGCCAATTGTACCTATGAGCGGACCAAGTCCAATGGCCAATGTCGACTCATTTGGCGAGCAGGGCGGGGTTGCAGAGACGCCTGGTGCTGATGTTGCATTATGCGAGGGGCAGCCGGGTACCAAAACGCGGGCAGCCGCCCGGGTCAGGTCGGCTGAACCTCGATGTCGCGGTTGTGCAGCCGCCAAGCCCGCATGGCCCCGATGCTGGGGTGCTCCTCGCCAAGCGCCGATTGCATGGCCGCGATCACCCGACGCTGGAGCACCCCCGCCTCCGCCGCCCGGCCTTGCGCGTGCAACGCCACCGCGAGGTTCCCCTCGCAGATGATCGTGTCCGGGTGCCACTCCTTGAGCGTCTTCCGCAGCCGTTCCAGAGTCTCCCGGAGCAGACCTTCGGCAGCGCCCAACTGCCCGTCGTCGTGCAGGCAGTTGGCCTTGTTCACGGCGCAAGACAGGGTGAAAGGATGGTCGTCGCCAAGTACGCCGGACAGCGCCGTCAGCGTCCGGTCGGCTAGTGCCAGCGCGCCCTGGAGGGTGTCACCGCCACGCAGGTAAGTCGCGATGTTGCTCGCGGCTGCGAGCGTGAACGGGTGCTTGACACCCATCGCATCCTGATACGCGCGCAGCACATTCCGCGCGAGGGCGTAGGCTTCGGCCTTCTCGCCGCGCGCGGACAGGTCGCACGCGAGGTTGAGCCGACAGGCAAGGGCCTCCGGGTGACTGGCACCGTAGTTGCGCTCGAAGCGGTCGCTCGCGTCCTTCGTCAACTCGTACGCCTCTTCGTAGCGGCCCATTTTGCGCAACGAGACCGCTAGGTTTTTCGCCGTCCGCAGGGTGTCCACGAAGTCCTCGCCAAGCACGGTGCGGTAACGCCGATGAATGTCACGAAGCAGTTCGACCGACCAGGCGTAGTCGCCTGCCTCCCGGAGATCGCGCGCGAGCATCGAAGCGGAGTGGAGGGTATTCGGATGATCGGGGCCGAGGACGCGCTCGCGCTGGCTAAGCGTGTCCAGGTCAATGTCCCGCGCCCGGAAGCAATCGCCAACCAGGCGCAGGTCGACCGCGAGATTGTTGGCCGCGGACAAGGCGCTCGGATGATCCACCCCGAGCATGTCCCTGAGCGTGCCGCAGGTCCGCTCATCGAGGTCCAGCGCATCCCGAAACCGGCCGAGTGAGCGAAGGTCTCCGCCGAGGCTTCCCGCCGTCTGCAGCGTGTTCGGGTGATCTTCTCCCAGAACCTCGCCCTGCGCCCGAAACACCTCGGTGTCCAGGTCGTAGGCGGCCTGAAAGCGCCCCTGGGAGCGGAGCACGTTAGCAATGTGAAAACGCAGGTATAGCGTCTGCCTGTCGTGCGGCCCCGCCGTCGCCGTCCACTGTTCCTCCAGCCGCTCTCCCAATTCGAGGGCGGCCTTGAACTCGCCGCGCTTCCACAGGTAGCGCACCCGCTCGATGAGCAGCTGACGTGTGTCGGGGGAATCGCACCGGTACGCCTCCGAGGGGGCCAGATGCGGCCAGATCAGGTCGTACCTTGTCCAGTTCTCCGGGTCATCGATGTCACCTTGCCTGGGTCGCGCGCCTACCAGTACCCGGTGCACTTCATGCATCACGTCCTCGCGATAGCGCCGCGACTCCATCTGCGCACGGATGGCCGCCTGGATAAGCCGGTGCACCTGGATGGAGTTGCTGCCCCGGTCGACCTTGGCTAGCGAGTAGCGCGCGATGTCCCTGATTAGCTGGCCCAGGACGGCGCGTTCATTGAGCCGGGCATCGTATCGCACCAGGGCTCCGATCATCTCGTCGCTGTATAGCAGCGACAGCGAGATCGGGTCTGGGGCGAAGTAGGCGCACAGCTCAAGAAGTCGGGCCGCGGCGGGCGACCGTTCACGTAGCCAGTCGAACGACAGTCGCCACGTCACCGCGATCGAGGGTGGGTGGCCCAAGGGCTCGCTCGGCGATTCGGCGGCGCCGAGCTGGTCCTCAAGCCGCGCCACGTAGCCGACTGCCGACATCGTCGTCTCTGACAGCCAGGCGCTTGCATGCTCGATGGCGAGCGGCAGGTCACCGAGCACCTCGGCGACCATGCTCGCGTCCTTGACGGAAAGCGATGCGACCCGTCGCTGCAGGTATTCCAGGGACTCAGCGCGGGCGAATACCTCGATCTCGACTGGTTCCGATGCCCGTCGCGACCACACCGGGTTCGCCGAGGTGATCAGGATCTGGCCCGGGCCGTCAGGAAGGAAAGGCGTAAGTTCGCCGAGATCAGTGGCGTTGTCAAAGACGAGCAGCCAGCGCCGATAGGGGCTGCCCCGGTGAAGCGCCTCGCGAACCGCCTGCGCGGTATCGGTGATGCTCTCGCCAGCCCTGATCCCCAGATACCCGGCTAGCTTGGCGAGCGCCGGATTTATCAGGTCGCGCTGCTCCGCAGGCACCCACCACACCACGTCGTAGTCAGCCATATACCTGTGGGCGTACTCCACGGCGACCTGGGTCTTCCCTACTCCGCCGAGCCCGTGCAGTACAACCGGGAACGTAGTCGCCCGGCCGTCGGCCAGCAGCAGGCCGCGGACTGTCTCCAGAATCAGATCCCGGCCAGTGAACATCGCGTTCCTGGCGGGCACGTTCCAGGCGGCGGGGACCGGCTGAGACAGCTGCTCATCCCGGCGCTGTCTCACGTTGGCGGCGCGCTGTGGTTGGTCCTCTCGCGCCGTCCGGGCATCCGGGCCGAAGGCGTTCACAAGGGAGTCATAATCGGCTGCCGGGGCCGGGGCTATCGGGGCGCTCTCGGCCACGTCGCGTATCCGGCGCGCAAGCTCGTACACGGCTTCTTCGTAGTCGTCGCGGTATTTAGACAGCCTCATAAGTCGATAGAAGCCGTGCGTCGCGTAGGCTCCGCCGTAATCTCCGGCCAGGTAATGGATCGTCCGCGCCGCTTCGGGAAGCTGCTCGGGTCGAACGGGTACCCAGAGCGCGGGGATGATCGCCCCCGTGTGCTCTGCTCCGCGATCGGACA
>Ga0335075_10004739_pt1 | contig 21193 bp, 21 predicted proteins | sample Lox_Sample_24_FD_206723 | JGI IMG/M metagenome (GOLD analysis project Ga0335075, IMG submission 206723) | Soil microbial communities from Loxahatchee National Wildlife Refuge, Florida, United States - Lox_Sample_2.4 | ecosystem: Environmental > Terrestrial > Soil > Wetlands | place: USA...
CGCAGCGGACCGATGCGCAAGCGCATATGCGCCAGATATACACCGCCCGGTCGAGCAGCGCCGCCGGTCCGGCGGTTGCCCATATCGGCGGCTACTCCCGCACCTGAAGGCTTTCAAGTCCAAGGCTGACGGGGGAGCAGGCCCCCCGGGGCCCATGTTTCCGCGGAAACGCGCCTGGCTCGGGGAGTTCGAGGTGCGCGACGGTAAAGTGTGGCGGATCCGTGAGTACATGGACACACGGGGCGGTTGGGCGCAAGTGTTCGGCGAAGGCGAACCGGTCCAGCTGATCGAGCCGGACCGTGGTCACGCCACCTGAGGGTAGAGCGCGGCCACGCCGCCGGAGAGCTTGGCGAGAACCTGCCTGCTGGTCTCGTCGGCGACGATCTCGGCGTCGCCGGCCTCGATGCCGTCGATCGCCAGCTTCGCGATCTCGGCGGGGTCGGACTTGGGCACGTCCAGGCGCCGGGTCATGTCGGTGTCCATGTAACCGACATGCAGCGCGCTGACCTGGGTCCCCTGGGCGGCCAGTTCCTGGCGGAGGGCATTGGTCAGCGACCACTCTGCTGACTTGGCGGCACAGTAGGCGCCGTTGCGGGCCAGGCTCAGCCAGGACAGCGCGGACAGGACGTTCAGGATCGCGCTGCTGCCGGCGTCGGCGAGCTGGGGGGCGAAGGCGCGGGCGACGGCGAGGGTACCGAAAAAGTGGGTGTCCATCTCGAGCCGGATGTCGGCGGGATCACCCGAAAGCAGCGAGGCCCCGGTCGATGACCTAGCATGACTGAGTAGGGAATTCCAACGCAGGGGTACCATGGGCTTATGGCCAAGATCCCCGAGTCAACCTGCTCGATCGAACGCAGCCTCGGCGTGCTCGGCGAGCGGTGGACTTTCCTCGTGCTGCGGGAAGCCTTCCTGGGCGTGACGAGGTTCGCCGAGTTCCGGAGCAGGCTGGGCATCGCTCCGGACGTGCTGTCGGACCGGCTCGCGACGCTGGTCGAATACGGGGTGATGGAACGCGAGCCGTATCAGGAGCCTGGCGCCAGGCCCCGGCTCGCCTACAAGCTCACGTCGGCCGGCCAGGAACTCCAGGTCATCCTCGGCGCGCTGCAGCAGTGGGGCGACAAGCACCTGCCGTGCCCGGAGGGGCCGAGCATGCTGCGCCGGGTCCGCGGCGCCGACCTCCCGGTACACGTCGGTTTCATCGACGACGGTGGCCGGGAGGTAGCGCGGGCCGACGTGGCAATGATCCCGGCGTACGAGTTATTACGCCGGGCCGCTCCCGGGATCCGGAGGCATGCAGCGCAGCACGGATACCCGGCCCTCGATCCTGGTTGGCCCGGCACCGTAGGGCACGAAAGCGGTCGTGCCACGGGACAGCGGAAGGGCGCCCTCGGCGTAGGAGAGACGCCCCCGTCCGTTCAGCACAACCAGCACCGCCACCTCCGGCCGGAAGCTGACCCCGGCGCCAGCGCCGGCTCCGGCGGAGATCCGCTCGACCTGGAAGAAGTCGTCCGCCTCGGCCGGCAACAGGCGCCGCACGCCTGCCTCTGTGGTCCCCGGTCCGTGCGGGCGCGATCGCAGCAGGGCATCCAGCCGGGCGCGGTCCCACGCGCTCCGGTCAAGAGCCTGGAGGGCGAGATCGAAGCCCAGGCCAAGGTGGCCCTCGGCCTGCCCGTCGATGGCGAAGCCTTCCCATTCAAGCAGGATCGAGAAGTCCGTCGGTTCCTGAACCTCGACGATCGTGATGCCCTTGCCGATGGCGTGCGGAACGCCCGCGGGCACCAGGCAGGTGTCGCCCGGCCGCAGCGCCACCTTGTTCAGCGAGCCGAGCAGGGCCTTCTTGTCCTGCGCGCCGACCCACCCGCGGACCGTGTCCATGCCGACCGCCTCACGGAAGCCGAGGTACACGTGGCCGGAACTGTCATCGGCGGGGTCTTCTGCCACGTCTGTCACGATCCATGCTTCGGTCTTGCCGTGCCAGCTATGCAGGTGGTTCTCGGCGAACTCGCGCCCCGGGTGAAAGTGGACGACCAGCCGCTCCCCGGTATCAAGCAGCTTCACAAGCAGCGCGAGGTCGTCGCCGAACCTGGCGACATGGCTGGGGCCGAGGTAGGAAACCGGATCGGCCGCGATGGCGTCGCGCAGCGTGGTGCCGTCGTCAAGGACGGTCAGGCCGCCGCCGCCGACCAGTTCGGTCGTCGAGCCGACGAGGTCCTCTGGCGAGTAGTCGGACGTCAACGCGGTGCCGCGGAAACGGGCGATGCCGCGGCCGCCACGGTAGAAGCGCGGCGGCTGGTTGGGGCCGAGGAGGATGGGTCCGAGGGACATGAACGTTCCATTCGTGAGCGTGCGCGGGAGCGCGTTATGTCATGTGCCGTTCAGCTAAGTGTCTCCGGCAGGTCAGCCGGTTTGCCCAACTGATTTCACCATGGACCGACATAATGTCGCACATGGACTGCTGTCGACCATCCCGTAGGCAAGCGCTGCTCTGGGGCAGCCTCGCCGCCGCCCCCGCCCTCGTAGCCGGAATCGCCGCTCCCGCGAAAGCCTCCACGTCCAGCGACCTGCTGGTCGTCGACCTGGAAGTGGCGACCGTTACCGACACCAGCGTGATCATCACCTGGTTCACCGGCTCGGCTACCCAAGTGGACGAGTACGGATTCCCGCTCCCCGTCGCGACCGATACCGAGCTGCAACTGGGCCAGTGGGACTCCACGACCATGACCCTCGTGCCGGGAACACTGCAGACTGTGTTCCAGGACTCCACGCCCACTCCATACCACTACGCGGAAGTCACCGGCCTCGAGCCCGGCACGAACTATGGCTACGTCGCCCTGTCAAACGGTCAGCAGGCCCAGCAGACCTCCATGCAGTTCCCGGTCGGCGTGGGCGGCTCGCTCGACTACCCGGGCACGTTCACCACGCTCACCACGCCGCCCGGCAGTTACCTGTTCACGCTGGCCTTGTCCAACGACCTGCACTACGGCGAGGGCGACAGCGGGATCATCGAGGACAACTGGCCGCCGTCGTTCGAGCAGACAGCGGGCCTGCCGCCCTACCCCCAGGTCATGCTGCAGGCGATGCTCGGCGACCTGCGCCAGCCTGACCGGAACGCCGACCGCCTGATCGTGGCCGGCGACCTGACGTCGGACGGGTACCTGTCCGAGGCGCAGGGTGTCAGGCAGCTGCTGGACGGCTGGGGCACGCTCCAGCAGAACTACTTCGTGTCCCGCGGCAACCACGACCGGTCAAGGAATGGGACGGACTGGGACACCTGCACGGTCGTGCCCGGCACCAATCCCACGCACTACGACTGCTGGGGAGACGTCTTCCCGTACCCGCTCCAGTCCCTGCAGCATTACGAGGTGGGCGGCCTGCGCCTCATCGGCCTCGACACCACCACGCTGGACGACGCCGGCGGCACCATGGACGCGGCGCAGCTTGGAAACCTCAGCGACGTGCTGCGACAGGACCGGGACCGTCCGACGCTGCTGTTCGGGCACCACCCGATCACCTACGAGTCCGCGGCGACCACCGAGGCCGGGCCGTCCTTCGACATCGACCGGCCTACCTCGATCGCGCTGCAGCGACTGTATCAGCGGACGCCCGGCGTGTTCTTCCACCACAGCGGCCACACCCACCGCAACAAGCGGACGTTCCTGCTCGACGACCAGCAGAACCCGGTCCAGTCCGTGGAGTTCCTCGAGGTGGGCGCCACCAAGGAGTACCCCGGCGGATACTCGCTGCTGCGCCTGTACACCGGGGGCTACATGGTCAGCTACTACAAGAACCGGACCCAGCTCGCCCTGGCCTGGGCCCAGCGCAGCCGGCACGAGTACTACTCGCTGTACCCGCACTACATGCTCGGCACGATCGCCGACCGCAACCACACGGTGATCCGTGACCTGTCCGGTCTTACCCCGCTGAGCTAGCCGGTCTTACCCGCCGGGCTAGCAGTTCATCATCGCCGGCTACCCTAGGGCCCTTCTGCCGGACGAGAGATGAAAGGGGACCGCGCATGCTGGTCCTGACCGAGGCGGCCGCCGAGGTCGTCAAATCCGTCACGTCAACCCCGCAGGCTCCCGAAGGGACCGGCCTGCGGATCGCATCATCCACCCCTGACTCAGGGAGCCCCGACTCGGTGAACCCCAGTTCGCTGCAAATCACGGCCGCAGCGGGCCCCGATGACAACGACCAGGTCATCGAGGCCGCCGGAGCGTTCGTCTACCTCGAGCCGGGGGCTGCTGCCTACCTTGAGGACAAGGTGCTCGACGCGCAGGTCGACGAGGAGGGCAACGCCCACTTCACCCTGGCCGCGCAGGTCTAGTTCCAACTCCGCCAGGACCTTCGGCCCTCGCCTCGTGCGGGCCGGAGGTCCTGGTTTTTTCGTTCGGCGGCTGCGGCACGCGCCAGTGCAGAACGAAGTCACGGCACCGGAGATGTCGGTGCTCGGGCGGCTGGACCGGGCGGGTCCGGTCACGCCGGGGCGGCTGGCCGAGGCTGAGCAGATCAGCCCGCAGGCCATCGGAGTAACACTGAACGGGCTCGTGCGACGCGGCCTGGTGGAACGCCACGCCGACCCGGAGGATGGCCGGCGGGCGGTGATGTCGCTCACCGAAGCCGGGCTCCATTTCAGCGCGTTGTCGACCAGGTTGCCGATCGCCCGTTCCAGCGCGTCCGGATCGCCGCGGACCAGCGTCGGCCGGCAGTCGAGCTCATACCGCAGCCCTGGCGCCCGGCCGGCGGCCTTGGCGGCCCTGGATCCGGCGGCCTTGGAGCCGACCGGGCTCTGCATGGCGTGCGTGCCTCCGCCCGGTTTCTCGCTGGCGGACACGGTCTTTGCGTGGGCGCCGGGCTTGACGCCTGTTGTCGACGCCATTGCGGCGGCGGTGCTGCCCGCGGCGATAGCCGCGGTGACCGTTGCGGCGGCGGCAATCACCCTGGTCCGGTTGCGCATGCGAATCCTCCTTGGGTTCGTGGCTCGCACCCACGGAACCAGGCGAGACTCAACCTAAGAAATGCAGCGCCGGGAACGCTGCGTTGTCCTTGCCAGGCGGGGCATCCTGTTTTTAGCAGTACTTGGAGGTGATGGCCCGTGACCGGTGAGACCATCCGCGACCTGCTTGAACCCTGCATCGGTATGGCAGGATCGGTTGTGATGCTGGTCAGCAGGATCGGACAGGTGGGGTTCGCCGCGACCGAGAGCAACAAGCTGACCGGCGTGGAGGTCCGCCCCGACGGCCTAGTCCGCCTTGAGCGCGAAGCCGGGTGGACCGTGATCGACCCGGCCGAGGTCGTGGCCGTGGCCTGGAACGGCGATACGGATCACCCCGCGGGCCAATTCCTGTGACCGGCAGCCGAGCTATAGTCCTGTCCGCCTAGCCTGCCAACGAATGCCAGGCCAAAGAGTGAGTACCTATGCCCTGGTCCAGAAGGGCGGCGCCGTGTACGACGTGCGCCCGGCGGGAGCGCGCCGGGTGGCCACCGGGACGCTCGCGGCCGTAGGTCCCTCCGCCTGGCTCGGCCGACCTGGCCGGCTATCCGATACCGGGCTGGCCGCCCGGCGTGATCTCCCCGGACGGGGGTGGAGCACAGCGTCACCGCCGGTGACCTTCCTGGCCATCCAGGGTGTGCCTTAAAAGCCGCTGGCCCGCGGTCATGAACCTTGCGCACTCATGGACAATTGGCGTAGGCGCCCCGTTCGCCGGGTGACCGAACTGCTCAGCAGAAGGGAAGTACGGCGATGCCAGAACGAAGCGTGCTTTTCGGTGCCAGCCTGGGTCAGTGGAACGGGGCGGATGCCGGCAACGTGGCCGGAGTGCTTGAGCTTGCGGCCACGGCCGACCGTGGGGGCCTTGACCTGTTCACGATCGCCGACCATCCGTATTTCGGCGACAAGCTGGACGCCTACGCCACCGTGGCGTTCGCGCTTGGCCAGACGTCGCAGGTCTCCGGGCTGGTGGCCGTCACCAACCTGCCGTCCCGGCCGGCGCCCGTGCTCGCCCGGACGATCACGTCGCTTTCCGCGCTGTCCGGCGGCCGGGTGGTGCTTGGCATGGGCGCGGGCGCGATCTGGGACATGATCACCAGGCTCGGCGTTCCCCGGCTCACCCCGGGGGCGGCGGTGCTCGCGATGGAGGAGGCGATCTTCCTAGTCAAGTCGCTGTCCGGCGGCGGTGACCCGGTGACCTTCGACGGATCGTTCTACCAGGTGGCCGAGCTGGACCCGGCCCCGGTGCCGGCGCCGCCTGTGTGGACCGGCTCGGTGGGGCCGAAGTCGCTTGCCGTCACCGGCCGGGCCGCGGACGGCTGGATGCCATCCCGGGGTTCGGACTGGCTGAGCAAGCCGTACCGCGAGTCGCGGCCGCTGATCGACGAGGCCGCGGCCGCCGTGGGCCGGGATCCCGCGGAGATCATCGACGTCTACAACTTCGGCGGCCGGATCACGCCGGAGCCGCTGGCGGCCACCCGGGACGACGATGGCCGCTGGATCGGCGGGTCCGTCCGGCAATGGGTGGACGAGCTCACCACCGCGGTGCTCGAGCACGGCGCGGGTGGTTTCATCTACCGCACCACGGACGACACCCCCGGGCCGGTCGCGGTCACCCGTTTCGCGCGGGACATCGTTCCCGCCGTTCGCGAAGCGGTCGCCGCCTAACGCCCGCGAACGGGTGAGCGACCCTACTGATATGGCAATTGCGCTGGGGGTCTGGTTCGCGATCGCGGGCGTGGTGGGCGCGATCGTCGGACTTGCCGGACGCCAACGGGTCCGGCGGCTGCGGCGGTACGGCGTCAAAGCCTGGGCCGTCGCCGTGCCGCAGCCGGCCACCGACGGAGAACGGGCCGACGAAGAGCGGCCCGGCGAGCGGCGGGTCGCCCTGCAGTACAGGCTGGCGGACGGGCGCGTGCTTGACAAGTTCGCTCCGGGTGCCGCCGGGAAGGCCGCACTCCGTCCCGGACAGAGCGTGCTCATCTGGTACGACCCCGCCGATCCGTTCGACATCCTCGTCTACGGACGTGATGGACGGGCGTCGGACCTGGTGTTCATGGCGGCCGGAGCGGCGTTCATGCTCGCTGGAGTGGGAATCGCCGTTTTCGTCCCCTAATGCGCCGCACCCGGCCGTTGCTAAACTGTTATCTACGGATTCCTAGCGAGTTCCCATCCGTACCGGCCGGAATCCGGAGGTGAGCCTTGGCAGACAGCATGTATCTCGACGTGAAGGCGGAGACCAGCGGGTCAGTCACCGTGCTGACCCTATCCGGCGAGCTTGACGTGACCACGTCCGGCGACCTCATGGCCAACGCGGCCCGTGTCATGCCCGCCCAGCCAGGTCGCCTCATCCTGGACCTATCGGACCTGGCCTTCGCCGACTGCCAGGGCGCGCGTACTCTCGCCGCGCTGGCCGACTCGTCGGTCCGTCCCGTCATCGTCCGCGGGGCCAGACCCCGGGTGCGCCGGGTGCTGCACCTGCTGGGCCTGATACGCAGCGGTCGCGCACCCGGACAACGCTGACGTGGCTTAGAGGTCGCACGGGCCGGGGAACCCGTCACCGACCTGGTGCTCGCCCGGATCGGCGGCCATTTAGGTAACATCTCTCTCACTGTCGCAGCACGTCCGGGACGGGTAACGAGGGAGGACCGATGGTGGTGGTGCTCGTCGGCTTCATGGGGGCCGGCAAGACCACGGTCGGGCACATCATCGCGGAGCGGCTCGGCCAGCCCTTTATCGACAGCGACGTGCTGATCGAGCAGCGGGCCGGCCGCGATATCCGGGACATCTTCGTCACCGAGGGGGAGACCTACTTCCGCGAGCTTGAGCACGCCACGGTCGCGGATCTCGTCCAGGGCAAGGACGCGGTGATCTCCCTGGGCGGCGGCGCCGTCGAGGACCCGCGGACCCGCGAGGTCCTCCGCGACGCCCGGGTCGTCTACCTGCGGGTCAGCTACGACGAAGCGTTGTCACGGGTGCAGGCGGACGAATACCGGCCGATGCTGCGCCGCCCGGACATCGCCGAGGTGTACAAGCGGCGGCTGCCGGCCTACGAGGACGTGTCGGCGTTGATCATCGACACCGACGGCCGGCCGCCGGACGCGATCGCGCGGGAAGTGCTCGCCGAGCTCAGGACCGGAGCGTGATCAGTGGCCAGGGAGCAGCGGCGGGGCCGGAGGATCGCCATGAGCGAGGCGGAGCTTGACGCCTTCCTGGCGGGAGAGCGCACCTGCCGGGTCGCCACGTCGAGTTCGCGGGGACCGCACCTGACCCCTTTGTGGTTCGTGTGGGACTCCTCGACGCTATGGCTGACATCGATCATCAGAAGCCAGCGCTGGGCCGACCTGGAGCGTGACCCTCGAGTGGCGGTGCTTGTGGACGCGGGCGAGGAGTATTCGGAGCTGCGCGGGGCTGAGCTGCGCGGCGTGGTCGAGGTGATCGGCGAGGTGCCGCGGATCGGCGCACCCGACCCAAGGCTGGAAGAACCGGAGCGGCTTTTCGCCCGCAAGTACACGGGCGCTGACACGATGCGCCATGACGGCAGGCACGCCTGGCTCCGGCTCGTTCCCGACAAGATCACTAGCTGGGATTTCAGGAAGATCTGGCCCGTCGCCGCAACGCAGGCTGAAAGATAGCTGCGAGGTCGCTATAGGCTGCCCGAATTTTCATTGATTTTTCATGAATCAGCCGCACCCTTCGCGCCATGGCTCTCAGCACGCCGCGCCGTCGGCTCGACCAGGTCGACGCCATGCGCCCGGTCAAGCAGGCGGGCGTGGTCAGCACGCACTCGATCATGTACTTCGCGACCCCGGGCGCGGGCTCGAGCGCGGTCCTGCTGCTCCTGCACGTGTCAAGGGAGGGGTTTTTCTTCATCTCCGCGTGCATGCTTGCGTACGCCTACGCCAGCCTGAACTGGTCCGGGCTGCGCCGGTTCTACTGGCGCCGGTTCCTGTCGGTGGGGATCCCGTACCTGTGCTGGACGCTCATCTATTTCTTCTACCGGATGCCGAAAGCGCATTACCCGAGCGTTTCCGTGGCGCTAAGGAGCCTGGCCTCGATGGCGGCCACGGGGTACTACCAGCTCTACTTCCTGCTCGTGATCATGCAGTTCTACCTGGTGTTCCCGCTCCTGCTCGTGCTGCTGCGGCGGACCAAGGGACACCATGGCCTGGTGCTTGCCGCCGCGGCGGGCGCCCAGATCGCGATCTCGGTCCTGACGCACTGGCAGCTCCTGTCGCCGCTGATGCTCAGGTATGAGCAGCTCGACGCGCTCAGCTACCTGCTCTACCTGGTCGGCGGGTGCATCGTCGCCTTCCACCTCGACCAGGTGCACGCGTGGGTGTGCGGGCACGCGCGGCTGATCCTGGCGCTGACGGCGGCCGCGGCGCTCGCCGCGGAGGGCGTCTTCTTCCTGGCCCAGAACGGGGTGACCACCGTGCTCGGCTCGGGCGACGACGCGTTCCAGCCCAGCGTCATCCCGTTCAACATCGGCGCGATCGCGTGCGGGTACCTGGCGGGCGTGGCCCTGGTGCGGCCCGGCCGGTCCCGGCGGACGAAGGCCGCCGTCCGCGCCGGCTCGGACGACGCCTACGGCATCTACCTGTCCCACATGCTCGTCATCACCGGGCTGGTCTGGCTGGGCTGGGGGCGGCTCGGCTCGGTGATCCCCTGGCCGCTGCTGTGCCTGCTGACCGTGGGGATCGTCTTCGCCTGCTGCGTTCCGCTGACCGAGTTGCTGGCACGGACCCCGCTGGCGGTCCCGCTCACCGGCCGTGAGCGGGTTCGCTGGCGCGTGAGCCGGAATCAGACGAACGCGCTGAGCCCGGTGATGGCGCGGCCGACCACGAGCGTGTTAATCTCCCGGGTCCCTTCGTAGGAGTAGATCGCCTCCGCGTCGGCGACGAACCGGCCCACCTGGTTCTCAAGCAGGATGCCGTTGCCGCCGAGCAGCTCGCGGGCGTAGCCGACGGTCTCCCGCATCCGTACCGTGCAGAAGGCCTTGGCCAGCGCGGAGTGCTCGTCGCGGGCCGCGCCCTCCGCCTGCAGCTGCGCCAGCCGGGCGCACATGCACGCCGACGCGGTGATGTTCGCGAGCATCCGGACCAGCAGGTCCTGCACCAGCTGGAACCCGGCGATCGGCCTGCCGAACTGCTCGCGCTCCTTCGCGTAGGCCAGCGCGTGCTCGTAGGCGCCGCTGGCGCAGCCGACCGCCTGCCAGGCCACGCCCGCCCGGGTCAGCCGCAGCACCGCCGCCGTCTGCCGGAACGAGTCCGCCTTCTGCAGCCGCGAGGACTCGGGCACCCGGACGCCGTCCAGCGTGATGTACGCGTTCTGCACCACCCGCAGCGCGATCTTGTCCCGCATCTTGGTGGTGGACACGCCGGGCGTCTCGCGCTCCACGACGAAGCCCTTCACCTGGTTGTCGGAGACGTCCCGCGCCCAGATGACGATGTAGTCGGCGAAGGTCGCGTTCCCGATCCACTTCTTCTGCCCGTTCAGGATCCAGGTGTCGCCCTCGCGCCGGGCGGTCGTGGTGAGCCCGCCCGCCACGCCGGAACCAACGTCCGGCTCGGTCAGCCCGAACGCGCCGATCTTCTCCATCCGGGCCATCGGCGGCAGCCACCGCTGCTTCTGCTTCTCCGAACCGCACAGGTAGATCGACCCCATCGCCAGGCCGCTGTGCACGCCCATGAACGTGGACATCGACGGGTCGGACCTGGCCAGCTCCATCGCGATCGCCCCGTCGAGCAGCGGCCCGCCGCCCGGGCAGCCGTAACCCTCGTAGGCCACGCCGGCGATGCCGAGCCCGGCGAAGCCGCCGATCAGCTCGTGCGGGAACTCCTCCCGGGTCCACAGCCGGTTGATCACCGGCTCGACCTCTTTCGCCATGAAGTCCCTGGTCCGCTGCACCGCGTCCCGCCCGGAGCTGGTCAGCAACTGCTCGATCCCGTAGAAGTCAGTCATCGGTCCCCTCCAGGAAGCGTGATACCACCGGCGCGAGCTCGGCGGCCTCGGTCACCAGGCCCAGATGGCCGCCGGAGTAGACGTGCAACCGCGAACGCGGGATCAGCGCGTGCAGCAGCCGGGCGTTCGCCAGCGGGATCAGCGGGTCGTCGTCGCCGGACACGATCAGCGTCGGCTGGCGGATCAGTGGCAGGAACGGCAGGCTGGTCCACCCCGCCCCGGCCGCGAGCTGGTACAGGTAGCCCTGCGGCGAGCCGACCCGGCTGTCAGCGTGCATGTACTCCCGCACCCGTTCCGGCTGAGTCCGCGCGGAACCGCCGTACAGCACGGGAGCGACCGACCGCAGGTAGCCGGGATCTGTGTAGCGGCGCGGCGTCAGCATCCGGGCCAGCACGGTCGGCCTGGCCGGCACCATGAGCGCCCCCGTCGCCGTGCTCACAAGCACCAGGCGGCGGCAGCGATGGCGCTGGAACGCGGCGAAGTGCTGGGCGACGGCACCGCCCCAGGAGATGCCGAGCACGTCCGCGCGGTCGTGGCCGAGGGCGGTGAGCATCCGCGCGATCAGCCGGCACAGGCCGCCGAAGCGATACGGCAGCGCGGGCAGCGGAGACCCGCCGACCCCGGGCGGGTCGAAGCGGATGACCTCTAGCGGCGCGGGAAGCTCGTTGACGAACGGCTGGAGCAGCTCCAGGCTGGCGCCGATGCCGTTGATCAGCAGCACGGGAACGCCGCCGCCGCGGCCGGCCCGGACGTCCACCCGCAGCGGCTGGCCGTCGACGACGATGACGCGCGTGGACGGCGCCGCGCGGCGGCGGGAAGTGAGCGGCATCGCCGGCTACCGGTCCAGCACGTACCGGCCGGGGGCATCCCCGCGCGGGTCGGCTCGGGGAGCGGGACGCGAACCCCCGCTGCGCTCGGCGAGCCACGCCGAGTAATCCGGCCACCAGCTGTCCGCGATCGTCTCCGCGGACGACAGCCACTCGTCGGCGGAGCCGCGCGCGGGAGCGACCTGGAATCGCGCCTTCGGATTGCCCGGCGGGTTGACCATGGATGCGATGTGCCCGCTGGTGGACAGCGCAAACCGGACATCCCCGCCGAGCAGCCGCGCGCTGCCGTAGCACGACTGCCACGGGCACAGGTGATCGGCGATCCCGGCCACCACGTAGGCGTCCGTCACGACGGACGCCAGGTCGACCGGCGAGCCGAGCATCGTCGCCGTACCGGGCTTGACCAGCGAGCCGGACGCGAACAACTGGATGAAGTCCCGGTGCAGCACGGCCGGCATCCGCGTGGTGTCCGCGTTCCAGTACAGGATGTCGAACGGCGGCGGCGTCCGTCCCTGCAGGTAGTTGTTCACCCAGTAGTTCCAGATCAGGTCGTTGGGCCGAAGCCAGGCGAAGACCTCCGCCAGCGCCGCGCCGTCGAGGTACCCGCGGGCGCGCGAGGCGGCGACGGCCAGCTCAAGCGTCCGCTGCGAAGCCAGCGAGGAGACGCCGCCGGGCGAAGGATCGAGCACCGTCACCCCGAGGAACAGCGACGCGAGCTCCGCTGGCCTGACCGCGGCCACCATCGCGGACACGATGCCGCCCGAGCACAGCGCGCAGATGCTCGCCAGTTCCGCGGCACAGATTCCCCTCGCGGCGACCAGGGCCGACACGACGGCCTGCCCGTAGGCGTCCAGCCCCCAGTCCCGGTGCCTTCTGTCGGGGTTGCGCCACGAGATCGCGAACACCTGGTGTCCCTGCGAGACCAGGTACTCGATCATGCTCCGGCCGGGCGCCAGGTCGGTGATGTAGAACTTGTTGATCATCGGCGGCACGATGACCACCGGGAACCGGTGCACCTCCGGCGTGGCGGGGGCGTACCGGATCAGCTCGCAGATCTCCGTGCGCCGCACCACGGCCCCCGGCGTGACCGCGAGGTCGAGGCCGACCTCGAACGCGTCCGGCGCCACCATCGACGGGATCCGCGGCGGGGTCGCCAGGTCCGAGACCAGCGCGCGGAGCCCGCGCACCGCGCTCAGCCCGCCGGTGTCGATCAGCGCCTTCCAGGCGAGGGGGCTCAGCAGCGGGTTGTTGCTCGGCGCGAGGGCATCGATGACGTTGCCGAGGAGGAACCGGGCCCGTTCGGCATCCTGATTTTCCAGCGCGGCGTCGGTGAGCAGCGACGTGGCGAACGAGCCGCCAGCCAGATAGGCCTGCATGATCCGGTGCAGGACCGGGTTCTGCGTCCACGCCGGGTCGGCGAAGCGGCGGTCGCGCCGGTCCGGCGCGAGGGCCGAACGGCCCGCCGCTACGCGTGAGAGGTCGCCGGCCAGGGTGGCCGTCCGCCGTGCCACCGTGCGCGGCTGGCGGGCGAGCCGCAGGCCAAGCCGGGCGGGCAGGCTGCCGGGCAGGAACCGGCGCAGCACGCCGAGGGCCGCGTCCGACAGCAGCAGGTCCAGGTAGGCGGCGGTCTCCGCCGGGTCTTCTGTCATGCCGGCGGCTTGACGCTGCGGCGGAGGATCTTGCCGGTCGGCCCCTTCGGCAGCTGGTCCACCAGCCAGACCCGCCGCGGGTACTTGTACGCGGCGACCCGTTCCTTCGCGAACGCCTGGAGTTCCTCCGGGGTCGCCGGCAGTCCCGGCTTGAGCGCGACCGCGGCGCCGACCTCCTCGCCGAGCGAGTCGTGCGGGATGCCGACGACCGCGACCTCGGCGACCGACGGGTGCTCGTACAGCGCCTCTTCCACCTCACGCGGGTAGACGTTGTAGCCGCCGCGGATGATCAGCTCCTTCTTCCGGTCGACGATGAAGAAGTAGCCGTCGGAGTCGGTCCTGGCCAGGTCGCCGGTGCGGAACCAGCCGTCTGGTATCGCCTCCGCGGTAGCCTCGGGGCGCTTCCAGTACGCCTTCATCACGTTGTGCCCGCGGATGGCGATCTCGCCGACCTCGCCCGGCGGCACGTCCTTGCCGTCCGGGTCGACCAGGCGCATCTCGACGCCCTCGATCGGCGTGCCGATCGAACCGGGCTTGCGCTGGGAGTCCGGATGGTTGAACGACGCGACGGGGGAGGTCTCGGACAGCCCGTAGCCCTCCAGGATCATGCAGCCGAACGCCTCCTCGAACCCCCTGAGCACCTCGACGGGCATCGCCGCGCCGCCGGAGACGCACACCCGCAGCGACGACAGGTCGGCCTGGTCGCGGGCCGGGTTATGCAGCATCGCCGCGTACATCGTCGGCACGCCCTCGAAGACGGTAACCCGGTCGCGGGCGATCATCTCCAGCGCCGCGGCCGGGTCGAAACGGGGGAGCAGGGTCAGGCAGGCGCCGCTGATCAGCGCGGCGTTCAGCCCGCAGGTCAGGCCGAAGCTGTGGAACAGCGGCAGGCAGCCCATGATCACGTCGTCCGGCCCGGTCCTGATCAGCGTGCGGGCGGTGAGCTCCGCGTTGCGGCGCAGGTTGCCGTGGGTAAGCTGGGCGCCCTTCGGGGTGCCGGTGGTGCCGGAGGTGTAGAGGATGAGCGCGTCATCGTCATCGTCGGCGTCCGCCCAGCCGATCAGCGGTTCCCCGGTGCGCAGCGCGGCGGCGTCCGCGTCGGCGACCGGAATAACCCGCGCGCCGGTCTCGGCGGCGCCCTTCGCCGCCTCGGCGGCCGCGGGCTCCCACGCGAACATCAGCCGGGCGCCGGAGTCACTTAGGTAGTGCGCGACCTCGCGCCCCTTGAGCATCGGGTTCATCGGCACCACGACCGCGCCGGCGGCCAGCGTGCCGTAGGCAAGCACGGGGAACGCCGCGACGTTCGGCAGCATCACCGCCACCCGGTCGCCGGGGCGGACGCCCTCACCGCGCAGCAGTGAGGCGACCTGCGCGGCCGCCCGGGCGAGTTCGGCGTAGCTCAGCACCCTGTCGCCCTGCCTGACCGCCGCGCCGTTCTCATGGTCGGCGAGCGCGTCCCAGACGATTCCGGCCAGGTTGGTCATCGCCGCATCCTCCGCTCCGAGGTCCGCGCGCGGGGCCTTAACTCATTGCATGCCGGGCGAAGTGCCCATGTCAACCGTTACTGGCGCGGCGGGAAAGGCTCGTTGACGGCCGGGACCGCGGGGCAGCGCAGGCACGGTGCGGTCAGCGGGCAACGGATGGCGTGGTTTCGGCCCGTTTCCTGGAACGGGATGCGGCGACGTTGACCCGGCCGCTGCACCTATCGGAGCACCAGCGGCGGGACCGGTTGCGGGATTCGTCGACGAAGACATTCGTGCAGCCGGGAGCCGCGCAGATCTTCAGCCGGTCGGCGTGGTCGGTCATCATCATCGCGAGTCCCAGGCCGGCGTCGCAGGTTACGCGGCGGGCCAGCGGGGCGTCCGGCGGGGCGAAGAAGATTTCCCTGCCCGCCTCGGTACGGGCGATCCAGGGGGTGATGCCCGCCTCGGTAAGCAGGCCGTTCAGCTCGGTGAGGGCGGCCGTCTCGTCGATGGCTTCGAAGACCCGGCGAATGCGGGTTCGCAGCTGGTGTAGTTCGATCACGTCATGCTGGCGGACGGTGTTGGGGCCGAGCATGCGGTGCCGTCGCAGAAACTCCGTGACAGCGGCGATGTCCAGTAGCTGCTCAGGCGGGTGCTGACGGGGGTCGTAACTGTTGGCCAGCTCAACCATGAGCCGCACCGACGCGTCGGTGTAAGAACCGTAATCCACTTGACTCCAAACCGGTAAGGGGCCACCATCGTTAGTAGTGTAACCAGTTACGGTCCAAACAATCAGTGGTCCCACCCCGCGGCGAAAGGACACCACCCATGCCCACCCTTCCTTGGGCCGCCCCGAAGCCCCCGCCGCCAGCCGACGGTCCGGTCACCGTCATGGCCTCCCGCCTAGAACTCCTCCGGCTGCGCGATGTCCCGTCGTTCCTCGCCGCCGCCCTGCGGATCAGGCGCCAGATGCTCGGCTCGCCTGGTGCGCTGGGCCTGTCCCTGATCGCCAGGCCACTGCACCGGACATTCTGGACGCTCTCGGCAGGACGCGGAAGCACTGCGGGCCGCGACCGGCCGCGAGCCCCACCGGCAGATCATGAAGCACTTCCGGCCGCGGATGGCTGGCTCCAGCTTCGTCACCTGGACGGCCCCGGCAACCGCGCTGCCCGTTGCGTGGGACGAAGCGCTGCGCCGCCTAGAGAAGCCGGACACCGTCCACGACCACCGCTGAACGAACGCGCCTAGCCGAGGGCGGGCGCCGCCGCGGGACCGAATACGCTCAGCGTTCCAAGGGCCGAGCAGGTGGTTTGCCGCTGTTCGTGGCACACCGCTGCTTGGAGGGTTTCGGTGACCACGGGCAGCGCTGCCCGAGGCGAGCCAGGGCGTACTGCTATATCGCCCGCAAAGCGGGCAGAGATGAGAGGAGATTATCTCTGGATCTGATGCCTAACCGGAGTCCGAAAGGATGATAAGGGAAAATAGCATGGCAGGAAACCAGTGGCCGCGCCTAGGCATCAAGGGCGGCGAAACGGCTGGTCGGAATGTGAGGGCGATATGCGCGTGGCGTGCGGAGTCGCCTCAGGCCACATCGATCCGCAGAGCCGATCCAGCCGCGTCCAGGGCAGCCTGGCATTCCTCGATCGTCTCCGCGATCGCGGTCGCGTAAGCAACACGGCCTACCCGCATGCCCTTGGGAGGCGGGGACACGGTGTCTCCGGGTGCCGCGATGAGGTATGTACGCTCGATAGCCGGGGGAAGCACTGTCCGGTCGAAGCGGATGTCAACGATCGTCGAGTCGTCATGCTCCGCGTAGTAGAACCTGATGCCAGCGACCAACTTGCGATCCGCGGTCAAGTCGGGTTCCCTGCCCAGTGCCACCGCCGCAGTCACCACACCGGGATCGATCCCGGTGGCCCGCATTCCCAGGTGCGGGATCAGATCACCGCCGGCCCGCGCGTTGACCTCGATCAGCTTGGCCCCCGCGGGGGTCAGCTTGAACTCGGTGTGGGTGACACCGTGGGTGAAGCCAAGCACGGCGTGGATGTTCCCAAGCAGCCGGGTCAATTCGGGAGAGGTCAGCAGCGGATCCGCAGCGTCCACATAATGCCCGATCTCCTCACAGTAGGGTGGATAGCCGAGCACCTTACGGGCCACGAACAGCGGGGTGACCCATCCGTCGCGAACCACCGCGTCCACGCTGATCTCCGGACCCTCCACGTACTCCTCGACCAGCACCGGGACGTCAAAAGACGGCCCGTGGGGGTCGGCGGTGTTCCGGGTGAACGCGAAGCGGTCAGCCAAGTCCGCCGGGCTGTCGACGCGCACCACGCCGAAGCTGCCGCCGTAGGAGCGCGGTTTGATGATCGCGGGATAGCCGATCTGATCCGCGGCGTCGAGCGCCTCGTCCAGTGTGTTCACCGCCAGGGAACGCGGCTGGGGCAGCTCCGCTGCCTCGAGCAGGACACGAGTCTCATGTTTGTCCCGGCAGCGCTGGACCGCGGCCGGGTCACTGCCGGGCAAGTTGAGGGCACGCGCGATATGCGCGGCGGCGAGTACCGGTCCGTCACCCCAGCACACCACGCCGCCGACCGGTGCGGACTCGGCCACCTTACGCGCGGCGGCCACCATCGCGGACGGCTCCACGGTGCTCGGTACCACCGTCCAGCTAGTGATGTGCTCCTTCTCCCACGTAGGTTCCGCGGTGGTGAACATGTGGATTCGGTAGGCCGCGCCGGCGGACCGCAGCAGGTCTTCGCGGTACAGGCGCTTGCCGGTGGCGATGACGAGCAGAAGCAGGAGCGGTCGATCAGAGTTCTGCTGGGATCTACTTGACATGCCGTTACCTCCAGGTCTTCGACTGCCTCGATTAGAGAGCTGTCAGGACGCCGCCGGGTCGGCGTGCGCGGCCGTTTCCGTCGGGGTCGATGGTAGGTCGAACAGCTCACGTAGCACAGTCGCATACCATCCGCCGCCGGGTGCCGCGGCCAGTTCCTGCACGCGCACGGTGGGCGTGTACAGGAACTTGTCCACCACCCCTCGGACCGTCAGGGCGATGGCACTGTGCGTGTGCTCATCAAGCTCCGGGAGCCGGGCGGTGAGCCGGGCGGTGAGCCGGGCGAGTTCACTGTCCACCACCGCCGCCGCTTTGTCGCGCAACGCGGCCACAGTCGGGGCGACCGCTTCCGCACGCCGACTGACCTGGTAATCGTTGACCTCCTCATCGATAATGCGCGTGATCGCGTCGATCTCGGCGGTGACAATATGAGTGCGACCGGCAAGGTCGTCCAGGCTGATCATCGTGACGTCGGGGCGCAGCGCGGCTTGCGGGTCGATGCTGCGCGGCATGGACAGATCGCACAACACCACGGGGCGACGCACCATGTCCGCAGTGACCACGTAATCGTCCGCGCCGACGCACGACACCACTAGGTCGGCAGTGGCGAGCGCGTCCCGCACATCCGCGAGTGAAATCGCTGTAGCCTGCACGGGCAGGCGGCTGGTGAGGCGTTCGGCCCGCTGCATGGTCCTATCCGCCACGGTGACCGCGGCGATCCCGTGAGCGGTCAGGACGTTAGCGGTCAATGTACCGATCGAGCCAGCTCCGATGATCAGAGCGTGCTTGCCGGCCACCGGTCCGGCGAGATCTAGGCCAACTGTCATCGGCGAGGCACCGGTACGGCTGATGCGTGTCTCGGTCCGGGCCCGCTTGCCGGCTCGCAAGGCTCGCTGCATGATCTCGTGCAGCATCTGGCCGGCCGTGCGGCGATCCTGCGCGAGCCGGAACGCGGAGCGCAGTTGACTCAGGATCTGGTCCTCACCGGCCACGATCGAATCCAGTCCGCACGCCACCTTGAGCAAATGCCGGAACGCGTTGACGTCCATGTGCTGGTAGAGATACGGGACCAGCCGATCCGGCGCGATTCCGCAATATCGGCTGAATACTTCGACGATGGTCTGTGCGCTCTGCGAAGGCACCGTGATCTCGGCGTAAATCTCTACCCGACCGCAAGTGGCAACGACCATCGCCTCGTGGGTTCCGGATACACGGTAGACATCACGCAGCAGCCTCTCGGCGGTCGCCTCGGTGAGGACCGCCCGCTCGAAGACGGCCAAGGGCGCGCTCCGGTGGCTCAACCCGAACACCAGAATGCTGATGGAAGTTCCTTCCCCCTATCGGATACGGCCTCGGATAAGGCTCGCCCCGCTGGCTCAATATCAGCTTGAGCGCGGGTTTTCTCGCGGCCGGGCGCCTGAGCCGGGTCAAGCGAAACTCGAGTTCCGGCTGGCATCGTCACTGCGTATCAGGCAACCTCTTCGCTGGGACGGGAGTAAGGTCGTGGTCGAGCATTACGTCACTGAGTTCGCGGCCACCGACGAGGCGATCACCATCCTGAAGCCATCTGACCTGGTGATGGTCTTCCTGGTCCGGGATGACGCGGACGCCGGGGCGCGCCCTATGCCGACGCTGGGCCTACGGGACATCAGAGCCGCCGTGAAGGAGCTGACCGGACATGGGGTCAGCGCGGTCAAGGTCTTCGCCAGCGGCGATCGCCGCGACGCTATGGGCTCGGCGGCGCTCAGCGGCGGCAGCATGATGTCGCGGGCCATCCAGGAGGTCAAGGCGGCTGACGCGTCGATGACTGTGATGACCGAGACCTGTTTGTGCTCGTACACGGACACCGGGGAGTGCCACGTGACCGATCGCGCGGGCAAACCGGATGCCGCGGCCACCATCGACGCAATCGCGGAGCAGGCGGTGGTGCAGGCGAGAGCGGGAGCGGACATCGTGGGACCGGCCGCGATGCTGGCCGGAAACGTCCGGCGGGTGCGTCAGGAGCTCGACAGCGACGGGTGGGATATCCGCATCATGCCGCACCTTATCTTCGACTCAAGGCTCTACGACGGCTATCGCCGCACCATGGACGCCGTTCCGGCCTGCGAGCGTCGCGTGTTTCAGGTGGATCCGCGCCAGCCGGCGCGCGCGGTCCGGATTTCCCTGGACTTTATCGACGAGGGCGCGGACATGCTTCTACTGGAGCCCGCCCTGTTTTGCATCGACGTGCTGGTTGAGTTGAAGCGTCTCTGCGCTGTGCCGTTGGCGCCGTTCTCTGTTTCGGGCGAATACACCAGCCTGATGCGAGCCGGCGGAGATCACCGCCTGCTGCTCGAGCTGTTCACCATGTTGAAGCGCGCCGGATCGGATCAGATCATCACGTACGCCGCCGCGGACCTAGCGCGCGAGCTAGGGTGACGCCACCGCGTATCGGGCGATAGGCGGCCCCGCGGCGGTCCGAGTGGTTCTAGTCACCACCGAGCAATTCGCGTTCCAGCTCTTCCCGGGCGAACAGCAGCCCCAGTTCGTGAAATCTGTAGCGGATCTCGCCTGTCGTGCCGGATTCCCCGGCCTCCAAGAGGTGCAGTCCGGTCAATCTGTTCAAGCGGATCTCCGCGGCATCGGGGCTGTCGCCGACGAGTGCGGCCGCCTTCGCGACCGAGAACCCGGACGGGGGCAGCAGGCTGATCAGCCGAAGCAGGCTGCGGTCGGTCGGGACCAGTCGCAAGTAGCTGGCCTGATACCGGGACCGCATGTCAAGGTCGGCGAAACGCAGTTCGTCGAGGCGGTGCCGTGGCGTCTCCAGACGCGCTGCCATCTTCTCGAACGACCAGTGGGGCATGGCCGCCAGCCGGGAGGCCACGCTGCGCAGCGCCAAGGGATGTCTGCCGCAGAGTTCGACGATGCGCGCCGCTGCCTGAGGTGAACCCCGGGATCCGGCAATGCTGTTGAGCAGGTGAATTCCCTCGCCTAGCGTCAGCGCGCCCATCTCCAGGTGGTCTGTTCCCGGCAGACCGTAGAGGCTGTGCCGACTTGTGATGATCAGCATCGCGCGCGGGGCCGCGGGGACGAATGGCGCCACCTGGGCTTCGGCGGACGCGTCGTCCAGCACGATCAGTACCTGCCGCCGAGCGCACCAGCTTCGAAAGAGCTTGATTCGCTCCTGGAACACGACCGGAATATCCGCATCCGCAAACCCAGCGGCTCGAAGAAAACCGTCCGCAATCGTATTCGGATCGGCGGGTCTGGCCGACACTCCACCCAGTTCGGCGAAGAACTGGCCGTCTGGGAACGCGGACCGCTGCGAGTGAGCGGCATGCAGCGCGGCGGCTGTCTTTCCTATACCCGGCATTCCGGTGAGAACAACGCACCGCGACCATGCGCCCCCGGATGGAAGAGTCGAGTGATCCCGCAGGTCCTCCAGCAGCTCCGTCCGGCCGGTGAAATCACGGATATCAGGAGGAAGC
>Ga0335075_10004740_pt1 | contig 21189 bp, 15 predicted proteins | sample Lox_Sample_24_FD_206723 | JGI IMG/M metagenome (GOLD analysis project Ga0335075, IMG submission 206723) | Soil microbial communities from Loxahatchee National Wildlife Refuge, Florida, United States - Lox_Sample_2.4 | ecosystem: Environmental > Terrestrial > Soil > Wetlands | place: USA...
CAGGGTCGGCTGGGCAGCGCTGCTCATCAGGGCGAAATGCAAAGCTGGCGGCGACAGCGCCTCCTCTGCTTAGCGCGTCGCAGCCAGACTCTTCGCAACCGTGGCGGTGCGCAATGGGTGACGCAGGCATTCCGGTTTCAGTCCCATCCGGCAACTCTGAGTCACACCCCACAATGTAAGCGTGCCACCGCTGCGCTGGACGCGTGTCCGGGCATTATCCGGAGCTTGTCATTCGATTGTCAGATCAGGCAACTGTCAAAGTCACGGGATCGACCACGGTGGCGATTCTCGCCACAAATACCGCCACAAATACCTTGGAGAAGAACTATTCGAATTTCGGGAAAACACCAGTGAACCGACGAGGCTGGCGCCATCATCCCTTCTGCGGCGACATCAATACCGCCTTGTCAGTCCCGGTGGGATCAAAGTAATCTGGCTTCCCACACCTGAAAGCGCGAAAAACAGATGAGAGGCCGGATGATGACGGTGTGTCGAATAGCGCTGATCTGCTGCCTGGCGGCAAACCTGCCGGCCATCTCGCAAAGCACCCAGCAACAGCCCACCGCCCGACCAGCGCCGGGCAGGCCGCCCCGACCTGGCGGGGACGTCAGCATTCAGCCGTATCCGAATCCTCCCAAGCCCGGGCCGACGCCGCGACCACCTGGACAGAATCCCGGACAACGCCCACCAGGATCGAATCCCGGAACGAGACCGCCATCGCGTCCTCCGTCCAGGCCGACCGGTGACGTCACCATTCAGCCACATCCATATCCCCCCAAGCCGGGCCCGAGGCCGCCACGTCCGCCGACCTGGGGCAAGCCCCCGCAGTATCGTCCTCCGTACCAGTGGCGGCCAAGCGACTGGGATTACCTGCACCGGTATTACAGCCGCAATCTCGGGTATATCAATCGACGGGGACGTCCGGTCTGGGCCGTTGGTGGGTTCATCTCCTATGGCCAGATCTCCTATCTCACACCGCTGCCTCCGCAACTCTACGGATACTTGCCGCCTCCGCCGCCGGGCTACATGATGGGTTACTTCCAGGGATATGTTGTGGTGTACGACCCGCGGACGGGATTCATCGTGAACGTGATCGATCTGCTGCGGTGAGAGGCCGCCGTCAGGAAGAGGGCTTGGCTGTGGATTTCGGGAAGGATCCGGGGTCCTGCTTCACCGGTCAGCGCAAGTCAGCCTTCAGATTTAAATTCCGCACCAGCCGGTGCAGATACTTCGGATGAATGCCGAGCAATCGCGCCGCCTCCGGATAACTCCCCTCTGCCTCGCGTAACGCACTCACGATCAGTTCTTTCTTGGCCTGGTTGAGCACGCTGTGGTATCGCGCACCCTCGATGGCCGCCGATTGCTCTTCGAGTATGGCGGTAGGCAAATCCTCGGGAAGGATCTCCTCGGTCAGGCCCAGCACAATCGCATGCTCGATGGCATTCTCCAGTTCGCGGACATTCCCGGGCCAGCTATAGTTCATCAGCAATGTACGCGCTTCCTTCGAAATGCCTTTGAACGGACGCTTGCTCTTCGCGGCATACTGCGCGGCAAAGTACAGGGCGAGCAGCGGAATGTCGTCGCGATGCTCGCGCAAGGGAGGCATCGTGACCGATACCACATTGAGCCGGTAATACAGATCCTGTCGAAACTCGCCCGACTTGATCGCCTGTTCAAGGTTCTTGTTGGTGGCCGCCAGCACCCGTGCCGTGAATGGCAGCGACCGATTTCCCCCCAGCCGCTCGAACTCCCTTTGCTGCAGCACTCTTAGAAGCTTCGCCTGCAGCAGCGGCGCCAGCTCGCCGATCTCATCGAGGAAGACGGTTCCGTCCTCGGCTGCCTCCAGCTTGCCTTTCTTCGTCGCAAATGCCCCGGTAAATGCGCCCTTCTCGTGCCCGAAAAGCTCGCTCTCCAGCAACGCCTCGGGAATCGCCGCACAGTTGATGGCGACGAAAGGCCGGCCCGCTCGCGGACTGTTGTGATGAATCGCGCGGGCAATCAGTTCCTTACCCGTGCCGCTCTCTCCGCGAATCAAAACCGTCGAATCGCCTTTGGCCACCCGCCGGACGAATTCTTCCACCTGTCCGATCTGCCGGCTTTCGCCAACCAGCTGGCTCGCCGAATGGAGCTCCTCTTTAAGCCGCTGGTTCTCCGAGCTCAACGCATCCAGGGCGAGAAGGTTTTCCAGCGTTACCGCCGCGATTCGGGAAACCCGGCTCAGGAAATGAACGTGATCTTCGCCAAAGGGCGACGCCGTCCCGGATGAAGTGAGATAGATGACGCCGAGCGTCTTTTCTACAGCTACGAGCGGCAGACAGAGCACGTTCTCCGCATCCGCCGAGTCTCGCGCAGCGCTGGTGAAGACCGCCGCTTGCTCCCAGACTGCGCGGTGCACCAGATCTCGCTGAATCCTGATACACGGCTGGTCGCTGGATTCGCGGCTCCAGTTGCAGATGGAGCTTGGTTCCTCATCGAGCTGAGCGAGCAGCACGATGGCGCCATTCTCGGCCGGTATCACTTCGAAGATCAGCCTCAGAAGCTCGCGTTGCAGCAGCCCGGGATCGCGTATCGAGTTGATGATGTCGCTGATCCGGAATAAGGCAGACAGATCGCGCGCCATGCGCCCCACTTCAACGCCAAACGGGGGAAGCGGCGCCGCTTGATCCAGCCGAATCGTCTCCAGGTCGGAGCCGGTCGTGTCATCGCTCAGGCTCAGAACGGCAATTTCAGCTTCGTCTCCTTCGCCCTCCAGGAACAGAAATTCCGAGTGGCCGACGCGAATCGTGTCCCCGTGACTCACCCCTTTTCGTCTTACGGGAATCCCGTTTACGAACGTGCCGTTGTGGCTGTCCAGATCGGCGAGCTCATAACGCTCGTCCACCTGTTCGATTGTGCAATGTCTCCGCGAGACAGAACGATCCATCACGCAGATGTGGTTGATGTCGCCCCTGCCGATGGATATCTGGCCATCGACCAGGTGTCGAACCGTCCCTCGCAATGAACCCGAAATGGCCATCAGCCTCGGCTTCATCGGAGCCTCCTGAGGGTCCAAGTCTAAAGCATTTTCCGAAACACAGTGCCCGCTGGAGAACCTGGCAACGCGGCGGACCCAAACGGTTACCCGCCGGTATCCGTTCGGATACCACCTGTCGCCCCGCGCCGCGAACCGGCCAGGATCGCGAATCATTCCACCGCCCGCATCCCATTGCAAACACAAGAACGAGATTGGGAAGCGGCCACTCTCCAGCATTCAACCCTCTTTGGCCCGGCACTTGCACTATCTGCAGGCGTAACAGCAAGCACCTGAAGCTAAGACCTTCCGGGGCCGGCAAAAGCAAATCCAGTTCGGGCTCCACTGTGAGGAGTCCAGCGACGCGCTCAGAAGAGGGCGTCTTCAAAAAGGAGAAAGGTCATGAAACGGATCACTTCAATCGCACTCTTCGCCCTCGTCAGCTTCGTCACGATCGGCTTTGCATCTGCGCAGGATCGAGCCGTCAAGGCGAACGTCCCCTTCGACTTCACCGTGGGCAACAAGCTTGTCCCTGCCGGGGCTTACACGATCTCCGCTCCATCGTACGGGGTGATCGAGATTCAGAATCGCGATCGTCATGTCACATTGCTGAGCACCACCATGCCGGACGCTAGGCAATCGAAAACCAGCGTATTGGTCTTCAACAAGTATGGCGACCAGTATTTCCTGAGCGAAATTCTCTGCTCCGAGGCCAATATGAACATGGCGGTTCCCCCGTCGAAGACGGAAAAGAGGGCTCGTCAACAGGAAGCCAGCATCCCCAACACCAGCCAGGTCTTCCTCGCGCTCAACAAGTAAAAAAAGAATGCCTTGGTTCTGTCAGGCCCGGAGACCCCACCGTCTCCGGGCCTTCGCCGTCTCATGGTTCGGCCTGAATCGTGATGGGGCGCGATTCCTTGAGATCTTTGTGAATCCCCGGACCGCGCATCTCCACGTCCAGCGTATGCGGGCCGGAAGTAACACCCGCAGCGCTCAGTGGCATCTCCACCGATGCGAGATAGCCCGACCCGGAATCGAGCGTGAACGGAATCTCCTGCGCCGTTTCGATCGCGCCCGACTGGGAGCGCAGCACAAACTTCGCTGTCCACTTCTCGGGCTTTCCCTTGTCGATGTTCTCCGGCGGATAAATCCGCACAAATGCGTGAACCGTGTCCGTTGCGGCAAAGCTGCCCAGCGTATCCGGCTTGATGCGGCAGTTACCCGTGCGCATTGGATCAACCGCGAGGTGCGGCTGCTCTTTGACGCCCGGCGGCGCCCGGTGCTGCAGACCGCTGGTGTCGACGCTGTCCGTCCGGCAGCTCTTGCCGAGAATAAGGCTGCTGGCCTCTACGCCCGTATGCGGGAACGCAACGTCCACCTTCCGTTCACTGTGCGCGTAGATATTGCCCTGTCCATCATGAACGACGATATCCCACAGATAGTGGCCGGGCCGCAGCTGCCCATCGCGCTCCCAGGAGAGGCTGCGGCCATCCCAGTGCACGCGCAGGTCGCGCTCCAGAATCACCGTCTCCAGGTTTGCGTCTTTCACCCGTTCCGCCACCGACAGCACCAGCGGACCGCGGCCGTGACCAATCCACTGGATGACCGCGCTCATGGGAAGCACCGGCTCCAGGCCGTCCCGCAGCGGGAAGTAATCGGCACGCTGCGTGATCCGGAATTCAGGCGAAGCAATCGGAGTAGACGCTGCCTTTGCCAGCAGCGCCGAAATCTGCCTCTGATCCATCGAGCGCTCGATATCGGTCGAAACCCCCACCGGAATCACATCGAGAATAGCCACGTGCAGGTCACGGCGCGCAAGACGAACCTCAACGTCGGGAACGCCGTGGTCCTGATCTTCCGGCGTCATGTCGAAATCGAGCGCATAACCTCCATCGAGATCGCGATGGATCTGCCGGGCCAGATCACTGAGTGAATTGGCGAAGCCGCCGTACGTGGCGTCCGCCGTCCGCATCATCTGCGAGGTGCGATAGGCGGAGTTGCTGAGCGCAGCAACATAAGAGGGATCGAACTGCATGTGATAGGAAGGTACTGTCCCCAGCTGGGGTCCGGTGCCGATCGACGTTCCATTAATCTGTCCAGGCTGATCGGCAGCGGCGTCGCCGCCCGGAACGAAGGCTTCCGGGCCGCCGACATTTCCGATGTAGATATGCGCGCCGATGCGTTGGGCCACGCCCGTTAGGTCCTCTGGCCCGGTATGCGCCAGCATCTGGTCGTTTAGGCCGTAGAACGAACCGGCAACCGGGTTCATCGCAAGAATAACCTTGGGCCCTTCATAACGCTGCATGGTGCCGATAGCCAGCTGGGCCTCGGTCAGCCAGCTCCCTTCAAAGCGCAGCTCTCTCGGCATCGTCGGATCGCTGGCGTACTCAAACGGTTCCTTGGTGTGCGCGACCTCATCGAGAAAGGCCAGGAGCTGAGCGCGTCCGTTGGTAAACGGCGTCATCTTTCCGTTGGAGTCGAAGATACCCACCCGCCACGGCAGCAGTTCCGCCGGCTGCTGCGAGAAATACCGCACCGCCTCGCGTACTCCAATGTTGTGCACCACCGGATCATTCGGAGGAAAGACCAGCAGCACCAGTGGAGGCACCACCTTTGTTTGCGTGCCCGGCGCGTGAAGCCGAAAATCTCGCGGCTTGCCGTTGACCGTAAGCGCGAAATCCGCGGGCGGCAGATCGGGCGGCGTGAATCCGTCACGGTTGAGCACGCGCAGCGACACCGTCGCCGAACTCGCAGCGGTAAAGCCATCGCGGCGGAGTAAATCGAGCTCGTGATAGAGAGTTGGGTTCGACCCGGCAGCCTGCTGTTGCAGATTCTGCCGCAGCAGCGAGCCGGGCGTGATCGGAGCTATGTTGGAACCTGGCGCAGGACTGGTGGTCTGCTCCAGGGGAACGCCCGTCGACTGCTCAGGCGAGGAGGATTGCAGGGCGAGAGCGGAGCAGGATAGCAGGAACAGCGCTGCGATCGTGAAGCATGCCCAGCGTCCCATAAGTCTTATACGGCTCAACCATCCGCCAGGCTGCAGTATAAGCCTGGCGGCCAGCCTCAACTGCAGGACTCAACACGGTGTCCGGAGTTTACGAACTACCTGCAAGCCGCATTCTTCGCTTTCGGGATAGCAAGAAACGTAATGCTCACAGGCGCGAACGTGACATTGCCTGCCTGCGTCGCAGTCCCGGCCAACGCTGGCAGACTATCATCGGCGCCCAGCCTGAGCTCGCGGCCATTCAACTCGACCGTGGTGTCGAGCAGCTTAGCGGCCGTCAGCGTGTAGCGCTCCGCTGCGGGCACCTTGAGCGATGTCGCCGCACCGCGGTCCGTATTGATCACCAGCAGCGCCACGCCTCCGGGCGCATTCCGCAGGCAGTGCGCATAGATTTTCAACTTTGCGTCAGGCGACTCGCCCGGATTCAGAACCGTCGTCCCCATCAGCCTGCGCCATAGCAGAGCGGCCCAGTAGTCGGGACGCGGCGCGAATGTCTTCTCATCGAGCAAACCGTAGTCGCTCGCCGAAAGCGTGTTGTGAGCCACCACCTGAACGCCGCGTTGCGCCAGGGTTCCCAGTTGGTTCAGATAGCGGAAGGTGTCGATGAAGGTCGACGCCCACCGGTCGCCACCGCACGCTGCCTGCCCTGTCTCCGTCAGCCACATAGGTTTGCCGGGCAAAAAGCGATCGCGAAGGACCGCATAAAAGGCCTCCACCGTGTCCGTGCGTGACAGCCACTCCTCCGACAAAGCGGCCTCAGGAGTCGTCCCGGCCTTCCCACCCATTGACGCCGCGCACCGCTGCGAGATTGTTCCGTAGAAGTGATAGGAAAAGGCATCGAAAACCGGCCCCGTCGCCTTCAGCATGTCCTCGGTGCTGATCATGTGCATGGCCACCGGCGCCAGCGCAAAACCCTCGCCGATGCTTCCCGGCCCGAGAATGATCATGTCAGGCGCCGTCTTCCGGATAAAAGGCACGAACACCGCGACATCGCGAGCATAAGCAGCAGCGTCGTATCCCGGAGGCGCGCCGCCCATCGCCGCAAACGTCGGCTCGTTCATGTATTCGGCGGCAGCAATACTGCCCCCGATCGATTTGGTGTATGCAAGGAACTTGGCCGCCTGGTCCGGAGTCCAAACCCCAGCCGAATCGCGCGTGCCCATGCTCGTCGCGAACGACGTGATGATCTTCGCATCCGCAGTGTGAGAAAAATCGATCACGCCCTTCCACTCCGCGCGCGTCAACACCCCCTTGAATCCCGTAGGCGCGGCCTCCGGAGCAGGGCCATCTGAGTCCTGGAAATACGTGGAGTTCTGCCACGTTCCGCTCACCCGCAGGTAGGCTGGACCGAGCGCGGCGGCCAGTTTGCGCAAGCGCGCGTTGCCCAGATCGATAGGCGGCAGGTACTGATAGAGTTCGGGATTCATGCCCACAGGCTGATTCGCGCCACCCTTCTCCTTCGTCGCGCTTTGCGCCGCCAGAATGGCATCAACCTTCGAGTCGTACGGTCTCCAGAACCTGCCCCCGGTGACTTCAACCATTTCGATGTTGTACGACAGGAAGCGCTCGTCCACACTGCCCATGCGCGGCATCGTCGATGGCATAATCTGGGCCGAAGACTTCGCCTCCTGCGCCCCAGGGCACGCCGGCACGAACAGGCCTGCCCAGACCGCTGCTGCAGCCAGTTGAATCGATCGCTTATTCATCATCCTCTTGAGTCTTTCGCGCCGCCGAATCTGTGCAGCGCCGCCATCATACTCGAGGGATTACGGTTGCGCGTAGTAGCCCTGGCGGGTGCGCGCAATCAGCCCTGGCTTGTCCACGCGGACCTCGATCGAGTGATACTCGTTCGGCCGCTCGGCCTTCGCCGGTTCGAAAGAAAGCTCGTACCACGCGTTAGCATCGGCGAAGGCCTGCTGTAGCAGCATGGACGTGTCGTTGCTGGAGTTAAGAACGAGCCCGCCGCTCTGTGCGGCTATCACCTGCAACCCAAGGTTGCCGACCGACACCTGCGAGGGCTTGCTCACCCCTTTGAGAAATCCCTGGTAGTAGAAGACGCTCAGCGTGTTTTCAGCCGCGCCCAGAGGATTGATGTTGTACAAAGTGATGCGCGCCTGCCGAAGCCGGGTGGATACATCGACGATGGAATTGAAGAGCTGTTGCTCCTGCTTCCCGTCGAGTTCGACCCCTGGGCCGGAAAGCATTGGCCATCCACCTGAGATCCACAGGACCATCTTTCGCCCCGGCCGGGGGCCTTCAACCGCCGTGAGTTGATCCAGGGCTCGCATCGACAGATCAAACCGCTCGACTGCCCCGTAGAATCCCGCCGAGCGATTGAGAGAGCGAAGCGCGACGGTCTGCTGATCGAGCGAAGCGGCCAGCGCATTCCCGTCTGTAGAAAAGCTTTCCTGCATCCGCGCGCCCGTATCCGTGAAAATGGCCAGCTTCGTTGGATGCGTAAGATGACCGCCATTCGCCCGCAGGAACTTGTCGATCTGCTCGCGCTCATAGGCAATCGTCTGATAGCGGACATTGACGGCATCGACGAACAGGATGATTTCGACCGGAGCCTGCGGGCCCGCAAAGGCCCTGAACGAAGTAATCGTCACCGGAGCTTTGTTGTCGATGATCGTGAAGTCTTTCTGCCCGAGGCCGGTGACCGGCGGCCCGGACTTCGGCGTGACCACGACATTGAGGTGAATCTGGCCGTCCGGCGGAGGAGGCGGAGCCGGGGTCTGCTGAGTGAATCCGGCCTCAGAAAAGCAAAGCAATGACAAACCTGACAGAAGAAAAAGAGCGGCGAGACGAGCTTGGATGCGCATGAACTCCCTTCATCTTCGCGAAGGCCGATAGGTTCCGTTGCGGCGAACAGATCAAGGCACTGTCAGGGTAGACGCGGCCCGTCCGCCGCGAGTTTCCCGGCAACACGCATCGTACTCCATCCCCCGACACGCTCCTGCGGTTCACATGAATCTTTTTCCCCCGCCGCCTCAGGCGATATCATGCATTGCCGTTTGCGGCACGGGAGTTTTTGCATGCAACGTCTTTTTGCGATCCTTGCGGGGCTGTGCCTCGCAGCGCCGACCTTCAGCCAGATTCCCTCGTGGATGCCCGACCCCACCCAGCAGCAGACCTATGCGCTGCACCGCTCATCCAGCCGCGAAATCACCGGCGCCAACGCCGATTACCGCACCGTCACCCCCGGCCAGACGCTCACCATCCTCGACGTGGACGGCCCCGGAATGATCTCCCACATCTGGTTCACGCTTAACGATTGGGAACCGTACAGCCTCAAGCGCATCGTGCTGCGCATGTACTGGGACAATGAGGACTCGCCCAGCGTGGAAACGCCCATCGGCGACTTCTTCGGCCTGGGCAACGGCATTTACTACGCCTGGCAGTCCGCCGTGCTCTCCGTGGGCAGCGATAAGGCCTTGAACTGCTGGTTCCCCATGCCCTACGCAAAGCACGCCCGCATAACCATCACCAACGAAGGTAAGCAGACCCTCAACAATCTCTACTGGAACATCGACTATCGCACCGACTCTAAACCCCTGCCGCCGGGCACCCTCTACTTCCATGCCGAATACCGCCAGGCGCAGCCTGCCCACGGCTGGGCGAAGGAGTGGTATGAGAACGGCGACCCCCTGATTAACTACCGCCGCGACCTCGACGGCAAAGATGACTACATCTGGTTCGAAGCCAAAGGACACGGCCAGTTTGTAGGCGTGACCATGTCCATCCTTCAGAACCAGGACGGATGGTGGGGCGAGGGCAATGACTCCTTCTGGATCGACGACCCGGACAAGATCGCCGACGTCGGAACCGGCAGCGAGGACTACTTTCTCGGCGCATGGGGCTTCGGCGCCGCCCAGGCATTCCCCCTCCACGGCTCTCCCGTGGTCGGCAAGGAGCTCGCCGGCGAGCGCACCAGCGTCTACCGCTTCCACCTCGACTCGCCGATCCCATTCACAAAATACATGAAGGCCGGTATCGAGCACGGCCACGCCAATGCGCGCTCAGACAATTTCTACTCGGTCGCCTACTGGTATCAGAATGAGCCGCACATGCCCTTTCCCCCGCTTCCCGACATGAGCGACCGCATTCCCACCCTGCAGTTCGTTGGCGGACCCGGCAACACCAGGACTCCCTACCAGCCCGGAAATCCCCAACCGAGATGAATGCATCCATTCGCGAGAGCATCGCCCTCGGCGCATATACTCGGACACACGAATGACTCCTCGACTAGACCCTCGACATTTCATCCTGCCAGTCGTCGTCGTTCTAGCCCTGGCGGCAGCCGTGGTCGCGGGCATCTACTTTTGGCGTCGGGGCACCCGGGGCTACCCTTTCTACGTGTTGTTCTGGGTGACGGTGATTGGTCTTCTCTTTTTGCTTTGGCGGTTGCTCTCGTGATGGCCGCTTAAGCATCAGCCGCCCGCTGGCCCTGAGATGACCTTTACTGTTCTGCCGCGCGCCTAGACGCCCGCAACCTGCCGGTGGGTCGTCAACTGCCGCGCCAGCGCAGGCAGGCCGAGGGCCAGCCCCGCCACCAGCGCCGTCGAGACCAGATCGTTCCGGTAGAACGGCAGCCCGGCAATATAGGACATGCCCAGTCCGGTAAAGGTCTGCGGATACATCGGCGAGCCCGCCCACGCCGCAAAATTCGTGATCAGGAAGAACGACGTCGGCGCAACCAGCACCGCGGCTCCCACCCGTCCGACCGAAACCTGCTTCGCCAGCAGCACCCGCCCCAGCACGATCACCGCCGCATACCAGGCCCACGTAATCAGGTACGCCGAGACATGGAAGGGATAGTTGTAGGCGTAAACCGTCAGGTAATAGTCCGTCGCCGCCAGCAGCGCCACCGGCAGAATCGCCTGACGAAGCGGACGTCGCGCTCCAAAGAAGATCAGCGACCCGCCGACTGCGGTGAAGTTGAGCCAGGGCAGGTGCGGAAGCACCGCGACCCTGCTCAGAACAGCCAGAAGAATCAGCAGATAGGCAGACATGGAGACCTCGGAAGGTTTGGAAAGATAAGAACTTGGCTCTTTTATTCTGCGGACTGCGGGGAACAGGGTCAAGAAAAAGCGTGCCATGCGATCAAAATGTCTTTTGATGCGACACCTTATTTCTGCTCCCTCCCACCTATGAAAATCGCCTCCACTTCATTCCCCGGCCCGATATAGACCGCCCCCCCCAGCGGATTTCGCCCCGGATTGTGACTCGACCCCTCGCCAAACGCCGAATACCCGAAGCGCATGTCGTCAAACTCCACCGTGTGCCAGGTCGGCTCCGGCGGCGGAGCACCGGCAACCGGATCATTCCCCACATCCGTCACCAGCGGAAACTCCGACCAGTCGAGATACACCCGCCCCAGCCACGACTGCTTGGCTGCAGCCACTTGCGGCGTGACCGCCGGCTTGTAAGTGATATCCGTCGGATCGGACTGCACATCGTCGCGCCGGGTATGGACTTCAGCCGTCTGGTAATAGTCCTTCGTCTCAGCGACAACGTGCCACGTGAAGGGATTGAAAGGATATGGCTCCGCATCGATCTTCGTGATCGGATCGGCGACAACCCCGCTGTTTTGCACCAGCTCAATCGCGTGCCCCTTCTCCGCGTTGCGCAGCGACCAATACAGAACAATAAACACCAGCGCCGCCATCGACCATCCGCGTCCTCGAAAGAGTGGCCGCTTCGCCCCGATCTCCCGATCCGCCAGCCCGAAGATCCACGACAGTACCAGCGCGCCCGCAAGAGCCGCCATGATGTATGGGTCCACGATGAAAACTATGCTGCGCTCATACCAGCGCGGATTGAACGGAAAGAAAGGACGCAGCCCGTAGTTGTTGGTGTAATCGAGCAGCAGGTGGCTGAGGTCAGCAATCAGGGCAAAGAGAAAGATCAGCCCCCACCGCGGCGGAGGCAGTCCGGCCCTAAGCGGTTTGCGGCGCGCCTTATGGATCAGCCAGATCACCGCCAGCGTGACCAGTGCAATCACCGGAGCAGCGATCAATGTGTGCGTAATCCCGCGATGATGTTCGAAGCCGTCGAGCGGCCCCTTGAATCCCCAGAACACGTCCAGATCGGGCGCCTCGGCGGCGAGCGTCATCGCCAGCGTGGCATAGGCAGTTTTGCGGTTGAAGCCGGAGCGCCCCAGGTTCGCCCCGGTAAGGAAGTGTGTGAGTGGATCCATAGTCCTTCGCACCCAGAATACAAGGCGGCCAAAAATGATTTAATCCGAACCATGGGTCTACAGTCCGTCGAGAACAAGATCGAGAAACTCCGCGAGACCATCCGTCACCACGAATACCTCTATTACGGCCTCGACGCCCCCGTGCTCTCCGACGCCGAGTTCGACGCCCTGATGCGCGAGCTCAAGAAGCTCGAAGCCGAGCACCCCGAGCTCGTCACGCCCGACTCACCGACGCAGCGCGTAGGCGGCAAGCCCAAAGAAGGATTCCCCAAGGTTCCGCACTCCCGCCCCATGCTCTCGCTCGACAACGTCACCAGCGAAGAAGAGCTGCGCGACTGGGACCGGCGCGCCCGTTCCCTCGCTGGCGAAAACGCCGAGATCAGCTACGTCTGCGAGTACAAGCTCGACGGCATGTCCATGGCCCTCCGCTACGGGAGCGAGAACAGCGGCGCATCACACTTTGTTCGCGGCATCACCCGCGGCGACGGCACCATCGGCGAAGACGTAACCGGAAATGTCCGCACCATCCGATCTGTCCCGCTCTCCATCACCCGTGCGAAGCTCGAGAAAGCCAGGCTGCCTCCCGTCTTCGAAGTGCGCGGCGAAGTCGTAATGCCTCTCGCTGCCTTTCTCAAGATGAACGAGGAGCGCGAAGCCGACGGACTCTCACCCGCCGTCAATCCTCGCAACGCCGCCGCCGGAACCATCCGCACCCTCGAGCCCAACATCGTCGCCCGCCGCCGCCTCGACTTCTACGCCTACTTCGCGCTCAACGAGGCCGGCGAGAACCTCTTCGACGAACAATCCGACGCGCTCGATGCACTCGCAACCGCTGGCTTTCGCGTCAACCCGCATCGCGAAGCCATCCACAACATCGAAAAGGTCATGGCCTTCGTCAATCGCGCCGAAGAAAAACGTGCCGATCTCGGTTACGAAATCGACGGCGTCGTAATCAAGATCGATTCCGCCGACGTGCAGCGCCGCCTCGGATACACCGGAAAAGCCCCGCGCTGGGCCGTCGCCTACAAATTCACCGCCCGCGCCGGCGTCACCAAAGTCGAGGACATCAAAATCCAGGTCGGCCGCACCGGCAAGCTGACACCCGTCGCCGTGCTCACCCCGGTCTTCATCGGCGGAACCACAGTCAGCCGCGCCACCCTCCACAACGCCGACGAAATCGAGCGCCTCGGCCTGCTCATCGGTGACTACGTCAAAGTCGAACGCGGCGGCGACGTCATCCCTAAGGTCGTCGAAGTTGTCGAAGACAAAGATCACCCCCGGGGCGACCGCAAATTCCATTTCCCGAAGCACTGCCCCGTCTGCAACAGCGAGATCGTCAAGACCGAGGGCGAAGTCGACTACCGCTGCGTCAACGCCGACTGCCCCGCGCGCCTCATCGAGAGCCTGCTCCACTTCTCCGCCCGCAAGGTCATGAACATCGAAGGCCTCGGCGAAGCCGTCGTGGAACAGCTCCTCGACCGCGGCCTCGTGAAGAGCATTGCCGATCTCTATTCGTTAACCGAAGCGCAACTTCTACCTCTGGAACGCATCGCCAAAAAGACCGCCGATTCACTCCTCTCAGAAATTGAAAAGTCGAAGACCTCGCCGCTGAACCGAGTCCTCTTCGGCCTCGGCATTCGCTTCGTCGGTGAGCGCACCGCGCAATTGCTCGCCGAGGAGTTTGGTGCCATGGACGATCTGATGAAGGCATCCGCTGAAGAACTCGAGCGCGTGAACGAAATCGGCCCCCGCGTCGCTCAAGCCATCCGCGAATTCTTCGACGAGGAGAAGAACCGCACCCTTATCGAGAAGCTGCGCTCCGCCGGACTCAACTTCACAGCCGAGAAGCGCAAAAAGACATCGCAGCTCGAAGGCCTCACCTTCGTCCTCACCGGGACCCTGCCCAACCTCACGCGCGAAGACGCCAAAACCAGGATCGAAGCCGCAGGCGGCCGCGTCTCCGGCTCAGTCAGCAAGAAGACCCACTACGTCGTCGCCGGCGAAGACGCAGGTTCCAAGCTCGACAAGGCCCGTGAACTCGGCGTGAAGATCCTCGACGAACCAGGCCTTCTGGAACTGCTCGCCAGCTAGACCTCGCAATGTCCCACAGCCAGCAACCCGACCCGCTCGCCGTCATCCTTCTCGGCCCCACCGCCAGCGGAAAAACCGCGCTCTCGCTCACCCTCGCCGAAAAATTCTCCGGCGAAATCGTGAGCTGCGACTCCGTCGCAGTCTACCGCGAGATGGAGATCGGCACCGCCAAGCCCTCCATCACCGAGCGCGCCCGCATCCCCCATCACCTTATCGACGTCTACACACCCAACGACCACTCCACAGCCGGCGACTACTCCCGCCTTGCCCGCATCGCCCTCCGCGACATCTCCGCCCGCAACCATCTCTCCATCGTCACCGGAGGCACCGGCCTGTACCTTCGCGCTCTCACCGAGGGACTCTTCGCCGGTCCGCAGCGATCTCCAGATCTTCGACTCCGCCTCGAACATAGCGCCCAGCGCCACGTGCCCGGCTGGCTGCACCGCATCCTCACCCGCCTCGACCCTGCATCCGCCGCCCGCATCCACGCGAACGACGCCCCCAAGCTCATCCGTGCCATCGAAGTCTCGCTCGCCGCCCGCCAGCCCATCTCCGAAGCCTGGAAACAAGGCCGCGACCGGCTTACTGGATTTCAACTCCTGCGCATCGGCCTCGACCCCGACCGCAAAGGCCTCTACGCCCGCATCGACGCCCGCGCAAAAACCATGTTCGATGAAGGGTTGATCGACGAAACCCGCCATCTCATCTCCAGATACGGAGAAACTCCCCGCGCCTTCGACTCTCTGGGATACAAACAGGCCCGCGCCGCCCTGCGCGGCGAAATGACGCTGCCCGAAGCCATCGCCTCGGCCCAGCAGGGACACCGCAACTACGCCAAGCGACAGCTCACCTGGTTCCGCCGCGAGCCCGACGTCCTCTGGCTGCGCGGCTTCGGCGACGACCCCATCATCATGGATGAGGCGGTCAGAGCTGTTCAGCGCGTGCTCAGCGAATCAGATTGAATGTGCTCGAAAGTTTGCCTGGGTCACTCGGCCGGAAGAGAAAGCGCTGGCAGGATCGGAGTAATCCCCGGCGCGAATATGGTGATCTTATGGCTGACTGTCCTGCGATTGCCCGTTTTAAATTTGATCTGCGCTTTGATGGTGATCGATGAGTCGGTTTCTCCATAAACTCCAAATGCCTTGAGCGGGTCGCCCGGTTCCTCCTCCGGGTTAAAACCGTTCGGGAATTTGTAAGTCACCTCGGCGATCGAATCCAGATCTTTGCTGGAGCCGCTGATCCAGACCCAGAAATCCGACCATTGTGTGTTGCCGGTTATCTCGCCTGGCTTGGCTAAATGACAGATTGCCAGACCGTCTTCTTGCATTCCTTTGAACAGTAAATTTCTGATCGCAGCACGAAGCCCGACAAATGCGGTGAATGCCTCATGTTCCGCATCCAGGTTGATAACTTGTACATTTCCCAGAATGCCGATTTCTGTGACGACGCCAAGTTCGCGAACCAGTACCACCGGGATTTCTCTCCCGATCGCAAACCCGATTTCAGAGATGACCCACTCACTCGGTACCCAGTTGCCATTTTTAAGCTGCGCGGTTCGGGTCAGGAATGCAACAAGTAGATTCGATCGCGCAATGTCGTCTCTTACTGCGCGATTGATCTCTTGCGCTGGATACAGATCTCCGGTCCGGACATCACAACCATAGTGGCTCAGAAGCGGCGGAACGACATATCGGATCCACTCATCGCGGTCCCGAAATGGGTAGGCGAGAAAAACCGAGGGTCTCGTGGAACCGACGGGCGCACTATTTGTTTCCGCGATTTGGTCTTCTTCGTTGGACATGATCTATGTTTTGGGACGATCCCGTCCGGCTCTGCTTGAACGATTAATCTCGGTGAATCGAAATATATACATATCCAGCTGCCCAAGATCAAGAATGGACCAGCGAGCTCTCGTCTGACTTCTTTCAGGGCTCACAGGTGTATCGTTGATAACGGCAACAGCCGCGCACGCTCAGGCTGCAAAAAAATCAACACCACAACGGAGACCCCCTCGCCGATGCTCGATCGCAGATCCTTCCTTCAAGCCGCTGCCAAGACCGCTACCGCGGCCGCCGTCACTACCCGTCTTGAACCTCTCTTTGCGCAAGCCACACAGCCCGCGCCTACCTCGCCGAACGACAACATTCAGCTCGCGCTCATCGGTGCCGGCATCCAGGGACAGGGCGACACCAAAACCGCCATCCAGGTCCCCGGCGTCAAGCTCGTCGCCGTCGCCGACTGCTACGACGGCCGTCTGGCCCACTCGAAAGAGCTCTGGGGCGCGGACATCTTCACCACCCGCGACTACCGCGAGATCCTCGCCCGCAAAGACGTTGACGCCGTCCTCATCGCCACGCCCGACCACTGGCACAAAACAGCCGCCGTCGACGCCATGAAGGCCGGCAAGGACGTCTATCTCGAAAAGCCGATGATCCACATCTACCCCGACGGCCCTGAGATCATCGAGACCGCCCACTCCACCAACCGCATCATCCAGATTGGCAGCCAGCGCGTCAGCTCTGTCGTCTATGCCAAGGCCAAGGAGCTGCTCGCCTCCGGCGTCATCGGCAAACTCAACATGGTCAGCGCCTGGTGGGACCGCAACTCCGCCATCGGCGCATGGGATTACTCCATCCCCCTCGACGCCTCCACCGAAACCTGCGACTGGCCGCAGTTCCTCGGCTCCGCTCCCAAGATTCCATGGAACGCCGAGCACTTCTTCCAGTGGCGCAAGTGGAAAGCCTACGGCTCTGGCGTCGCCGGCGATCTCTTCGTCCACCTCTTCAGCGGAACGCACTTCATCACCGGCGCTCACGGCCCCACGCGCGCCATGGCCACCGGCGCCATCCGCTACTGGAAAGATGGCCGCGACGCCGACGATGTCCTGCTCGCGCTCTTCGACTATCCCGAAGGCTTCAACCTCAGCTTGCGCGTCAACTTCGTCGACGGAGGTGAGGAGAGCGAAGGCTTCATCTTCACCGGCTCCGAAGGCCAGATGGTCATCGCCGGCCAATCCGTCACCGTCAACCGCGTACCGCCTGAAAAGGAGCCCGGCTACACCGTCTCCACATTCACTGACGCCATGCAGAAGGAATACATCGCTCAGTACCGCAAGAAATATCCTGAGCAGCACTTCGCCGGAGCAGTACCGATGGCCATTGAGAAGTTCGCTCCGCCCGCCGGCTACTCCGACAGCTACGACCACTTCCACAACTTCTTCAACTCGGTCCGCAGCCGCCAGGCGGTCGTCGAAGACCCTGTCTTCGGATTCCGCGCTGCCGGTGCCGCCCTGCTCAGCAACCTCAGTGTCGAAAAGGGCAACGTCGTTCACTGGAACCCCGAAACCATGAAGATCGAGAAATCGTAACTGTGACGATCACTTATACTTGTCATCCTGAGCGAAGCGCCGCAGGCGCGGAGTCGAAGGAACTGCTTTTCTGAATTCGAATCGGGAGCCCACCTCCGCATGGTCGAAGGTGGACTCCGAAACATCCGGAGTCCAAGAATAATGAAACGCCTCATCCCGCTTCTACTCCTCCTCGCCCCCCTCGCCTTCACCCAGGAACCGGGAAAAGCCACCGAGTTCCGCATGCAGCATCCCGGCAACGGACCCGGCGGAGAGCCGCGCGTCGCCTTCCTCTCCCACCGCCTCGGCACCGACCACGCCGAAGGCATCTCTATGCTCGACATGAACGGTGACGGCTACCCCGACCTGCTCAGCGGCGCCTACTGGTACGAGAACCCCGGCGCCAACGGCGGCCCCTGGAAGCAGCACCAGTTCCGCACCGTCGGCATCCACAATGAATTCGTCTCCGACTGCGGCGAGTGGATCGTCGACGTCGACCACGACGGCCTGCCCGACCTGGTCACCACCGGCTGGATCTCGAACGGCGTCTGGTGGTATCGCAACCCCGGCCCGCAGGCCATCGCCGCCGGCCAGATGTGGAAGGCGGAAAAGATCACCGACAGTTACGACACCGAAGGCGGAGCCTTCTTTGACATCAACGGAGACGGCAAGCCCGACCTCGCCCTGGCCCACTACAACCACTCCGGCGTCATCTGGATCGACTTCAGCAAAGACAGGCCGCGCGTCCACCACCTCGGCGGCAAAGAGCAGGACGGCCACGGCATAGGCGTCGCCGACATCAACGGAGACGGCAAAGCCGACGTCATCACCCCCCATGGATGGTTTGAGCAGATCGACGCCGACAACGACCAGTGGAAGTGGCACGGCGACTGGGACCTCGGCGACACCGGCTTCCCGATCCTCGGCTACGACGTCAACCACGACGGCAAGATGGACCTGATCTACGGCCAGGGTCACGGCTATGGACTCTACTGGCTGGAACAGGCCGGCACACCCGACAAACCTCTCTGGATCCGCCACACCATCGACGAATCCTTCTCGCAATCGCATGCCCTGCTGCTCGCCGACATCGACGGAGACGGCACACCCGAGCTCATCACCGGCAAGCGCTATCGCGGCCACTCCGGCAACGACCCCGGCTCCTACGATCCGGTCGTCGTTTACGCCTACTCGCTGCCCTCACACGCTCAGCTGCTGTCAGCGAAATCGTCCTCCTCCGAGACCACTCCGGGCGCAGTCGCTACCATGCGCATCGCCAATCCCGCGGCCGACCCCATCTTCACCCGTTACGCCCTATCCGTTAACGGCACAGCCAGCGCGGGAACGCAGTTCATCGCCGCCGACCTCGACAAGGACGGAGACCTCGACATCGCCAGCGCCGGCAAGCTCGGCGTACACGTCCTCGAAAACCTCAAGATCAACAACGTGCCCAAGTCCGTCCGCGAAGAAGAGCAGCCCTTGAATCGCCAGTGGCCCTTCCCCGGCGAAGGCCAGGAAGTACCTCAGGAAGACGGCCCCAAGCCTTAACCGCCCGACACATCAGGTGCCCCATTCAAGCCTTATGTTGGCTTGAGTGGGGTGCGCTGTCTCGGAGCCCACCCGGTGTTTGTCAAACATGGAGCTTGTGATTCCCAGAGAGTGATTGCCGAATACTCAACCCTGCCACCAAAAGCGAAAGGGCGACTTCTCTCGCGAGTCGTCGCCCTCTCTTCCGATTTTTCGAAGGTCTGGTTCGGCTTCCAAACCACAACTTGTTAATCCTGGCGTCCTGAGAGACCTGCGGGCTTGCGCCCGTGTTTCCCTCATTCTTCCTGAATCACATCTGTTGCGAGAGCTTCCTCGCTTTTGTCCGTCGTCGCCTGGTCTCCCAGACGCCTCCGTGAGTCCCGTCGCCGGGCCTCGCGACATCAACGATTCTTCTCTCTCCCTCTGGAAGATTTCTCTTCCGTTGGTTTGAATACTAATCGCGATCCCGAATAATTCAAGTGGCTGTTACAAATTTTCCGCTGTGGAAATAGCGCGTTTTTTGTGGGAAAAGTAGCCGGTCAATATTTTGCCGGTGAAAAGCTGCATAGATGTAACCGTCACAGTGACATTTACCGCGACTGCTTTGCCCAGACACACGGTGCCGCCTTCCACCAGGGCCACCGGGACGAGGCTATAAGGGCCTGTAGGGCGCGCCCAGGACCATTCAGCGGCATCCACGAGGCCGTAACCCCGCATCATAATTGAAGTGGTTGTGCGAGTGGCCAGGTGTCCTGGAGCTGAAAATGTCACTTGCTTCTATCTATTCACGGAGGACGAGACTCCTCAATCATCTGTTCCTTGGTTACACAGGCCCGCCTTTCTACATCCGCGTTCCATCATGGAGCTGGCGTTCCACTCCATCCTCGAACCCCGCATTTACGCTGATATTCACTAGCCCGGAGGCCCTGAATACACTGCTGCAGAATCCGACGGAGATCGGCTTGGGAGAAGCGTTTGTCTCCGGCCGGCTCGACGTTGAAGGAGATATCTTTTCGGCATTTGATGTTGCCGAATGGCTTCTCAGCCGGCACACCGGTGGAGGACGTCGTGTTCTCGCCCAGTTCATCCATGATTATTTCCTTCTCCTCAACTGGGTCACCCAGGGGCCCAGGCACTCGATGAGGAGAGACGCCGCTGCGGTCTCCTACCACTACGATTTGCCGGTAGAGTTCTATGAACCGTGGCTTGGCTCAACTCTGCTCTATTCCGCCGCCTATTTTCGCAATGGAACCAACGAACTGGACCAGGCGCAGGAAGACAAACTCGACCTTATCTGCCGTAAGTTGGAGCTTGGTCCAGGCGACCGCTTCATCGATATCGGGTGTGGCTGGGGCAGCCTCGCGATTTATGCAGCGTCCAGGTACGGCGCTCGAACTCGCGGCATCACCATCAGCCGGAGCCAGGCCCGGGTCGCTGCCAGGCGCATCTCCGCCGCACACTTGGGTGGTCTCTGCTTTGTCGAGAATCGGGATTATCGAGACGCCCTCAGTCTTCCCTATCGGTTCGACAAAGTCGCGAGCGTCGGAATGTTCGAGCATGTCGGAGTGAGAGATCTGCCGAACTACTTCAGGATTGCCCGCGACTTACTCAGACCCGGAGGCGTCTTTCTGAACTCGGGAATCGTTCGCTCTGCAAATTCTCCCCGCCGCAAGGAATCTTTCATCGATCAATATGTGTTCCCCGATGGCGAACTTCCGACGCTGTCGGAAGAGCTCCGTGCTGCCGAAGAAGCCGGATTGGAAATCCGCGATGTGGAGAGCCTTCGCGAGCACTACGCCTGCACCCTTCGCCTGTGGGTTAAAAATCTGCAGGCCAACACGCCCGACCTGTTGAAGACCGTTTCGGAGCGAACCTTGCGCACTTGGTTGCTGTACATGGCTGGTTCTGTCGCCGCCTTCGAGCGCGGAGATATTTCGGTTTGCCAGGTTCTACTGCGCCGGCCTGATGGACGACAGAACGTTCAATTGCGCACTCGCGAAAACTGGTATGTA
>Ga0335075_10004741_pt1 | contig 21186 bp, 17 predicted proteins | sample Lox_Sample_24_FD_206723 | JGI IMG/M metagenome (GOLD analysis project Ga0335075, IMG submission 206723) | Soil microbial communities from Loxahatchee National Wildlife Refuge, Florida, United States - Lox_Sample_2.4 | ecosystem: Environmental > Terrestrial > Soil > Wetlands | place: USA...
GACTCCGCTTCACCGGCCGAGGCCATGCTCCATCAAAACGTGGCTCTTGGTAAAACTGAAAACAGCAAACTGCAGTTGGGACCATTTCGAACTGTCTCAAACTAAGGGGTCACCCCAGTTACATTGGCGTCAATGTCGGCGCGCGCCGGCACTGCGGCGGTCCCGCAATTGCAGCATTCCGAACCGGCAACCGCGGGGTGGTACATTCCTTCAAGCAAGACCCGCCCGGCGCCGCAACCAAGATCGGCCGCGAGAATTGGGGAACCACTCAAAATCTATACGGGGGCTGGTATTCACCCTTCCCTCACTCCGAAGCGGGACGCTACACTGGTCTGACCTTCTTATCTTCGCGGGGAACACTGATGATGCGCCGCCTCTTTCTGCTGGGTTCGATCCCTTTCGTTCTTGCTTCTTGCGCTGCGGCGCAGGACACGCGCCGCCTGACCGAGCCGGTGATTCCACGTATGTGCACCACGCTCGACGCACAGTTGGTTTCGGTGGGCCACACCCTTGCGCCGGCCAATGAAACCAGGCTCGACACCGCTTACAACGCCGCCGGCACGCTCAAAGGCAGCTCGCCCCCGACGATGCGCGATGTGGTGCTGCACAATGTGCGCGTCTCCGGAGGCGGCAAGTTCACTTTCAACGGCTACGACCACACGCACCGCATCGGCGTCCAGCTCAATGGTGTCCTGATCGCCGACAACGCGCACTACACCTGCGAGGTGAACCAAGCCGACGTGACTCTCGGCCCCGATCCGACCAATCTCGATCTGCCCCAGGGCGACGATTCGACGATTACGGGCAAGCCGTCGCAGGGCACGTCGGCATCGTGCGCGGCGATGTTTGTGCCATTTCCAGAGTAGGCCTGCACTCACTCCGGATGCGCGGCGGCGCATTTCGCTGATCCTGTTAAGCTGTTAAAACATCCATTCTTGCTTCGGCGAGCCTCGCATCATTGCAGATGAACTCAGTCGCACTGGCGGTTGACGATTTACGGGAGCAGTATACGCGCGAGATGGCGCTTGTGCGCCAGACCTGCGAGCGCACCGGCGACGGCACGGCTGCCATCCGCCGCCGCTCCGCCGTCGTCGACCGCATCGTGATCGAGATGTGGCGCCGGGCCTTCTCGGGACTCCCCGCGCAGAACGTGTGTCTGCTCGCGTTGGGCGGCTACGGGCGCAAGGATCTGTTCCCCTACTCGGACATCGACATTCTGTTTGCGTTCTCCGACGACCGCACCGAAGAGCGCGCCGGCGAAGCCGTGCGGGCCGTGATCCAGGCCATGTGGGACGTGGGCCTGCGCGCCAGCCCCGCCTCGCGGACTGTCAAGGAAGCGGCGCGCTTCGACCCGGACAACCTGGAGTTCACGCTGGCTACACTCGACCGGCGCTTTCTGGCCGGCCAGTTTCCGCTCTACCAGCAGATTCATCAGGTCACCCTCCCCGGGCTGCTCCTCAGCGAGTGGAACAACGTGACGCAAAAGCTGGGCGAACTGGCGCGGGCGCGCCACGCCAAGTACGGCGACACAATCTTCCACCTGGAGCCCAATCTGAAAGAGTGTCCAGGCGGATTGCGCGACTATCACCTCGCCGTCTGGTTCGCTCTGCTCTATCACCTGAAGGAGACCAAGGAGTGGCCGCGGCAGCGCGGCAGCGTCTTCCAGAGCGCCCGCGGCGACGCCGAGGCCGCTTTCGACTTTCTCGCTGCGGCCCGATGTTTTCTCCACTTCCGCCACGGCCGCGATGACAACATCCTCGACTGGCAGTCGCAGGACGAGGCCGCATCCCGGTCGATCGGGCTCGAGACGCGGGGCACCGCCGATCCCTCGTACTGGATGCGAACCTACTTCCGCCACGCGCGCGTGATCTACCGCCGCGCCGCGCTGCTGATGGAAAATCTGCCGGCGCCGGCAGGCTTCTACCGCCAGTTCCGCAAGCGGCGCACGCCCATTGCGGGCACCGATTTCATCCTGGACCAGGGCCGCATCGACGTGCAGCCCGGGGCGCAGTTCAACGACACATCGGCCATCCTGCGGATCTTTTCGATGATGGCCACGCACGGCTACTCGCTCTCGCAGGCCGCCGAAGACCTGATCACGGACGCGCTGCCGGTGCTGGCCATCCACATTCCCGAGGGGCCGTACCTCTGGAACGCGCTGCGCGAGGTGCTGATCGGCCCGCACGCCGCCCGCGCCCTGCGCACCATGCACGCGCTCGGCGTTCTCGAGATGCTCATCCCCGAATTCCACGGCATCGATGCCCTGGTCATCCGCGACAGCTACCATCGCTACACCGTCGACGAGCACACCTTTCTCGCCATCGACAATGTCCACAGCCTGCGCCAGCCCCGGCACGACTTCGAGCAGCGCCTGGCCCAGCTCCTGCCCGAGATCGACCGGCTCGATCTCTTCCTGCTCGCGCTGCTCCTGCACGATACCGGCAAAGCCCGCCGCACCGGCGAGCACACCACCCAGAGCGTTGAGCTGGCCGACAGCTTTCTCGCCCGCCTCGACTTCGACGCCGAAGAGCGCGAAACCGTGCTCAAGCTGATCCGCATGCACCTCGAAATGTCGCAGGCCATGCGGCGCGACATCTTCGACCACGAAAACGTGCGTGCCTTTGCGGAGAAGATCGGCAGCCCCCAGCTCCTCAAGATGCTTACCCTGATGACCTTCGCGGACATCAAGGCCGTAAACCCCGACGCCCTGACCCCCTGGAAGGCCGAGAACCTGTGGCAGTTCTATATGTCCACGGCCAACTTCATGGACCGCTCCGTCGACGAGGTCCGCTACCATGCGGCCATCGATCCCACGCTGCTCAACCGCATCCGGTCCATGGTCCCGCAGAACCAGTACGACGAGCTGAAGCAATTCCTCGAAGGCCTCCCGCAGCGCTACCTGCAGACCCGCCTCCCCGAGCAGATTCGCCACCACTTCCAGATGGCGCTGAACCTGGACGCCGATCCCGTGCAGCTCGACCTGCGGCCCAACCGGCAGCTCTTCGACCTTACGGTGATTACGCAGGATCGCTCGCGGCTGTTCGCCGACGTGGCCGGTGTGCTGGCCGCGTGGGGCATGAACATTGTGCGCGCCGGCGCCTTCTCCAACGAGGCCGGAATCATCGTGGACAGCTTCCAGTTCGCGGACATCTATAGCACTCTCGAATTGAACCCCAGCGAGAAAGACCGGTTCCTGGCGAGCGTCCGCGAAGTGGTTGCGCAAAAAGTCGCGGTGCAGCAGCTCCTCAGCGCGCGCCGGCACATGAACCATCGCTCGGGCTTCAAGGTGGAGGTGGCCACCCGGCTCGAATTCGACTCCGATTCGTCGACGCACTCGACCCTCCTGCAGGTGGTTGCACAGGACCTCCCTGGACTTTTGCGCCAGATCGCGCTCACACTCGCGACCCACAAGTGCAATATCAAGGTGGCCCTCATCGACACCGAGGGCCAGACCGCCATCGACGTCTTCTACCTCACCTGCCACGGCGAGAAGCTTTCGGCGCGGACCCAGGAGTCACTGAGCTCCGCGCTGGCCGCCGCTCTGGATGAGATGCGGACTCCGGCCGTCTGAGGGCGCGCGCCCGCCCCGTTGTGGCAATCTGGTGATTGGAGGTTTTGCCATCATGCTCACTGAAGCTGTATCTGCCGCCGCCGTAACCGGGGACATTCACGTATGGCAGGCGAACGGGGCCGCATCGGCCGAGGCGCTCACGGCATGGGTGAGCGCGCGCCTGGCCGCGCACGAGGCAGCGCTGGCAGCGCTGCTGGCCGTGGAGCACCCCCGCACCCCGGAGAACTCGCTAAGGCTCTATGACGCGGCCCTCGAACAGCTCGGCCTGGCCGGCGCGCAGGCCGGCATCCTCAACTCCGTGGCCGCGGACAAGGCGGTGCGCGACCAGGCGCAGCTCGAGGCCCAGCGTGTGGCCATGGCCGGCGCCGCACTCAGCCTCAACCGCCCCGTGTACGATGCGCTGACCGCGATCGATCTCGCCGGCGCCAATGCGGCCACCCGGCACTTCGTGGAACGCACCCTCCTCAGCTATCGGCTGGCCGGCGTGGATAAGGACGAAGCCACGCGAAACCGCCTGCAGGCGCTCCATGAAAAAGCCACGCGGCTCGCGCTCGAGTTCAGCCGCAACATCCAGGAGGGAGCCAAGACCGTCGAGGCCGCGCCGGAAGAGCTCGAAGGGCTCCCCGCGGACTACATCGCGCGCCACCCGGCCAGCGCTGAAGGCCGCGTGACCATCTCCACCGACCAGCCCGACATGCAGCCGGTGATGACCTTTGCCGCCAGCGCCGCCTTGCGCGAGCGCATGTTCCTGGCCTACAACACGCGCGCCTATCCCGACAACAAGCAAATCCTTCTCGACCTGCTGGCCGCGAGGCAGGAGATCGCCGGCGTCCTCGGCTTCCGCAGCTGGGCCGATCTCGCGACTGCGGACCAGATGATGGGCTCGGCCGCCAACGTGCGGGCGTTCCTCGCCCGGCTCGACGAGGCCAGCCGCGACGGCGCCCGCCGCGAGCACGAGCAGATCCTCGCCTTCGCGCAGGCACGCCAGCCCGACCTCGCCGAGATCGACATCACCAGCCGAGGCTACTGGTACGAGCAGTTCCGCCGCGCGGCCTACGACTTCGATTCCCAGTCGGTGCGGCCCTACTTCCCCTACGCCAAGGTCGAGGCCGGCGTGCTCGATACGGCGGCGCGGCTCTTCAAGGTCGAGTTCCGGCCCTCCCCGCTCCCCGGCTGGGATCCCGCCGTTTCCGTCTTCGAGGTCATCGAAGAGGGACGGCTCGTAGGCCGTTTCTATCTCGACATGCACCCCCGCGAGGGAAAGGACAAGTGGTTCTCCGCCACCGGCGTGGTGACGGGTGTGCGCGGACGCTATCTGCCCGAGGCCGCGCTGATCTGCAACTTTCCCGGCGGTGAAGCCGGCGATCCGGGCCTCATGCAGTACAGCGACGTCGTCACCTACTTCCACGAGTTCGGCCACCTCATGCACGCAATCCTCGGCGGCCAGACCGAGTGGGCGGGGCTTTCGGGCTTCGCCACCGAAGGCGACTTCATCGAGGTTCCCTCGCAGATGCTCGAGGAGTTCTTCCGCGACGAAAAACTCCTCCAGGCCTTCGCCAGGCACTACGAGACCGGCGAGACGCTGCCCGCCGAACTGATCCGCAAGATGAAGGGCGCCGGCGCCTTCGGCCGCGCCGACTGGGTGCGATCCCAGCTCTACTACACCACGCTCTCGCTCGACCTGCACGACCGGGACCCCGCGGGCATCGACCTCGACGTGACAACCAGGCGGCTCTACCAGTCGCTGCAGCCCTGGACCTGGTTCGAGGGCAACCGCATGTACGCGAGCTTCGGCCATCTCACCGGCTACTCGTCGAACTACTACACCTACGCCTTCGACAAGGTGATCGCGCTCGACTTTTTCGGCCAGTTCGACCCGGCGGATCTGTTGGGCTGCGAGGCCGGAGCGCGCTACCGCAAGGCGGTGCTCGAACAGGGCGGATCGAAGCCGGGGCGCGAGATGGTGCGCGATTTTCTCGGCCGTGACGAGGAGTTCGCGGCGTTCACGCGGTGGATGAACGAGGAGTTTGAAGAGCAGCTTCTAGCCGCCGGCTCCTAGCTGGCTGGCATTCGTGCTCACCGCGGACAGGCATCGAAGTCCAATGGACACTGACGGAGAGAACCATGGCCAGCTACCACATCGCGCAGGTAAACATCGGCCGCATCCGGGCCGACCTCGACGATCCCATCATGGCGGGCTTCGTTAACCGGCTCGACGAGATCAACGCGCTTGCCGATGCGAGCCCGGGCTTCGTCTGGCGGCTCAAGACCGATGCCGGTAACGCCACCTACTTCCGGCCCTTCAACGACGCGCGCACTCTCTTGAATATGTCGGTGTGGGAGACCGTGGAGAGCCTGCGCCGCTTCGTTTTTCAGACCGTACACGTGGAACTCCTGCGCCAGCGCCACGCGTGGTTCGAAAAGTTCGCGGGCGCGTACTCCGCCCTCTGGTGGGTGCCGGCCGGCCACATTCCCGGCATCGACGAGGCCAAAACGCGCATCGCCCATCTCGATGCGCACGGTCCCACCCAGTTCGCCTTCACGTTCAGCCCCGTCTTCCCTCCTGACGAGGAGTATCAGCGGACCATCGACTGGTCCTCGTTCCAGCCGTGCAGCGCGGGCGCAAGCCTCCAGGCCTGACCACTGACCACTGTGGCAATGACTCCTTCCGACTTTCGCCGTATCGCCCTCAGCCTCGAAGGCGCCGAGGAAGGTTCCCACATGGGCGCCGCCGATTTCCGCGTCGGCGGGCGCATCTTCGCCACACTGGCCTCGGCAGAGCGGGGGTATGGCAACCTGATGCTCACGCCTGAGCATCAGGCGGCTTTTATGGCCGAGCGGCCTGACCTGTTTCTGCACGTTCACGGCGGCTGGGGCCGCACGGGCTGCACGCACATCCGCCTTGCCAAGGCCGACCAAGACACGCTCCAGGGTGCGCTTCACACGGCATGGAAGCTGCGCCTGGAAAAGAACCGCCAGGGCCGGTCAAAGAAGGGCGCCTCCAAGAGTCCTGCCGGGCGCGGAAAAACGGAGCGCTGACGGCGCCTCGCCGCGAACCGAAACTGCGCATCGCTCATCCTTCCCTCGCTAGCGCCGATACATCTCGTAACAGCCTGGATCCGCCGCGGCGCGCCGGCAAAAGCCTCACCATGCGTGTGCAATGTCTCTACGCCCACAGCGGCCACCGGATCCGAAGACCGTCCGGCAAGCACCATAGAGGGACTGCCATGGAACTGATTCACTGGACCGACGCGATGAAGGTGAACGTCGCAGCACTGGACGAAGATCACAAAAAACTGTTCACCATGATCAATGAACTGCACGCGGCAATCATGGCCGGCCACAAACGCGAGGTTCTTGAATCCGTGCTGGACGGGTTGATCGAGTACAGCAAGGTTCATCTGGCCCGCGAAGAGGACCTCATGGAGAAGGCGGCCTATCCGGAGCGGTTCGACCACAAGCGGGAGCACGACCGCATGATCCGGAGAGCCGAGAATATGAAGGCGCGGCTGAGCGCCGGTTCCACCGCCATGCTGTCTCTGGAGTTGAAAAGCTTTCTCGAGAACTGGTGGACCATTCACATTCAGGGCTCCGACAAAAAGTACACCCTGCACCTCAACCGGCGCGGAATCTATTAGGTGCAACTCGACCGGATGGTCAGGACGCATCGCCATCCGACTTCTTGTCAGCGAACGACTCAGTATCGGCTATGATAATCCCGCGATGGCAAACACAGCCGGCTTTCAAAACCAATGGGCCCTCGTCACCGGCGCTAGTGCAGGCATTGGCGCGGCAATGGCCCGCGAGCTGGCTGCTCGCGGCGCTAAACTCATCCTCACCGCGCGGCGCAAAGAACGGCTGGAAGCGCTGGCCGCCGAACTGAACGCCAGGGGAACTGAGACCCGCATCGTTGTCGCCGACCTGAACGACCACGGCGCGCCTCAGCACATCTACGACGCTACCGAAGGCGCGGGTGTGACCGTGGAGATCCTCATCAATAACGCCGGCCTGGGCCAGTACGGCGCCTTCCACCGCACGCCCGTCGATCAGGAGTTGGGCCAGATCCGCGTGAACTGCGAGGCCATGGTCCACCTGTCGCGCTTCTTCCTTCCGCGCATGGTCACCCGCCGGCGGGGATGGGTGCTGATCGTGGCCTCCACGGCCAGCTTTCAGCCCATCCCCTATCTCTCGACCTACGCCGCAACCAAGGTCTTCGATCGCTTCTTCGCGCTGGCGCTCGCGGCCGAGGTCGCGCAGTACAACGTGAAGGTGACGGCGCTCTGCCCCGGCCCGACAGAGAGCGAGTTCTTCGACGTCGCGCACGCGGGAGTCTTCCGGAACCGCGGCACCCAACCCGCCGAAGACGTGGCGCGACAGGCGATCACCGCGCTGGCGCGGGGCAAACGCGTCATCATTCCCAACCTCTCTGGACGTCTCTCCGCGTTTGGGATGCGCCTTCTGCCTCTCGGCCTGGTCACGCGCACCATTGAGGCGGTCGTACGGCCTAAGTAAATTCGCTTGCAAGCCGCACGGGCCGCCTTCGACAATGGCTGCCGAAAGGATTCCCGCTGCATGAGCTTCCCCAAAATCGCCCGCGCCGTCGTGCTCTGCATTGCCGGGCTCGCCGCTGCACTCGCCCCCGCGCAAGCCCCACCCATCCCTGGACACGGCCATGCCATCTTCAAATTCAACGGCAAAAACCTCAGCCAGTTCGACACTTTCCTGCGTCAAGACGGCCTGAACAACGATCCCTCCCACGTCTTCACCGTTGAGAACGGCGCCATCCACGCCTCCGGCACCGAGATGGGTTACATCATCACCAAAAACGAATACAAAAATTACTACCTCCGCGCCGAATTCAAATGGGACGAAGGCACCTACGGCTCCCGCGCCGGCAAAGCCCGCGACGGCGGCATCCTCTACAACATCCAGGGCCCCAATCACGTCTGGCCCCGCTCCATCGAGTTCCAGATCAATGAGGGCTGCACCGGTGACTTCTGGATGACCGACGGCGCCGCGCTCACCGGCAAAGACGGCGTCCGCGTCACCGGCCCGCCAGGCAAAGCCTCGAAGATCGACCGCTTCAACAAAGGTCCGTGGAAGAACGTCGCCGGCTACCGCGACCCCGTCAACGAGCTTGAAAAGCCGCACGGCCAGTGGAACGTCGTTGAGCTCGTGAATCGCGGCGACGGCCACATCTGGCAGTACGTCAACGGCAAGCTCGCCAATGAAGGGACCGATGCGTTTCCTGCCAGCGGCAAAATCCTCTTCCAGTCCGAAGGCGCTGAAATCTACTACCGCGACATCCGCATCTATCCTTTGAAATAACCGCCCGCCCGCCATAACAACTGCCTCGACCATCCACGGAGTCCGCCATGAAGTCCAGGTTCCCCGCAGCACTCGCGCTGCTCCTCTTCGCCGTTTGCGCAGCGGCGCAAAAGCCGGTTCAGCCCCGCCTCAAGCAGCCCGGCCCCGGCCCCTACGGCGTCCAACAGGTCACCTTCTTCGTTCATCGTCTCGGCGACGATCACGCCGAAGGCGTCACCACCCTCGACATGAACGGCGACGGCTACCTGGACATCCTCAGCGGCGCCTATTGGTACCAGAATCCCGGCCCCAACGGCGGCGTCTGGATTCGTCATCAGTACCGTCAGGTCGGAATCCATCAGGAGTTCGTCTCCGACTGCGGCGAGTGGACCATCGACGTCAATCACGACGGCCTGCCCGATGTCGTCACCACCGGCTGGATCCGCAACGGCATCTGGTGGTACCAGAACCCCGGCAAGCTTGGCGCCGTCTGGCAGAAGCACTTCATCACGAACAGCTACGACACCGAGGGCGGCTGGGAGGCCGACATCAACGGCGACGGCAAGCCCGATCTCGTCTTCGCCCACTACAACCACTCCGGCGTAATCTGGATCGACTTCTCCGGCCCCACGCCCAAAGTGCATCACGTCGGCAGGCCTCAGCCATCGGGGGCGCCTCGCAGCATGTCTTCATCGCTGGGGTGGCAGGACGGTCACGGCATCGGCGTCGCCGACATCGACGGCGACGGCAAAGCCGACATCCTCACCCCCAACGGCTGGTTCCAGCAGGTCGACGCCGACAAAGACCAGTGGATCTGGCATCCGGACTGGCAGCTTGGCGATGCCGGCTTCCCCATCATCGGCTACGACGTGAACGACGACGGCAGGACCGACATCATCTACGGCCAGGGCCACAGCTACGGCCTCTACTGGCTCGAGCAGGCGGGCGCGCCCGAGCGCCGCGTCTGGATTCGCCACGTCATCGACGAGTCCTACTCGCAGGTCCACGCGCTCAAGCTCGTCGATATTGACGGCGACGGCCAGCCCGAACTACTCGCCGGCAAGCGATACCGCGGCCACTCCGGCCACGACCCGGGTTCTTATGACCCCATTGTCGTTTACTACTACAAGATCGACCGTAAAACAGCCACTTTCACGCGCTACCCCATCAGCGTCAACGGCACGGCCGGAGCGGGCACTCAATTCGTCACAGAAGACTTCGACAAGGACGGCGACATCGACATCGCCACAGCCGGCAAGACCGGCGTGCACCTCTTCGAGAACCTCACCATCGACCACGTCCCCAAGGCCGAGCGTGAAAAAGAGATTCTCCTCAACACTCATTGGCCCTTCCCCGGCGAAGGCCCCGAGGTCGAGCAGCAGGACGGACCAGAGAAGTAGCGGCAGCCCGTGCCGCCACGCCGCGCCCGCTCAACGCCGGTTCGCCTGGCCCGGCGCGCACTTCAGCGTCTCCTTGCGCGCCCAGCTCGTCACATCCAGCGCAGCGCCCTGCATACAACTTGTCGGCCCCTCGTGCGGCACGCCTGTGAACTCAATGCCCAACCCAACGGGCGGCCGCGCGTCCTTGAACAGTAGATCGTAGAGTGTGCCGGTTCTCATATCCCGCACGATCAGGCAGCGCGCCTCCACACCCGCCTGCACGCAGCCCTCGCCATGCACTGGCTTTGGCTCTTTTACCGGTCGCGCCGCTGCCGTCGCCGCCAGCAGAATCACCGTCGCTGCAATCGCCGGCTTCATCGCCTCCTCCTATTGCACGCGATGCCGAGCATACGCCGCAGCCGCCGCGCGGCGCAAATCCTCTCACTTCGCCTGCAGTGCGCGCCACAGCGCGGCCAGTGACTCGATCGAGAGCGACTCCGCTCGCACCCGCGCGTCGATCCCCGCCCGCTCCATCGCAGCCGCAGCCCGCGCCGGCGCGATCCCCGCCGCCCGCAGATTGTTCATCAACGTCTTGCGCTTTTGGGCGAAGGCCTGGCGCACGAGACGGAGAAAGTCCGCTTCCTCGACGCCCAACTCGCCGAAGCGCGGCGCAAACCGCCAGCGAAACACGGTAGATTGAACCTCGGGCGCCGGCGAAAACGCCGAGGGCGGCAGCGTAAACAGCGGCTCGGCCGGACCGTACATCTGCACGGTAACCGAGAGCAGCCCATAATCCCGCGAGCCCGGAGCGGCCACAATGCGCTCGGCGACCTCGCGCTGCACCATCAGCACTGCCAGATCCAGCGCAGCATGGCTCTCCGCCAGCTTGAGCAGGATCGGCGAAGTGATGTAGTAGGGCAGGTTGCCGGCCACCCGGAGCCGCTCCCCCTGCCGGCAGTAATCCGCCCGGGCCCGCCCAAAGTCGAACTGCAGCACGTCCTGCTCGACCACCGTAACGCAATCGGCCGGAAGTTGCGCACTCAGCCGCGCCGCGAGGTCGCGATCGAGCTCGATGGCCACCACGCGGCCCGCGCGCGCGGCCAGCGCGCTTGTGATGGCGCCGCGTCCCGGCCCGATCTCGGCCACGGTTCGCTCCGAAAGATCGCCCAGCGCGGCCACAATCCGCTCCACGGCGTGCGCATCCACAAGAAAGTTCTGCCCAAGTTTGGGTTTTGCGGGCATTGCTGTTTTGATAGTAGAAGAACCATGCGGCCACACCGCTTTCGTGCCGTGAAACGCGAGATAAACCAGCTCCCATTCAAGAGAAAACTCCCGTGAAACTGATTCACTATCTTTCTCTCTTTATGATTTGCCTCTCCTGCGGCGCATCGCTCGGCGCCCGCGGCGAAGATGCGGCCCTGCACTCCCCGGCCGCGCCGGCCGGCTCGCATGCAAACCCCTCGGGCGCGCTTTCTTACGCGCAGCAGGCCGGGCTTGCCGTCGCCACTTTGCAAACCTGGTACTCGCAAACCACCGGCCTCTACGCATCGCCCGCGGGTTGGTGGCACTCCGCCAATGCCATCACCGTGCTCGCCAACTACGCACGCGTCACCGGCGACCGGACTTACGACCCCGTCATCGCCAACACCTTCACGGCGGCGCAAAAGACGCGCGCCAACTTTCTCAACGACTACTTTGACGACGATGGGTGGTGGGCGCTCGCCTGGATTGATGCCTACGACCTGACCGGCAACCGTGCTTATCTCTCCATGTCCGAAACCATCTTCTCGGCCATCGCAACCAACGGCTGGAATACTAAGGTCTGTGGCGGAGGCGTGTGGTGGAGCGTCAGGAAGTCTTACAAGAACGCCGTCCCCAACGAGCTGTTTCTCGACATTGCGGCCAAGCTGGCCAACCGCACCAGCGGCGCCGCTTCAGCCGCCTACCTGCACTGGGCGAATCAGGAATGGGCGTGGTTCAAGGCTTCGGGCATGATCAATGGCGAAAGCCTGATCAACGACGGCCTCGTCTCCACTAACCCCCGCGCCTGCGTCAATAATGGCGGAACCACGTGGACCTACAACCAGGGCGTTATCTTGGGCGGACTGGTCGAGCTCAGCCGCGCCGATCACGACCCCACCCTCCTGACCGAGGCCCAGTCGATCGCCAACGCCGCCATCGCCCATCTCTCGTCCCACGGCATTCTCATCGAAGCTGCCAGGATCGGCGGTGGCGACGCTCCCCAGTTCAAAGGTATCTTCATGCGCAACCTGATGGCCCTGTACGGAGCTCTGCCCGCCGCGCAAGCCGCACCCTACAAAGCCTTCGCCGACGCCAACGCCGCCAGCATCTGGACCCGGGACCGCGGCCCCGCGAACCAGCTCGGCTGCTACTGGCAGGGCCCCTTCGACGCGGGCGACGGCACACGCGAAACCTCGGCCCTCGATGCGCTCATCGCGGCCGCGGCCATGCAATAAACCGCGGTCGCTCCTGCCGCTCACCGCCGGGCCTCACCCCCCTTTGCGCCGTCCCGGTTACCTTTGCTACACTCAAGTTGCACATGGTTTGCGCTTCCCCAAGCCGCTCGTGTTGTCGCCCTTCGAACATCTTCGATGGGTGCCCCTGTTCATTCTGATTCCCCACGCAATTCGATTCAGAAGACGCACCCGTTGCTGATGTGCCGGGTTTGTCTTTGCGCGCCGGCCTCAGCTCACGCTCAACCCACCATGAGGTCCCGATGCCGGCAGCCGAAGTTGAACCGCACGCCCCATCCGCACAACCTGCCCCGCACGCGCCGCGGCGCCTGAGCCATCTGCGCCTGCTTGAGGCGGAAAGCATTCACATCCTGCGCGAGGTCGCCTCGGAGTTCGAGCGGCCCGTCATGCTTTACTCCATCGGCAAGGATTCCTCGGTGATGCTGCGCCTGGCGCAGAAGGCCTTTTATCCGGCCCCCATTCCCTTCCCCCTGCTGCACATCGACACCGGTTTCAAATTCGCCGAGATGCTCAAGTTCCGCGACGACACCGCGCGCACCGTGGGCGCCAGGCTGCTGGTGTGGCGCAACGAGCCGGCCATTGCCGCGGGCACCAACCCCATCGCGCTCGACACCAAACGCTGCTGCGGCCTCTTGAAAACGCAGGCGCTGCTTGATGCGCTGCGCCATTACAACTTCGACGCAGCCTTTGGCGGCGCGCGCCGGGACGAAGAAAAATCCCGCGCCAAAGAGCGCATCTATTCCTTCCGCGACGCGGCCGGCCAGTGGGACCCGAAAAACCAGCGCCCCGAGCTCTGGAACCTCTACAACGCCCGCATCCATCCCGGCGAAAGCATCCGCGTCTTTCCACTCTCCAACTGGACCGAGATGGACGTCTGGCAGTACATCCACGAGGAAAAAATTCCTGTCGTCGATCTCTACTTCGCCAAAGAGCGGCCCATGTATGTGCGCGGCAGCGTGCTGATGCCCATCGAGCAGGATTTCGTGGCTCTTCCCGGCGAAAAGCCGCAGATGGTCAAGTGCCGCCTGCGCTCGCTCGGCTGCAGCCCCTGCACGGGCGCCATCCGGTCGGACGCCGGCACCATCCCCGACATCATCGCGGAGCTGATCTCGTTCCGCTCCTCCGAGCGCGCCAACCGCGTCATCGATCACGACCAGGAAGGCTCCATGGAGATCAAGAAGCGGGAGGGCTACTTCTGAATGGCAACGTTGACGGCTCCCGCATTTTCCATCGAAGAGTTCCTCGGCCGCGAGCGCGAGAAAGACCTGCTGCGCTTTTCCACGGCAGGCAGCGTGGACGACGGCAAATCCACGCTCATCGGCCGGCTCCTCTACGACACCCAGTCGGTCTACGAAGACCAGGTGCGCTCCATCGAGGGCAAAGGCACCACCGCCCCCGGCCAGCTGGACTTCGCGCTGCTCACCGACGGCCTGCGCGCCGAGCGCGAGCAGGGCATCACCATCGACGTCGCCTACCGCTACTTCTCCACGGCGCGGCGCAAGTTCATCATCGCCGACACGCCGGGCCACGAGCAGTACACGCGCAACATGGCCACCGGCGCCTCCACGGCCGACGCCGCGGTCGTTCTCATCGACGCCAGCAAGGGCGTGCTCATTCAGTCGCGCCGCCATGCGTACATCGCATCCCTTCTGCGCGTTCGCCACGTAATCGTCGCCGTTAACAAGATGGACCTGATCGGCTACGACGAGAGCGCGTTTCGCGCCATCGAAGCGGACTTTCGGCGTGTGCTCGAACAGATCGCTGCCGAAACCGGCAATCCCGTCGAAGCCCTCTTCGTCCCGGTGAGCGCGCTCAAGGGCGACAACATCGTTCATCGCGTAAACGATCGTCCCGGCGCCATGCCCTGGTACAGTGGGCCGTCGCTGCTGGAGCTGCTCGAGTCGCTTCCCTCCTCGCAGCAGACGCACTCGGCGCCGTTGCACCCCGCCGACGAAGACCCGTCCGCGAGGGCCATGCCGTTCCGCTTCGCCGTGCAGCGCGTGCTGCGCCCCGACCACACTTTCCGCGGCTTCGCCGGGCAGGTCGCCTCGGGCACGGTACGCGTCGGCGATGCGATTACCGTGCTTCCCTCGGGCCGCCAGGCAAAGATCGCGCGCATCGTCACCTGGGACGGCGACCTGGAAGAAGCCTTCGCGCCGCTCTCCGTCACGCTCGTGCTTGACCGCGAAGTGGACATCAGCCGCGGCGATTTGATCGCGTCGACGCAGACGCCGGCCACCGTAGCGCGCCAGATGAAGGCGTCGATCGTGTGGATGGACCAGCAGCCCCTGGCGCTGCACAGGCGCTACCTGCTCAAGCACACCAGCCAGACCGCCCCGGTCTTCGTCGCCGCGATCGAGCACCGGGCCAATCTGGCCACACTCACGCAGGAGCCCGCATCGGCCCTCGCCATGAACGACATCGGCGCCGTCACCCTCAACCTGCTGCGGCCCATCGCGCTCGATCTTTATCGCGACAATCGCGCCTCGGGCGCATTCATCCTCATTGATCCGGAGACCAACGCAACGGTGGCCGCGGGCATGGTGACGGCCGCTCTGGCGCCGGGTGCGCGAATCAGCGCGGACGACGCCGACGCCGAGGCGTGGGGCCCGGTCACCGCCGGCGAGCGCCAGGCGCGCTGGGGCCATCGCAGCGGCGTTCTCGAGCTCACCGGACCTGCGGAGCTGATCGACGCCATCGAGCGTTCCCTGTTCTCCGTTGGCGTCGCGTCCGGCCGCATCGAAGCTGAGGACGAGGCATTCCTGATCCATCCCAGCCTCCTCGAGGTCGTCACCGGCGTAATGGCCCGTTCGGGCCTGCTGGCGCTGGTGGTGCGCGCTAACGAAGAAGGCCCGCTGGTAGCGCGCGCCGAGGGCGAGGAACTCAGCCTCGACGCCGCCAAGCCGATGGAAGCGATCGCCGCCGTCCATCAACTGTTGCACAGCACCGGCATCTTCATTCCATCGGAAAAGGCAGGATTGTGATGAGCATCGCGGAGATCACGGCGGAAGTCGAAAGCAAGATCCATCAGGTTCGCGAAACGCTGGCGCGCGAGATCGCGGGCAAGGAAGATGTGTGCATTACCTGCAGCTTTCAGGCCGAGGATGTGCTGCTGACCAAGCTCGCCATCGAGCTTGACCCGCTCATCCCCGTTCTCTTCCTCGACACCGGCTATCACTTCGCCGAAACCTACGCCTACCGCGACCGCATCGCGCGCGCGTGGGGATTGAACCTCATCAATCTTCTGCCCGAGAAGACCGTCGCCGAGCAGGAGGCCGAGCACGGCCTGCTCTACCGCTCCGCCCCCGACCAGTGCTGCAGGCTGCGCAAGGTCGAGCCGCTCTTCAAGGCAGTGGCCGGGTATCGCGTCTGGATCACGGGGCTGCGCCGTGAGCAGGCGCGCAGCCGCACCGCGCTCGAGGAATCCGCCATGTTCGCCCTGCCCGGCGCCAAACAGGTCCTCAAGCTGGCGCCGCTGGCCTCCTGGACCACCCGCGATGTGTGGTACGCCTGCGAGCAGCTCGCCATTCCGCTGCTGCCGCTCTACGAACAGGGCTACACCTCCATCGGCTGCGAGCCCTGCACGTCCCTGCCGCTCGATCCCAACGATCCGCGCTCCGGACGCTGGGGCGGCCACAAGGTCGAGTGCGGCATTCACATTCAGGCGGCGCCGGCAAGCTGACGGACCACGAGGCAGCGGAGACCAGCGCATGCAGTACGCCATCGGATTCCTTATCGCGCTCTTTATCGCACTCACCGGCGTGGGCGCGGGCACGCTCACAGTGCCCATCCTGGTGCTGTTCCTGAATGTTCCCGCGGTCGAGGCCGTCGGCATCGGGCTTGCCTTCTCGGCAGCCGTCAAGCTCATCCTGGTCCCTGCCCAGATCGCCGGCCGCAACGTGGCCTGGCGCACGCTTGGCTACATGCTTCTGGGTGGAACTCCCGGCGTCCTCATCGGCTCTTTACTTTTGCGGCACCTCGTGACGGCAGGCGAACAGAACACCCTCAATGCCATCCTGGGAGTGATTCTTGTCAGCACGGCGAGCACGCAGATCTTTTATTCGCTTCGCCCCATGAAGGAAAATCGAGGCTTGCGGGATCGGAGCCCGCTGCTTGGCCTGCTCATGTTCCCCGTCGGCGCCGAGGTCGGTTTTTCCTCCGCCGGAGCCGGCGCTCTTGGCAGCGCCGCGCTCCTGGCGCTCACGTCTCTCTCACCGGCGCAGGTGATCGGCACCGACATCCTCTTCGGCTTCACCATGTCACTCATCGGCAGCGGCGCACACTGGTTCGCGCGCACCGCCAATCCCGACCTGCTCTTGCACCTGATCGCCGGCGGCGTCGTGGGCGCCATCGGCGGCACGCTCCTGAGCGCGCACGTTCCCCGCCGCCCCTTGCGTTTTGCCCTGTGGGTTTGCCTCTTGATCCTCGGCGGACAGTTTCTCTTCAACAGCTATCAGGTATGGGCCGCCCCCCACTAATGCGCTATGCGCGTTCGTTTTTCCCTATCGCTGTAGCCTGGGTGCCTGGCGCCCGCAGGAGGAATTGCCCCCACGACCGGTAAAGGTCCGCGGATTTTAATCGAACTTCCGCAGTTTGCGCAGTAAGTCTTGTCCTGTGAAGTAAGGAAGAGATAGAAATGATCTCCCGATGAATTCGATGGAATAGACGCAACGACACTTGCAGCCAGGCGGACTTGAGCAATCACATCTTCGGCCGCTTTTCGCCGGTCCCTCGATGGCCCGCCGAGCAGGGGCTTGAGGACATTCTATCCGGTGCAGGGCGGAGATCCTGCTGTCCGAAGTGAATACTGCAGGTCCATTCACCCACCCGTAAGCTCTCCCGGAAGAGATTGCGAAATCATGCATCCGGCTCGCCTCTGGATACATCTGTTCTCCGTCATCCAGCTTCATCCCATACGACGTGGCCATTAAATCAGAGCGACGGAGACGAATCTATTGAACGAAATCATCAATCCATATCTTTGTCCAGTGAATTCACCCTTCAGTCCGCGAACCTGACCGCGGTGGACCGATATCTACAATGCGACGCGGCTGATGCCAGCCCATAACGCCCAGTTATTTCCAACATCGCACGAGTTACATCAGACCAAGGTATCGATCGATACCTTGGTCCACTTTTATCATTTCCGTTCCTCTGGCTTAATTACAACATCAACTTCGCGGCGAACGTCGGGTGAGCCACCGGAAGCAATGCTCGTTGTAGCCGAACCTACCCTCCTCCAATCTTCAGCGCCCAGGTGCTGAAGACTGGTCATTTCCACCGCAAACCAGCCTCCTGGTCCTGAGACTTCATCCTCCGAAGTCTCGACAATCAACTGCGGAGTCCATCCGAGGATGCTCGATCGAATCGCATAAACAACTTCACACGACGCGTTGTCGCAAACCGATTCCCCGGAATCGCAACGCGGTTTAGGAGAATCCAAATGAGCTTGATTGAACGCGCAATCGCGGCAAATCGCAAGAGTGCAGAGCACCATGATCCTTCGCTGGCGCAGAAGCCAGCTCCGAAGATTGCAATCCTCACGTGTATGGACCCTCGCCTGAACGAACTGCTGCAATGGCTGGACATCAAGCCCGCCGATGCAGATGTGATTCGGAACGTTGGAACGGCAGCAACCGAAGATGTCGTGCGCTCTCTCATGTTTTCAATCCATGTTCTGGGCGTGCGGGAGCTCATGGTCGTCGGGCACACTGGCTGCGGTATGGAAATGTTTTCGGAAGAAGAGTTTGAGACACACATTCACACACAATGCGGCGTGTGGGCGGTAGCTCCCGACAAATTCCACTGCTATTCTGACGTAAATCGGCAGACACAAAAGCAGGTGCTGAAACTCCGGTCGCACCCGTGGATTCCTTCGAGTGTAGTAATTCGTGGATTCGTTTTTGATCTTTCAACAGGCCAATTGAAGGAAGTCACCCCGAAGGAAGATAAATAGTGCCAGCTCGATAATCATTCGTGACACCCGTGCGACGCGCGCCGCAGAAAACGAGTGCTTCCCTGCGGCTGCGCGATCGCCACGCCGCCAGGGGGGCGTCGGCCAGGCAGAGGCGCGAGCCGTGAGTCACGGGGATGCTCCAACTTGCTCTGAAATCCCGCCGATTCGACATCGACCTCAGCAGCACAATGATGCAGCCGCCGGAACTGAGGACCTCTGCATTCGTCGACAACGCCCGTTAAACTAGCCCGGTGCGTACTTCGTGGTGCCTCTTGTCGTCAAACTGATGCGACCAAGAAAGCTCCAGGCGCCGGAGCGTCCAGCGAACCCTGGCTTCATGCCTTTCGGCAATAGGTGTATGTAGAAACCCTGGAATGGTCGGGCACAGCGGTTAGTCGCGCGGCCCTACCTTTGGAGATTTCCTTCATCGTGTGATTGCGATTTTCATCTCAAGCAGGAACCTCTTGTGGCTTTTCCGAGCAATCTCTTGCCCATCAACTTAACGACCATGCTGAGCACCTTCGTGAGTCTCACTCGACAGGCCATTAATCCCAAGCTCTCGCTTGCTCGCGAACCGGAGTGCATCTGCATAATGGTCACAAGCAGCGCGCCCTGAAGCTGACCAGCGTGGGAGATTGGGCGCTGTAACCTCACCGCCGGGCGTTTTTCGACTCTCGGCCAGAAGTTCTCCTCGAATTTCGAAGTCGACTGTTCTTATTTGGTCATGAGCCGAATTACCGCTTCGAAAACTGCCGCTGGATCGACACGAGGATTCACCCGCTCGTCGTATGGCCAGTCGCCGATCATCGCGGACCCACCATCGAGCGGGAAGATTCATGCCCCGATTCACCGATGGCGGACGAAGTGTGCCGCCACAGGTGTTTCTTTCAATTCTGGGTGGAGCACGAGAATCACAAGTGCATAATTGTTCTCCTCGTGCGATACACATCGGCGCAGGAAGCCAGCCTGTTCACGACAGCCGGAATCGACCGCGGTGCAGCAGATGCGATCCATGCAGCGCCAGCGCTGCATCAACCAGAAAAGTCCGCGCCGGCCCATCCGTGGTTACGACGGGGCGCCGATCGGCTCGTCTCCGCATGATCACCCGGGCTGATCCTCCGGTCGCCAACGATTGTGTACGGAGCCTCCATACCTGAACCATCGCCGTGATCGACGGCGCCAATAACCGACGAAGCGCTTGCAATGGGACCTGTGTCTTTCAGGATGCCGTCATATGCATCTCCGCATCTCCCGTTCGCCGGAACGATGCGAATGATACGTTCCTATCGGATAAGTGCATTTGCGGCCTGGGCGAGATCATCGGCGCCCGTTCTGAGGCTGAAGGCTTGTCGCTGGTGATTCATTCCTCAACAGATTTCCAGTAGCGAATTCAAGCTTGACCGCCTCCAGAAATAGTTCTGATCGCGCGGAGACATTGGACAGCCGCGCTTCGGCAAGCTCCTTCTGCGCGGTAACTACGTCGACGAGATTCTTGACTCCATATTTGTATGCTTCGAGCGACGCCGAGTAAGAAGCATTCGCGGCCTTGAGAAGTGCCACAGCCGCGTCGTGCTTTCGCAGTGCCGTTCGGAATGCTATATAAGCTGTCCAGACTTCGCGCGTCGTCCGATCACGGGTCGCCGTAAGTTCATCTTCTGCCTCCCGCCGCTTCGACTCGGCAACCAACAGTTCATCCTTGCGGGCGCCTCCGGCAAAAATGCGCCACTGGATACCGGCTGCCACGGACCATGTAGGCTCGCTCGCGGGGCCAAGCTGGCCGTAATCCGTCGTGGGCCACAAGGAGGTCTGCGCAGCGGATCCCGAAAAAAAAACCTGCGGCCTATACTCTGCACTCGCCGCACGGATTTGAGCCTTCGCGGAACGGATTCGTAGAACTTCCGCCGCAAGGTCGGGACGATTTTTCATCGCGCGGTCGATCAGCGCATCGATCGATTTGGTGAGCGCCTCCGGCAGCGGCGCACTTGTCTGGCTGTCAATCCTTATGTCGGGAGACGGATCAGCTCCAACCGCTTCAGTCAGTGTGACACGGGCAATCTTTTCGTCCCCGTCCGCGGATTCCTCGTCGAACGCGGCCTGCGCCGTTTCGGCCCGAGCGTTGAGTATATCGGGAAGAGTAGCAAGCCCGTTGTTCAATTTATTTTCGGCCGCATCCTGGGTGGTTTGTGCAGTTCGCAGCGTATCCTGAGCGGCCTGCAATCTCTCTTGCGCAGTCACCAGCTGGTAATACGCGGTGGCGACACGAAACGCCAGCGCTTGATTCACCTGGATGATATCTGCACCCGCGGCGAGTTCCTCGTCTTTCGCGGAATCTACGTTCGCCGCGCGTTTGCCAAAGTCAAAGATCAAATATTGGAGGGTGACCTCAGGCCGGACGGTGGGCACCTCAACCGTGACGTAGCCGCGAGGGGCGAGTGGTTTGGGAAATGGATTGATCGCTCTCTCGTCGCCAAAGACGGC
>Ga0335075_10004742_pt1 | contig 21181 bp, 16 predicted proteins | sample Lox_Sample_24_FD_206723 | JGI IMG/M metagenome (GOLD analysis project Ga0335075, IMG submission 206723) | Soil microbial communities from Loxahatchee National Wildlife Refuge, Florida, United States - Lox_Sample_2.4 | ecosystem: Environmental > Terrestrial > Soil > Wetlands | place: USA...
AAGTTGGACGTATGACCGGTGTCGGTCGTCGCGAAGTAGGCCATGGAGCTCTGGCGGAACGTGCCGTTGCTGCGGTGTTGCCCAGCGAGGCCGAATCGCCTTATACCGTTCGCATCGTGTCCGACATTCTGGAATCAAACGGGTCTTCTTCCATGGCAAGCGTATGCGGCGCCAGCCTGGCGTTAATGCATGCGGGTATCCCATTGAAGTCGTCGGTCGCTGGAATTGCGATGGGTCTGGTGAAGGAAGGCGAGAATTACGCCATTTTGACTGACATTGCCGGTGCTGAAGATCACTACGGCGACATGGACTTTAAGGTTGCCGGAACACGCAATGGAATTACCGCGCTGCAGATGGACATTAAGATTGGCGGCGTTACCGGACAGATCATGCGCGAAGCACTGGCACAGGCTCGTGCGGGGCGATTCTTCCTGCTGGACAAAATGGATGCGGTAATTGGAGAAGCGAACACGGAGAAGTCTGAGTTTGCGCCGCGGATCCACACCCTGCAGATTCCAGTCGACAAGATTCGCGATCTGATTGGGCCGGGCGGAAAAACCATTCGCGGAATCGTCGAAGCGACCGGCGTCAAGATCGATGTCGACGACACCGGCAAGGTAAATATTGCTTCTTCCGATGCCGATGGTCTGCGCCGCGCGATTGAAACGGTCAGCAACCTAACCGCTGTGCCCGAGGTTGGCAAGACATACCTTGGCAAGGTGGTTCGTCTGGCGGAATTCGGCGCGTTTGTCGAAATCTTCCCAGGAACGGATGGCCTGCTGCACATCAGCGAAATTGCCGAGCATCGCGTCCACGAAGTTACGGACGAGCTGAACGACGGCGATCAGGTGCTGGTGAAGGTATTGGGCATCGAAGGCAATCGCATCAAGCTGTCTCGCAAGGCCGTGCTGAAAGAGCAGCGCATCAAGCTGGGCTTGCCGGATCCAAATGCTTCCGGCGGTCATGTCGGAGATGTGGCTGCGGCAGGGGAGCGTCAACCTTCCTCCAACGGCAGCACGATTGTTTTGGAAAGCGGCGACGACTTCGACGATGAAGGCGGCGAGCCTTCCGATACGCCCAACTTCAATCGAGCCGATAGTCCTCGTCCTCCCAGTTCACCCGGCGGTCGTGGTCCGGGTGGCGGCAACAATCGTCGTCGTCGGCGTCCCGGCGGTGGTGGTCGGCCTGGTGGCGGCGGTCGACGCTAGCATTGTTTTGATGATTGAAAAGCGGGCTGTGATGAAGCAGTCCGCTTTTCTGTTTCCGGAAACCTGGCTGTTCTCTCCGCATGAAACCTCGGATCATTCTCGGCCTGGTCGCGCTGTCCGTCATCTGGGGCAGCACATGGATGGCAATCCGCGTTCTTGTCGTCGCTGTTCCGCCCATGCACAGCGCGTCGCTGCGCTTCTTATTAGCTTCCGTCATCCTGTTACCGATCATTCAATGGAAAAAAATGCCTTGGCCGACCGGTCGTGGACTGCGGGCCACGTTGCTGCTCAGCCTGAGCATGATTGCTGTACCGTCCGCACTAACATTCTGGTCAGAGCAGCGACTTTCATCCGGTTTGACGGCGCTGATTTTTGGTGCGATGCCACTGATGACGGCGTGTCTGACGCCGTGGATGGCGGGCCGTTCGGTTCCACGGCGAGCGTGGGAAGCGATGATCGTCGGCCTGGGTGGACTGGGGTTGGTGATGTCCGGCGCGATTTCGACTTCATTGTGGCAAGCCGTCGGTGCGGTCGCTGTGTTGCTTGCGGTCGCGATGTACGCCGCGTCCTCGGTATACGCGAAAGAAGCGCTGGCAGGCGTGCATCCGTTTGTCAGCACAGCGATTCAGTTTTTCCTGGGTGGCATCTGGCTGGCCCTGGCCAGCATGGTCTTCGAGCGTGGTCGAACTTCGACTTGGAGTACGCAGGCGATTGTCGCGCTAGTCTTCCTGAGCGTGTTCGCCAGTGCGTTGAGTTTCACGCTGTATTACTGGCTTCTGCAACGGATTGAGGCCTACCAGCTCACGAGTCTGCAACTGGTTGTTCCGGTGCTTGCGGTGGCCGAAGGGGCGGTCTTTATGCTGGAGCCGGTGCCGTGGACGATGATTGCAGGCGCTGCGGTAGTGTTGGGGAGCATCGTCTTTGTGATGCGGGCGCGTCGCGGCGACGAACAGGAAATTGAACTCCGCCTAGATAAAAACTCGCCGAACTCTACGAAATAGTTTCTTTCCGACCTGACTCCCAGCTGGCATACGCGGCATCGAGCACACGCTGATTGTTCAAACCATCCTCGCCCGGTGCGCGATAGCTCCCGCGACCTTCAATGGCATCACTGAATCCGTCGAGCATGCGGCAGTATGCATCCGCATTTGTGACTTGCTTGCTGTCGAGGATCTTGCCACTCTGCAATAACTGCACGTCGACCATGCCGGAAACAGTCAAGCCATTTTCGCTGCGGATCACGCCGGTCTCGCCGACAATTTCAACCAGGGATCGATACGGCGAGCGAAAGCTGACCAGGATAGAAGCAATTGCTCCGCTGCGAAAATCCATGGAAAGCGCAGCGCTGGCTTCGACACCGCCAGATTTTGCATCGCGATGGGCAAGCGTGGTGACTGCAGTGATATCATCCTGCAGAATATATCGCAGTACGTCGAGGCAGTGAATTCCGACATCTCCAATGGGACCGCCACGGGCGAGGGAAGGATCGTAGATCCATCCACGCTGGCTTTCAGCACTCAGAAAATAAAAATGGGATGTCGCGAAAACGGGCTTGCCGACCTTGCCCGCCTGCACCCATTCGCGAATCAAATCGACGCTGCGGTTGTAGCGAAAATTCTGCGCGACTCCGAAGAGAACGTTGGCTTTCTTTGCTGCCAACAGCATCTGTTCCACTTCTTCGACGCTCATCGCCAGCGGCTTCTCGCATATCACAGCCTTGTTGCGCGACATGGCCAACAAGCTATCGTGCATATGGAGCGCATCCGGCGACGTCACGAACACTGCGTCAACGTTCGGAGACGCGCATAGCTCTTCCGCCGTGGCGAAGACGGTGTCGATGCCGTAATCATTGGCGTTGGCCTTGGCCTTATCGAGATTTCTGCGCCAGATGCCGGTCAGCTTAGAGTTTTTCGCGCCGGCAAATGCTGGTACAAGACGCTTCCCCCCGTGCAATCCAAATCCCAGAATGCCGTAGCGAACCATTCAACCCTCTCAATTGTTTTTGTAGGATTCCAATTTTGCTGTCCACAGCAAAAAGTGGAGCAGATTGCCTTTTTCTGCGAAGAAAAATTGCCAGAAGATGCGGGCATTGATTGTGCTGGCGGGGATGCCGGAATAGGTTTCGATACGCCAGCGAAGATAGGGGCTTCGCCATGGATGCAGCCAGTGTCCGCGCAAGGCGTTGCAGCCAAATCGGAATGGAGCGAGGAATCGTTGCATGGCGATGAGGGCCGGCCTACAGTTTCAACTGCTGTTGCGATGCAAGCTTCAGACCGCTTGGCTACGCCGTTACTTCGGCAGCGGGCTCTTCGGTCTCGCGGAAGACGTTGCCGATGCGGCGAATCTTTGCGCCGACGCCGCGCAGTTTCTCTTCAATCCGTTCATAGCCACGATCAATGTGATACACGCGATCGATGATGGTTTCGCCCTCCGCAACCAGCGCAGCGAGCACCAGGGACGCTGAAGCGCGGAGATCGGACGCCATCACAGCGGCCGCAGATAACGGAGACTTGCCGACCACCGCGGCGGTGCGACCTTCAACTCGAATGTTCGCGCCCATGCGAATTAATTCCTGCACGTGCATGAAGCGATTTTCAAAAATATTCTCCGTTACAAGAGAGGTGCCTTCCGCCTGCGTGGCCAGCGCCATAAATTGCGCCTGCATATCGGTAGGGAAGCCGGGGTACTCTTCCGTAGAAATATTCGCGCTACGCAGCGGCCCGCCATTGTGAACTCGGATCGAGTCGGGACCTGGCTCACATTGCACGCCAACTTCTCTCAGCTTTTCGATGACGGAACACAGATGGTCCGGGTTGCAACTCGTCAGTGTCAACTCGCCGCCAGTGATGGCTGCGGCGACAAGAAATGTCCCCGCTTCGATGCGGTCGGGGTGAATGCGATGCTTCGCTCCATGCAAGCTTTCAGCGCCTTGCACACGAATGGTCGCTGTGCCTGCGCCTTCAATTCGCGCACCCATGGACAGCAACATTTTTGCCAGGTCCGTGACTTCCGGCTCACAGGCGCAATTTTCCATGCAGGTCTCACCGTCGGCAAGCACGGCCGCCATCAGCACGTCTTCGGTTCCCGTCACGGTGATTTTGTCGAATACAATGTGCGCGCCGTGGAGGCGTTTCGCGCGGGCTTCCAGGTATCCGTGCTCCTGAGTAATTTCCGCGCCCATGGCCTGCAGCGCCTTAATGTGCAGATCGATTGGGCGACCACCAATGGCGCAACCACCGGGCATGGCCACGCGAGCCATGCCGGTGCGTGCAACTAACGGCCCAAGAACCAGCGAGGAGGCGCGCATGGTCTTGACGATCTCGTATTTCGCAACCGGGTCGAGCGATGCACAACGAATGCGTGTGCGATGATGGGCGCGGCCGTATCCTAATTCAACCTCGGCACCCATCGAAACCAGCAGCTTGCGTTCGGTTTCAATGTCGCGAACATCCGGAATATTTTCCAGAGTGACTTCATCCTCTGTCAGGATGGCCGCGGCCATGCAGGGTAGAGCGGAGTTTTTAGCTCCACTGATGCGGATTGTGCCTCGAAGCGGTGTGCCACCGCGAATGACAAACTTATCCATGGATCCATCTAACCATGCATTTTTATCTTTGCAGCGCAGGGTATCAGCAGCGTCAACGCATCTTTTTGAGCGCTACAGCTCAAGGGTGGTGTCTTCAATCGCGCGGCGCACATTGCCGTCGGACTTCGCCAGCCTGCGAACCGCTTCCTGTTTGTCGACCCCGGCTTTCAACATCACCATGGCGATGGGCACACTCTTACCCGCGGCCTTCATGGTGCGAACAGCCGTCTCCTGGTCCACGTTGCACGCCTGCTTCAGAATGCGAAGCCCGCGCTCGACCAGCTTGGAGTTCTTCATATGCACGTTCACCATCAGATTTTCGTACACATAGCCAAGGCGGGTCATGGCGCCGGTGGTGATCATGTTCAGAATCATTTTCTGCGCGGAGCCGGCCTTCATGCGAGTGGAACCGAGAACAACTTCCGGTCCGACTTCGGCAACGATTGTCACGTCAGCGACGGTTGTCAGCTCAGAATTGTAGTTGCAGGTGACGGCTGCTGTTTTCGAGCCGCGCCCTCTTGCATACTCCAACGCGGCGACAACATAAGGAGTGCGACCGCTGGCTGAAATTCCGATCACGATATCTTTGCGGGTTGGGCGGCGACGGGCGATATCGCGCTGACCCAGCTCACGAGAATCTTCGTTGGCTTCCATGGAGGAGGCGAGTGCTTTCGGTCCTCCGGCCATGATGTACTGCACGGTCTGAGGCAATGTGGAATAGGTCGGCGGGATCTCCGATGCGTCCAGGGCAGCGATGCGTCCGCTGGAACCTGCGCCCACGTAAATGAGGCGTCCGCCATCGCGTAAACATCGGGCAACATTGTCGATGACGGCAGCAATCTCCGGCAAAGACCGCTTGATCGCGGCTGCAATCTTGGCGTCTTCGTGGTTAATGATGCGTGCAATTTCCAGTGCGGACTTGGTATCAAAGCCCTGCGAAGCCTGGTTCGCACTTTCCGTTGTCAGTGACTCTAAGTGAGAGATCGAATCTTTCCCATTATTATCAGCGCGAGTGGTGGGTGTATCGATCGCGTTCGTTGCATTTCCCATAAGCTTCAAAAACCACCTCAGGTGCGACTCTTCCTCTTCGATTGTATCGCCTCATGCGCCCCCAGCGCAGCAGCTATTCGGCGCGGGCCACGGGGGAAGAATTCGCGATTGCACCCCAGCCAAGCTCCCGCATGAGGGCATCGTGGAATCTTGGTCGAACGCTTTTTATCGCTTCAGAAGCAGCCGCATCATCCCCAGGATAAGTACGGTTGGTCAGCAGAACGATCGCCACCTGCTTGTCGAAATCAATCCATAGCGAAGTACCCGTATAGCCGAGATGACCTACAGAATGCGCGCTGAATAGCGTTCCTGACGAAGAAGGGGCGGTCGGCGTATCCCAGCCCAGCGCCCATCCAGAAGACGGTGGCATCTGCTGCCGCGTAGTGAATTGTGAAATTGTTTCCGGTTGGAAAATGTTGCGTCCGCGATTGAGCAGACAATCTGCCAGGCGAAGTGTGTCGGGCACGTTTGAGAATAGCCCGGCGTGCCCGCTGACACCGCCGAGTCTCCAACAATTGCCGTCGTGAACTTCTCCTTGAAGAATTCGATGACGCATGTTTTCCTTGTCGGCTGTCGGTGGAATGGTGGGTCGGAGGTCCGCGGGAGGACAATACATCGAAGAGCTCATTCCGAGAGGCGCGAAGATTTCTCGTTGGCAAAAGCTGTCCAGTCGCTCACCGGCGACTTGCTCCAACAGATGGCCGAGCAGGATGAACCCAATGTCGGAATAGACGGCTTGCGTCTCTGGAGGCGCCTCGAGAGGCATGTGCAGGCAAGCTTCGAGCAGGTCCGTTCCGGTCGCACAGGTTTTATAGAGCGGCGCGTAGGCGGGCAGGCCCGAGCAATGTGCCAGAAGCATGCGTAGCGTCACCCGCGGCCGAAGAGCCGTCAGAGATCCAAATTCGGAATTGGATGCCAGAAATTCGGGAACTCGTCTGGCCAAAGGCTCATCCAGATCCAACTGGCCACGTTCCCAAAGAAGCATTGCCACGGAAGTGGTCGCCATCGCTTTGCTGACGCTGGCCATGTCAAAAATAGTGTCCGTCTGTATGGGTGGTGAATCCGGCTCGTAGGTAAACCTGCCGATGGATTCCACGACGAATTGTTCGTCAGGATGCAGCACTCCGAATACCGCTCCGGGAAATACGCGCCGCTGGACTGCATCGGTCAGCACGGAAGTTGCAATAGGGAAATGAGGCATGACGGGGAAGAATCCAACCTTCAACTTAGCCTAGCAGTTTCAAGAGCGAAGCACAGGCAAATACGAGGCTTAGGTTCCGACCAATCGACATTACAGAATACATGTTATCGGACATTACGATACTGACGATCTGTGTTTCTGGAGTTTCATTTCGGGCACTCCACCCATCGAGTCCCGATATGAAACCTAGCCGCCGAAAGCCCTGCGATCTTCGTAGGTTTCACGAATTCGCACCTTGAAACTACTCGGTGGTGCGGTTTGTCGCGACGCACGCGAGGCTTTCCCGATGTTTCTTCCATCTCACTTCGATGCGCGAGTCGTGCGCTCGCTCACACTCGCCATCGTGGTTGCGATGGCTCCTATGACTTTGCCGGCAGCTCCTGTTCCCGTATCTGTTCTATTGCAGATCAATCGCGTTGCCGGTTCGCCAAGTGGGATCGCTGGGGGCCCGGCAGAGGCTGGACCTGCATTGCTCAGTCTCCTGAACCAACCTGAAGGAGTGTCCATTGATGGTGGTGGCAATCTGTATGTTGCGGATACCGCAAACAACCAGATCGAACGCATCGATGCTGTAACCGAAAACATCAGCACTGTGGCTGCAAACGGACTACTGGGATCCAGCGGCACCGCCTTGCTGAACCAACCCGCAGGCATCCTGGTTGATCCACACGGCAATCTCTACATCGCCGATACGGGTAACCATTTGGTTCGATTTATCAACATGGAGAGTGGCATCGTTACGACGGTCGCCGGAAATCCCGCCATTACACTCTTCGAGCCAAGCGATATTGGAGACGGCGGACCGGCGACTCAGGCCGCGCTCGATAGTCCAACAGCACTGGCACTGGATCGTGACGGCAATCTCTACGTGGCTGATGCGGGCGACAATCGCGTTCGTGAGATTTCTGCGAGTACTGGGATCATATCGACTGTGGCGGGCACCGGAGCCGCCGGATACACGGGTGACAACGTTCCAGCGACGACGGCCGAGTTGAATCATCCAACTGGAATTGCTGTGGACCTGGCAGGAAATCTGTACATCTCCGATTCAGGCAACAACCTGATTCGTGAAGTGGGCCATTCTTCCGGGATCATCATGACAATCGCTGGAGTGGTGGGAGCTTCCGGCGGTTATAACGGGGACAATGTGGTCGCGACGCAGGCCACACTGAATTTCCCGGCCGGAATCGCGGTCGATTTTGCAGGCCAGGTGTATTTCGCTGACCGCGATAACAATCGAATTCGAAAGATCAACAAGGGCGGGATCATTTCAACGCTTGCCGGGAATGGCACAGCCGGTTTCGTCGGTGACAGCAATTTAGCTTCGCTCGCGGAGATACACTCGCCGGTTGGAATTGCTCTTGACCATGAAGGCAATCTCTACATGGCAGATTCTGGGAACAATGCATTGCGGGTTATTTCGAAGGGATGGAACTTCCCTGCTGCTGAGATTGGCTCCATCTCGCCGCCGACACACACAATTTTTATCCGAATCAATTCGGCCGCCGTGTTGTCGGCTCCGACAATTCCAGCGGCAGAAGCACAGCCTGATTCTGCGACAGAAACGCCTCCGCGAGAATTTGCTATCGGGAACATTATTGGCTGCGCTGCTGACGGGACAACGCTCAATGCCACCGGATCGATCTGTGCGGTGCCGGTGACGTTTATGCCACAGTACCCGGGCCTGCGAACAGGTGCCATGCAGATGACCGCGAACGGGGCGTCGGTCTCGTTTGGGCTCTACGGGACAGGTCTTGCGTCCCAAGCGATCGTGGCTCCCGGAATCATTCAGACGATTCTTAATAGTGCCGATGTCTCCGGTGGCATTGCGTTGATGGCGCCGCAGCGAATTGCGATCGACCCTGCTGGGAATGTCTACGTTGCTGATCCTACAAGCAATGTTGTATGGCGCTGGCAAAATCACACTGGAGCAGCAGCGACGATTGTTGCAGGCGGAGGCACGCTCGCACCGGTCGAGGCGAACGGAGGACCCGCCACCAACGCGGCGTTGGAGCAACCGAGCGCAGTCGCGTTGGACGCAGAGGGAAATCTCTACATTGCGGAAACCGGCGCGGATCTAGTGCGCAAAGTAAACCTGGCGACTGGAATTATCTCGACAGTGGCAGGCACAGGCGTTGCCGGGTACTCAGGAGACAACGGTGCCGCCACCAGCGCAACGCTCGACGCCCCAGCAGGAATCGCAGCCAATACGGTGGGAGATCTTTTCATCGCCGACACGGGCAGTAATGTCATACGCCGTGTGTATGCCTTGGGCGGAATGATCGTCACGGTTGCGGGAACAGGGATTGCTGGATACTCCGGAGACGGTGTTGACGCGGTGCAGGCGCAACTGAATCACCCGCAAAGCGTGACGCTGGATTCAGCCGGTCGATTATTTATAGCCGACACGGGAAACAATGTCATTCGCACCGTCGACCCGGTCACACAATCGATCTCGACCATCGCCGGAAATGGCACCGCTGGATTCAGCGGAGACGGTGGACCGGCGATAAACGCGGAGCTGCGTCAACCTTCCGACGTCGCCATTGATGCCGCAGACGATTTGTATATTGCCGATGCGGCCAATGCACGCGTGCGCAAACTCAATTCGCAAAGCGGCACGCTAGTGACGATTGTGGGCTCGGCAATGGTTGGAGATGCGGGAGACGGAGGTCCAGCCAATGCGGCAGCACTGACAACTCCTACAGGGGTGGCCGTGGATTCGGTTGGACGATTGTGGGTGTCAGACCCAGGCAGCGACACGGTCCGCAGCGTATCCTACTCTGCTCCGACCCTCAATTTCGGATCGGAAACAGTCGGCGGTGTTTCCGAGGCACAATCGAACTCCCTTTTCAACATCGGAAACCAATCTCTCACAATCGATCAGTTTCCCGCGCCTCCCGCTCCGGCGGACTTTGTCCTGAGTCCGGATTCCTCCGAATGTTCTGTCGGCAACCTTGCGCCTAGCGACCACTGCGACATCAGCTACGCTTTCGAGCCAGAAGTTGGCGGACCACAAACGGAAGACGCGTGGATTCTCGACAATTCACTCAACACTGCCGGAGCGCGACAGGCAGTTGCGATGACCGGAAATGGCATTTCAAGTCTCCCCACGGTGACTTGGACGAGCGTGGCCGTCAGCCCGTCCACAGCGGTTTACGGAGCACCGGTACACGTGACCGCGAATGTTTCCAATGCAACCGGTTCGGTCACGGTCGGTGCGGTCGTCTTTGCTGTCAACGGGAATCAAGCTGCAGTCGTGCCGCTGTCAGGTTCCGGCGTAGTGAAGACCGAGCTGACCTCGACACCGACTGGATCGAATGTCGTAACAGCAACGTATACACCTGAGGGAAACGAGCTGGGAAGCAATGGCGCAACAACTTTCATAGTGACACCGGCAAGCTCGAAAACCGTGTTGGCGACTTCCACTCCGAATATGCAAGCTGGGCAGAATGTAACTGTCACTGCGACCGTATCCTCCTCCACGATTGGCGTGCCCACAGGAACGGTACGGTTTATGAGCGGAATCACACCGATAGGAACCGCTGCATTAGACAGCAGCGGCCACGCCTCATTAAATGCGCTCCAACTCGCTCTCGGACCCAATATGATTACGGCGTTCTATGCGGGCGATCGTAATTTTCAACCGTCAAGTTCTGCTTCCGTAACTGTCACGGTTGCAAATAAAATGTTGAGCATGACAGTAAAGCCTGCGGCGTTGAATATAGCCGCGGGAAAGACCGGTCAGACCGTCATAGCGCTGATGCCGATGAGCACCTTTTCAGACACTGTCACTCTTGCGTGCGTTGGGCTGGTTCGCGGTGCGACCTGCCAATTCAGCTCACCGATCGTCGCATTCACCACGCAGCCTGCGATTCCTCAAGCCATTACTCTCATCATCGATCCGCATACATTAACCGTGGCTGGAGTTCGGATACCGGCAAAGACTATTCCCATTCTGCGACTAGGACTGCTTCTGCTGGGGCTGGGGGCCATGCTGTTGCCATTCCTCTCGAGACGGAGCGTTGACACCTTTGGCTGGGGCAGAATTCTTTTAGTTCTCGTCTGCGTGGGATTGGGATCAGTATTGGGGTGCGCCAATCTGGCGCCTCCAGCCGCAATCTCCGATGAGATTACAGTGCAGGCCTCGACGCCAACCCAGGGAGTGCTGGCTAGCGCGCAACTTCAGTTGAACATGGCACAGTAATGCGCAGCGTGCAACCTATCGAGATGCTAGGGGTTCGCCTCGAACGACAACGCGACGAGTTTCACGCAGGGTCGCATACAATGACTGGAACGTTTCTGATTTCATTGAGGTGCTATGAAACAGGCCATGAAGGCGATGCTGCTGTCGCCGACAACGAAAAACTTCGTCGACAAGGTAGAGAGCGCCATTCCGCTGATTCGCAAATGGCACCGCTTCGAATATGAGCAGCATTTCATGCGCGTGGCGGAATGGGAACGTTTGTTTTCTGGCGTGTATCCTTCATTTGCCGCAGCCAACGCCGCTATTCCCGCAGGCCGCAACAACAGCTACGATAATCCTGCCTCGGCGACCTTCCTGGGATATAAAAGTTCGATTCGCTCCAGCGATTATCCGGTTTTGTTCTGGCTGGAAAAACTGCTCCCGCAAAATCCTCGCGTGTTTGATTTTGGCGGCTATCTCGGCATTTCTTATTACTCGTATCAGAAGGTTTTGGAATATCCGGCGAATCTGCAGTGGACTATATACGACGTTCCGGCCGTGGTTGCGGCGGGTGAGAAACTGGCGCAGGAGCAAGACGAGCGCCGGCAACTCACCTTCACAACTGATTTGCAACGCGCACAGGAGTTCCCTCTTTTTCTCTCCTTTGGATCGCTGCAGTTTCCCGAGTCGACGTTCGCGGAAATCTTTCGCAAATTCTCCACCCTGCCGACCCATGTACTGATCAATAAGCTGCCGTTCACTGAACTCGAAACCTTCTACACGCTGCACAATATGGGACCAGCGCTATCTCCGTACCGTATTGCAAATCAAGAAGAATTTCTCAAGTCCGCCGAGGACCTGGGATATGAGTTGGTGGACAGTTGGGAGAATCCAGAATTTGGATGCTACATCCCATTTCATCCGGAACATTTGGTGCGTGCGTTCAGTGGTCTGTATCTGCGATTGAAGGGGAAATGGTGACCCCGGGAAGATTCGAACTTCCGACAAACAGTTTAGGAAACTGCTGCTCTATCCACCTGAGCTACGGGGCCAAACTTGGAGTGTACACCTTTCATGGATCATAGAATGAACGAGATTGTGTGATGCAGATTGATACGATGCAGGCGCGTTGCGTGACATTCGCCATCGCAAATTCGAATCGCGCGAAGACGAAATCTACGGCCACAATACCTGCTTAGTAGCATTCCCGCGCTCGCCGTTCGGTATTCGCTGTTTGAGACCTGCCGCGGGATGACAGGTAGAGAAGCAAGTCCGGGTTACATCTTCTGCCAGGTCATGTCCACTTTCACTGGAATCTCATTCTTGATCGGAACGGTCAGGAACGACGGGCGAACAATTTTGAAATCGGAACAGGTTGCGGGGATTGTTCCGGTGATTCGCACCTGGTTGCCTTGCGTGACTCGCTGGAACGGGACATGTTGATAGTGTGCAGTCTGGCCGGCAAACTGTACTTCGAGATTGGCATAGATGGTTGGAGAGGTAGTGTCCGCCTCGGGAAATTCAGTGCGCACGATGACCATGGGAAATTGCGCTCCGCGCGTTGCCTCAATCATGTGGAGGTCGCGATTACTATCCCCGGAATCGAAGGATTTCACCGGCACTGCGATCAGAAAATTGCATTCGCCGGCGTGGCAAATTCCCTTCCCTTTCGCCGCGTGACTCACCCCATTCACCTCATGCATAGGGTGTGACATGTGATACGTGAGGGTAGACTGCTGCAGAACCCACTGCGTATCGGCTTGAGCGAACAGAGGCAGTGCAAACAGCAACAAGGCAATCGCGAGTTTCTTACGCAACATGTTTTAACGCTCCCAGAATTTCCAGTGAATTGGCCACGACACAGCCACAATCGATGCTCCATACGCGGCAGCCGTAATGTATGCGGCGGTACCGTGTGCGGAAGCGATCCCATGCACTTTCTCCCCTGCATTCTCTTGCTTGTACGCCATGATTCCCAGAACTGGGGTAATGATCATACCGGGGCCGTGGATCCAGGCTAAATCGCGATGCAGACGGATCGCACCCTTGGGTTTCACCCCAGGGACTTTCGGGGCGAAGATCGCATAGTAAGCAGTTGCGAAATACAGACCTGTCGTCAAGCCACCAAGAGCTATATGGAAATCCAGGTTGGCGGAGGTAGGCTCGGTGATCGGCTCGCCATTTTTTCCTTTCGCCTTCGCCTGCGGACCGGTTATCAACGTGGCGACCATCGGGATCGCCGTGATCAGACCTAAGGTCTGATGCACCTTCAGCATGTGCGTGCGTTTATTAAGTAACGCTTGTTCCTTCGCGCTGCCTTGGGTCTGGCTGGCGGCAAAGCCCAGATCCTGTAACGAAGGAGTATTCGCGTTCCCGGCAGGTGAAGTCTGCTGATTTGGCTGCGGTGCGGCTGGCAATTTGCTGGGCGGGGTTTCCTGCTGTTGCTGAGCTTCTGTGCCGAGTACAAAGTCGGTATGCTCATCCTCCGAGGCGATTAGCGTTACGTTAGAAGTCTGAGGGGTCAATCCTTCGGCGGAGACGGAAACGGTGTAGGTCCCAGGAGTGAGATCGGATTCCATGTAGGCCCCGGCAGTATTCGTTTTTATTTCTGCCGATTGGGCAGTGGCGACATCTTTGATTGAGACTTGGGCGTCGCTCACGGGCTTGCCCGCGGAATCCTTGACGATTCCAGAAATGCCGGCGAAAGTTTGCGCGCGCACAGCAAGTGGCGTCAGGAGGAAGGCAATTGCAATCCCTCCGATCGGCACGAACTTCGCCGTGATACGTTTCATTGACTCTCCTTTATTTCAATGGCGTGCAGGTTTTGCAGGAGTAATGCGGCGAACGTCGTTCCATGTTTAGTCTTAATCCGCTAAGACACGCTGTCAAGTCCACCCGAAAAAGTAGTGTTTGAAGTTTAATGAATTGTGAGAGGTTGAAACAAATGAAGCGCTTCTCCATATGCATCGCAATGGCGATCGGACTTTTGATTTCCACGCCGCTGTTGTGCACAGCCCAACCACTATCTGCGCCACTTCAGGTGGGATCTGTTTTCCCCACCTTTTCTGGCCGGACAGTCACGGATCATCCTCTAACGCTGCCGGACTCTTCGGCATCGAAGCCGACCGTACTGGTATTTTCATTTAGCCGGACTGCGGGTAAGGATGCCCGCATGTGGAATGAACGACTGGCCGGGGATTTTCCTGACACCGTGTCGACGTACGGGGTGATCCAGCTTGAATCGGCGCCAAAAATCTTTCGCAGGTTAGCCATCTCTGGAATCAAAAGCAGTATGCCTGTTTCAGTGCAAAATCGAACCATCGTGTTGTATCGCGATGAACAACTTTGGAGGCAGCGGCTCGCAGTCAAAGACGAGAGCCGAGCGTATGTGGTGCTCCTCGATCAGTCAGGAACGATTCGCTGGATTAACTCGGGCGGATTTTCAGACGGCACGTACGGAATGCTGAAGCTGAAACTGGCAGCACTGTTCCAGTCGCATCCGTAATCCAGCGATGCTTTTCAGCTCAGGAAAATTTCATCGCGGCTGCGGGTCAAAGAGCAACACTACCGCCCGATCGGAATCTCCATCGATGCCCCCAGCGTACGAGTTCGCACGTCCGCGATGGGATTGACCGAGCCGATGAGTTTGCTAGCGAGCGTCTTCTTCGCTCCTGGCCGATACAGAGAGCGGTGATTGAGAACGTAGCTTCCGGTAAGAAACCCGACAGCCTGGCCCACAAGAATGTCGGACGGGAAATGCTGATTGGCAAAAATTCGCGCCATGCTGATCGTCTCGGCAAATCCATAGGCAGGAGCCATGACATACCAATGGGGGTATTCTCCGGCGATGACGCGTGCTAAGGCCATGGTGGCCGTAGCATGGTCAGACGGAAAGGATGAATCCCATTCCCAATGCTGCGTGCCGAAAGCCCAAAAATCGCCTTGCCCATTTCCTTGCCGCGGTCGCTGGCGGTTGCTGGCCAGCTTGGTCACGAGGGTCACAGTTCCGGAATCGATGATGGCCTCATCGGCTAACCGTCCGGTCTCCGCCAGCTTGGGGTTCTTTTTGGCCAGGCCAATGAAATAAATCCCTGCGCCCTCCGCGCCAGTGGCCCAGAACGACCCGAAGTCAGCGATCGTATTCGCAGTGTTGGTGCGGCTTGGATCCACACCGACGGCCTGCGACGCATCCGCATCGTATGCGATCGCCAGTCCGGTTGCTGCCCCCAGCGGCGCAAGCCAATATCCATCCTTCGGTTGTAGACGCAGCGGGCTCGTAAATATTGCTTTCTCGTCTTCCCCGAGGTCGCGGAGACAACGACCGAGCTTCGTAATGCCGCAGAGCGTCTGAGTTTCCTGCGCCGATGCGTCGGGCTTCGCGGAAGAGTTGCTCGCAAATATGTCCGTATCGGAGGAACTTTCCACCACGGTTCTGTTTGAAGCCAAGCTGGTTGGAATCAAGCCCGCGACTTGTTCTTGCGAGAAATCGGGTTGTGGATTGGCGGGCAACGAGGCACTCTGTGCGTGGGAGCACATGGTGGTCACGCCAATTAAAATCCAGCCGGCCAGGATAGAGCACGAACGCATCATTGGTATTAATGCCTCTCAGACGAATTTGAAATCTCGTTGCGGGCTGGGGCCATTGTCACCTCAATCCGAGTATTTTTTTCGAAAGTCACATTGCGTCCGTGGACCAGCCAGCGCTCGTACACAGAAAGCGCGGCCGCGTAATATCCAATGCCGGCCGCCAGGTACCTTGAACCGGAGGCGATGCCCACCACGCGTCCAACAATTCCAAAACCGTTGGAAGACACAGCGGTGTTGGCCGTCAGATTTCCGTCATCGTCGAGAGCACGGCCGGCCAGGAATGTGAGTACCAAGGGAACGATGACGCGATTCTGCGGTTGCGGCTCGACTCCTCCCTCCGAATCAATCTTAAGCTTCTCAGATTTGACCGAGTTTGCGCCAGCGAGCGTGCCTTGCACCGGCTGCGAAGCGGCGCCGGGAAATCTCAATTCGCGAAAGTCGAAGCGCAACTTCCCTGCTCTGCCGAACGATCGTGCGGGCTTGGATTGCGTGATCGTGCCCACCAAAACCGATCCCTCAGGAATTTCCACGGTATGGTCGGGCTTAAAGATCGGCGCAGCAACGACAGCGTCAAATGTGTCCCCTTTCTTTTGCTTCGCGGAGCTGATGGTCTGTTGCAGGTATGCGCTCAAATGCCATGCCGTGCTTTCTTTCGTGGGAGCCTTAGTGATGGAGGGCGATTTTGGGGCTGCTTTCGGCGGAACGGCAGCAGCGATGGCGGTATTTTTGCGCGCTCGTTCGGAAGCGTTATTTTCTGTCAGAGTTAATGGTTGCGCCAGGGTGACGGTCCACATCGTTTCAGATTCAATTCTCTGGGGGTGATACGGAAGCTGACGATACAGCAACTGGACTAACCGATCCTTACGTCCGGGAGCGGCCACAAGCGCACCCATATCCTTGGCCTGCTGCTTGAGCTGATTGAATTGTCTGGCGATGAACGATCGTGATTTGCTCGCGGCAGGCGTGGATAGGTGCAGCACCGGCGCCCCGTTGGTAGCATTGCTGCTGACAATTTTCTGGATGCTGCCGTTGGGAAGAACCAATTCATCGAAATGTACAACTGGAACACTGAAGGGCGTGAAATCTCCCCAGAGCCGGCCATGAATTCGCCGACTGCGATCTGGAGTGAGCGCCACCACAGTCCCCCGCACAACGCTGCCTGCTGGAATGGCTATCTTGCTCTTCGCGTAGGCCGGATACATCAGATGGCAGTCGAGAGTTTCTCCCTTTTTCAACGGAACGTGCTTGCCAAGCCTTACTGGTAAGGGAGTACCGACGGGGATTTGAACAGTCGTCTTTTGAGCAAGAAGCCCAGGTGCAGTCACGACCAGCAACAGCAACAAAGAACGACGGAACGCTGCGCGAATGTCGATCATACGAGCCTATAGAATCTGTCACTTTCGTCGAGGATTTCCATCTTTATCGCCGACGCCTTAGAGGTTTCACGGTTTCACAGTTGCTTGACTATCGACATCGACAGCCACGGTTTTCCCGACACGGAGAACAAATGTACTGGGATCCTTCAGTCCCCACTGGACGTACGGGATGGTGAATTGCGTGGTTGCGCGAAGCGTGTTGCCGGTTTCCGGCATGACGTGGACGTTCAACTGCAGCGGATGATCTGCGCCATGGAGATGGAAGATTCCGTCCACAATCAACCACTGGTCCTTTGTGAAGTCGAAATTGCCAGACACATGGGTGGGGCGAAAGGTGATCTCAGGATACTGATTGCTCTGGAGAACATCCTTCTGCATCTTCTCATCTCGCGATCGGTCTCCGCTTTGTCCGCTCTTAGCTTGAATCGTGATCAGCCCATCCGCAGTTGCCTCCGCTGGGTTTATGTGAATGACGCCGCTGTCGAGCGTGAAGGTACCCTGGGCGGTGTGGAGGACGGCCTGCAGGGTCCAATGAATGGAGGATTTCGCGGAATCGAAGGTCACCGTGATGGGTGCCTGCCGGTTCGCCTCCGCCCAGATCGTGGATGGCAAGATCAGGAAGCTGGCGATTACAGCACATACGGCGATACCTTTGCCAACTGTTTTCCTGTAGAAAACGCTTTCCATGTTTTCTCCGTTAATACAGGCTCGCCTCAAGAAAGCTCCAGCCAACCCGAACTCCGTGGCGCATGGCAAAATGTTGCATGCTTTGCGCGCCGACGTGAACGGAGAGCAGTTGCCGAAAGTAATCCGGGTGCGAGGACAATGTCTTGATGGCGCGACCCTGCATGTGCGGCCAGCGATCCATGGAAAGCATCAGCCAGCTCATCGCATGCGGAAGCCTGCCAATTTTTTGATGCTCCCGGTTGTACAGCTCCAGGTTTCCCCGCTCGATCGCATTTGCCAAGGAAACTGCTTGGCGGAATGACACCGCGAGACCTTCGCCGGTAATGGCGTCGGGTGAACCGGAAGCGTCCCCAATGAGGGCGACGGACTCATTGGCAACTCGACGAAGCTTCCGATTGGCAGAAATACCGCCTCGCAATGTCGACATGGTCGGAATACCCTGAAGTCTTTCGGCTATGGCAGGAAATGTTTTCAGGAAATCGCCTTGTGCCAGCTTGGGGTTTCGGGTGATGAACACAACACAAACACTGTCAGAGGCGACCGGAGTGACGTACACCTGCCCAATCGATCCCCAATGCACTTCAACGTATTCACTCCAGGGAGCGATGTTGTAATGGCGGCGAAAACCGAATCGGATACTTTCCCTTTGGACACTCTCGAGTCCGGCCCATTTTCTGATTCCGGACGCGTGTCCATCGGCGCCGACTAAATATTTAAAAGAGATTTTCTCTCCGTTGATCAGAGCGGATCGACTGTCCAGCAATCTGGCTCGACTGCTCCAGGAAACCGCAACTCCGGCTTCGCGGGCACGATCGGCAATCAGTCCGTGCAATCTTGTGCGTCGCACCCCGATGCCGATCCCGTTGGGAAAATCTGCATGGACATGATGTTGAAGATTGTTAAAACGGATGCCGACAAAACGATGTCCCAGATCCTCTGTAATGTTCAGGCCAAGATCTCGAAGAGAGGCCAGCGCGTCGGGCATCAGTCCTTCAGCACAACCTTTGTCGATTGCGGGTTCCATGGCCTCCACCACGAGGGCCTCGATGCCTTTTTGATGTAAAGCAATTGCCGCTGCCAAGCCGGCTGGTCCACCGCCAAGGATCAGAACATCAGTTGAAGCTTTTTCAATACTCATTGTTTTCGTCGTTGAAGGCCGGGTGACAGCGAGGTTGAGGTGGGGGGAGGGTTGGATTCATACTTCAGATGGATCGCGTGCTGGAGGTCTTAATCGTATAAGACGCTCTTCTGTCCGCTCCGTTAGCGGACCCAGAGAAAAAATCCACCAATGAGAAGAATCCCGATAATCGTGATAACACCGATAACATAAAGGATATAGGAAAAAGGAATATCTTGATCGTCGACCACGGGTAGCTCCGATCCACTCCAATGCAACCTGACTCTGTGGAAAGCGTTGTAATCGGAACCCGATGTACGCTTTTCCTTTGTTACTGTCATGATTATGTCTTAACCTATTAAGACATGGAAGTCAAACTGCGGCGCTCCGGCCGGAAGGACCTTCACTTTGCACGGATAGCTGTAGTCATTACAATGAATCAGGAGACACCGACAGGTGTGGTGGCGCAGATGATAAGCAAACGATTTAGAGTATCCCGAGGAAAACACCTGCCAACCGCGAGCGAGCTTCGCCTGCTACAAATCCTCTGGGATAACGGCGAAGGGACGGTGGAGGATGTGGTCAATGCCCATCCACCGCGCAATCGGCCCAATTACAAAACCACACAGACCTTGTTGCGGATTATGGAGGAAAAGGGCTTCATCGCGCATGAGAGTCGAGGACGAGTTTTCGTCTTCACGCCGTTGATCTCACGAAAAGCAATTGACAAGATGTCGATTCAGAGCCTGCTTTCGCAGAACTTTGGCGGATCTCCCACAGGGCTATTTGTGAACTTATTGGAAGCAGCCAAGGTGAACGAGAAAGATCTGGATGAACTGGAAGCACAGATACGGGAGTATCGTAAGAAGAATGAGCCGAACGGACGTGGCCGGAGTTAAGGCGCCTCCTCGACAGAATATTTAGTGCCGTTGGATCCCCCTAGTGCACCGGAGATCGTAAGACACGCGGTAACAATTCGACAATGCCAGAGGTAGGATGCACCCAGAAACTCAGCTCGCGATCGTGGCGGCATTCACAGGTTTCCTGCTCAAGACATTTTTAGGTTTCTGCATTTGTTGGGCGATCAGCAAAATCGTCGTTTCGCCGCGCAGAAAGTTTCTAGTCTGGTTTGCCTTCCTTTCTATTGCCGGAGGCTACTGGCTTTGGCTACTTCTCAGTTTTATTCCGCATCCAGGTCCCTCGCTGGCTTTTCCGATCCATGCTACGGCCGCCACCGAGCCAGTCGCGATATGGCAAATGCCTGCTTCCTGGGCTTATCCCCTGTCGATTGTCGAACGAGTTTTGGCGAGTCTGTACCTCGTCGCGCTGGGGTATTTCCTGCTGGTGCGCATCAAGAAGCAAGTTCGCCTCCGATGGGTCCTTCGATTTGCCTATAAGGCCCCCGATCCGATTGAGACCATGTTTCGCTCCATTGCGACCAAGTTTGGGGCAGAAAAAGTAAAGCTGCTGGTGCTATCGGGAATCTATTCTCCGGCCACCTTTGGTTTGATTCATCCTGTGGTCTTGTTACCGCCAATCTGCCTGGAACAGGATGAAAGCGAGTTGGCCGACATCTTCCGCCACGAACTGCAACATGTAGCGCGGCGCGATTTCTTCTTCAACAATGTCGCCAGTCTTTGCCGTTCCCTGTTGTTTTTTCATCCCGCGGTATGGTTTGCCCAGCGGAAAATGGAATTGGAAAGCGAGCTTGCGTGCGATCTGGCGGTCGTTCGCAACTCCCCTGAGCGGCGCGCAACCTATGCAGAATGCCTGGTTCGCTTCGCACGGTTACACGCGGCACAAGATCCGACTCCCTGGAATCTGGATTTTGCAGGATCGTCGATTCAGCTGAAGGTTCGCGTCCGCTCCGTGTTAAAAGAAACCGCAAAAATCCCTGCATGGCTATTGGGATTGCGGGCCGGTGTAGGCATGCTGCTGTTTGCTGCTTTCTTGTGCGCGGCGCCGTCGTTGTTCGTCGTACTGTCGTATGCCCATCGAGTCGCGCAGTCGAACGTTCCGGCGTTAGTGGACTATCAACCTAGATTGCGATACCACAAGAAATTTCGTATCCGGGCTCAGGAGCGAGAGACTTTGACGCGATCTGTGGCGAGTCCGCCAATATCAGCCGGGGTCGCCTCGCCGGGCAACCAGTCAGAGGCCTCTTTGACTGCGACACCAAGAGA
>Ga0335075_10004743_pt1 | contig 21180 bp, 19 predicted proteins | sample Lox_Sample_24_FD_206723 | JGI IMG/M metagenome (GOLD analysis project Ga0335075, IMG submission 206723) | Soil microbial communities from Loxahatchee National Wildlife Refuge, Florida, United States - Lox_Sample_2.4 | ecosystem: Environmental > Terrestrial > Soil > Wetlands | place: USA...
TGATCGCTCCGATGACCTCTGACAGAGCCTGGCAAGACGTCGTCGACGTGAACCTCACCGGCGTGTACAACACGGTAGCCGTCGCGGCGCCGCTAATGGTTGCACAGACTGGTGGCGGCGCGATCGTGCTCATCAGCTCGGCGGCCGGCCTGGCCGGCATGGGTACCGACGATGCCGGTTCGATCGGCTACACAGCCGCCAAGCACGGGGTCGTCGGGCTGATGCGCGTGTACGCCAACCTTTTGGCCCCACACAACATTCGCGTTAACTCAGTACATCCGAGTGGCGTAGACACACCGATGATCAACAACGAGTTCACCAAGCAATGGCTAGAAGCGATGTCCGCCCGCGAAGGCGGCCACACACGCAGCTTGAGCAACGCATTGCCGGTGCCAGTCCTGGAACCCGACGACATCGCAGAGGCAGTGCTATGGCTGGTGTCCGACTCGGCACGCTACGTCACCGGCGTGACATTGCCTGTCGACGCCGGGTTTATCGTAAATCGCTGAGATAGGCAGCCCAATATCGCGTGCGCTCGCCGATAACCAATGCCGGATCGGGTTCCGTATCCAGGCGCCCTCGTATTTTTGTAAGCCCCGTCGACTTGTGAGGCACGAAATCCGAGCACGGTTGCGAGGTCGTCTTGCTCGCGTCGAGGTAGGTCACGGAGCCCCACTCGGCCCGCACCCTCGAGATCAGTAGCTGCTAGATCCACGTCAGGCCTTCGCGTGAACCTTCCGCACATCACGGCGCCCATCAGGCGTGAGGACGTGGGCGATTCGCCGCCAGTCGGCGCCGTCGGCACGACGTTCGACCCACCCCGAATCTCGAAATTGCTAGTCGCTTGCCGTTATCGTGCAGTGGCGCAATGCCTCAGCAGATGGAACTCCACTCAGTTCTGTCTGTAACTGTCCGTCCCGATGGCGCGGGTGAAAAAATCGCAGTCGTCCGGCTCGGAGCCCTTCACCTCGTAGGAATCGAACCGCCGGCATTCTCCGGCGTGCACCGCGGGATCGACGCACAACGCCGCCGCGCCCTCCTGGCGGTGCTCGTGGCGACGCCGCTCACCTTCGGCGTGAATCTCGGCCACACGGCCCTGTTCCCACTCGTCGACGGCCGCTAGCCGGCCCAGCTCGACCAGAAGCGACGCCGCGTCATCGACGTTGAGCCGCTCACGTTCCAGCCGGGTCTCGTTCGCCCGAGCCTGCGCTTCACGAACCTTCTTGCGCGCTTCGTTTTCGAGTTGATATCGCCATGGGCCGAACCTTACGGCGCGGTCAACCCGCGTCTCTACCATCACCCACAACATCACCCTGTCCCCATTTGTCCACATCGCCCGTTGCCCAGTCCCTCACTTCCCCAACACAACCCGCGTCACACCCACAACCCGCTCACCAGAGCGCACCGCCACCAACCGTTTTCGACCAGCCCACGAACCACACACCTCTTGCATTAAGGTCACGAATCAGTAACGATGTTTCGTCCGTACGAAATTACGGTAGCGTGTCATCATGTCCGAACGGTCTGTCTGCCCGCGCTGCCATGGACAGCTGCCAACTGCTGTAGGTAGAGGTCGTCGACGCCTGTGGTGCTCGCAAAAGTGTCGCCGGGCCGCCTACGAGGAGCGCCGAGCTGCCCGCTCCGGAGCGATCGGGCTGCGCGTCGAGCGCGTTGTGGAGCGGGTCGAAAAGCCAGTGTGGTGTGTGGAGTATCGGGACCGCATCGTCGAGGTGATCCCACCGCCACCAGAGCCGGCCCAGGCAGCGGCGAGCGTCCTCACTTCGCCGCGCGCGTGCCGTCTGGTGCTCGACAGCCTCACCGACGCCGCCACCCTGGGCACTTTGCATCGCGGCGAGCACGCCGCCACCGTGCGCGCAGCCGCGCGCCTGCTGACCGCTCTCCGAGCCGCCGGGCTGCTGACCTAACCACCGGCGCCGCGCCCCGCGCGCGCGGCGGCGCGCGCCGCGCTAGCCGGGCGCCGCCGCGCCGGCGCGCGTCAGCTCAGCTGCCGCCCTCGCGGCGCGCGCAGACCTTGTCAGCGAGCGCGGCCGCGGTTCTCCAACGCGCCCGCGCCGTGCGGATGCCAACCCGTCAAAGACGCTGCGCCCTCGCACGAGCCAGTGCGTGGATGCACCTGAACCGCAGTCCATGAAGGCCAGAGTTACTCCTCTGGCGCGGTATCGGCACAGGCTGTTCAGCCGAGCGGCAATCCGCGGTTCGCTCACGCCGCATCTGAAAGATGTTGATGTCCGCCGAGAAGGCATCCTGGGAAACTAAAATCGTAGTTATGCGCAATCCCGTTGGATCGACGTGGCTGTATCGCTGGCCGGACCTTTTCGACGGGCTCACCGCTGAGCAGCACCGAGCGGTGACCAATGCTGTCGCCGACAATGTGTTGGAAGGCAGGCGACCTAGTCGGGCAGATATCCAGGCCCTCGTCGACGTCGTGTGCGGTAACACCACCACTGAGGACTACATCAACGCGGTCCGCACCGGCTCAGCCGTTCCATGAACCATGGCGTAAGCCGAGTCAATCTGGCCTATGCCAGCCGTCCTGCGTACCAACGTCGATCTCGCCGATATTGTTCGCAGCGCCGCCGCACCGCGTGGGTGCACTCCCCGCGGCTCGCATCGGGCCGCGCAGCAGCCACCGGGGCCCGCACAAAGGTGTCGATTTCGGTGGGTCGGGCGCTGCCGCTTTGCCGGCAACTGATCAGATTCAAGCCCCGCCAACAGGCGCGAGCTCTGCGATATCAAACTGGGCGACGGGCACCGTGGGCAGCACATCGCACAACACATCGATCAGTGCCGTTCTGCGGGCCTGGCGTACCAATTCATCCTGGGTCTCAGCACTCGGCAATTGCCAATGCCGTCGGCCCCATTCGGTCACGGCGCGATCCGACCAATTATCGGCCAACTCAGCGACTCGATACGCAACCTCGCGAGCGGCTTCGTCGACAAACTCGCGCCGCTCGATGTCATCCCAGCTCGCCGGCAGCCGCAAATGCCGATCCAACACCCGGGCAACTAGCGCGGTAGGTACTAAATCGTCGTCCATGCTGCCATTGTGCGCCGGCAGAACTGTTTTCGCCGGAACGTAGGCACTACAACGCCGTTAGAATTATCCCTGCATCATCTTGCGCGAGCGAGTTATTTCCGGGGCGTTGGTAGACGGCTTTCGGCGGTGTCTTTTACGCTGCGGCCATGCACCGACAGCGCGAGCCAACACAAACACCGGGCGGTCGACCCCTGGGATTGCCGTCCGGTGGCTCGTGCGCGATTTCACAGCGCCGCAGCGCCCACGCGACGGGCTGAAAAGCTATGGGACGCAAGAGTCGTTACAAGCTCGAGCGCAGGCTCGGTCAGGTGCAATCGACTCCCAAACAAGTAGCGCGTGCGACGTTAAAGGCCCAACGCCGCGCTCGCAACGTTCCACCGACTGTCGAAGCCTATGAGCGCGTCGCTGCAGGCGGCCCGACACGACTTGTTGAGACACTCATCGGTCGTTACTCGACTCGGATCGATAATCTTGATGCGGTTGCCCAACTTTCGATGGATCACTGCGTTCGGCCTCTGCTATCGGTCTGCGAGTTGGATGTGATCTTTATCCGCCAAGGTCATCAGCTCGACCAGCATTCGCCACCGCATGAGAGCCCGTGGCCAACACACCTGTCCTGGAGTGTGGAAAGCACCATCGCAGCTCTGCGGTTGATGCTGGCCGGCCAAACCATCGGCCCGGCAATCATTTTGCGGCAGCAACTTGGCCGATGGACCCTGCTGCTGGCGCGGGCTGAGCCTGTCGTGCAGCGTCGCGGCGAGCCGATCGAGTCGTTTATCGCCAGAGCGTGGACGCAGCGCGCGATGGATATGCTCGGCCTGTATACCTTTGACGTCGCGCTGGCTGACAGGTTCGATGACCTCGACGACCACCCCCGCACGACGGGTGCCATTGGCGCCGATCATGAGCATGTACAAGTCGATGGACGGGCGCTATGCCCTGCCCACGTGTACCACACACTGTGCGAGCTCATCGACGCACAACACGCTGATCAGCTGGTCGACTGTGAGGTGGTGCACGACCTCAACGCCGAGCCCTCAGCGACCGATACAAACGGTCCGGCCGACATTCTGTTAGATGCGTTGGCGCTGTGTATGATTCAGATGCGGCTGGCCGCAGTCACGACGTACGTCTTGTCAACAGACCGCGAGACGATGCGCGGAATCTCTCTGGTGTCGCCGCCGCCCGAGCGGCACCCCTCGCAAACCCCGGTGCCCGTTAGCAAACCGGTCGCCACCCGACCGCCCCCGGCCCTCGTGCCGCTGATTGACCCCGAATTTGCCACCTTCGTTGCTGTCGCCGATCTTGGGCCGCTCTACACCGACTACCACACTGCGCTTGCCGACAGATCCACGGATCAGCGCTTCACACCCCAGCAACTCGCCGAACTCACCTTCGCCGCACATCGGTTCTCCAGGCTGCTGGTTACCGCGAACGCCTGCGCCCAAGACCGCGAAATCTCAGACGAGCGTCTGAAGATCCACCAACACCTCACCCCTGCGTCCCCGTACGTCTTGACCGCGGAGTTCGCCGCGTTGTGCGCGCTCTGGAACCAATCCCGACCACAGATCGCCGCCGCCGCGACACAGATCTCGGCGACGCTGCTCTCGGGATATTGGCTCTGGATCGAAGAAGACGACCGTGCCATGGGCATACTGCGATGCACGCTGCACCAAGCAGCTCGATTGCGCACCTGGCACCTCCACCCCGACACCGCCCACGCATTGCACTCCACGTCCTGCACCACCCCGCGCCGCTGGATCACCACGGCCGGCTGGTCGAAATTCCGCACGCTTGATCGCGCGCTCTTCGAGTTCGCCCACGCCAACCGAGAAAGCCGCCTCGACGCCGCAGCAATCCTCAACGATCACCGCAACGACCCCGACAGCCCCATATCGCAGCGGCTAGCCCGACAAATAGCGCTGGACACAGTTACCGTACTGGCCGCAGCCGAAACCCTCAGAGTTGTTGCCGCACACCAATCCAAAGCCATCGCTGAAATCATGCGCGAAGCGCTCCATCAGCGCGGGCTCGACGTCCCGACTAACCCAGCTCGCAGACAACCCAACAAACTCATCCCACCACCGCAACCCCCGACACACCACTCCTCGACTAACGGGAAAGGCGACGTCCATCAAGTTGCGAACCGCCCGTAGCGAGTGCGACCGTGGAGCCGAACGTGTTGCAACCTGCTGGAATCCCGCATTCATGATCGACGAGCGCACCGACGCGGTTCGCAACATGCTGTCCCGCATCGTATTTCACATCAGCAGTGAATAATCGTCATTATCCATGAAAAATTCATGGCGGTAGCATCGCTAGTTCGCACGCCCTATTGACACGAAGTTTCAGCGTGGAGAATTGGCGGGACATCTGGGTTGAACGAAGCGACTCCCGGCCCCCGGCGCAGCTGCGCGCGACGCGTCGAGATCGCAATGCGCGGCAGGACAACGGAAGATTAGCCCACCCACAATCTCGTGATCGGCTAGTGTCCTAAAACATGCCCGAGGACGCTAAGGTGCCTAGCATTACAAATCCCCTGTGGATCATCAGCCTTATTCTTGGCATTTGCCAACTGACATTAGGGGCTGCGACGACACTTACATCTGGATGGATACAAGGTGTATTTGCGATTTTTATGGTCATTTACACGTCGTCTGTGACGGCCGGGTTTTTTTACTTACTTAATAGTCGGGCACACGTATTTTATTCCCCACGTGAATATAAAGGAGGCGCCACTGTCGAACAATACTCAAAAGCAGTTGCGCGGGCTCAATATCAAGCGAAGAGCCAGGCCCAGGTGGTGTCGACCAGCACCGACTTGGCCTTTGCGTCTCTAGAGAAATCGCTCACCGCTGCTCACGCTGATGACCATCTTATCCGCAATGTGCTCTCTTCCGCCCGCAGCGAGGTACGTCGCTCTACCGTCACGGTCAACCTTTCTACTTTCGATAAGAGTCTGGGGGAAGTGACTATGCCTGTTACGGATGATCAGCCCGTCATTGATTTTACGAATTCAATCTACTTCCTTCTACCAACGACTGTTCCTGCGTTCACCTATGGCGAGACTTGGCTCCTGCGCAGGAGGTCCGACGGACATATATTCACGGAAATGGGAACACCTTGGGCGATGCGAAATGGGCGCAAGAGTGATGAACGGCCATTGGCTGAAGTGGGCATCAGAGGAGGAAGCGAATACGACGTCGTTCCGGGAAAGCTATGGACACCATAGACTGAGCAGCTCACACGTAGGCCTCGAAGTCGCCCGCGACATGCTGCACCGCATCAGCGAATGCCGACAAGACGACTACAAACACATGTCCCTAGATCGGTACCCGCCTCGATACCGCCCTAGACGACGCACCGCGACCAAGAAGCTCAGAGCAAGACGATCGGCAGTGGTTCCTCATGGCCCAGATTCCGAGACGGCGACGGCGTGCACCTCCTAGATAAAACAGGACGGCCCGTGCGACTAGGACCGCAGCGTTTCGTAATGCGCCGAGTTGTTCCGTGGTCCAGCATAGTCAATCGCGCTAGTCCCCCAACGACCTCCAGGACTACTATTTCGCCGGACCCGCCAACCAACCCGCCCCGACCTAGAAATTCCAAATATATTGTGCAACAACAATATTCAAACAGTTGGATAAGATTGATTATCCATCGTTTGTGTTAGGGTGGTGAGGTGCCAGACAACGGCGATCCTGCGCTTGCCGCCCGCACTACCGACGCACCGGAACCCGATCCACTTCCGAAGTTGTTCAACGCGTTTTTGCACGACCGCCAAACCCGCAAACCGTCAGCACACACCATGAAGGCCTACCGCCAGGACTTCGTGGCCATCGCCAGTCTGGTCACCGACGGTGACCCCGCACGCATGGGCTTGGTTGACATAACAAAGGAATCGATGCGGGCGGCGTTCGCTACCTACCCGCGAGATCACGAAGCCGCGTCGATCCGGCGCTGCTGGTCCACCTGGAATGTGCTGTGTACCTTCCTCTATACCGGCGACCTGCTGGCCGCCAACCCCATGCAGCTGGTCGGCCGGCCCAAACTGGCCAAGGCCCTGCCCAAGGCGCTCCCCCGCACCGCCGTCGAAGCGCTCCTGGAGACCGTCGCCCACGATCGCGACTCGAAGCGCCAAACCGACTGGGCCGAGCGCGATCTTGCGATCATCCTCACCGCACTTCTGGCGGGGCTGCGCGCCGCGGAACTCCGCGGGGTCGATGTCGGTGACATCCGCACCACCGACGACGGCGCCGCGGTCATCCACGTCAAAGGCAAAGGCGGCAAAGAACGCAGCGTCCCCATTGAAGCCGAACTGCTCTCCGTGATCCAGACCTACCTCGACAGCCGCGCCGTCCGCTTCCCCGACACCGAAAAACGCCGGGCCGCAAAAGGCTCCGGTCTCGCACGGTGGTCCACCCGCGCCCCGCTGTTCGTTGGCCGCGACGGCCAACGCATCACCCAGGGAACCCTGCAATCGCGCATCAAACGCGCATTCAAACGCGCCGGCCCAGACGCCCAGCCCGTCCCCGGCGCCCTCATACACGGATTACGCCACACCTATGCCACCGAACTCGCCGCATCCGACGTGAGTGTCTACACGCTCATGAAGCTGCTAGGCCATGAATCGATGACCACCTCACAGCGCTATGTCACCGCAGCCGGGACCGAAACACGCAGTGCCGCAGCGCAAAATCCTCTATACGCGTTGGTCCCGAACGCCCCGACAGCTGAGCGACACGCTGCCAAGCTATCGTTGGCATTTTCTGAGGCGCGAGAACGGTTCAGTCCACACTAGCGGTACGAATCAGAATGGCAGATCATCGTCGTACTTCGAGGTGTCTGCTACCTCCCAATGTTGATCGTCGTCATTGTCGTCGGTCGAAGGTAACGGCTTCAACCACTCCGCCGTAAGTGCCATGGTCCGACTGTCTGGAGCGATTGCCGCGGGCAGTTCGGCGATTTTAACCACGACCGGTACTTGGGTCGCCACGCCCGCCAGGACGCAGGCGCCTCTGGGCAGGATCGGTAGTGACTCGAATGAAATGCGGTCGAGATAGGCTACGGCCTTTTCAATTGCCTGGATGTCCAGGTTGTTCACGAGGCGATGCAGGAAGTAGTTGTGTAGTTGAGAGATGATCGTCGGCGAGATATCGTGTGGCCGTTGACTTGCCAGGGTTAAGAAGACGCCGAATTTTCGCCCCTCCTTGACAATCTCCTCGAACGTCTCTAGCCGGTAGTCGCGCCATGCTTCGCTCTCCCTTGAGGATTCAAGCGACAAGATGTTGTGGGCCTCATCGATGATGAGGCCCAGGTACTGCTGATTCGCGGGATCCACTACCTTCTTCCGGTCGTACATGTGCTTGCATAACAACATGGGGATGACCTTGCGCATCGCGAGGTTTACGTCGCGCAGCGAGACCACGATTAGCGGCTCGTGGAACGAGTCGTCGTCGGAGGCGACCACCAACTTCTTGATATCGGGCACCCGTGTTTCCAGGCGTTTGATGAGCGGCGCGAGATGTTCTCGGTTCGAGAACCCACTGATGATGTCGTTGTAGTACTGGAGGATGATCTTGAAACGGATCAAATCTATGCCGGGCTCGATCGTGGTGAAGTCGATGTTCAGCGCGGCAACCTTGTCTTTGGTCAGCGCCTGCCAAGAGTGATGATCAGGATCGATGGGCGATCCGCTCCAAGCTCCCCAGTAGAACTTTCGGTAGGTTGCGTTGTAGTGGAGGTTCTGCTGTAACTCGTCGATTAGAGCTGCAAGCTCGCTTGATGGGTGAGATCCGAGGCAAGTCTGCACCTCTGCGAGCAAGTTTAGGACCGTCTGACGGTCGAGCGAGGTGTCGCTACTTTTCGTTGCCCGTAGGACCATGTCACCCAACACACCGAGGAGGTCGATGGGGTCGGCGATACGCTGCTCCCAATAGTTGCTGGATAGGACGCGTGCTAGGAATGGCGCTTGGGTCTTCTCGGTTGCGTCGAGCAGGACGGTCCAGAAGATGGGGTCGCCGATAGCGCTCTTCGGGAGGGGAAGCCGCGGACCGGAATCCTTCCGTGTGCTGAGGGCATACTCGCATTTGTTCGCCGGCTGGGTGATGACCGCGGTGGAACCTAGTTGGCCGTCTGCGCCATCCCGGCTGAGGTACTCACCGTTGAAGTCGATGAGTACGAATTGGGCGCGCTGCCTAAATGTTTCGATCGATCCGTACCGCTCGAACAGCTCGTGATAGAGCTTGGCAAGCGTGTAAGACTTCCCACTGCCTGTATTTCCAAAGATCCCGACGTGACTCGCGAAAATTGCGTTGACGCCGATAGAAACAGATTGAGTCGGCTCCATCGCAAGGGTGCCGATCGTGATCGCTTCATCTTTGTTGTCGACGAAGGTGTGGATCAGCTCGAACTCACGCTGTGTAAGGATGAAACACTCATTGTCGAGCAGAGGTAGCTCCCGGACACCTCGGTCGAATTGCCCGTTTTCGAGGTAGCCGACGAGACTCACTTCGAGTAGGCGGGACAGCGGGTCGACCCCGCGCTGATATGTTGCAGAGGCTGAACGATCCTCTTCGACGAACTCGCCATCGACCTTGGCGATGAGTTCGGCGAAGCCCTTCGCGATCTTGACGTAGCTGCCGACTGCAACGTTACGGACGACACCACCTTGATATAGGAGATGTGAGGTGTTCTTGAGCTTGTCGACTGCAATCTTTACTCGACGACCGTCTACCGAGGTGACCCTTCCGACCCGGAACACGGCATCGTGTTCGAATTCTCTCTCGTCGATCATCGGTCTTCCGTGGACGTGATTGTTCGGATATCGAGCTCTATGCGCTCGTCTGGCTGAGGGAGCCTGTCGGCCACGATGGGCGCGAAGTATTCCTCCTCAACGACATTGAGGGTTGCGAACCGTTCGGTCTCGTCTTCGGCGGGAGCGGGCGGCGCGACGAACAGGATGTTGCCGTTCTTCACCTCTGTGTCTGGCAGAAGGCGCGCGTAGCTTTGACGATCTCGGCGTGAAAAGCAGAACACGATCACCTGGAGGGTGGGGTTCGTTCGAGCCGCACGGAGTACCAAGTCACGTAGGTGCTCGTCTCTGAACGAGAACCCATGAACGAGAAGGACGCTGTTCTCCTTCTCCAACTCGTTTGCGAACCGCCGGATCAGTTCGTAGTAGGTCTCGTTCATAACTGTCGAAGCGAATTTGCGTTTGTCCGGATTGACGATGCCCAGCCGGTTGTACGCCGCCGTGAACCGCTTGACATCTGACACGTCAGCGTTGTCCTGTATTGCGCTGGTTGCTTCGGTCAGAAGGTCGCCTACCGGGCGTATCGACGGCCCTTGACTCCCCTGCTGTGACTCAACAAGAACATCAAGCAGACGGGCTCGAGCAGCACCGAGACTACTCTCCACCTCCGCTATCAGGGTGAGGCCGTGGTCAAAAAATATGTCGGTCATGTCGTCGTCGCGGGCTTCTTGGCGCCAAGCCGCCGACCCATGCAGCTTAACGAGGTTGAACACCGGGACCTCTGACCGATGTTCGTAGCGGCTTCCGGTACGGAAGCGGAGTGTATTGAAATCGCCCAGGTCGAAGCGAGGTCTAATCTTGCCGCTGAATCCATCGCTGTAATCGATTCCGAGTTGTTCCAGCGCAACCTCGAAGACCATATCGATGTTGGTCGTGAAGACGTTGACTTGCTTTGCGAGCAGTGAACTGTGGCGCTTGGTCAAGATACGATTGAGAGTTCGCAGGAACTTTGCATATGAAAGCAATACTCCTTCAGCGCACTGGTCCCTGGCAATTATCTTGTGATTCGGGACAAGGACATTGTCGAAGAAGTACGCCTGGATCGACGCGCGCACAAGGAGTTTCGACTTCGTGCTGCCTTCCAGTGCCGCGAGGTCGGTGAGTGCTTGCTCTATGTTTCCGAGCGCCGCGAAAAAGCTACACGACGTACCAGCGCCGATGAGGAAGTTTAGGCGCGAGTCTTGAATGATCGTGCGCAGGCGGTCCGGTGAAATCTCCGACGGGGCACCCTCCGCGACATTTTGTTGCCGCACCCCGTTGATTCGAACGTCAGTCATGCCTCTGCTTCCCTTCGACTGAAGCGGTCAACCAGATTCCAAGCCCGCAACATGATTCATGCGTGCCAGCTTGTTTTGTAAGTTCGTCCCCGCTGATCTTTTGGTTGGCGCGGATCATCGTGTTCGTCCTGACTGGCTGCCCGATGTTGTCTTGGCGGGGCGCGACTGCGGCCGGTTTCGGTTGTGCGCTCGTACCCGCGCCTTGTTTAGGATTTCTACGGCGACCTCAACAACGTGTGGTGTGCGCATGGCCGCCTGCAAATCAGCCTGTTTGGCCACCCCTACGTCATTACACACAAGGGCTGCTACGACATAGAGCAGACGGGCATCTTCGGTGAGGTCGGCATCCAGCAGGCCTTCTCCCTCGATCATGCGAATGATGGTGCGCCGGCGTGCACGAGTGAAGTTGGGCTTTCCACCCCCGGTGTTGGCACGGCTAATGGAAGGCAAATTCGGCCCCGGAGCGGCGCCGGGTCTACCGGGCTTGGTGGGAGCAAGGAATCCGCGCCGTCGCGCGATAGAAACCCAATCACGAATCGTGGCTTCCGGACGGTCGAATATTGCTGATAAACGGCCATGCGCTCCACGCCCGCGACCTGCCTCGTCGATATATGCTTCGGCGACTTCTATTAGCAGTTCGTCGCTCAGTTCCGGACGTCCCCGCCTTCGTGCCCGCGTCGAAGTTGAATTCTCGAGTGCGCGCCGTTGCTCATCGCTGAGGTCCTCGGGCTTGAGATCGGATCCCATGAACACTCGGACACCGTGGGTCCGCCATGATTCATCTGCAAGTTGGCGTCCGGCGCGAGAGATGATGTCGCCAATTGGTATTCGACGGAGCACGTCGCTGGTGATCAGTGACGGGGGCTCTTCATCGACCGCAGCAGGCTGGGTATCGGGATGGAGATAGTTGTCGGAGCCGTCGAGGCAGCCCCAATTCCGCCGGAATAATTCGAGTTCTCCAACTTCTAAACCGTTGCCTCGGTTGACGAGCACTCCGTACACCGTTACAGGCAGGTTTTCCGAGTGGAATACGAAGTCAGACACATACCCTGGGCCCCGGGGGTTCTCTTTGACGTAGATCTCGAGGCGGTCGATGGGCCAGTCTTCGTCAGGCTCGTCCGTGACACCTTCATCGTCACGAGGGCCGAACCCCATGTCGAAGAACGATGCCTTCGTCAGATCCACCAACTGGCGCGCGCGGCTTCGGCTGTAGGACAAGTCACGCACCGCTAGATCAGGGTCGCTTACGAAATCAATCGCCTTGCGCTGCACCATGAACCTAGAATAAACCGGTAGGACAGCTGTTGAGCGGGAAAAACCTGCTGAGCTGACACGCGGACTAACTCAGTAGGTTAAAGCGGCGAGTCGCCGAAGTGGGACAACCGGGATCATCCAGAGATTCTCCGCGCACCTCGCCAGCGTTCAGATATCTCTAACCATCTCTTGGGACTGAAACATTTCGAATTTTAACTTCTGACTTCCCTGGGGTCTCCCGGCTCTCGCGGGCAACGGCACAGCTGGGTAATTGTGACAATCAATGCAGCAACGGCAGTACGGGCCGGACCTGGCGAACGAAACGGTTGGCGTACAGGTCCCCCACCAGAAACCCAGCTACCCATTAATGGACTTAAGCTTGGTCACTATGGAGGCCGAACCGAAGTACAACCTACGGCCGCACCGCAGCGGTGAAGATCCGTTGCGTTTTGAAGACCTCGATGAAAGCACCCGTAATGAGTTGACCCAGGCCATCATCAGCATGGTCAATGCACGAGAGCTAGTGATCGAGACAATGCAGCCGGTTCTCGAGACGATCCGAATCACGCTGCCACCGCTCCAGCAGTACTTCTCGACATTGGCGCCGTCCTTAAAGGCGACATTCGAGACAGCCAGCCGAGTGGCCGACATGCTTCGTCGATGGGTTCCAAACTGGCCGAGCGATGTCGACTTCGATCGAGCCTGGGAAATCACGGGTCAGGGCATACCCCTAGCCTTCGTGCCGCGGGAACAACTGGTCGCTGAATTAGTCGCCGCACAGGACCATGACACTCGCCTTGCAACTCTAGTTCGGTCCAAAGGCGAGATCATCGAAGATTGCCGGGCTGCGATCGAACCTGAGTGGGATGCGCCATTTCCTGAGTCCATCGAGATGTTGCCGCCCCTTCTCAACGAAGCTATCGAGGTCCTCGCTGCAGGGCATGTGGCGGCAGCGTGCACGCTCGGCATCGCGGTCATCGACTCGATTCTCCATCGAACGCAAAGCAAGAAAATCAACTACGAGAAATTGCGCGCCAGGGCCGTGAGGCCCAATCTGGAGGCGGCCATAGACTCGAATGAGTTGCGGGTTGAGTTGGCGTGGCGTCCGCTGCATTCTTTGCACGAGCAGTGGTCGCCCCGCAAGGGAATTCCGTTGCCTTCCATGGCTTCTCGCCATGTAGTTACACACTGGGCCGACCCGGTCCACTTGTCGGAGATTAACGCGGTAGTTATCGTCATGGTTGCCACCAGCTTGTTCCGTGGCCTCGCCGAACGTCAGGGTGTCGCGGATCTGGTCGCCTTATCCGATTAGCGGATAACCCACCGTTGAACTGAAAGTCTCCAAGCGAAGTGCACACGGAATCGGCGATAACCCCCTGTCAACGATGTAGCGACTGGTATACGCGCTGGCCGTGAGGAAGCGCCGTGTCCATTAAGCAACTCCGTCGACATCTGGGATGGCTTGTCCCGCAAAGGATCGCGGGGAGGTTGTGCCGAGCCGATCCGGTGTGAGTCGGATTCAAACGCCGTCGGCGCAGGCGGCGCACGAACCAAAAATCGAACGTATGTACTAATATTGTGAGCGCGGAAAGTCCGCCTTGTCCAGGAGTGGCCGATGAGTGGCGGAAGAAGCTCAGCATATGGGTTCCTGTATCAATACCTTGCGACAGCCGACTACTTCCTGCGCTACCTCAGCACCGACGACACCGACCCTGCTGATGTAGCCTTGCTGGTCGAGCCGACCTCCCTCACAACTGGGGGCAATGGCGATGATCAGGACATCGTGGACTTCGCCATCGAGAACAACGGCATCGTCGTCGAGCGAGTGCAGGTCAAGGGTTCCAGCGACCCGTCGGGCAATAAGCTGCACCCCGGAGACGCCGGTGACGTGATGCGCCGCCTCGGCGCCACGCAGGTCGGTGCCAACCACCTGCTGACGAACAGACCGTTGTCAACCGGTCTGGCCGAACAGTGCACGCCGGTCAAGTCCCAGGAGTACTTGATCGACCGATTCGCCTATCACCCCGCAGATCTCGGTGCAGCAGGAGTCGGGCAGTTCATTTTGGTTGACAACAGGTCAGTAGACGACCTCGCTGCCTCGGTCGCCGAACATATCCGATCGATACGCGCTGACCGGGTGCTAAGCCAAGGTGAACCCACCGCGCGGATGGTCTCCATGGTTCTGCTGCACAACATCTTTCGATCGGCAGCCGGCACGACCACAGAGCGTTTCACGGCCTCCGACGTGCTCGCACTTCTCAAGCTGCCCGACAACGCCGTCGCGCACGCCTTGGGACGCTTCGACTGGGGCGTTCCGATCGGCGGCATCCCAAACTTCAGTTCGACGGTTCCACGGGTCGCGCAGTTGGACGAGATCTCCGCCGCGCTGTCCCGCGACACGGACGGTCGTCAGCCACGAGCAGCGATCTTGACCGGAACCACCGGCTACGGGAAGTCGGCGTTGGCGGCGGATTTCTGCCACCTGCACTACAACGCGTTCGAGTTCATCTGCTGGATCGATTGCCGTGAAAGCGACACGATGATGACCGATGTGCGGCGCTACAGTGAAGAACTCACGGAAATGCGTCTAGGCCATAAATCCGACCCCACCAATATCTTTCACGACGCTCTGGCGCTTCATCGTGGCCCTTGGTTGCTGGTCTTCGACGGCGCCCCGTCGCGGCAGGCCATCGAGCCGCTGGTTCCCAAACACGGAAACGGCAAGATGATCATCACCACACCAAACGAAACATCCTGGTGGCCGATGGTCCCGAAAATCCAGATCCCGACCTTCAGTCCCGACGAAGCCGTCAAATGCTTTGCCACCTACGCCGGCCTTGACCCGTCAACCGAACACCCGGGGGTGCGTGATGTCGTGGAGCGCCTCGGGTTCATCCCCCTGGCGGTCAGCATGGCGGGGATGTACTTCGGCAACGCCGCCGGAACGGTCACCGAACTGTCGGCGGCGTATTTCGCGGAGTTGGATGCCCTCGAAGACGAGGGCGCCGTACCACCCGGAGTTAGCAATTCCACGTTGTACGCGGCGATTCGACACGCCGTTGGCCATCTCGGCGATGGACTCGGATCCAATTCGCCCGATGAGATGCGAATTGCGCAAGCGCTCCTATACCGCGCCGCACTGGTCGCGCCCAATAAGATTCCACTGAACTTCCTCATCGCAGCGTTTCCCGAGTCGGTCGAGTTGCGGCTTGGCAATCTTCCGTCGCCTACTGAAGCCCCACCAGCGGTCCAGCGCCGATACATCAGCATCTTCCGTACACAGTCGCTGGCCCAGCGGGTTGTCCTCGTCGACAATTTCAACGCGAACAATGAGGCCGCCGAAACCATCAGCATCCACCCCCTCGTGCACGAGGTGCTGCGCGAGATATTCCTTCGGGACATCCCAGCGGGGCGACTGGGCGAGCAGTTGTCGATGGTGTTGCACGCGCTGCTCGGCTGGCTAACCGAAATGCGAAATCGCAACGCGTTCTTCGCTGTTGACCAACTGGCAGCACACGCTGACGCACTTCTAGCAGTGATCGTCAAGGTCTCCCGGTTCGAGTTCTTTCACCGCGACCAGATGATGTTCTTCCAGTTCACCAGGCTCATGCTGCAGCTCGAACTGGCGACCTGCCGGATGAGCCGCGGTGACTTCAACGCCTCTGTCAACCTTGCCCGCGGCGTGCTGCTCGATCTGGCCGAGATGCCGCGGGATCGGCTTCGCGATGTGATGGCCCTAGTCGCGGTGTCATCGATCGTGGTCGACCTCAGTACCGCTGGAATGCCACCGGTGACTATGCGGCCCTTCGCCACGCTCGCCGTCAGAACACTTTTGAGCTGTGAGTCGTTTGGCGGCAGTGCCGCGACTACCGCGTTCGACCGGGCCTACTTAGTGCGCTCATTCCTCAACAAGCGTCCCGAGTACCGCAACGATGCAGTCATCGGCAGGGCGATCAGATCCGTCGATCAGATGATCGCTCGCGATCCGAGCGACGAAGTCAGGCCGAACGTCGTCATGGACAGAATCTGGCAACTCATCGAGGCGCGCGACCTCGATTCGGTTGACTCCCTCGTCACTACGCTCAGTGGCGACGCCCACAGTTACGATGCAGTCACCGTCAGCTGCGTCGAAGTCGTCGTCGCCCTACACCGACGACAAATCGACTTCGCGCTGCGCCGCATCGAGCAACTCGTCACGATGCCCCTCGAAAACGAACACCTAGGCGTGCCCCTCGCCCACGGGCTCGGGCACATCCTCCGCACACTGGACGAACTGATCGCCGTTCCCGTGGCCCAGGTCGAGCAACTCGTCTCCACCGCGGCACGCGTACGCGCCCGCGGCGAAGCGATATACGAAGCCATGATGAACTCGTGAAGCTTCCATAGGGTCGGTGCTTGTAGAAGCGTCCTGTTGCCGGTGAGCCGCCATGTTCGTTTCCGCCGTTCTGTTCCCCAGTTCAGTGCATCGGTTGAGATGAGGCAGGAGATATGCATTGATTGCGGGCGATTGCCTCGTTGACCAGGGCGTCCTCGCAAGCTTCCGAGGCCTGTTCATTGCTGAAATGCGCGGCCGGCCTTGTTGTGAACCTGAGCTGGGTTGATACGCGACGTATCATAACGTGATACGCTGTGTATCAGCGAGAGAGGAGCGGGTCGATGACCACTGTCGAACGTATCGCCCACCAGGCGCAGATTCGTCAGGCCCAGGAACGCCTGCACCGTATCGATGAGATGCGCGACGCGGATCAACTCAACCAGTCAGGCAAGACTCAACGAGAAATCGCTGACATCCTCGGCACCACGCAGCCGCGCGTGGGACGCCTCCTGCGGGGGGCACGTGCGCTCGGTGTCACGCCAACTCCCGAGGAACTCATCCTGCGCGCCACGGTCGAGGACACCTCGCGCGAAGAGCTAGTCGAACAGCTCCGCGCGATCGACTACACCCCCACCGAGTTCGCGCCGTATCCCCATGAGGGTTCCGTTCCCGGAACGTGGACCCAGGTCAGCGCTGCTCATCTACTCGGACTACTCAGCGACGAGGAATACGAGAGTGTCAGCTCCGCCATCAAACCGCCGACTCCGGAATAGGGTCCATTCCCAGCTCGCTGCCCTCCTTGCCGGAGGGCAGCTTGCTGCTATCCCCGGGGCGGTCCAGACCTATCTCGACGATCGGCTCATCCAACAGGTCGCGCACGAGTACCGAGCGCAGCACCCCGACGCGCCCACAGCCGGTCGCGCGGCGATCATCACGGCTGGCGTGCCCGGCGCAGGAAAGTCTTTCGCGCTCAATGCAATCGCCGCGGGCTACCGCCGCATCGACCCCGACGACATTAAAGACATTCTTCTGGCCCGGCTGGAATCGACGGGACTTCTCGATATCCGTCACCAACACGCTCTCGCAGATGGCGAATCGGTGAGTCCAGCCGAACTATCGAGTTGGGTACACACCGCGTCCACCGACGCCGCAGACCGTGTTCGCGCCATGTCCATGCTGATAGGGGAGAACTTTGTGATGGAGGGAACGCTCTCCTGGTACAAACTCCCCGCCAGTCACGTCGACGAGCTGGCCCGTGGTGACTACGAACGACTTACCATCCTCGACGTCGAAGTTCCTCGCGCCGTCGCCGTCGAACAGTCCAAACAGCGTTGGTGGGAAGGACGGCAAACCGGACGCACCGAATACGGCGTCGAGCTCGGAGGCCGCTTCATCTCGGAATCTGCCCTCGGTGGGTTCTATCGCGGACCACGCACAGCTTCCACATGCGCGGCTAACGCCCGAAAGCTTTACGGCAACGCGAACAAAGCCGGTATTCAGGCAGAAGTCCTCATCGTCAGTCGGGCGGCAAACGGGGCCGAGTACTGCGCAGGTCTCACACCCGACGGCGACGTTCGACCGTGGCGAAGTGCTCCACTTGGCGCCGTCTGTATCGGCTGCGGGGCGATTCTCAAAGACGACCAAGCAATCCTCAAGGGCGTTGGACGGTCGTGCGCCTCCAAGCGCTCACATGCTTGAGTGTTCCCAGCCCCGGCAGGGCCGGCACTAAGACGCAGCTGCAGCGCGACACGGTATCGACGTTGATCATGGATAACCGGGATGATCCGGCAGCGCGGATGGACAACCGCTGATCTCCATCAGATTGCGGTACGTCGGCGCCGCGTCTGAGAGGCGATGTAAAGGCACTGCCTCGGTTCGGCGCCTCGCCGTGAGACCGGCCCCGCCACCGAGAAGCTCTCGGACGGCTCGCGAACGCTGATCTGTGGTCGGTGCTTGGCAGGTCAATCCGCGACATACCCTGGCACCGAATGGCGGTTGATGATGTTAAATTACCCGTTCACAGCGGCTTTCAGCGTCCCGACCGGGAACGCTTGTAGATTCCCCTAAAGCCGGTCTCGCAGCTTCGAGCCCCTGACCGCACTCGACGGTGCATTTCCGATCAAATGTCGCACCGTTGGTAGCGGAGGTCGAGGACCATGCCTCATGATCTCGATATGACCTGCCGAACAGTGCCAACGGCGGATACGGAGCGAGATTATGACTGCTGTACGAGAGGGTTCAGTGATGCTCACTGCCCATGAAGTTCGAGCGATGACTGGGGTTCCGGTCTCGACGCTGCACGACTGGGCAGCTAAGCGGGAACGTGGCCTCGCTGCGCCAGGACCGCACCATCTGCGACTGAGTGATCGGCATCGCCGCTGGTTACTAGATGACGTCAACGAGTGGCTGGAATCCACTCGCGTCTAAGGTAATTCGATCTCCATGCCGGTCGGAGCGTATGCGCGACCACAGTGTCAATCGAGATTGTTGCCAATCACCGGACAGCTGAGGATCCTGATCACTAAGGTCTGCAACGCTATTCGGGAGGAATCATGGCAATAAGGCGCCGAGAGACGATGGACGGCGTGCGATACGACGTGCAGTGGCGCTTACCGGATCGCTCGAAGCGAAAGAAAACCTTCCGAACAGAGCGCGCGGCGCGGCAATTCGAGGCGAAGCTCGTCACCGACGGCGCTGCAGGCGTGCGGGTGGATCCGCGCGGCGGCAAGATCCAGCTGCACGCTGTCTATAGATCCTGGCTCGCTTCACGCCCCGACTTGAGCGCAAAGGTTCGCCGCGGATACGAAGACAACTGGAGACTTCGTATCGAGCCGCAGTTCGGCTCGTGGCCGATCGGGAAGATTGATCACGAGTCGATACAACAATGGGTGAACGCCATGTCGGCCTCGGGCCTCGGGCCGCGGACAGTGAGGTGGACGCACTCGGTCCTCAAGATGACCCTTGACCGAGCCGTTCAGGAAGACCAGCTCCTGGGCAGAAACCCGGCGTCTCGCACCAAGTTTCCACCGATGCGCCACGCCCCTCACATCTATTTGACCGCCGGCGAAGTCGCAGCCCTTGCCCAGGTAAGCGGGGCCCAGGGCGACGTCGTCTTGTTTCTGGCTTACACCGGGCTTCGATTTGGCGAACTCACCGGTCTCAACGTTGAGGATGTCGACCTGGGCGCTCGTCGAGTCCGTGTTCGCCGCTCGATGACTCAGGTCGGCGGCAAGCTCGTTGAAGGTAATCCGAAATCGGAGGCGGGTCGACGCTCGGTTCCGATTCCTGAGCGCTTGATGCCGACGCTGAAGGCGCGGCTCGATGCACGGATCCCGGGCGCGCCGGCGATCGCGTCGCCGAAGGGATCCCGGCTGGGCCTGGAGAATTGGAAACGCGCGGTCAACTGGCGCAGATCCGCGACTGAGATCGGCCGACCCGACCTACGTGTGCACGATTTGCGGCACACCTATGCGTCGCTCTCACGTCGGGCCGGTGCCGACTTGAGACTTCTCCAAAAAGCAATGGGCCACGCGTCGATCACCGTGACAGCACACACCTACGCAGATCTGTTTGACGACGAGCTTGACGACATCGCAACGGCGCTTGACTCGCTCGACGACAGCTTCCCCGACGGCAGCAGCTGATCGTCTTGGCCCCATTTTGGCCCCATTTGGACGGTTTGTCGCGGATATCGAGGGGTTGCTGAGGCTTCATTACAGCTGCTCTGAACTGCGCAAACTTCCTGGTGGCCAGGGCCGGGATCGAACCGGCGACCTTCCGCTTTTCAGGCGGACGCTCATACCGACTGAGCTACCTGGCCGGAAGGCAGCACGTGCCTCGCCGTGCTGGCGACCCTGACGGGACTCGAACCCGCGACCTCCGCCGTGACAGGGCGGCGCGCTAACCAACTGCGCCACAGGGCCTTGCTTGCGGCTCCACGTCACCGCGTCGCGTACCCCCTACGGGATTCGAACCCGCGCTACCGCCTTGAAAGGGCGGCGTCCTAGGCCGCTAGACGAAGGGGGCCAGAACCGAATCTCTCCGGGGTACTCGCGACATGGTTACGTCGTGAGCCAAGCTAGCTTAGGTCACCATCGGCCCAATCCTCAAACGAGCAGCGCCGGGCAACCAGTTATCCTGTGCGTCGCGCCCCTATAGCTCAGTTGGTAGAGCTACGGACTTTTAATCCGCAGGTCCTAGGTTCGAGTCCTAGTGGGGGCACCGAGAGCATTGTATGACGTCGGCTGATGCTTGACATTTCTACTTCGGGTGATGGGTGACAGTGTTTCGGCTGATGCTTTACACCTACTTCGGTTGATCCTTGACACTCCCGATATGAGGGAGTTGAGCGTGGCCGAGCAGCGGTATCAGGCCGTGTTAGCGGTGATCAGCGACGGGTTATCGATTTCGCAGGTGGCTCAGAAAGTAGGGGTGTCGCGTCAGACGCTGCACTCGTGGTTGG